>Ga0070697_100002733_pt1 | contig 13576 bp, 6 predicted proteins | sample KBSK1501metaG_FD_65475 | JGI IMG/M metagenome (GOLD analysis project Ga0070697, IMG submission 65475) | Corn, switchgrass and miscanthus rhizosphere microbial communities from Kellogg Biological Station, Michigan, USA - KBS K1-50-1 metaG | ecosystem: Host-associated > Plants > Roots >... | reverse complement strand
CGCACGCCGTGGGAGCAGTACCCACCGAACGAAGGACCCGGGAGCGGCCTGTACAAGTCGACCGATGGCGGTGCCAGTTGGACGCCCCTCACCGGACACGGTCTTCCCACCGGTCCGCTCGGCCGTATCGGGCTGGCAGTCGGGGGGGGCCGGGTGTATGCGCTGATCGGCGCGAAGGCCGGCGCCGGTCTGTATCGCTCGGACGACGGCGGCGCGACGTGGCGGATCGCGGGGAGCGATCCGCGGCTGACGAACCGCAATTGGTACTTCTGCCGGGTCACGATCGATCCCCGAAACCCCGACGTCGTGTACGTGCCCAACGTGGCGCTCCTCAAGTCCACCGACGGTGGTAAAACGTTCGGCGTGCTCAAGGGCCAACCCGGTGGGGATGATTACCACGAGCTGTGGATCGATCCCACGACCCCGACCCGCATGATCGTAGGCAGCGACCAGGGCGCGGTGATCACGCTCGACAACGGTCGGACCTGGAGCAGCTGGTACAATCAGCCCACGGCGCAGTTCTACCACGTCGTTACGGACGACGCGTTCCCTTATCGAGTGTACGGCGCCCAGCAGGACGCGGGCACCGCGGGGGTGACAAGCCGCAGTGATTTCGGGGAGATCACGTTTCGCGACTGGGCTCCGGTCGGCGCGGGTGAGAGCGGCTACATCGCGCCCGATCCGCTCGACCCGGATATCATCTACGGCGGGGGCACCTACGGCGAAGTGCATCGGTTCGACCGGCGCACCGGCCAGTCGCACGACATCTCGCCCTCGCCCGTATCGCCGTTCGGGCAACCGCTGCCGGGATGGAAATACCGCTTCACCTGGACGTCGCCGCTGGTGTTCGACCGCGTCGACCGGCACGCCCTCTACCTCGGCGCCCAGATGGTGCTGCGCACCAGAGACGGCGGTCTCCACTGGGATTCGATCAGCCCCGACCTGACGGGCACCGTCGCCCGGTCCACCGCGACCGACACGGGCCCGCTCACGGTCGCGAACGCAGCCGCACGCGGCTACGGCGTGGTATACACGATTGCGTCATCACCGCGCGCGGCGGGACTGCTCTGGGTGGGCTCGGACGACGGGTTGATCCACCGCACCACCGACGGCGGCGGTCACTGGCAGAACGTGACGCCACAGGGCCTCGAGCCCTGGAGCGCCATCAGTTTGCTCGAGGCGTCGCCCTTCGACACGGCCGTCGCGTACGCCGCCGTGGATCGTCACCGCGTGGACGACTTCGCGCCCTACATCTATCGCACCCGCGACGGGGGTGTGCACTGGACCCGTGCCGATGCGGGGATCGCGCCCGGGGGGGCCTACGTGCAAGCCGTCCGTACCGATCCCGAGCGCCCGGGTCTGTTGTACGCCGGCACGGAGACGGGCGTCTACGTATCGTTCGACGATGGCGACCACTGGCTGTCGCTACAGCTCAACCTGCCGGTGTCGTCGGTGCGCGACCTCGCGGTGCACGGCCGCGACCTGATCGTGGCCACGCACGGTCGCTCGTTCTGGGTGCTGGACGATCTCACGCCGCTGCGCCAGCTGGGCGACACGGCCCTCCGCGCTCCTGTCCACCTGTTCGCTCCGGCGCCGGCGGTCCGGCTGCGTCGCAGCGTCAGCAACGACACCCCGCTGCCCCCCGAAGAACCGCACGGCACCAATCCGCCGGCCGGCGCGGTGATCGATTATCTGTTGCGAGCCGCTCCGGCGGGGTCCGTGACCGTGGAGATTCGCGACGCGCGCGGCGGTGTAGTGCGCCGCTTCTCGAGCGACGACCGAGCCACGCCGCCGGCGGAGCCGCCCCAGTTCGCCGACGAATGGCTGCCGCGCCTCGACCCGCCCACGCGCAACGTCGGGCTGAACCGCTTCGTGTGGGACCTGCGCTACCCGCCGCCGCCCGCCGCGCGCCATACCTACAGCATCGCCGCCATCGCGGGTCAGGGAACGGTCGCCGAGCCGCAGGGGCCGCTGGTCCTGCCGGGCGCTTACGAAGTCCGGATCAGCGTCGGGGAGCAAACGTTCGCGCGGCCGATTCGGGTCGAGCTCGATCCGCGGGTCCACGTCGCCGACTCCGGGCTCGTGGCCCAGCTGCGACTCGGCCTCGACATCTGGAATGCGATGGCGGAAGCGCACGCGCTGGCGGGGAGCCTGCGCGGTGCGCGCGACCAGATTCGTTCCCTTACCGGCCGCTCGCTCGATCGCGCGACGCGCACATCGCTCACGGCTCTCGAGCGGCTGGCCGACAGCCTGGCGCGGGCGTCGGCCGGCGCGAGCGACGACCTGGGCGGGCTCGAGACCGCCGTGGAGAGCGCCGATCGCGAGCCTACCGAGCAAGCGCGGGCCGTGTTTGCCGTTCAGCGCGAGCGCGTGGCGAGCGCGACGCGTCGCTGGCAGCAGCTGCTCACCACCGAGCTGCCCGGGCTCAACGCCGTGCTCGGGCGCCAGGGGGCGCCGGCGCTGCGGCTACAGGAGCCGGTGCCTGACAGGAAGACCGGGCCGTGGTAGCGCGCATTGGATGGTGATCCACTGAGCCCGGGCGCAAGCCCGGGGAGAGCGGTCAAGCGACGGTCAAGTGTGTGGCGGTGCGAGGCGCTGCCGGATGGCGCCGAGATGGTAGGCCGTATGCGCGATGGCGCCGAACGCCACGCCAAGGGCGTCTTCGTCCCACACGGCGTGCGTCTCCACCGCGACCACGAGACTCTCGTACTCGCGTCGCAGGCGCGCTTGCAGGTCGGTCCAGCCACGGTCATCCACCGTGGTCACCGTCCAGCTGCGCGCTCGATCGCGCGAGGTCGGCTGCCCGCGGAGGCCCAGGGTCGAGAGCGCGAGACTCGAGCTCAGGTGGTTCACGTGGCCGGCGATGGTCGTGCGGCCCGGTCCCCCCGGCTCGGACGCCTGGACGGCACTCAGCCCGCTGACCGTCCCGAACGCGCCGGTTCCAGGGGATGTATCGGTAAAGTAGGTCCAGGGGCCGGGCGGTCCCTCGAAGGCCTCACGCAACATTCGTATCAGCAGATTCACCGTCACGGCGGCGGGCGTTGCGGTCATGGAGAGGAATATAGCCGCCGCCCTTCTCAGGGCCGCTGTCGACTGCGGATCAAGATGAGCAGTGCGCCAACCAAGCCCACGGCGCTGGGATCGATACCCGCGAGGTAGTCGACCAGCCCCCGGGCCACCAGGCGGAATTGTGTACCGTACCGAGTCATACTTCATGAATGAACTATGTCCTCGGGGAGTTCCCGCGCCCCCACGGCTTGTGCTTCCAGCCTCATTTCCTCGAGGAAGCTCGACCCCCCCGCCTCCATCCCGAACCGGCGCTCCACCCGGGTCAGGACCAGCCGCTCCCGCGCCCGCGTCATCCCCACATACACGAGGCGCCGCGCCTCCTGGATCTCGGCCTGGCGGTTCTCCTTTGCCTCCCGCAGCCCGGGGATCTGGTAATCCTCCACTCCCACGATGTACACGCGCGAGAACTCCAGCCCTTTGGTCGAATGCAGGGTGAGGAGGTTGACCCGATCGGGCGCGACCTCGATGCCCTCCGACGTAGAGAGTGCCACGCGCTCGAGCAATCGGTCGATACTCTCCTCGAGCGTCCCTGCGGGTGACGGCTCATCGATGAGCGCCCGCAGCCGCGCCACCGCCGCGGGATAGCGCTGCGCGGGATCGGGCTCGGCCCGAAGCCGCGTCATGAGCGCGCGCCCGCCGAGCCGCCTGATCACCTCGTCCACGGGAGGGGCCGCGGCGCTACCGCCGCGCTCGCGCTCCATCTCGTAAAAAGTCAGCGCATCGCTGTATCGACCCAGCGTGTAAAACTTGGCGAGCTTGAAGAGCATTTCCCGCTCACCGGTCTTTGCTCCCTGCTCCAACGCCAACGCAAGCCCCAGGTAGTCGAGCAAATTGACCAGCACCGCCTTGCGCGCCCGAATCGCCCGCTGGCGCTCGAGCTCCCGATACACCCGGGCCAGCGTCACGGCGTCGTCCAACGCGTGATGCGCCCGACCCGCGTCGATCCCGAACCGCAGCGCGAGGTCCTCGAGCTTGGCGCTGTCGCGCGAGAGCGAGCGAACGAGGGGCAGGGTGTCGTAGAACACCAGGCTGTCCACACCGTCCAGCCCCGCTGCGAGCCGGCGCAACACCGGAATGTCGAAATGCTGGCCGTTGTGCGCGATCGGGACGTCGTCGCCGATGAAGGCTCGGAAGGCGGGCCAGACCTCGGCGAACGAGGGCGCCTCCCGCACATCGGCGTCACTGTACCCGTGCACCTTGGTTGCCCCGGGTGTGATCGGGCGGTACGGTTTCACCAGCGTGTGATACCGATCCACGATCTCGCCGCCCACCACACGCACCGCCCCGACTTCGACAACCTCGCAGACCTCTACATCCTTGTCGGTCGTCTCCAGATCGAACGTGACGTAGCGCTCGAGTGCGGTTTCGAGCTCGCGCGCGTGTAACAGTTGCAGCGCCTTGAAGAGAGTGAGAGCCGAGGTGATGGAGGTCGTGGAGGTTGTGGAGGTTGTGGAGGTTGTAGAGGATGGTACGTGGCGCAGGCCAGCCGCCATCAGCATCCCTCGCAACGCAATCTCCAGCCCTCCCTGCGGCTCGATCACGATGTCCCGCTCCGCCGCCATGGCCTCCGCGAGTTGGTCGGCCAGCCGCGCGGCCTCGGGGATGTCGGCGGGATCGGTGAGCTCGTCGTGCCGCTCCTCCAAGGTATTGCGGTACGGCCCGACGCTTTGGGACAGGATCTCATCGACCAGCGGCGCCAGCGTGCGGTGCGACCGGGGCAGGGCGCGCAGGTTCTCGACCTGAAAGACCAGCCGCCAGAGCTTTTTCGTGTCGGGGTCCTGCGCGGGTCGACGCCGGGCGAGCGCGCGGATGGCCGCAAGGAAGTCGTCCTGTGGGGATGAGGCCGAGGTCGCCGCCTCCACTTCCTGGAGAAAGTGCGGCGAGAGCACGCAGCGTGCGAACGCCTCGAGCGCCACCGGGTCGCCCGGATCGCGCACGATCCGCAGCGCGGCGACGACGTATTTGATCACATCGTCCTCGACCAGCGAGCGGCCACGGGCCAGCCGGCAGGGAATCCCCGCTCGCACGAGCCGGCCCTCGAGGTACTCGCCCACTTTGTGCCGGCGGTAGAGCACGGCGTAGTCGCCCCATCCCAGACCGGACGCGGCGCGGTCGCCGAGCATGTCCTCGAGCAGCCACGAGGCCTCTTCCTCTTCATCGGGAAACGCGACGGCGCCCACGTCGTATGCCGACTCCTGCTCCGCGCTGAGCTGCTTCTCGAACAGCTGAGGATTTTGCGCCAGGACCCGGCGCGCCGTCTCGAAGATCTGGCGCGAGCAGCGGCAGTTCTTGTCCAGCACGATGGGCCGATCGATCTCGTAATCCCGGCCGAACCGCACCAGGACGTACGGGTCCGCCCCCGTCCAAGTGAAGATCGACTGCTCGTCGTCCCCCACGGCGAAGAAGTTGCCGTGCGGCGCCGCCAGGCGCTTCAGGAGGTCGTACTGGACGGGGTTCACGTCCTGGAACTCGTCCACCAGGAGGTAGTCCCAGCGCGCGGCGATCGCGTCGGCGATGTCGCCCCGCGTGCGCAGCAGCTCCTCGGCCTTCGACACGAGGTCGTCGAAGTCCAGCATGTTGCGGTGCGCGAGCCAGGCGGCGTACTCGCGATACAGGCGCGCGTCGTCGGCCGTGAGCTCGTAGTCCTTTTTCTGGACGCGGTGCCGGCTGAACCGGTTCAAGAGCGAGCCCCGCTGCTCGAGCGGCACGTGCAGCCGGCCGAGGATGACCTTCTGGTACGGCTCGTCGGCCACTCCGAAGCCCTTCCGCAGGCCCGCCGCCTCGGCATACTCGCGCAGCAGGGCCAGACAGAGCGCGTGGATCGTGCCCCGGGTGATACCCTCCGCACGGTCCCCCAGCGTGTGCCTCAGCCGGACGGCGATCTCCTCGGCGGCCCGGTTTGTGAACGTCACGGCACAGATGCGCTCGGGCGCAATGCGGCGTGTGTTGATCAGGTGGTTGATCCGGGCGATCAGGCAGAACGTCTTCCCCGCGCCGGGTCCCGCCACCACGAGGACCGGGCCGAGCGGCGCGTCAATGGCGAGCCGTTGCTGGGGGAGCGGGTCGATCTCCAGGGCCATGGAGGGAAAGCTAGATTAGGAACCCATGCCGAGTCAGGCACCAGCAGACGCTCGCGCGCCGGTCTCGTTCATTCCTTCAGATACTCCGGAGCGGGGGCCCGAGGACGGCATCGCGTTGTGCCTCTCGGGTGGCGGCTACCGCGCCATGCTGTTTCACCTGGGGGCCCTCTGGCGGATCAACGAGGTGGGGCTCCTCCCGCGGCTCGACCGCATCTCGAGTGTCTCCGCGGGATCGATCGTCGCGGGACTCCTTGGTCTCAAATGGCGCGCGTTGCGCTTCGATAGCGCCGGAGTGGCCGCCGGCTTCGACGCGGAGGTCGTCGCCCCGCTCCGCGCGCTGGCGAGTCGCACGATTGACCTGCCCGCCATCGTGCTCGGGATGCTCCTCCCCGGCGGCGCCAGCGCTCGCATTGCCGCGGCCTATCGGCGGCACGTGTTCGGGCGCGCCACCGTTCAGGCGCTGCCCGACTCCCCGCGGTTCGTGATCAATGCGACGGACATGCAGTCGGGCGCACTGTGGCGCTTCATGAAGCCGTACTCCCGCGACTATCGGGTGGGCGAAATCCCGCACTCGACGGTGGAGCTCGCCCGTGCCGTCGCGGCGTCCTCGGCGTTTCCGCCGTTTCTCTCGCCCGCGCGGTTCACGTTCCGGGAGTCCGACTACACGCGCGACTCAGGCCAGGATCTGCAGTACCCACCTTATACCACGAGCGTGGTGCTGACGGACGGAGGGGTCTACGACAATCTGGGGTTGGAGACGGCGTGGAAGCGATTTCGTACCGTGCTCGTCAGCGACGCGGCCGGCACGGCTCAGCCCCGGGAGAAGCTCAAGGGGAACTGGATCAGCCAGTCGATTCGTGTGGAGGAGCTCATCCATGCCGAAGTCGGGAGCTTGCGGAAACGGCAGCTGATTGCGTCGTACCGTGCGAACGACCGCAACGGTGCGTACTGGGGGATCGGATCGGACATCGCGAACTACGGGCTCGCCGACACGCTCCCCTGTCCCTTGGACCACACGAGCGAGCTCGCGAAGATCCCGGCGCGACTCAAGCAGCTGGACTTAGGCGTTCAGGAGCGCCTGATCGATTGGGGTTACGGCATCTGTGATGCCGCCCTCCGTAAGCACTTCAACCCGGCGTTGCCCAGGACGACGCAATTTCCCTTCCCACGGGGCGTGTAATCCTCACTCGTACAGCTTCGCCGTGTCCGCCTTCGCGAGCTCCACCAGGAACCCTCCGATCTTCTCGCTCACCGCCTCCACGTATTTCCGACCCTTCTCCGCGGTCGCGGCCGCCGGGTCACCCACTCCTGTGTCGTCGGTCACCTGACGCCACTGGCGCGGCGCCCAGGCCCACCCTTCCCGCAGGGCCTTGATCGTGAAGCGGCGCGCGCGCCCGGGCCCGGCGTCGGACAACGGCCGTACCAGCTCCGGCGCGACGTGCAGCATCACGCTCGTCTCGAGCTCGCCGCCGTGGTCTCCCAGGTCGGAGAAGAACAGCTTCGCGTCCACCACCTGATACCAGCTGACCGTGCAGAGGAACAGGGACACCGCCGGCTGCAGCTCCCGGATCATCTGGCGGAAGTCGTTCCCGCCGTGGCCGTTCAGGATGACGAGCTTGGGCACGCCCTGACCCGCCAGCGCCGTCGCGAGGTCGCGCAACACGAGAGACTGGGTACTGGGGTTCAGATTGAGACAAAGGGGAATATCGAGCTGCCCCGTGTTGACGCCGAACGGCACCACCGGTAGCACGACGACCCGCGCGCCTTGGTCCCACGCGCGCCCCGCCGCCAGGGCGGCGATCCGCTCCGTTTCGATGTTGTCGGTGGTGTAGGGGAGGTGGAAGTTGTGCGCTTCAGTCGCGCCCCACGGCAGCACCGCGACCTCGTAGCGCGCGTCGCGGACGGTCTTCCAGGTGAGCTCGTTCAGGATGTACGGGCGCAGGGCGGGCAGGGGCGGCATCGGGCACCGTCGGGACGGGGACTCCCGATACTAGCACGCGACGGGCGCCGGCGCCGCAGACAGGCCTCTTGACGAGTCCGTAAGTCGCCCGTATATGCAGCCGTAACGCCGTCAGCGATTAGGGATTCCCAATGGCCGTCAATCCCTTGGGTCACCCTACAAACAGTCGTTCGTGTGCCCGCGCCCCCTGTCACGAGGGGGTTGCGCCGTCATCCTGTCGGCACGGGTGGGTGGTCGACACCGCGTGCCGGCACCGGAAATTTGGGGGGATCGTATGACAGACGATCGTCGTTTCGTTCAATCCGTGTTCGCCAGCGGGCTCGTGCTGCTCGGGCTGCTCCCCGTCGTCGTGGGGACGGCGGCGGCACAAGCGCCCACGCGCGTGACCGGTCAGGTGCAGGATTCCGCCACCGGAAGACCGATGCGATACGCACGGGTCACCGTCCTCGGCACCGCGGTCGGCACGATCACGGACGCGAACGGCCGCTTCGTGCTCGACGTGCCCGCCGGGCGAGACAGTCTCTCTTTCAAGTCCCTCGGCTACAAGCCCGTACTGCGAGGCGTCGAGGCGGTCGTCAACGTCGTCATGCAGCCCCAGGCGCTGCAGGTGCAGGGAGTGGAGGTGGTGACGACGGCACTCGGCATCCAGCGCGAGCAGCGGGACCTGTCATACTCGGCGCAGTCCGTCTCCGGAGACCAATTGTCGAACGTCCCCTCGACCAACGTGCTGTCGGAGCTCCAGGGGAAAGTGTCCGGCCTCCAAATCACGAACTCGAGCAATCCATTCGGCTCGGCACGCATCATCTCGCGCGGCCCCAGCTCGATCCTGGGCCAGAACCAGCCCCTCATCGTGGTGGATGGCATCCCGATCGACAACTCGGCAGCCCAGAACGGAGGCTACGGGCCGGGCACGGGGGAGACGGGGGCGTCGATGGGTGGTTACGACGTCGGCAATGCGGCCTCCGACATCGACCCGAACAACATCCAGTCGATCACCGTGCTGAAGGGCCCGAACGCGGCGGCGCTGTACGGGTCGCGCGCGGCGAACGGCGCCATCCTGTACACGACGAAGAGCGGTAAGGACGCGCCACGCACTGGCATCGGCGTCACCGCTACGTTCGGTACGACATTCTCGACGCCGCTGCGGCTGCCCGACTACCAGAACCAGTACGGTCAGGGCTTCTACGGCCAGTTCGACTTCGTGGACGGCAATTTCGGCGGGAAAAACGACGGCGCCGACGAGAGTTGGGGCCCGAAGCTCGACGGCCGGACCAGCGGGTGCGTCATGGTCGCGGGGACGCCTTTCGGGACGAGCAATTACGACACCTCCAAGCCATGTCATCAGTTTTTCGGCGTCGGGCCTTGGGCCCCCCATCCCAACAACGTGCGGGACTTCTGGAACACGGGAGCGCAGATCAACGCGAATGTGGCCATCGCCAAGAGCACCGACCGCAGCAGTGTGCGGCTGTCGGTCGGCCGCATCGGCCAGGACGGCATGTACCCCAACAACACCAATAAACGGACCGATGTGACGCTCGCCGGTGGGACGCAGATCTCGGATCGGTGGAGCGCCGAGGCGTCGATCAACTATGTCAACGAAGCGCTGACGAACCAGCCGGCGCAGGCGTACGAGGAGATCGACCCGATGCAGGGGTTCATCTGGTTCGGCCGCCAGGTGGACACGAGGATCCTCAAGGACAACCTGTACCGCAATCTCAGCGATCCGCTCACGCAGCAGATCCTGGCCGGCAATCCGAACATGCGCACCGACGCGCCCATCCCGTATAGCTGGAACTACAGCTATCACCCGAGCCCCTACTGGATGGCGGGCGTCAAGACGACCGCTTTCGCGCGCAACCGCGGCCTGGGGCACGCGTCCGTCACGTACCGGTTCAACGACTGGTTGAGTGTGACCGGCCGCACCGGTCGGGACTGGTACCAGAACCATTTCCGGGCGAACTACCCGGTGAACGACATCTCGCCGCTTCCGGGGGGCGGATTCAACGATGCGGCAGAGACCCACAGTGAAACCAACAGCGACTTCCTCGCCACGGCCACCCACCAGCTCATCGGGGACTGGAGCGTCACGGTGAACGCCGGCGGGAACGCGCGCGTGAGTGACCTCGAGACCGATACGAGCAACGTCCATCAGCTGGTGATTCCCGGCGTGTACACGCTGTCGAACTCGGCCGGCGTGCCGGGGGTTGCGCTCATCCAGTCGAAGAAGAAGGTCAACTCGCTCTACGGGCTGGTCAGCTTCAGCTTCAAGAACTGGCTCAACGTGGACGTGACGGGCCGCAACGACTGGTCGTCGACCCTGCCCAGGGGCGGCAACTCATTCTTCTATCCTTCCGTCGGCGCCGCGTTCGTGTTCACCGACGCGCTCAGGGTGCAGAGCCAAGTCCTGTCGTACGGCAAACTGCGCGCGAATTGGTCGCGCACCGGCAACGACACGGACCCCTACCAGCTCGCGGCCGTCTACAGCGCCGGCACGGCGTGGGGCGGCCAGCCGAGCTTCACCGCGCCCGACCGGTTGCCGAACCCCGCCCTGAAGCCGGAGCAGACCACCGCCGAGGAAGTCGGCGCCGACCTCGGCCTGTTCAACAACCGGGTGAGCGTGACCGCGACCGTGTACCACAAGTCGAGTACCAACCAGATCCTCCCCGTGTCGATCTCGCGGACCACCGGCTCTAGACAAGCCGTGGTCAACTCGGGGAACGTGCGTAACCGCGGCATCGAGCTGACGACCACGGTTCGCCCCATCGAGCGGCCGGACTTCCGATGGGACGTGACGGCAAACTGGTCGAAGAACACCAACAAGGTGTTGTCGCTCTATGGCGGCGTGCAGCGCGTGGTCGTGGGCACGTACTGGGGTGTGAGCGTCACGGCGGATTCCGGGCAGCCGTACGGCAACCTGGTGGGCACCCAGTGGCAGCGCGACCCTCAGGGCCACATCGTCGTCGACTCGGCGAGCGGGTTGCCGATCCGTGACTCGAAGCAGGCGGTGCTCGGCAACTACAACCCAGACTGGGTGGGCGGGATCACCAACACCTTCAGCTACAAGAGACTGAGTCTGTCCTTCTCGCTCGACGGGCAGATGGGCGGCCACGTGTATTCGGTGACGAAGTGGTTCGGCCAGTACTCGGGGGTGCTGCAGGCGTCGCTGCAGGGACGCGAGCACGACTGGAACGACCGCATGGTGGTGCCCAATGCCGTCTACGAGAGTGCCACGCCCGGCGTGTTCAAACCCGACACCGTCCACGTGTTGGCGCAGGATTACTGGCACAACGGGTTCTACGCCAATGAAACGGGCATCGTGGATGCGAGCTACTTGAAGCTGCGCGAGCTACGCCTCGCCTATGCGTTGCCCCAGTCGATCGCCCAACGCCTGGGCTTCGCCGACGCGACCGTCGCGCTCGTCGGCCGCAATCTGCTCCTCTGGGCCAAGCAGTCCACGATCGATCCGGAGACCACCTTCGACACCGGCAACCGCCAGGGCGTCGAGAACGGCCAGCTGCCCACGGCGCGCAGCCTCGGCTTCACCGTCTCCGTGCGGCCGTAGCCGCCGAGCGAAGGAGAGCGACCATGAGAGACACGATCCTGAGCGTCCTCGCCGCCGCGCTCGTCGCGAGCGGCACGGCGTGCGGCAATCTGACGGACATCAATACCAACCCGAACGGGCCGGTCGACGTCCCGCCACCCTCGATCCTGGGGAACGCGATCCAACAGGTCGTCGACGTGCTGGACGGGGTCAACAGCCCGAACATCCGAGGCGGCGGGTTGTGGGTGCAATACTACTCGGAGATCCAGTACCGGGACGAGGACAAGTACATCGTTCGTCCGGGCACGAGCGGCGGTTGGGAGTTGTACAGCGGAGCGCTCGAGGACTTCCAGCGGATGATCGACAAGGGCGTGGCCGCCAACACGCCCAACTGGGCGGCCGTGGGGCGCATCATGAAGTCCTACACGTTCGGCGCCATGACGGACGCCATGGGCGACATTCCCTATTCGGAGGCGCTCAAGGGCAACGCCAACCTGACGCCGAAATACGACACACAGCACGACATCTACACGGCGCTGTTCGTCGATCTGACCACCGCCAGTCAGCAGATCGATCCCGCGGGCATCGGCTTCCCGAGCGGCGACCTGCTGTACGCAGGGGACATGACCGCATGGCGGAAGTTCGCCAACTCGCTGCGGCTGCGGCTGGCGGTGCATCTGTCGAACCGTGATGCCGCTACGGCGGCGGCGCAAGCCCAGGCGGCCGTAACGGCGGGAGTGTTCCAGAGCAACGCGGACAACGCGACGCTCCTGTACCTGTCCGTTGCGCCCAACCAGAACCCGATCTACACGGATGTTCACGTGAGCAACCGCGATGACTACGGGTTGAGCAAGACGTACGTTGACTCGTTGAAGAGCTGGAACGACCCACGCCTGCCGGTGTTTGCCCAGGTGAACAAGGACACGATTGTCGCCAACCGGACCTATCAGGGTTTGCCTAACGGCCTCAACGACGGCGAAGGCCCGAATCTCTTTTACATCTCCCGCATCGGCGCGTACTGGCGCGAGACCCCGAACGCACCGCTGGCGCTCATGACGTACTCCGAAGTCCTGTTCCTCGAAGCCGAGGCGGCGGAGCGGGGTTGGATCACCGGCACCCCGGCCACGCTGTACACGAACGCGATTCGCGCGTCCATGGAGCAGTACGGCATCGCCACGGCCGCCATCGACGCCTACGTGGCCCAGCCGCGGGTAGTGTACGCGGGTGGGGCCGCGGGGCTGGCCCAGATCGCGTACCAGAAGTGGGTCTCGTTGTACATGCAGGGAATGGAAGCATGGACCGAAGTGCGGCGCACGGGTGTACCGGCCCTGGTACCGGGTCCGCGCGCGGTGCTCACGAGCATCCCTGAGCGCCTGCCGTACGACGACCAAGAGCTGGTGCTCAACAAGACGAACGTGGATGCCGCGGTCGCGGCGCAGGCGTTCGCGAGCAGCACGGACCTGAAGAAGCCTTTGTGGTTCACGGGGCGGTAGCAGGTCGCCAGCTCAGCCGCCGCCGGTCGTATCCGCGCGCTCGACGAAGATGAGAATCAGGCCGTGGCCGCTGCTCGGATAGCCGGGCCGGGATGTGACGCCTTGCGGATACACCTCGATGCGGCGCGTCTCCGTCGCCTGGAGCGTGACGAGCGGGCACGTGTCCGCGGTGCGAGTCCCGTCTACGTATACATCGGGCTCGGAGCTGCCGGCCACACTGTCCTTGCCCCGCAGCTGCACTAAGGGGCAGTGGTTGCGGGACCAATCGGAGACCCGGAGCTGTGGCATCGCCCGTCTGATGGCGTCGAGCACCGTCCGACCGGGGTCGGCCGAGAGCGCGTCGCCGGTGATGACCACGCTGCCGGTCGTGCTCGACGGCGCCGGCCTGCCGCCGGGCTCGGTGGACCGGTCGAACGGTCGCGTCGTGGCGCAG
>Ga0070697_100002730_pt1 | contig 13594 bp, 16 predicted proteins | sample KBSK1501metaG_FD_65475 | JGI IMG/M metagenome (GOLD analysis project Ga0070697, IMG submission 65475) | Corn, switchgrass and miscanthus rhizosphere microbial communities from Kellogg Biological Station, Michigan, USA - KBS K1-50-1 metaG | ecosystem: Host-associated > Plants > Roots >... | reverse complement strand
CGACTTCCACCGTCCGGAAGGACAGGCGCTGGTCAAAAAACTGGCTGCCAAGTCCGACGTGTTCGTGGAGAACTACCGGCCCGGTACCTTCGAGCGCTGGGGTGTCGGATACCGTCAGTTGAAGGAGGTCAATCCCCGACTCGTCTACTGCTGGCTAGGTGGTTTTGGCGGTTGGGGTCCGGGACGTGTGCGCGCTTCCTACGACATTCTCGGACAGTCGCAGGGCGGGAACTTTGGTATGACTGGCAAGCAGGAGTTCCTGGGCGGTGCGCCTTCGAAGCACACCATCTGGCTGGCCGATTACTGGGGCGGCATGATGGGTGCCACCCAGATTCTGGCGGCGCTGTATTGGCGGGATCACGTCTCCGGCGAGGGCACATTTATCGAGTACTCGCAGGTGCACGGCGTCACGCGCCAATTGGAGTATGCCTTGCCGCTCTACGGCCGGCACGGTATCACCCGTGAGAGATGGGGCAACTGGGATACGCAGCTCTGCGTGCACGGCATCATCAAGTGCGGCAAATCCTCGTACCCCAAATCCGACAGCCCCCAGGAACAGGAAGAAGGTTACATCCTGATCAGCGCGTATGAGGACAAGGACTTCGCCCGCCTGTGCAAGGCGATCGGTGAAACCACCCTGGCCACCAAGTACGCCAAGGCCGATATTCGCATCAAGCCGGAGAGCCAGATGGAGATTTATCCGGCTCTGGAAAAGTGGGCGGCTGACAAGACCAAGGAGCAGGTGGCCGCCATCATGGAGGCCAACAACATCCTCCACCAGCCGGTGTGGAACTCGAAAGAGGTCGCCAACCATCCACACTGGAATGAGCGCGGTGCGGTTCGCTGGCTGGATGACCCGACCTACGGTGAACTGTTGCACCAGGGTCCGGCGTATAAGATGTCGGCAACTCCGCCACGTCTGAAATGGGCGCTGAAGCCGGTAGGCGCCGACAACGAGCGCATCCTGGGCGAGTTGGCCGGGTTGACGCCTGAGGATATCAAGCGGCTGGAAGACCAAGAGTGCATTTGACGGAGATGAACTATGCTGCTCACATGCCCGAAGTGTAAGACCAAGAATTTCCTCGATCCCTATCCTTTCTGGAACTTTAAGGGGACGACCAAGTGCGCCGGATGCAGTGCCATCTGGCGCATTGAAACCTCGGGCGGAGCGTGCGTGGCCGGGCCCGAGGAAGGCAAAGGTACCCCTGACCTGTTGCCCGGCTTCGCCGAGAGGCAGGACTATTCGGCCATCTTCGGTGCGGGGCTAACCCGGTCGGCGCCTCGCGCCCGCAAGGACGCGGTCTGTAGACCAATCGCCATGGAACGCAACGTGCGCGGCAAGGTCATCAGCGGGCATCCGCTGAAGAAGGAAGACCTTGTAGGCAGCAAACCGAAATTCATCGTTGCCGGATCTCGGTGAAGGGGAACTGGAGGCAATAATGGCTAATTACAACACGGAATGCCTATGCGTCCGCTGCAAGCATTTGCGTGCGGCACTTGATCCCAATATCCAAAAGGCCTACCTCGGCAAGTGCGTAAAGCGGGAGTGGCCGTTCACCTTGTCGATCACGCTGCAAGGCTGGACGGAGTGTGAGGTCTTCGAGGACAGCGGCAAGACGTATGTGCCTCCCCAACCAGTGGCCACCAAAGCCGCCGTCGCAGCCAGCGTGGCTGGCGCCGAGAAGCGAGTGGAGTTCTATTACAGCTCGACCCAGAAGCCCGGGGAGACGTTTCCCTGCGACATCAAGCGCGCTCTCGACTTGGTGAAACAGTTACAGGCGGCAGGGGTGAACGGTAAGGCGATTGACGTGGCCGGGATCAAAGACCGCTTCCCCATCTATCACAAAGCGGTCAGTGGTCCGGATGCGAGCGTGCGCCCGGTCTTCGGCTTCAAAGGCGCGCTGGTCGAGGACTTTGGCACCACGGTGCCGGCGCTGCTGATATTCGAAGGCGATCGTTATCCCGTGCTGGCTTTCCCGCGGAACGACGCTCAGCGCGGCACCATCCGGGTGGAGCAGGCTTTGGAGGACCTGGTGGCCGAGACCGCCGCGCCCCCGGTCGTCAAGGCCGTGGGCTAAGGAGCACTCCAACATGGCTGACTATCTCCCCCCCCGCGAGTTGTGGCCGCAGCGTCTTTACACTCTACCCGAGTTCGCCACCTATGCCGCGAGGTTCAACCCTACGGAAGAACTGCTCGGCAAAGCGGTGGTGGCCGGCCGAGGGGAGCGGACGGCGGTGCTGTTCGAAGACCAGCGTCTAACTTACAACCAGCTCCTTACCCAAGCCAACAAGTTCGCTAATGCGCTACGCGAGCTGGGAGTGCAGGAAGGCGACCGCCTCATTCTGCGCACGCCTAACATACCGCCGGCCCTGGTGGCCAACTTCGCCATCCTCAAGCTGGGAGCGGTGTGCGCTCCTACCTCGCCCCTGTTCTCCCGCACCGAAATCGCGCACGTGGCCAACGACGCGGAGGCGGTGGCGATCATCGTCAGCAGTGCGCTCCTGGGGGAAGTCGAGGCCGCACGCGATGGCTCGCAGAGCGTCAAGCACATTATTGTGGTGGGAGGCGATGCGGCCGAGGTGAAGGCCAAGGGATTCCTCCCCTACGGCGAGCTGCTGCAGTCCGGTGAACCCAGCCTCGATCCCGTGCTCCGTCAGCGCGAAGATGTGGGTCTGCTGCTCTACACTTCGGGCACCACGGGACGACCCAAAGGTACCGTCCACTTCGTGGAGGAGATGCTGATCGTGCCCGACAGTTTCGGCAAGTACGGGTGGCGGGTGACGGAGAATGACGTGATCGGTGGCTCTGCCCCGCTGGCGTTTGGGGCGGGCTACTCCAGCTATGCGACCATTCCCTTCCGCTTCGGAGCGGCGGCCTCGCTCATCGCCAAGTTCGAACCGGAAAAGATGTTCGACACCATTCAGAAACATCGGGTCTCCATCTTGACTCTAGCCCCCACCGCCTACCGCAAGATGCTGCAGGTGCCGGAGGCGGAAAAGAAGTACGACCTCAGCAGTTTGCGCGTTTGCACCGGGGGTGGCGAAAGCCTGACGGCTCCGACCTATCATGCGTGGAAGGAGAAATTCGGGCGGGAGATCTTCGAAGGGTTGGGCACGACGGAGATGATGTACGTGTTCGCCTCCAACGTGGTCAGCCGCAAGGCCAAGGCGGGCTCCTTCGGCCAAGCCGTACCGGGCTACGAGCTGAAGGTTTTCGACGAAGAAGGAAAGGAAGCCAAGGCCGGTAACATCGGGCACTTTGTGGCGCGCGGCCCCACCGGCACGATCTACTGGCGCGATCCCGACAAACAGCGCCATGCCATCACCCCCGATGGCTGGAACCGGGCCGGTGACTACGTGTCGGTGGATGAGGATGGCTACTTCTGGTTCGTCTCGCGGGAAGACGACATCATCAAGAGTTCGGGCTACCGCATCGGGCCGGAGGAGATCGAGGTCACGCTGGCCACGCACCCGGCGGTGGCGGATGTCGGCGTGATCGGAGTGCACGACGAGCTGCGCGGCCAAATCGCCAAAGCCTTCGTGGTGCTGAAGCCTGGAGAGTCTCTCAGCCCCGAGGAGTTGATCGCCTTCTGCCGGGACAAGATTGCGACCTACAAGCTGCCCCGGGAAGTCGTGATGGTGAACGAACTCCCGCGTACCCCCACGGGAAAGCTGCTCCGCCGCGTGTTGAAGCAGAAAGAACCCGCGACCCAGCCGCCGGCAGTGAGGACCGGAACCGGCTAGGATCTTGGCAGCGCGCGAAGCAAAACCCCTCACGCCCGCTCCCGTTCTTCCCAACTTTCTTTGTTCCACTGCCCGGGAATAGGGTAAAACTGTATCCGCTTTCGTGTTCCTGGAGCTCTCCATGAATAGCTTCCCTACTCACGCTTGGCTGTGCGAAAACATTGTGGATCAGCTACCGACCGCGATTGTTCTGGGGGATCGCGAGGGCATTGTGCGGCTGTGGAATGCGGGCGCGGAAGCCATGTTCGGTTGGAGTGCGGACGAGACCCTCGGCAAGTCCATGGACCTGATCATTCCCGAGAAGCACCGGGCACGGCACTGGGAGGGCTACTCCCATGTCATGGAAACCGGGGTCACCAAGTACGGGCAGAACGTGCTCGCGGTTCCCGCGCACACCAAGGACGGCCGGCGGATCTCGATTGAGTTCAATGTCGCACTGCTCAAGGACGCCGAGGGACGAGTCCTCGGCGCAGCCGCCAGCATTCAGGATGTGACCGCGCGCTGGGAGCGCGACAAAGCCCTCCGCGCGCGCCTGGCTGAACTAGAGGCCAAGCTGAAGCCGGCCGGTATCGCGGTCGAGGAGAAAACCTAGCTCTGTCATGGAAGTCGCCCTATGTCGATCTTGAGAGTTGTTATTCGATACAATCATGCACTCTGGGACGCCGGCGGATTGGGTCGGAACGTGGCCGAGCACTGTGGGGCCTGATATGAAGTTTGAGCGCATTACAACACTGGCTGCCCCCGACGGTCATAATATCCCCGCATATCTTTTTGCGCCGGACTCGGCGCGTGGCGGGGCGGCGCTGATCCCACCCTACGGCAGTACGAAGGAGCAAATGCTAGGGATCGCCGCGACACTAGGAGACGCCGGCATCGCCGCACTCTCGATCGACCTCTGTGGTCACGGTGAAAATCGCAGCGCCCTCGGTCCGATGATGCGTGACGAAGTCGAGTCCGCGATTCGTTACGTGCGCCGCTTCGGGCGTGCCGCGGCTGTTGGCGTCAGCCTCGGCGGGCGGCTGGCGCTGATGTCTTCGGCCGACTGCATGGTGGCGATATCGCCAGCCGTGGTTGCGGAAATTTCGGCACAGGGTAAATGGATGTTCGAGAATTTTCCCAGCCCCGCCGTGCGCGAGCCGTACTCGGGGTATGTAATTGAATTGCTCGATGCCCTCGGTCCCGTCTCCTCCCACGAGCGCCCTTGTTTGCTGCTCTACGCCGAGCGTGACATCCCGAACATTCTCGAGGGTGCGGCTGGACTGAAGGCAGAACTGTCGAAGTCTGATTTGCGCTATGTCACCACCGATCTGCGTCCTGACATCAAACATGAGAACGGCTTGATCCGGTACTTGCCGCGCTGGTTTAACCACGGCGAACTTAAGTTCAACTCCGAGGTCCTTTCCGTCACCGCGGGTTGGCTCGCGGAACAAGTTGCAGAGGAGCACATTTCCTCGGCGCGGGACAAGAGTGGGGAGAAGGAGTGAGAATGATGCAGTGGGAATATTTTGACCGCATGGTGGTATTCAGCGAGGGTGATGAGGGGATGGTCAGCGGACTGGACTTGTGGATCAACAAGGCCGGTGCGGAAGGATGGGAACTGGTAAGCACGGTTCCATTGATCGCACCCAACAAGGACGGTGTCGCCTACGGTACCATCGGGATCCATATGGTGTTTAAGCGGCCGCACCCATCAACCGCCGCCGTGTGAGGTAGTTTATGTCCGATTTGCGGGGCCGTGCGCTGATCGAAAGCCGTTTCGGAAAGCTGGGCAGCGGCCGGGAGTCCCTTGTCATCGAGGGCGCCGAATACGGCCTCCCGACCCTGCTCGTGCGTTTGGACCTTGGATTCGAAGACAGCTGGCCGGTCGACGTGCAAGCGGTTGCGGAAGGGCACTTTTGTGTCCGCTATTACGACGGGCAGGACCAGCGCATCGTGGCCCACGAATTCGACGCTAACTTTGCGTTCGTCGGCGAAACGCGGGCCCATGTGGCGGAGTGGGTCGGCGACGATGCGTATTTCCAATGGTTCCAAAGTGTGCCGTTCCGTTGCCCGCTGGTGCCCGGCGATGACTTTTGAGTTCCCACCTGAGTGGGCAGCAAGACCAGTGATGAACACGGCGCGGGGCCGCGATGCGATCGAAGGCCGCTTTGGGCCTTTGGGTGGCGGTCTCCAGAGGCTGGTTATCCGCGGAGTAACCTATTCGCTCTTCGAGTTATTGTTTCAAATCGGCGCCGAGTTCGACGATAGCAAGCCGATCGACGCGTTGACGGTTTCGGAAGGACGCTACGTGCTTCGCTATATTGACGGACAGGACCAGCGTGTTGTTGCCTCTGAGTTCGACGACGATTTCCGGTTGCTGGGAGAAACCCGAGCCAATATCAGCGAGTGGGAAGGTGACGGCTCCGACTTCGCCTACTACAGCGGACATTAAACAAATACTCGGGACTCCGGAAGATGCTCCCCCTCCCCCCAAGTTCTTAGTGGGCCATGACCATGACTCCATGGCGGCGGATGCGCAGGAAAGTATCTCCGCACTTTCTGCAGCCGCGGCTTCCCATGTCAATTCGGAGCGGGCTCGGGAGGAACTCCCATCGGAGCGAAACAGAAGCACACCAGAAAGAAAGAGAAGGACAGAAATAGAAAGGGCCGTGACTTTGGTTATGCTCTAGCCGCCAGCTCCTGCGAGGGAGCCTACAGCGTGGAGGCATGCACCGTCACAGCCCCTGATGCGATCACTGCTTTCGCAGTCCCAAACCCCAACGACCCCTCGCAGGGCCCGTCGGTTTTTTCAGGTCTGGTGGTTCTGCGAGTTGCCTCGCCGAACTGATCACCCAGCCTACTTTGGACTGGCTAAACTTTAATTTAAGCCAACCCTTTCGACCGTCGACGCTGCGAACCCTAAACGTTTGATAAGCATTTGTCAATGCCGATTTTTAGGGCAATTCACGAATTTTATGGACGTGCATGACGGAGTTGCAATCCATTGAAAAAAATATGCTTGCTCGATGTGAGAATTGTTTTACCCCGATTTTCCACAGCAACTTCCACATTCCGAAAAAAGCACAAGAGTACCAAGGAATCCAATGAATGCCTTGACGGGAGAACATTTTTGAAGCATGTTGGGTACAGACGTACAGCCGGAATGTCAGATCTCGTAGCGTATGTGGACGGCGGCTCTCTGGGAAATCCGGGGCCGGCCGGCATTGGGGTGGTGATCGACGGTTCCGGACGCGGCAAGATCAGAATCGCCAGATGGATCGGCCGCCAAGACAACAACGTGGCCGAGTACGTTGCGCTGCTGGAAGCCCTGCAATATGCGCTGGCTCTAAAGGCTAAAGCGCTTCACGTCTACTCTGATTCCGAAGTCGTGGTTAGGCAGATGAGGGGTGAATACACCTGCCGCAGCCCGCGCCTCTATTCCCTGAACTGGATCTGCCGCAAGTTGGCTCGCTCCTTGGTTTTCTCAATCTCGCACGTCGGTCGCGAGAACAACAGAGAGGCTAACGGTCTGGCCAACTACGCCGTCCGCAAGCGGCTTTCATAACAACCGTTGCCGAATTCCAAGAAATAGTTTGTTTCTGGGACCACCCCTTAGCAAAGACGCGCGGCGGTGCGCCCGCCGAAGCTACCCACACGGCCTCAGTCGACGTTCCAGCGTATCTACATCGCACGTTCTTTCGTTTTTCTCGGATACAGGGCGATCGCGCTGGGTGGTCGACGACGCGCCGCCGAACGTATCGGCTGAATGTCTATCTGTAAGGCGTGGATTATCCGACGCAACGTGTTACGGTGCATACCAAGGTCTTGAGCAGCTTTGAGTTGATTCCCCTTTTGCTGTTGTAAGACTGTAAGGACGAAGCCTTTTTGGAACTCGCGCACTGCCTCAGAGTACGGGATGCCATCTTTGTACATATGCAGCACGAGATTTTCGAGCTGAACTTTCACGCCCAATTCTCCTTACTTGCACTCCTCTATTTTTCGCTGGACCCGCGATAAGCGCGAAGTTGTGGGAGATGCTCCGTCTTGGCGGTTGAGCCCCCCCCCAGTTCCCTGTTAGCACAGGAATTCTCTAGACCGTGTCGGCTCCGCGGTCAACGAAATTCTCACTGTCCTATGTGGTTTATCCTCAGTGGCCTGCAAACGCTCGAGAGGCGCGTGCCAGAAAACTGTGCAGCGTGAGTCCGGCTCGCGCTAAGAGCACAGCAGGCCTTGAGTTGCAGCTTTACCGGCTGGTTCTCGTCAGCCTATCGAGCTGTGGAAATCTCCAAACGCCATATTGACGACGGAACACCGCCACGTGCGAAAACAATGTCAGGCGGATCTCCGTCCAACAGGAGAAGACGAAGGTTCCGCCGAGTCTGAGGTAGCGACAGAGAAAGCGGTGGAACGACTGGCCTCGTGTATTGCTCCGAACACCGCCTACATCTCAACGGCTAAAGCCGGTGGAATAAGCCAGTCATACGGCACGACTAAAATCATGCCCTGACACGAACCTACTCATGCAGCCGACGCTGCTTGTCGGCTTCGGAGCGCGTCAGCGCAGCCAGGGCTATACGCGCCTGCTCCGATCCCAGCGCATGCAGCGACGCTGACTCCTGCAGATAGCGTTCCGCAGCCGCCCGATCGCCGAGTTGCAATACGATCTCGCCCGCGTGACGAAGCAGCTTCGCATCGCGAATCCCGACGGCCAGGGCGTTGTCGATGTGCTTTCGTGCTTCCGCATCCTGCCCGTTTACGTGAAGTGCCCAAGCGTACGCGTCAAGCGTGTACACATCATGGCGGCGGGCATACTCCTGCCTGGCAACGTCCAGAGCTTTCGCCGGTTGGTGGGCATGGTCCGCGTAGTAGAAAATCAGTTCGCGGTTGGAATTATCTGCCCGGACGGACTCCAGCAGAGACTTGGTTTCAAATTCCGCGAAGGTTTTCCGCGCTTCGCCGGCGTGTCCCGCCAACTCCAGCGCCTCGGCCAGGTCGTAGAGATTTTCGGCGTGCGGCGCAGCCTGATACCGCTGCTGCAGAAGACTAACCGCTTCTTCGTAGCGGCCTTGCGCGATGCGGACTTTTGCCAAATTTCCCAACGCATAGTGATAGCCCGGAAACTTTACCAGTGCCTGCTGCTGCAGAGTTTCCGCTTCCTCAGTCTTGCCGGTGGCCAGCTTCAGGTGCGCCATCTGCGTCAGGATCCAGGCCCCATCCTCAGCTTCGCTCGGCGGCGTCGACTGGTACGCCATGTTCATCAGCTCCAGGGCGCCCTCGGTGTCGCCATAAAGTTCACGCAGGTAAGCGGCCCGCGTCAGGCCCGGCAGGTTCGCCGGACGCAAGTCGAGCATCCACTGCGCCGCCACTTCCGCATCCTGGTAATTGCCCAACTCCACGCTGGCGTCCGTAAGAAAGCCGTACACCATCACATCGTCGGGCATCTTCTTGTTGAGTTTCTTCGCTTCCTCCAGAGCGGCGGCAAACTCATGCTTCCCCAGCAGCAGCCAGACGTGGATTCTCTTGCCATCAAAGTTATCTGGGGAGAGCTCGAATGATTTCTGCAGCGCCTCTTCCGCCTGCGTATAGAACTTAACGTCGGAGGTCTCGCGCGCCCGGCGCGACAGTGCCAAAGCAAGCGCGTTGTACGCCTCAAAGTCCTTCGCATTCTTGTCCATTAATTTCGTCGCCTGAGCTATGGCCTGTTCCGCCGGAGAGAGTTTCATTTCAGCGGAGGCGTTCGAGCCTTGCGCAAAGGTGGCCACCGTGCTCAGAAGCATGAATAGAAGAATTGCAGTGCGTCTCATGACATCCCTCATTTCTTAGCAAGAAGTTCGTGGCCGTTACCGCCGGGCAACGGCCACGAAGCAGGTTTCACTTGACCGGACAGATGCCATTGAGCTGGCCCGTGCAGCCCTTCTGCCCGGGACCAACGTGATGGCTGTTGCGCCCGCTGTGAGCTGGCCGCACGTAAGGGAACACGGTGCCGAAGGGCCCGTCGGCATCGGTGTTTACGCCGTCACCGATCGACGTACCGAACTTCACCGGATCGGCAAGGATGCCGGCAACCGCACGCGATGAGATATCCACCACGTCGTCGATGAGCCGGCGTCCATTGGGATAACCAGCGTTGTCACCGGCAATGAAGCCGAGACGCTTCTGGCTGCCAACCGGGGTTGGCGGGATCCCGGTGTTGAGACGCAGCAGGTCGGCGATCGGACCTGCATCGTTCGGTCCACACCCCGGGCAAATCGGAGCCATGTACTGGACCAGTGGAAGAAGGTCGGTACGAGGCGCCGGGGCTACTGGAATTTTGAAGGAAGCGAAGACGTGCGCCAACAACGGATCGAGAAAGAAGTTGGCAAACTGTCCGTCGTTCTTCGGGTCATCCATGCTGAAGCGATCTTTCGAGCCCGTTCCGATGATTAACTCGTTGATCAGTGAGTTGCCCTCGCGGTTTACCTGCTGGAACGGCCCGAAACTCGCCACCGGATTGGGAGCCCGTCGGACCGTGACCTTCGGACGCGATGTGGCTCCGTAGGTCCCGATCACCGCATTCTTGTCGCTGGCTGGATGGAGTCGTCCGTCCACCGTCAGCATGGTGATCGGCACTTCCAGCACGATGGAGTTCACATTGAAACCGGCTACCGCATCGGGCGCGTAGTTGTGGGTGTCGTCGGCATCCACTTGCGGAGTCAGAACGCCACCCACTCCCATGCGGAAATGCAGGGAGTCGAAGGCCGCGCCCAAGTCGATGAAGAATGGGTCGTCCACGGTTCCCGCGAACACTCGTATACCGGGACCCAGCTCATAGATTCCCTGATTGAACAGTGATCGGTAGTTGGGCATGGTCAGCGGCCCCACGTTGGAAGGAACTGCGAACAGCCTCTTCCCGCCGGTCAGATCCGTCGCGATGCCGTTCTTGATCATGGTCACGGTGTAGGTCTGCCGCAGGCTCAAGCCGGCCGAGCCCGGACCTTCGAGCGAGGTGATCTGCGGGATACCGGCAATACCGCCCACGAATCCGGTGAACAGACCGGGCTGGCGGATTTCTGTCTTGAAGCGGAACTGGAAGGTGATGTCCTCTTCTCCGTCATGGTTGTTGTCGACCTTCATCTCGTACAGCACGTTGGGATCGAAGGGGAAATAGTTCGGACCGTTGGAGGGTTCAAGGAACGGGTCAACGTTGAGAATCATTGTCACCCGGTCCGGGTGGTCGAAGCTGACGAACGCGTACCAGTCGGTGACGTCCGCGGTACGGTCCAGCGCGGTGATCGGCGCCTCGCGATGGCTGGACGCGAACAGGCTGGAAGGTGCCAGCACGAGCAGCGCCATGGCGAAGGCCACCATTATTTTTGTTTTCTTCATGGAAATTCCTCTGGGAGTGAAGTTGGTGGACGTAAGCTTTCGTGATTGCGCTGCCCGTGCGTGGCGCCACGCTCTGGGCAGTTACGGCTGGCTACGTCTACTGCTCCATGTACGCGGCGCACCGCAGATCGGATTTATTTCGGATGTTTCAGCGGCTGATTGGTGCAGGCTTTACGCAGCTTGTCGAAGACACGAGGATGCTGCTATGGTTTCGCCGCAGCCGTTTCGGCGCGGCTGGCCGTTGTCCTAAGTACGCGGCTGCGGAGGAAACGGATGGCAGCCGCATGGGCTAGGCTGCAATCCGCCACGGCGTCCCAGCCGTACCTCAGAGAGGAAGAAATAACCGTTTGTCCAGCGCTGAGTTAAAAGGGAGCTCGGCCGACGCTTCACTGCTGTCGGCCATACGCTCCGGCGACGAAAACGCGATGGCTCTGCTGTACGACCGCTACTCTTCCATCGTGTACTCGGTCGCTCTGCGTGTCCTGGGCGATACGAGCGCGGCTGAGGACGTATTGCAGGAAGTGTTCATTCAGTTGTGGCGCAATCCCGGGCTGTTCGACTCCAGCCGCGGGAGCCTGGGCGCATGGCTGGCGGTGATTGCCCGGAACCGCGCCATCGATGCTCTGCGCAAGCGGCATCCGGAAACCGACATTGGGGACGTCATCGTTTCCGTGGAGCCCGACATGGCAGGCCATGCGGAACGCGCCCGCGTGATGGAAAAGGTCCTAGGCGCGTTGGGCGCCATGCCTCGCGCGCAACGAAGCGCGCTGGAGATGGCCTACTTCGAAGGGCTGACCCACACCGAGATTGCTGCCAAGACAGGCGAGCCGCTGGGTACGATCAAGACTCGCATTCGCGCCGGATTGCTGGCCCTGCGCAAGGCGTTTAGCACATGAGCGTACACGAACAATTCGCGGAAGACCTCGCACTCTACGCCCTGGGAGCCTTGCAGGGTGAGGAGCAGGTCGCGCTGGAGAAGCATCTCAAGGACTGCGCCGTCTGCCCCCGCGAGCTGGAGCAACTGCGCGGTGATATGGCGCTGCTGGCGCTGTCCACCGCAGGTCCCACGCCGCCGCGCCCGGCGCGCCAGCGTTTGATGGAAGCGGTCGCCCGCGAGCCACGTGTGCGTGCAGTTCCCACGCGCCGGGCTTGGTGGGTGCCCGTGCCTTGGTTCGCGGCCGCGGCTCTGGCGTTGGTCGCTGTAGTATTGTCGCGTCAGAACGCGAATCAAGAGCAAAGAATCTCGCTACTGCAGCAGCAATCGGCTGAGCAGCAAGCACAACTCCGGCGAGCTCGAGACGTGCTGGCCACCCTGACCGCGACCGATGCCATGCGCGTCACTCTGGTTGCGGCCAAGACCCCTCCCCAGCCGCAGGGCAAGGCGATCTACGTGCGGAATCGCGCCAGCCTCATTTTCCTGGCGAGCAATATGCCGATGCTCCCAGCGCAGAAGGCCTACGAACTTTGGCTGATTCCGACCAGCGGCGCGCCTATTCCGGCGGGCCTCTTCAAGCCCGATGCCCATGGCAGCGCGACCGTAATCGATCCGCCCCTCCCGGCAGGAGTCGAGGCCAAAGCCTTCGCCATCACAGTGGAGCCCGAGGCGGGTTCTGCCGCGCCCACATTGCCAATCATTATGGTTGGGGCTGGAGAGTAGCAGATCACCCAAAGCTAAACGGAGTGGAACGCGGCCCTTGCCCGTGCAAATTGGAGAAATGTTCCACGTGGAACATTCGCGCAAAGGGTGGATCGATCGCAGAAGTATTAATCTTGAGAAGCCAGAGCGGCGGAGAACCTGTTTTTGGGTGGAGCAGCGCTTCCAGCGCTGCATTAAGGCTAGGGCAGGCACATCGCAGGCCTGAAAGGCCTGCCCACCCACTCGCGGCGCCAAGCCGTGAAGGTACATCGGTGGGAGAAATCAGGAGACTCAAATAAAATCGAAAAAGGGAAACTTCGGCATCGGGGTGGCAACCATGGATATTTTCTTTTCTCCAATTGGGTGGGTTGAGTCACCGGAAAACGGGCCACGAGAGGATTCTTGGGGCGATGTGGTGAGTGAAATTCGATTGGATGACCGGCAGTTCTCAGCGGATGCTCTTAAAGGACTTGCCGACTTTTCCCACGTCGAGGTGCTGTTTCACTTGCACGAGGTCGGTGAGGAGTCGATCGTGAAAGGGCGAAGACATCCGCGGGGCAATGTGGACTGGCCCGAAGTCGGCATCTTCGCGCAGAGGGCAAAAGCCCGGCCCAACAGAATCGCCGCAACGATTTGCCGCTTGCTGTCTGTGGAAGCGTTGACGCTTAGAGTTCAAGGTCTGGATGCGTTAAACGGGTCGCCGGTCGTGGACATCAAACCGATATTTGCGGAATTCATTCCAGACCCGGCTGCGATACGCCAGCCCGAATGGTCCCATGAAATGATGGCGAAATACTTTTGAGGATCGCTAACTGGAAGGCTGTACCGTCATCTGGCGGTCCATGCTGGAAACCAGGCGCTGCCCAAAGG
>Ga0070697_100002729_pt1 | contig 13604 bp, 14 predicted proteins | sample KBSK1501metaG_FD_65475 | JGI IMG/M metagenome (GOLD analysis project Ga0070697, IMG submission 65475) | Corn, switchgrass and miscanthus rhizosphere microbial communities from Kellogg Biological Station, Michigan, USA - KBS K1-50-1 metaG | ecosystem: Host-associated > Plants > Roots >... | reverse complement strand
ACTCCGTTGTTCGACCGGATCACCGCTCGCTCGATCAGGTTCTGAAGCTCTCGCACATTCCCCGGCCAAGAATATGAGAGGAACGCATCGAGTATGTCCTGCGGTATATGGTCAATTCGCTTGCCCATGCGACGAGCAAACATCTCGACAAAATGCGAGGCTAATTGTGGAATATCTTCGCGGCGCTCGTGCAGAGGTGGCAGCACGACAGGAAATACGTTTAGACGGTAGTACAGATCACTGCGGAACTCTTTCCGTGCGACCATCTCCGCTAGATCTCGATGGGTTGCCGCAACCAGCCGGACGTTGATGCGATGCGTCCGGCCGCTTCCCAGACGCTCGAACTCCTGCTCCTGCAGCACTCGCAGCAGCTTGGGCTGTAGCGGCAGCGGAATGTCTCCGATTTCATCGAGGAACAGCGTCCCCGTGTCCGCCATTTCGAAACGGCCGATTTTCTGTGCGACCGCTCCGGTGAAAGCTCCCTTCTCGTGCCCAAACAGCTCGCTTTCCAATAGGTCAAAAGGAATGGCCGCGCAATTGAGCTTGACGAACGGACGTCCGCTGCGTGGACTGATATTGTGAATCGCGCGGGCGATCAACTCCTTGCCGGTACCCGTCTCTCCAAGAACCAGCACGGTGGAATCGGTCGGTGCCACTCGTTCCACCTCCGCGAGTACAGATTCCAGATCAGGGCTGTTGCCTATGATTTGTTGAAATCTATCCTCAGCGCAATCCTGATCACTTGACCGAACTCTGTTGACATTTTCCATAATGACTCCACAGAGGTTCTGTAAGACTACGAACGCGGAGCTCTATCCCTAGTGACTCGGTCTCCGTACCGCTTTTGTCGTGCCGTAAGGCCGAACGAATGGCTTTGAGTAACTGTTCGTCGCTAAAAGGCTTCCCTAGCAATGCGACGGCACCGGCTTGGATTACTTGCCGATGGGACTCTTCGTTCTCATAAGCGGTGATGAAAATGATCGGAATGCCGTAGCCCGCGGCAGCCAAGTGGCTTTGGAGCTGCAATCCATTCATCCCCGGCATCTGTACGTCAACGACGAGACACGAGGTATCGCGCAGTTGGCCGGATCTCAGGAGAATTTCGGCCGATTCAAAGGCGGCCGCTCGAAAGCCAAAGGATTCGATCAGTCGTGTTGTGGTCCTGCAGATGGACTCATCGTCGTCAACCACCGAGATCAGATTCCTTGCCACTTGGAATTCTCCGGTGAACTGAAGGTATTCTCAGACGAAGAAGGAATCTATTGGGCATTGGTAGATCTAGCGTCCCAGAAAGGAGGAATACGAGTAATGCTTTCGTTTACGAGGTCTTTCCGAGCGGCGTTTGAGCTTCTCGATCATTCTTACGAGGTCGGCAAGGAATTGCGCGTGCATCTTCTCCATTGCCCGGCTGCGGTGAACCGAGGCGAAGCGCCCTTGCAGCTCCGTGACTTCTTTCTCCTGTTCGCGCCTGGCACGATCTCGCTCCAGAGCGATGCGAACAGCATCCAGCAGGTCCTGGTCGCGGAATGGCTTGGTAAGAAATTCGCCTGCTCCGCAAATAACAGGCAAGTCGGTCGATTCTCCAGCTCATTGCAGATTGGCTTTACGACTTCTACTTCTGAGCTTTCCCGAGCCACCCTGTGAAGCCCGGTTCGCCAAGTTTGTGCAGTGACTCCGGCCGCCTTTCACGCACGCGTTACGCAGCAGCTCAATCAACGCGCCGCAGATGCGATGCCTCCGATTTGCGGACCGCTCGCGCATTCAGCCGCTTTGGCTGTCGGAGCGAGTCCAAACGCTGCTACCCACCAGCGCGAGTGCTCCGACACTGGCGAACTTCTGTTTTTGTACTCCTCATTTGCTCCTCTCTCTGGCATTGCCTACGTCGTGCCACGTCCGCAATCCTCGAGGAGCAAACCTCAGGCCACTCGCAATCTTCTGAAAACGCCAGAAGGAACAACGGGCGCGGCGACCGTGAGCTTGCGAATCAGGCGACTTTGGCGAATTTGCCGATTCTGGTGGTTGTCACGCTCCATCTGGCTCAAGGGCTTCGGTCACCGCAGCTATCGCCGCTTGCCGCGCTGGTCGAGAGATCCCGAGCTTCTTCATTTTGGAAATTAAGGTGGTCCGTTTTAGTCCCAGCCGCGCGGCCGCGCCCTTTGGCCCTCCCATCATCCAACCCGCCGCATGCAGTGCCTGCAGGATCCACGCTCGCTGGGAATCCCTGAATGCTTGCGCGGGAGTCCCTACGACTGGGTTCGAGTTGGTTGGGCCGGCGCCTACCGAGTTGGTGTCGAATTGAGGGAACGGATTCGCAAGCACACCGTGATCCGATCGAATTACGGCCCTTTCGATCAAGTTCTGCAGTTCTCGCACGTTTCCGGGCCAAGCGTAGGAGTTGAATCCATCGAGTGTTTCTTTGGGAATGCTGCCAATCCGCTTACCCATCCGCCGAGCAAAGACTTCGACAAAGTGCGAGACGAGTAGCGCAATATCCTCGCGGCGTTCGCGCAGGGGTGGCAGCACAATCGGAAATACATTCAAGCGATAATAGAGATCACCGCGGAACTGCTTTCGACCGACCATTTCACTTAGATTGCGATGCGTCGCGGCAACCAGACGGACGTTAATTCGATGTGTCTTGCCACTTCCCAGACGTTCGAATTCTCTTTCCTGTAGCACGCGCAGCAGCTTCGGTTGTAACGCCAGCGGAATGTCCCCGATTTCGTCGAGAAAGAGAGTCCCTGTATCGGCCATTTCGAAGCGGCCGATTTTCTGCGCGATTGCCCCGGTGAAAGCGCCCTTCTCATGTCCAAAGAGTTCGCTCTCCAATAGATCATAGGGAATGGCCGAGCAATTCAGCTTAATAAAAGGGCGCCCTGAGCGCTGGCTGAGGTTGTGAATCGCGCGGGCGATCAGCTCCTTGCCCGTACCCGTCTCTCCCAGAATCAGCGCCGTGGCATCGGTGGGTGCCACTCGTTCCACCTCCGCGAGCACCAATTTGAGACCCGGGCTGTTGCCAATGATGTTTTCAAATTTACCCTCCGCGCAATCTTCTTCAATTGACGGAGCTGTATTGACCTTTTCCATAACAGACCTCCGGCAGATCAGGTGGGGTCCTTCAATCTCCAATGGCCGGAGGCTGCTCCGAGATGGAGAAAGAATCTATTGGGCGTTGGTAGACGTCGCGTCCCAGAGGGGGGGAATGCGGGTACTGCCTTCGTTTACTAAGATTTGGCCAGGCACCCTTGATCTGTTATCCGCTGAACGGGACTCGGCTTCGCAGAAGACTTGCGCATCAGGTCGTCCCCATGCCGCCTTTCTTGTGACCTAACGCTGAACGAATCGTTCGAAGTAGCTGCTCGTCCGTAAAAGGCTTGCCGAGAAATGCGACAGCACCGGCTTGCATCGCTCGCCGATGGGATTCTTTCTCATAGTAAGCGGTGATGAAAATGATAGGAATGCGGCAGCCCGAGGCAGCCAGCTGACTTTGCAGCTGTAGTCCACTCATCCCCTCCATCTGTACGTCAACGATGAGACACGAGGTATCTTGCAGCTGGCCCGACCCGAGGAAAACTTCCGCGGATTCAAACGCCGCCGCTCGAAAACCAAAGGATTCGACGAGTCGTGCTGTGGTCGTGCGAACGGACTGATCGTCGTCAATCACCGAAATTAGATTCCTGGCCACTCTGTCTCCAATAGAACGAGGGTGCTCCCAGATGGAGAAAGGAATCTATTGGGCGAAGGTGGAGATCGCATCCCCGAAGGGGAGAATGCCGGTAATGCTTTCGTTTACGCGGGTTTTGCGAGGGACCGTTGATCTTCTATCCCTGAACCGAACTCGGCACTGCAGAAGACTTGAGCTTTTCGATCATTCGTACCAGGTCGGCCAGGGATTGCGCGTGCATCTTCTCCATTGCCCGGCTGCGATGAACCTTCACGGTATTTTCCGCAGTCCCGAGTTCATCAGCAATCTGTTTATTGAGCATGCCCGAGACCACCATCGAGACCACCTGCTGCTCGCGCGGGGTCAACGAGTTGAAACGCTCTTTGAGATTCGCTACCTCGTTCTCCTGTTCACGCCTGGAACGGTCCTTTTCCAATGCGAGCCGAACAGCATCAAGCAGATCCTGGTCGCGAAATGGTTTGGAGAGGAATTCGACCGCCCCAGCCTTCATCGCCCGGACACTCATTTGAACATCACCGTAACCGGTGATGAAGATGATCGGCATCCGGCAGTTTCTCGCGGCAAGCTCGCGCTGAAACTCGAGGCCACTCAGTCCACCTAATCTGACATCGAGTACCAGGCAGCTGGGTACCTCTGGCAGCTTTCGTTGCAAGAGGCCGTTAGCCGAGTCGAAGCTCTCAACCTGGAGACCGACGCTGCCGATTAGAACCTTGAGCGACGAACGCACTGAAGGATCATCATCAACCACAAAGACCACACCAGCGTCAGGATAACTCATGACGGACTCCCACCGGCTATCGGCAGGGTGAAGGAGAACACCGCTCCGTGGGGAAGATTCGGCTCGGCCCAAAGGCGGCCACCGTGAGCCTCAATCAGTGAACGGCTGATCGGCAAACCCATCCCCATCCCGTTCGCTTTGGTGGTAAAGAATGGAGTGAAGACGCGGTCTCCTTCCGAACCGAGGCCAGTGCCCGAGTCGCGCACTGCAACCACTACCTCGCCCGATCGGTCGGTGCCGGATTGCACCCACAGTACGCGAGGTCGCTCTGTAACCGCAGTCATGGCTTCAATCCCGTTCCTGATCAAGTTCAGTAGGACCTGCTGCAGCTGAACACGATCAGCCAGAACGAGTGGTAGCGATTTTGTCAATTGAGGCTCGAGTCGCACTCGATTCTCATGAAGCTCGCGGCGAGCTAAGGCGAGCACCTCCTCTATCACCTCGCTGATATCCAATTCGTTTCTCTTTGCAGGCGTTTTTTTTATAGATGCGCGTATCCGAGCCAACACCGCGCTGGCGCGACTGCTATCTGCGACGATTTCTTCAAGGGCTTGACGCAGAACTTCAGGTTCGAGATTGCGACGGGCGAGCAGTCTCAGGCAGGCGTTGCCGTTATTGGTTATCGCCGTTAGAGGCTGATTTACTTCGTGGGCTATCGAAGCTGCCAATTCGCCCATCGTTGTCAGCCTGGAAACACGGGCAAGCTCGACTTGGGTCGTCTGCAATGCGTGCTGTGCCTCTTTCCAATCATGCAGATCCACAACGCACCCGAACCACTTGATCACGCGATCTCCCTGGTCGCGTAAAGGCAAGGCGCTGGCAATGCACCAGCGGTACATGTGATCTGCCGCTCGCAAGCAGCGAAATTCATACTGAAATGGTTCACCGGTTGAAACCGCGACGGTCCAAGCCTGAGTCATTCTGTCCAGGTCATCCGGATGAACTGCCTTCATCCAGCCGGCGCCTGGGACTTGTTTCCGGGATAATCCTGTGTAGTCAAGGGCGCGCTGGTTGCAATAATCAATCGCGCCATCTTTATCCGCACTCCAAAGCATCTGCGGAATGGTTTCGGTTAATTCACGCAGACTGCGCTCGCTCGCTCGAAGCCTTTCTTGCGCTCGTTTTTGCTCCGTCAAATCGAGCACGAAAGCAACACCTTCGTTCGCACTCCTTTCGAAGAATGCGCCGCCGAGCAGGACGGGCACTCGGCTGCCATCTTTCCGGAAGTACTCCTTCTCGAACGGTTGGAAGATCCCGGACGCCTTTAAATCAGCGATAGCCCGTTCGTCGTGGCCACGCCATTCGGCTGGCGTCAGGTCCGTCCAGCGCACGCGGCCGGACGCGATATCTTCACGGGCGTATTGCACCATGTGGAGGAATGCTTCATTGGCTTCGGTGATCGCACCTTGGAGATTCCAGATGACGATCCCCACCACATTGGCCTCGACCAGGCGCCGGATCTTGGCTTCCAACCCACTTGCCAGTTTACGGACTTCTGCTTCCGCCTTTTCGCGCTCAGCCACTTGCAATTTGAGGTCGTCTATGTGTACCAGAGCTTGATACGCTGAGGAGGCAAATTTCCCCAGCGAGCCCATCACCCGGTCATCTTCTGCGTCGAACTTGCGACGATCACTGTGCATGATCGCCCAGATCGTTCCGACGGCTTTGCCGCCGACGTAAAATGGAACCAGCAGACATTCTTCGGCTGCCGGAATGACGGGCAGCAAATAGGGGTAACGCCGCTCGAAATGTCTGAACAACAGGGTACGGTTTTGATCAAGCACGTCGCCGCAGGGGCCGAAATTGCGCGGGGTCCCACCTCCAACGTGCGGATTCCACATGCCGGCAATAGCTGGCCAATAGAACCTTTTGCCACCATCGTCCCTGGTCAGCAGGCTAAGGCCAGCGGAGTCACACTGGGTAATATCCAGGATCGTTTCAGCTAGCGTCTGAAGGATGGTGCTCGGCGAATCGGCCAGCGCGCTCACCAGCGCCACGAGCGCGCGGTTCTCCCTTTCATAATCAGGCGGACGCGACGGGCGGCGCTGCAACTCCTCTGTGCAGAGGATCGACTCTAGGGAAGCCATGGCTTCTGGAATTGAATCTTCAAATGGAATATCAATCTTTGATTTGGACAATTCAATCATATTTGTACCCTCCACAGCGGCGCGACTTCGCTCGCCTAAGGAGCCTTCAACATCCTCACATTTGTTCTGTTGCAAAGCCGAGTGTACGGCATTGAGTAAAGCTTCGCGGCGTACCGGCTTGAGGAGAAAATCCACCGCGCCGCCCTTCAATGCCCTCTGGCGCGTGGCCTCATTATCGTCAGCAGTAATGAACACCACCGGAATTGGGTGATTCGAAATGGTGGCGGTCAGCCGACGCTGGAGTTCGAGGCCGCTCATCCCGGGCAAGAGTACGTCGAGAATGACACAGGCTGTGTCATCGCGATGAGAGAGCGATAGAAATTCTTCGGCTGAGCCAAAGCCTTGGGTGGCGAAGCCAGCGGATCTGATCAGGCCGATCAGGCCTTCACGCACTAACGGGTCGTCATCGACGATTAAGATCAAGGGACTTACGGAATGCATTCCCATTGATTCACCATTCAAGCTTAGGCCTGTGAGCAGCTTCGTTCCGAGAGCGCTGTTAGCAGCTCTTAAATTCGAGGAGTATCCTCCATTGGTAGGAGTCGACTACGCTCTCGGAAGGACGCTTCGCAGTCTGCCGGTTATCCGGACCAAGTCGGCTAAAGACTCTGCGCGCATCTTTTCCATGACATGTGCGCGGTGAGTCTTTACCGTCAGTTCGCTGATGCCGAGCTCGCCAGCGATCTGTTTGTTGAGCAGCCCGGTGACCACCCTGTCCAGAACCTCCCGCTCTCTGCGGCTCAGCGTGTCAAAGCACTGGCGAAGTTCTGCTATTTCCGCGCGCTCGTGGCGAGCGTCGCGGTCGCGGGCGATCGCTCCCTGAACTGCGTCCAGCAAATCCTGTCCACGAAAAGGCTTGGTCAGAAACTCCACCGCGCCCGCCTTCATCGCCTCCACCGACATGGGAATGTCGCCATAGCCGGTGATGAAGATGATGGGAATGTGAATGCCCGATTCGCGCAGTTCGCGCTGAAGATCCAATCCGCTGAGGTCCGGAAGCCGAACGTCTAGAACCAAGCAGGCTGGCGCATCTGGACGCGTACTACGAAGAAAGTCCCGGGCAGATCCGAATGTCAGCACCCGCACACCCACGGATCCGAAGAGGCTTCGGACTCCATCACGGATGAGCGGATCGTCATCGATCACGAACACCGTGGGACTATCATCACTCATTGCACGCTTTCGATCTCCGCCGGCAACGTGCATTGAAAGGTCGCACCGTTGGGAGTGTTCGCTTCAGGCCACAGCCGTCCACCATGCGCCTCGATAATGGAGCGGCTGATCGCTAACCCCATGCCTATCCCCTGCGGTTTCGTGGTGTAGAACGGCTCAAAAATCCGGTCGATCACCTGCGCATCTATTCCGACTCCGGAATCTCCGATGGAAACAAGGAGTTGATTCGGATCATGTCTTGCCGACCGTATCCGTAACTGCCGGGGCCAGTCGTCGACTCTGCTCATGGCTTCTATTCCATTGATTATCAGATTGAGCATCACCTGCTGTAACTGAACGCGATCACCAAGCACGGGCGGCAACTGGGAGCCAAGTTCGGTCTGCAAGGAGACATTCTTCCTCAAAGCCTCACTTCGGATCAGCGCGAGAGTCTCTTCGATCACTTCGTTGATGTTTACTCTCATCTTTTCGGGAGCAGCCTTCTTGAAGAGGACCCGAATTCGGCGGACGATATCGGTCGCCCGAGTTGTCGCCTCAACCGTGCGCTCTGCGGCGGCACGTGCCTCATCCAGATTTGGAGGCTGGCTCGAGAGCCAAGCCAAGCAGGCATCACTGTTCGCAACGGCCCCGGCGAGCGGCTGGTTGAGCTCGTGGCCAATGGAGGCCGTCAGCTCGCCCATCGCCGTCAGCCGGGTGACGCGCGCGAGCTCCGCCTGCGCCTCCCGCAACGCTTCCGAGGCCTTCATCAGTTCGCTGGTCCGTTCTACGACACGTCGTTCGAGCTCCTCATTGAGTAGCTTGATTTCGGCCTTCGCTCGCTTGAGCGCGGCGCTCTCGAGAACGACCCAACTCCCGTGCCGCCTTGCGAGGACAAACTGGTGTGTACGCACGGTATCGAGGATTTCAAAAGCTCCGCAGCCGGCAAGCGGATACGTGCAGAGCAGGGCCAAGCGCTGATTGCCGATCATCTCGTTGATACCCTCTTCGAGCTCGCAAAAGTGCGACCAGTCCCTCTTTGTGAGCCAGCTGGTATCTCCGGTCACTCGCACGCCGGCGTAACCTTTACCCGACACACTAGCGAGTTTCGCAGTCATAGTGTCTGCCACTCGCTTGCCATCGAACTTGCCACCCTGGAGAAAAATGTCGCTGGCCGGCACAATTTCTACACGGCAATCCGCCAGGTAACGCTCGAGGTCAGGCACCGCGTCTTTCAGCGCCTCCTTGGCTTCTTCGATTGTCACGGGCTCGGCCACAATCCACAGGCAATACTCCTCGTTTTCCAAACCCGACTTGCAGTACGAGATCAACGCATCAAGGAGATCCTGTTTCGTCTCGTAGAAGAGACAAAAGTGGGCCCCCCAGGTCGCCATGTCGCCAATGACATCGGTTCCAGGCTTCCGCATCTCGGTTTCCATCGAAGTCATCTCCCAATCTTAAGCGCGATCGTGGTTGCATATGCCGCCAATGCTGAACCAGACACAAGGCGTATCCGCCACCGACGAATGAAATCGGACTTCCGTCCGCGGCAAGATTCGTTGGACCGCGAACAGGAGAAAAGGTGAAGCTTTACTTCGCTTGTTCGCAACGACCTTGGCACCGGCCCGGATTTCCGCAACGCTACCCTCTCCGCCGACATGAAGCACCTGCTTATCCGCTCAGGCTTCAACCGCACTTAGGCCACAACGAGCCAAAAAGGCGTGGTGCGCGGCCTGCACCGTTGCCGAAACAGCCTTGGGTTGCAACGGACGGGGCGCTTGTCCGAACAGCTCAACGACGCCTTCCATGCCCCGGTAGGCCAGCGGCATCCACTTCTCGACCCATTGCTCCAGCAATTCCTTAACCGCGGGACGCTTGGTCAAGGCGTATTGGACCAGTGCCGCGCTCCAGTCGCCGCTCCGCTGGCTGTCGAGCGCAAAGTCGTCGAGCATTGAGGCGAGTAGACCATCTTCATGCACACGCGCTAGCTCAGCGAGTTGTACGTCGAAGACCGCATCGAAGACCGGCTTCACGGTCAAATTGAGCGCGGCAAAGGCCTCACCCCAGTCGTAGGCAATGAGCAGCTTTTCGATTGCCTCGCGCAGGGGTTGCCAGGCGATATCTTCTTCCCAGAGCCTGCGGGTGTGTGCGCTGGAGGTGAGATCGAGGTTGTGCTCGAGCGAGAGCGATTTGGCGCGGTAAGCCGTCCACTGGATCCGGCGCAGTTCATCAGCCGCCTGGAAGTAAGCCGCGTTGGTAATAAACGATGAGGGAGCCATTTGGCCGAGGTAGAGGCTGGTCATTTGCAGGGCATGGGTGGGGAAGCGGGCGGGCAAGTAAAGCCGATCCAACGTCTGGACCCAGTCTCGCTGAAGGCGCGCGTCGTGGTTACGGCGTTCGAATTCGTCGACCAAGTTGTCGAGATAGCCTTCGCGCGCGGCTTGTCGCTGCACGTACGATTGATACGTCAGCTGGTGTGGATCTCGGAAACCTTCCCAATCATCAGTTTGGAAAGGAGACCCTTCCCGATAGGTGCGGTACCAGGCATTGATCGGCGTGTTCGGATCGAGCTCGAAGGGGGCAGGCTGGCGACCGTAATGGTAGTGCAACCTGGCCGTGACAATTTCGTACTCGCTCGGCTTTTTGCGGGCCTCGCCCAAGAGACTCCACGTCTTGGATGGCTCGCGCCTGCGCACGACGGCCACCGCTAGTCCTCCCGTTCCAAATACCACTCGAGTGCCTCATCGCCCTCAAACCGCATTCGCCCGGCAAAGGCCGACAGAGAGGGTTCTAGCTCGGCCAGTCGAAAGGGCCGCTCCAACGCCGCTTCCAGGCTCTTGCGGGTCACACGGCAACGCCGGCGAGTGTGTATACGCACGTAGCCACCGCGGTCCTCATACAACAGCTCGTCGTCAGGGTTGTCCTGTGCAATAGCGACCAGGAGCGCCTCGATGATTTCCTCGTCCATGCCACGGAGCACCGGCCCTACGAATTTTTGCCGCTGGATTTCCTCCATGGCTATTCTCCTTAGCTGCGGTCCTGGATACACACGGAGATCACCGCATCCTCAAGCTTGACGTCGTAGCGGTCCAGATGACAGCCCTTTGGATTCACGCCTTCCCCCGTCGACAGATCGAAGTGCCACAAGTGGGCGGCACAGGTGAGGATGCAGCCTTCCAGCTTGCCGTCCGCGAGTGCGGTCTTTTGGTGGGGACAGTAGCCTTGATAAGCGCGAATATCGCCGCCGGCCAGGTGCACGAGGAGAATCAGCTCATCCCCCACCTTGACATCAATCATCTCTCCCTCCCAGAGGTCGTCCAGGGTCGCCACCGAGATCCATTCCAGGGTGCTCGCGTCCTCAGGCATCGTAGAAGACCTCCACAAAACTCATCGGCGACAGCCCTGCCTGAGCGACCGTTTGATCGGTTGGTAAGACACGGCCGCTATATTGCACGCGCATGGGGGCATCCTGCGGCGGCAAACGCCGATGAATCACGTGATAGGCCACCTTCTGAGCGACCACCTCCACCGTATCCTGATCCTCTACAAGCACTAACCACATCGCAAAATCGCCGCGAAAGGCTGCTTGAAGCGGTACGATGGCCATACCCTTCGCTCCTCTTAGCTTGCGCGCGTCACTGCGGATTGCAGCTGTTCAAAGGCCCAGGCGCAGTTCATCGCATCAGTCCCTTGCTCGCCGGGGGAAAGGCCCATATAGGCCAGGGCGCCCGGCAGGTTACGTGGCTGAATGTGCCCGGACACGAACCGGTCCACAATCGACAGATGGCCTGCGTAGCGTGCCGGATTTTGTTCGAAGATCCACTTGCAGGGTTCGGAGCAGAAGGTGAACACCCGGCCGTTGCGCGTGACCATTTGGGGCGGTGCACCGATCGTCGGGCTGCACACAGGGATTTGGCAGAGGTTGCAAACAACGAGAAGCGTTTCGGCATAGGTGAGGCCAATCTCCCCCTGGCGCACATTCTCGGCGATGGTTTGCCAATAGGTGCCAAATCGGTCTTGCCAACCGGGGTACTTGGCTTCCAACCACTCACGCTCCGCAACGTTCACGCCCGCAGCCGGGTTCCACCAGACGGTCCGTCGGTTGAACCAGACCCCCAAGTGGAAGGCATGATGGAGCCAGTCTAACTCTTGCAGGAAAAGGTCCCAATACCACGGACGCTCCAAGCCGAGATCACGGAACTGATCGCTGAATTGCTTGGCGATCCATTCAAGCATGAACTCTTTAAAGGACATGCTGCGATGCGCGACGGGAGTGTAGTAATCCATGGACATGCCGGTCAATAAGGCGAAGATCCGCCACGCGCGCCAGAACGCCACATCGATCAGGCGTTGGGCCTCTGCCCTCTTGCCATGCTGGATTAGCAGGCGCAGAGTCGGCTCGCCCTGCTGAGCGTGGCGGGCTTCGTCGGTTTGGATGCTGGAGATCAGCGTGCCGAATACTACGTCACCCGTCTCCATGGCGTCGGCAGCCATGCCCAAAAACTGCAGGTTCGTAAATCCGGTTTCAACGGTAAAGGTGAGTTGTATCGCTGTGGAGACAGCATCGTTCGAGGTAAATATGTCATCAAAAAAGTGACGAATGGCAATCACTCCCCACTCATTGGTGTGCATGGCTTTGTGCGCCCAGTCGAAGCGCGGCTCTTTGTTGAGCAGGTCGTGGGAAAAGGAGAACTGGATTTGGCCATGGCGGATTTCGTCCAACGTCCCGTACAAGGCCATGTTGCGCCAAGCCGCGGCACGCCCGAACCGGCCCATGCGGGCCTCGCCGAAGGAAGCTAGGTACTCGGGCATGGCGATCGCTCCGTAATGTGCGATGATCGCAGCTTTCCAGCCCGGGTCCAGGTTCTCAAAAAGCTTGGAGCGGGCGATGGCTGACCGCACGGAGTACACCCCGGAATCCTTCTTCGCCTGGTTGTGTACGTACTCGCGGTAGGCGATCTTGTAAGGCTCATCCCACTTCCACCAAGCAGCCGCGGGTATGCCGTGGCTCTGCGAAAGCGCTTCGGGGAAAACTTCTGCCTCTGTCACGTACTTGAAGCTCCAATTCATGTCGCGGCACAGGTCGTACCACTGTGAACGCTCAAGTTTCGGCATTGTTACCGCTCCTCATTGGCCCCGGAAGGATTTGATCGAGAGGTTCACCGCCGGGGTCTTCGAGCACGAGCGTCGTCTGCCCGCGTTGCTCGGAAAGGGCGAGGGGCCGAACCGCCCAGGCTGAGCTCAGCTCATCCCTCAACGAGTATTCGTGTTCTATTTTCTTGAGGGTGGCCAGCGCGGGCCGTGTGGAGACTGGAGTTAGCAGGAGAACAGAGGGTGAGCCCGGCTGGTTCGAGGGCTTGCCCCGGTACAGGATGAGCTCCTCATCCTTGCGGACAGATTCGAGGACATATTGTGGAGGCTCCACCATGGTTGTCCTCCAACTTCAGGGCGCTGCAGATGGTCGACCGTCACGCTGGCAGGAGCAGGCCTTTACGGCACTTCTATCCCAACCGCGCCGCAAGGCAATGCACTGCCGACACGGATAGTTAGGCCGGAGTCAGAACAGGCGCTACATCGGAAGCCACAGCATCCAGGCGGCGACGCATAATGCGCGTCCAACTGTGGCTTGTCCGTGCCGGAGAAACCGAATGGCGCGCTTTCAGTCAATACGCCAGTGGATCACGAACTCAAGTTCTGGCTTTCGTGGACTTGACGAGATCCGCTGCGGAGGCGCCTTCGAGCGCGAGTCCGTAGCCAACTTCTCGCACAATGCGTTCCTTCAACGGTTGTATGAAGTGGACGCGGGCGTTGCGGCGCGCAACTTCCGGGGCCTTCAGGTAGAGCG
>Ga0070697_100002725_pt1 | contig 13615 bp, 14 predicted proteins | sample KBSK1501metaG_FD_65475 | JGI IMG/M metagenome (GOLD analysis project Ga0070697, IMG submission 65475) | Corn, switchgrass and miscanthus rhizosphere microbial communities from Kellogg Biological Station, Michigan, USA - KBS K1-50-1 metaG | ecosystem: Host-associated > Plants > Roots >... | reverse complement strand
ACGGGCGGAATACGGCTTCACGGAGACCGGTGATCTGTACGCGCTCCGCACCCCGACGGACACGGCGGTGGCGGTGACAACGCCGACGATCGGCACGGTGGTGGGGCTCGCGCGCGCGCGCAACGGCGCGCTCCTGAAGACCTTTCCCGACCAGGTGGGGATGGGGAACGGTCTGCCCTTCCCGTGGGGGCAGGAGCCCACGGATACGGGGTTCATCCTGCGCTACCGCATGGGACAGCAAGAGTACGACCAAGAGACCGGGCTGTACCACATGGGCCCACGGTATTACGATCCCGCGTTGGGTCGCTGGTTGTCTGAAGACCCGGTGGGCATCGCGGGCGGCATCAACTTGTACGCCTATGCCGGCAATGACCCCGTGAATGGGCGAGATCCGAGTGGCGAGTATTTCTGCGAGATGAATCTCGGCGGTGATTTCCATTGCGCGCCCGAGTCAGGGGATTGTGAGACAGACACCTGCCGCTGGGGCGTGGCGACCGAGTATTGCGAGGCGATTGGCGGCGCTTCATGGGACGGGGAAAAGTGTTGGTTCTTAGTGTCTTCTGGGGGTGGGACGAATGGCGGCGGCACGGGGCGGGGGGGTACTAGTGGCGGCAGCTCACTTCCTCAAAGCCTCGGCCAGCAGGGACCACTGTGTCCGGCACCGAGCGTCCTGCCCCACGGGGCAGGGTTGACAGTCGGCGGGTCAGGGGCGTTCGGTCTCGATGCGGTTCCGTTCTTTGGGGCCGCCGCTACGGCCTCAGCGGGAGGAGGGTTATTCTGGGGTCCGCGTGGCATTCATCCCGGGGGCTACGTTAATGGCGGGGTGTTCCTTGGGGGGCCCCTTGGAGGTGTCGGTGCTCCCGCGCAGCTCCCTGGCGCCGTCGTGGGCAAGTCGGTGAGTGGCGGCGGCGGAGTGTTTGTCACGAACGCAACCGGAGGTGCTCAACTAGGTGGGCCATTCGAAACCCTTCAGGTCTCCATAGCGTCTGTTGCACTTGACCTGAGTTGGAGCAATGGTGTGTGGATCTTCAGCGCAACCTTCGGACGAGGAGCGGGCACTGGTAGCGTAGCTCTTTTCCGGACACAGGCGCGCGCTGCCGGGAAAGCATGCTAACCGTGGTGACGATCGCCATTACAACATGTGCCGCTGTCACGCTCGCGTTTCTAGCTGGTGTCCAGCTCATCATGACGCGCGTCTTGACGTACCACTTTGAGCAGGAGAGCGTTTCCGTCGTCTTGTTCGGACGATTCAGGCCGCTCATCATCTGCTACCGAGACATCGGGGACGTTGTCGTGATAACCTGGCGTGATTTATTTCTTGACTACGCGCGCAGCGGATTCCGAGTGCGTTGGTGGAACAACAGAACTCTCGTCTGGAGGATGGTAGCCGTGCATCACCGTGATGGGCGGGAGCTCATGCTCACGCCGGCCGATCCCGAGGTTTTTGCTCGACAGCTGAGAGAGCATGTAACCATGCGATTGGGTGAATACCTTGACGATCAGTCCGCTAGGTCTGGTATCGTCGCCCGCGATCCGCACAACCGGGAACCCCCAGTTCGCTAGGAGCCAGCTCTCCAGTGCAGGGGACCGAAACCAGCTTCTGTGATGGCGGCCCGGTTGGTGCCGGCTCGTCCGTGCCACAGCCGTGCGCCTTGTCGCTGCGACAAGTGACCCGGGTGGTCACAGCTCTTATTGGAGTGGCGTGCTTCGCTGTTCGGAGCGGATTGGCGCAACGCCCGACAGCGCCTCCAATTGTCCAGCGCGGACTCCAAGCATATCGCTCCGGGGGGCCCGATTCCGCAGTGCGAGTCTGGCTTGCCAATTCGCCGATCGCTCATGACTCGAATGCACTCAGCAGCGTAGTGGCACTCCGCCAAATTCAGGATGCCTATGGCACCATTATCGGAGACGAAACGCTTGCTGTAAACCCGATCGGATCTCACGTGCTCAGGGTCTACGTCGTCATTCTATACCAAAAGGGACCCCTTTACGTGCGTTTCGAGTGTTACCAAGCGACATCCGAATGGTTGGTATCGGCGTTTCTCTTCAATCCAAGGCCAGAAGCCATACTGCCCGTCGATCTCCTCGATCATTGAACACGGTCCTGAAACCGACCAGCCACCAGAGGCGAGCGACGCTGGCGAAAGCAGGCGAAGGCGTTCGGCACCTCGCCCGGCGAACTAACGCGTGAGGTCCGCAAGCGGCGGCGGCGCAATGCGTTCCGCGACGTTCGCCTTCCCTTTACACGACTCACAGCTCGTTGCGCCCCGGAGGAGCAGAGCAAGACATGAGGGCGCCGCAGTGCGCGGAGGGCTGTGGCAGGACCCGAGGTCGATCTCTACCAGATGCGGGTGCGCTGGTATGAGCCACAGATCGGCCGGCTCTTTGAGCGAGGATCCGGTCGGGCTCGGTAGCGGCGTGAACCGGCCAAGGCTGCGCCGTGTCAGTTTGGGGCGAATAGGGGAGCGGCGCACAGCCGGCGCGCTCCGAGGTTGACACCCGCGCGCGCAAGAACCATGGCCACCGGCCACATAACCACAGGTGGCGCTGTTAGTTGCTACCAGTTCTCAAGCGCATGCCGGAGGGTGACCCGGCGACGCAGGGTGTCCGCCTCGCGACACCGCGGCCCGGGCGATCAAAGTGACGCCGCCCGGCGGCCGCGCTCGCACGGTCAGCACACACCGTAACACATACCGCGCGAGCTTAGAACGCTAGCGGTCCGGCGGCGGCTTAAGCGCGTGGCATGACGACCGGGGGTAACGGGTCGGGCGCCGAGCGGCTGCTCGCCTGCTCGCGGGCAGTGCGGGTTTGCCAATCCGCTGTACCCGGCCCCGCCCTCAAGCGCTGGGGCGCGTGCTCGTCTGCCGGGCAATCGCACCGAGCAGGCCCCCTACCCCCCTTTGCGGCCCCCCGTCGTGGAGCGCGGCCCGGGGCACGCCCCGAGGTTGCCAACTCCACGCGCGCGCAAGAACGGATCAGAACCGCGCGACCGCAACTGGAACTGTCGAGTAGTCGGTGGTGCCGAGGCCGAGCTCGCCGGCGCCGTTGTCGCCCCAGCAGTAGGCCGCCCCGGCGCTCATGAGCGCGCAGGTGTGAAGGAAGCCCGCGGCGAGCGTGCTGAAGGTCAAGCCTCCAGCGACGGCGACCGGGGCTTGGGCATCGGTGGTCGAGCCGTTGCCGAGCTGGCCTGCGAAGTTGTAGCCCCAGCAATAGGCCGCGCCCGAGCTCGTGAGCCCGCAGGTGTGAGAGTGGCCCGTGGCGAGGGCGCTGAAGGTCAAGCCTCCGGTGACGGCGAGCGGCGTTGCGCTACTCGTAGTCGAGCCAGTGCCGAGCTGGCCGTGAGAGTTATTGCCCCAGCAATAGGCCACCCCCGAGCTCGTGAGCCCGCAGCTGTGGAAGTCGCCCGCGGCGAGGGCGCGGAAGCTCAAGCCCCCAGCGACGGGCGCCGGCGTCGTAGTACCGGCATTCGAGCCGGTGCCGAGTTGGCCGTCGGCGTTGTAGCCCCAGCAATAAGCCGCCCTGGCGCTCGTGAGCCCGCAGGTGTGAACAGCACCCTCCGTAGCAGCGAGGGCGCTGAAGCTTAAGCCGCCGGCGACGGCGGCGGGCGCCGTGGTATCCGTGCCCGAGCCGCCGATGCCAAGCTGGCCGTTGCCGTTGTTGCCCCAGCAGTAGGCCACCCCGGCGCTCGTGAGTCCGCAGGTGTGACCGCTGCCGGCGGCGAGGACGCTGAAGGTCAAGCCTCCGGTGACGGCGAGCGGCGTTGCGCTATTGCTGTATGAGCCAGTGCCGAGCTGGCCTCCGTCGTTGACGCCCCAGCAGTAGCCCGCCCCGGCGCTCGTGACCCCGCACGTGTGACCGCTGCCCCCGGCGAGGGCGCTGAAGCTCAAGCCCCCGGTGACCGCGACGGGAACCGAGCTATTCGTGGTCGAGCCGTTGCCGAGCTGGCCGTGGGTGTTGTCGCCCCAACAGGCGGCTGCTCCAGAGCCCGCGAGCCCGCAGGTGTACGCAGCATCCTCACCGACGACGAGCGTGTTGAAGGTCAAGCCCCCCGTAACTGGGGCCGGAGTCCACCACGTCTGGCCGTTCCCCAGTTGTCCGAGGCGGTTGTAGCCCCAGCAGTAGACCGCCCCGGAGCTCGTTGGCCCGCAGGTGTGATACTGGCCCGCAGCGAGCGCGCGGAAGCGCAAGCTACCGGCGACGGCGACTGGCGTTGCGCTATTCGAGGTCGACCCGATGCCGAGCTCGCCTATGCCATTGTATCCCCAACAGTAGGCGGTCCCGGAACCCGTGAGCGCGCACGTGTGCCAGTCGCCAGCAGCGAGGGCGCTGAAGCTCGAGCCCCCAGCGACCGCCACCGGCGTTGCGCTACTCGTGGTCGAGCCATTGCCGAGCTCGCCGTCGCCGTTGTAGCCCCAGCAGTAGGCCGCCCCGGCGCTCGTGAGCCCGCAGGTATGGCCGAACTCGCTGCTGAAACCAAGGGGGGCCCCCGCGGCGAGCGCGCTGAAGCTCAAGCCCCCGGCGACCGCGACCGGCACTGCGCTACTCGTGGTCGAACCGGTGCCGAGCTCGCCCTCGCCGTTGTAGCCCCAGCAGTAGGCCGTCCCGGCGTTCGTGACCCCGCAGGTGTGGCGGCCGCCCGCGGCGAGGGCACTGAAACTCAAGGCGCCGACGACGGCGACCGGTGCTGAGGTGCCCGTGAATGACCCGGTGCCGAGCTGGCCGGAGGAGTTGTCGCCCCAACAGTACGCCGCCCCGGTGCTCGTCAGCCCGCAGGTATGACGGGCGCCAGCGGCGAGGGCCTTGAAGTTTAAAGCGCCGACGACGGCGACCGGCGTTGCGTTACTCGTGGTCGAGCCGGTGCCGAGCTGGCCGGAGGAGTTGTCGCCCCAGCAGTAGACCGCCCCGGGGCCCGTGCGCCCGCACGTGTGAATAGTGCCAGCGGCGAGGGCGCTGAAGGTCAAGCCTCCGGTGACGGGGACCGGCGTAGCGCTCGTCGTGGTCGAACCAGTGCCGAGCTGGCCGGAGGAGTTGTCGCCCCAGCAGTAGGCCACCCCGGCGCTGGTGAGCCCGCAGGTGTGATCGCCGCCCGCGGCGAGGGTTGCGGCGAGGGAAGGAGGGGGGACTAGAGGAGCGGTGACCGACTCCTTGCAGCCAGAGATTAGGGCAGCCGGCAGTAGGCTGGCGACGATCGCGAACACCGCAGGCTGTCGGCACCCCATGTTCGGCACCCCATTGTGGGCGTGGGTGTGAGGCGGCCGGGACTACCCCATCTCGCCCGCCTCTCGACTCGAACGTATACGAAGTTTCTGCAACCGGAAAGGACTCGCGGCTCCTGTTTGCGGTGCCGGTCTTCATGCGGCTGTGCAACGAGGCACCAGACGATAGCGCGGACCGAGCCTCCCGGCGCCGGAAGGCACGGGACGAGTTAGGGGTCAGCACACACCATTACACCTATCGCGCGCGCGCGTAGAACGCTCAGGTTGGCCGTAGGACATATGCGCATATCGCCCCTTGAGCTGGCGCGCAATGAGCGATTCGCGGAAGAGCGCCGGTTTTGCCAATCCGCCGCGCGTGCGGAAGTCGTTGCAGCGGCGGGCGCTCCCGCCCCACTGCCGTAACTGTGCCGTCGGAGTGACCAGCCGAGATTGCCCATACGCAGTTGGAAGGAGGCCCCAACTGCCCCCCCGGGTCTCGGAAATCGGCCGGGCGGGTGGAGCCGACGCTGGGTCACGCTTCTGGCGTGTTTGCCAGCGTCCCTCCAGAGACAAGGATCCACCATCTTCTCATACTCTCGAAGTCTCTGGCCAGCGCCTTTCAAGAATGCTCCGGCAATGGCAAGGTTCAGTGAGCGTGCAATGGTCGACGCATCGTCGCTGGTTTGCGCGGCGCCACCTTACACGGGGTCAACCCCCATGTCAACGGCGGTTTGGAATTGCACAAGAACTGGAGTGACCCCATGAAGTTGGACAGGCGGGCCCGTCAGCATTGACCTACGCAGCCGTCTGCGCATGTTGGGCGTCGTACTCTTCCGGGGGCCGATAGCCGAGGGAAGAGTGGAGACGTTTGCGATGGTAGACCTCTTCCAGGAAGTAGGGGAGGCGGTCGATCGCTTACTGCACGCCGCGCTCCTAGTGAAGAATGAGCCCGGGCGGCGGAAGTCGACTCTCCTGGGCGCCTCCAGGACCGCCAACGGAAGTCGCTCTGAACTAGGCGATGACACAACTGGCATTATAGTGGGACACAGGTGGGGCACAACCGGCGTTAGCAGAGCGCAGAGACACGAAGCCTTACCGAAGAGTCGGCGCGACTTGTGAAGCGGAACGAAGCGGGATAGAGTCCGAAGCAAAGGCTCCGGGTCTACTGCAAAACCTCTATTCGTCGGTTCGATTCCGAGCGGCGCCTCTCAGCAGGACAACGACTCACCACTACTCGAAGCCGAAACGCCGCTAAGTCCGTAGGCGGATTGGCGGGACGTGTATCGCGAAGAAGAGCGACGCAGCCGGGAGACGTAGCCGTTGCCTGCGCCAAAGAAGCACTCCACCGACTCGGAGTTCAGCGCCACCACACGGTGAGCCAGTCCGGCCCACAATCGAGGCACAGACGGATGTAGACAAGTTCGGGCGGCGTGAACATGACCGCCCCAAGCAGAGCGCGCCGCATCTGCACCACCCGCTCGGATCCACACGCCTCGCAGGTCATCTCTCCGCTATTCCTCTCTCAATAACTGCGTCACCTTCACCTCGAACGCCTTGGCCAGCTTCTCCAAAGTGTCGAGGCGCGGACTCGCGCCGCGTTCGAGCGCATGGATCGTTGCGCGTCGGACTCCCGCGCGCTCCGCAAGCTGTCCTTGAGACCAGCCCCGCCGCTTCCGTAGCTCCGTTACCCGCAGTCGGACCATAGCGATCAGGCCTGCAATATGGGGCCTCCGTGCCTGCCACGCATTTCCCCCCGCCATGGCAGGGAGTGGCCCACACGCTGAGGGGTGGTGCTGCCCCGTGTCGCGAATCCGCCCCTCTGTGCGGAGAAACGCCCTAGCGGTGCCGAGCTGCCTTCCTGCACCTTTCAGGGTGTTCTGAGTCAGTTAGCGAGATCAAGGCTGCCAGGACCGCGCAGTCACCCAACAAGTACTCGAAGGACGAGATGAAGCAGAAGCCCACCGTTGTTGCCAGTCGTTCGCGAGACTTGGGAATCGCCCTTCTCGAATTCGAGGGAGTCGATCCGATACCCAACCGTGATGCCGTCGGCTACTACTACAAAATCCAGCGCTCCCGGAACGAAGCGCCCAGTCGAGTCGCAGTGCTGTTTAGCGGCACCGTTTTCTATGTCAACACAGACGCGTTCGGGCTACCGAAGGTTGAGGACAAGGAAACGCGGTTCACCGTCTTTGCCGAAGCCGCGATTGGTGATTATTTGGACGAGCATGGCCTTCCCGATCACACCCCGAGTGGCGTCAATGCAGCGAAGATCGAGTGTTTCTCCCATCATTTCCAAGCTTGGCAGGATCGTCCACCCGCCTCGGATGATGAGATCGAGGCATACATCGCGGCGCACCTATTTTGGTCTTGGCAGTTTGCGCAGGACGGCTGGGAGGTAGGTCTCGCGGATTCCCTTCGACTTCACCAACCGATGAGAGTGATTCAGCGCCTAGTGGCCGTTGGCGATGGTAAGGAGTGGAAGGCGACGCCACGGCCGCCCCATGCTTTGTGGCTAGTGCCACTGCCCGGGTTTTTGAGAGAACAACGTGAGGCACGCGCTCGCCCCGACAAGCCGGAACCGGCCGTACATGGCTCCGAAAAGGGTCCTGAGTATCAGTTCCTGCTCCAGGCAGTCTACGATCACTTTAGGAGGCACTCAGCATGGCCACTCGCACGCCAGTTGGAGATCGATCTTGAGGATCAACTGGACCCGCTTGGCGGGTTGGCGCACGTGTGCAGTGCGCTTGGCTTAGAGCTGCTCGTATGCGGCACCTCCTACGATGCCGCCAGCGTCTGTCGGCTCAAGCTCCCCGCGTTCCTTCACTGCCGAGGCGCGGAGGACGATGTTGAGAGGTTCGTCGGTGCGGTTCGGTATTGTGCGAAGAAGTATCGGGAGGCAAGAGGCGTGCCGGTCACCGTGTCGGCGGATGAGTTCGTTGTAGAGCTGAAGTACGCAGAAGATGCAGCCCGGCGCGTCGGTCTGATGTTGTACGAGGCCGGTGACCTCTGGCAGAGCGCCTCTCAATCGCCGGGTGCCTTGCCGACCTTCACGATGGGTCCGCTAATGCGCTCGATGAAGGGCGTCGCATCGCTGCAAGGATTCCTGGACATCGGAAGGCAAGACAGGGAGCGTCAGGGCACCGCTGCTGTGGGTAATCACCACATGCACAGCAGTCGCGCATCGCTTGAGCCGAAGCAGTACGACGTCTTTATCGCGTATGCATACGAGGACAAGGAGTCCGTGGCTCACCCTCTAGCCAAAGCTCTTGGAAAGCGGGTCGTGGTTTGGTATGACGACTTTGCCCTGAAGGTCGGTGATAGCCTGAGACGGTCGATTGACAACGGGTTGGCGAATTGTCGCTATGGAATCGTGATCCTGTCTCCGGCCTTTTTCAAGAAGGAGTGGCCACAAAGAGAGCTCGATGGGTTGGCGGCGCGGGAGATCGGCGGGAAAAAGGTCATTCTCCCCGTTTGGCACCAGATCGACTTTGAGGGGGTGCGTGCCGTATCGCCGACTCTGGCGGATAGGGTGGCTGCGAAGACGAGCGGGGGCATCAGTGCGGTGGTGGCACGGCTCTTGGACGCGATCACGCATTAGAGTGTCGGCGGGGACACTGGAACGGCAAGCGCGCGAGGAACAGACGATGCCTAGTGAGATGCCCCCGTGTCGCGAATCCGCCCCTCAGTGCCGTAGAGATACCCTATCCCGACCCGGCGCCGCACCCTATGCTTGAGGTTGGGCGGGGGCATCAGCGGTCCGCCGATTCACTTAGTCGTGGTCACTGAACACTCCCTAGGCCGGGAGGCGTCATGGCAGTCGCATTGAAATGGGTTCTGCTCCTTCTCATCTTTGTCGCCGGCGTCGGCTTACTGCTGAGCGGCCTCGGCGCAGAGGTCCCCCTACTTAAGTATGCCGGTGCGGAGGCATACGGCGTACCAGGTGGCATCGCCGTCATGCTCGCAGGGGTACTTCTTGCCGTCTTCTGGAGAGTCAGTGCCACGACCACCGTCACTACCACCACTACCACCACCAGGAAAGGCGGGGGAGCTGGAGGTTCGACGACTAAGTGGGAGAGGTGGGAGACATGGAAAAGAAAAGTGAAGTTCCGCAGGCCTCCGGACGATTCATAGCGCTTGAGGTGGGGAGCCATGACGCCATGCTCCCGCACCGCGCGGTGAGAGATCGTCGGATACGAAAGGATGAGGCGACAGCGGATCGAGAGCCCCGGCGCACGTTCGGCCGGGCTTTTCACTATGACTAACCTATGCCTAGCTCGCGGACAATCGTGGGCAATCGACGGGTATTTTTTCGACAGTTTGTGCTCAGACATACCCGTCGATACCCCTCGATGCCCCTATACGGACGGACTCTTAATCAGTAGGTTCTCGGTTCGATTCCGAGTCGGCCCATGGAGTTACGCAAGAAACCGCGAGGGAGGGATGTGCTGCCGGCCGACGTCGAGTATGAACGCAGCGACGCCTCCCGCGTAGCCAACCGCTAGTACCCGACGCCCGCCTGTTCGCCCAGCCCGCGCCCGGCGACTGGGTTCACCGACACTGTGGTCACGCTGGGCCCCGTGCAGCTAGTGTTCGGGAGGGAGCCACGGATGGGGGCCGTGCCCGATCTGCCGGAAGCCGACCCCGCGAATCAGGGCTGGTAAGCGACCTTGACGGGTACGTTGCTCCCGGTGTTCACGCCCCAGCAGTATGCCACGCGCGCCGTGGTAAGGGCGCACGTGTGAGCGCCCCCTGCGCTCACGCTCGCGAAGATGAGCCCGCCCGCGATCGCCACCGGCGTCGTCTCCGTAAAGTTCGAGCTCCCGGCGCCCAGCTGGCCGTAGCTGTTCAAGCCCCAGCAGTACCCCGCCCCTCCGGTGGCGACGGCGCAGGCATATAAGTAGCCGCCCGTCACCGAGACGAAGCTAAGGCCGCCGTGGACCGGGACCGGGCTGGCCCGCAGCGACGTGGTGCTGTCGCCCACCTGGCCGTAGAAGTTGTCCCCCCAGCAGTATGCCGCACTCGCGGCCGTCACACCACAAGTGTCGTAGAACCCGGTGCTCACCGTGGCGAACACGATTCCGCCGGTAACCGCAACCGGGGTCGTTTGGTTGAAGGGCGCGCTCGGGTCACCGAGCTGGTCACTGGAGTTGCTGCCCCAGCAATACGCGGCGCCCGCGGGGGTGAGGCCGCAGGTGTGCGTCAAGCCCGCTGTCACCGCCACGAAGGTCAGTCCGCCCGAAACGAGCCCGGGGCTCGACCGCGGGTTCCTGGTCCCGTCGCCCAGCTGACCGTAGAAGTTGTCCCCCCAGCAGTAGGCTGCGCCCCCGACCGTAACGCCGCAGACGTGCGCGCCGCCGACGCTAACGCTCGCGAATTGCAGGCCCCCCGCGACGGCTAATGGAGTCGTGCTGCACGGTTGCGCGCCTGGGCACGTCTCGGGCCCAGTGCTCGACCCGCTGCCCAGCGCACCGGTAGTATTGTCGCCCCAGCAGTAGGCGGCGCCCGCGGGCGTCACGCCACAGGTACGATCGCCCGCGGCGGTTCCATTGGACAAACTAGATGCGCCGCCGGCGCTGAGGGTGGCAAAGTGAAGCCCGCCTCGCACGGCCCTGGGCCGGGCCCGGGACGAGTCGGTGCCGTCGCCGAGCGCGCCGTTCCCATTGTCGCCCCAACAGTACGCCGTGCCCGCCGTGGTGAGGCCGCACGTGTGCGTGAAGCCAGCAGTTACCGCCGTGAACATAATCACGACGCTAACCGCCGCAGTACCGTTCTGTCCCTCGCTCGTCGCCGTAATCGTCGCGGCGCCCGCGACCACCCCCGTCACCAACCCGGTCCGGCTCACGCGGGCGACCCCGGTGTCGCTGGTGGCCCACGTCACGGTGCGCCCCGTAACGACGTTGCCGTTGAAGTCCTTGGTCGTGGCCGTCAGTTGCAGCGTGCTTTCGGGCGGTATGGCCGTCGCAGCAGGCAATACCGTCACTGAGGCCACCGGTGCCGGCGCGGAGGGGATGCCGTCACCGCCGCCGCACCCCGACCCCGAGATGAGACCCGCGGCGACAACGACGCTGAGCGCGGCGGGCACCTTCATCGATTCGCCCCTGTCGTGGAAACCAGGAACCTGCTCTAAGGTGCGGGTGAACCCAAAATTGTCTTAGCAAGAAACGTTCCGCTAGACACTCAGTAGCATTTCAACTAGCCGCGACGCCAAGGCGCGCGGGCGGGCGTGTCGGAGAGTGAAGTGATGAAGCTCGGCCGGTGGAAGACCCCGAGCATGTTCCTCCGCTACGACATCGTGGACGAGAAGGACCTCAACGCCAGCGTCGCCAGGCTCGCTGCCGCGCTGACGGCCGCACAGGAGGGCTGAACCTTCACTCCTCGCAGGTCCCGCCGCGGTTACCGGCATGCCGGGACGCCCTCTTTCGTCGCCGGTGGGATCGGGGTCTTGGTCCCAACGAAAATCGCGCACACCTGTCGCGTGTTCGGGTTCTGGATCGTCGCCGTCCACCCGCCGCCCACAAGCGTGATTGGCGATATGCTGTTGCCGGGAGTAAGAAACCCGAGGCCGCCAGCCAGGGACTTCACGTTCGCCGTGTACTTCATATGGTCGTTGAAGTAGGTTTCCTCGGTTGTGACCAGGTTGAGGAGGTCCATTTTCATCCTGGAGAGAACCCGGGCTTCCCGAAACTCAGCAGAGGCGGTGTCCACCTTATAGGCGCCATCCGCCTTAGAGCCTCCACACGCGGCGATCAGCAGACTCGTTCCGATCATCATCATCGTCCGTTTCATGGCACGTCCCTCCACAAAAAAAGGTCGGCTGCGTGGGTATCCCCACTCAGCCGGTTTCGCGATTCGCTCCCCTCGGGGCTTGGGCGAGCCACACGACGGGGCGTCCCGAAGTTCATAGCATCTGAGTACGTCTGAATATGAGCGACAGGAGGTCCGCGGCAAGACCGTAGTTTTTCGACGGGAGGCTGAGAGACGCGCCGCAGTCCGCGGAGGGAGTTCAGCCCACCGTGAGTCGTCTCAGACAGGATGAAAGGTTGCTGAAAGGTCTACGGGTCCTGGGTGGGTACCTACGGGCTCTAAGCCACGAGGAATTGTAGCTAGACGTACCCCTACAGTACCGATGGTCCCTCCCCGCCCACTTTCTCTTGATCATCAGTAGGTGCTCGGTTCGATTCCGAGTCGGCCCATTGGCAGGTTAGCCGGACAGCGTGAAGGAAAACGTCGCGCCTTCGTTGACCTTCCCCTCCGCCCAGATCCGCCCGCCGTGTCGCTGGATGATGCGCTGCGCGAGGGCCAAGCCGACCCCCGTACCCTCGAACTCATCAGGACGATGCAGCCGCTGGAACACGCCGAACAGCTTGTTGGCGTACTCCATGTCGAATCCGACGCCGTTGTCCTTCACGTAGTACGCCACTTCCGACCCGTTCTGCTCGGCGCCGATCTCGACCTTGGGATGCGCGCGCTTGCCGGTGAACTTGAAGGCGTTGCCGATCAGATTGAGGAGCACTTGGCGGAGCAGCGCCCCATCCCCGCTGGCGGGAGGCAGCGGTGCGAGCGCCACTTCGACCGCGACCGAGCCCTGAGTCTGACGCAGCTCGGCCACTACGCTCTCCGCCAGCGCCGTGAGGTCGACGGGAGTCCTGGCAAGCGCCTGTCGTCCCACACGGGAGAAGTTGAGCAGGCCATCGATCAACTGGCCGCCCAGCTTCGCGCTGTCGAGGATCACCGCCAGGAGGCGCTTGCCCTCAGCGCCAAGCTCGTCCGCGTGGTCGTCCCACAGCGCTTGCGCGTAGCCATGGATGGCGCGGAGCGGCGCCCGCAAGTCATGCGACACCGAATAGCTGAACCGCTCGAGCTCCTGGTTGGTCTGTGTGAGCGCCTGTTCGGTGCGGCGCCGCTGGGTAAGATCGCGCGTCACTTTCGCAAATCCGATGAGGCTACCCTGCGCGTCCCGCATCGGACTGATGACCACGTTGGCCCAGATGCGCGAGCCGTCCTTGCGCAGGCGCCACCCTTCGTCCTCGTGGCGGCCCTCGCGCTCGGCGCTCTCGAGCTCCCACCGCGGCTTGCCCTGTGCCACATCCTCCGGCGGGTAAAAGATCGAGAAATGTTCGCCGATGATCTCGTGCGCACTGTACCCCTTGATGCGCTCCGCGGCGGCGTTCCAGCTGGCAATGCGCCCGTCAGGGTCGAGCATGAAAATGGCGTAGTCTTGGATGCTCTCCACCAGCAGCTGGAACGTCTGCTCGCTGCGACGCAGCGCGTCCTCCGCCTCCTTGCGCGCCGTCAAGTCGCGCGTGACCTTCGCGAACCCGATCACCGCCCCCTCGGAATCCCGCAGGGCCGTAATGCTCACGTCGGCCCAGAAGCGGGATCCGTCCTTCCGCACCCGCCACCCCTCGTCCTCCACGCGG
>Ga0070697_100002724_pt1 | contig 13616 bp, 11 predicted proteins | sample KBSK1501metaG_FD_65475 | JGI IMG/M metagenome (GOLD analysis project Ga0070697, IMG submission 65475) | Corn, switchgrass and miscanthus rhizosphere microbial communities from Kellogg Biological Station, Michigan, USA - KBS K1-50-1 metaG | ecosystem: Host-associated > Plants > Roots >... | reverse complement strand
TTTCCGGGCGACAAAATCCCGATCGTCAAAGGCAGCGCTCTCAAAGCTCTTAACGGCGATGCGGACTCGGAGAAACAGGTGCTTGCGCTTGTGGAGGCGGTCGACGATTACGTGCCGGTGCCGGATCGGCCAGTCGATCAGCCGTTCCTGATGCCAATCGAAGACGTGTTCAATATTGAAGGCCGCGGCACCGTCGCCACTGGTCGTGTCGAGCGAGGCATTCTCAAGAAAATGGAGGAAGTCGAACTGGTCGGCATCCGTGCAACGGCAAAGACCGTGGCGACGGATATCGAAATGTTCCGCAAACTTCTCGATGAAGCGCGCGCGGGCGACAACGTCGGGGTGCTGTTGCGCGGCTTGAAGAAAGAGGAGGTCGAGCGCGGACAGGTGATCGCCAAGCCCGGCTCGATTACGCCGCACAAGAAGTTTAAAGCGGAAGTTTACGTGCTGAGCAAGGAGGAAGGTGGACGTCACACTCCATTCTTTACCAATTATCGGCCGCAGTTTTATTTCCGTACCACGGACGTCACCGGCACGGTGAAACTGCCCGATGGCGTGGAAATGGTAATGCCCGGGGACAACATCTCGATCGAGGTCGAGCTGATTACTCCCATCGCCATGGAAAAGACAATTCGGTTCGCCATCCGCGAAGGCGGCAAAACCGTCGGCGCGGGTCGCGTGAGCGAGATTCTGGATTAATAATCTTCCTCAACCTCTTCCTTTTCGTCTCCTGAGTTGAGGCGAAGGCGAGGAAGAGGAAGATTAAGCGCAAGAGGAAGATTAAATACGCCAGTAGCTCAATTGGTAGAGTAGCGGTCTCCAAAACCGTCGGTTGGGGGTTCGAGTCCCTCCTGGCGTGTGGCTAACGAATCACGTGGCGAAGCAATGATGACCAAAGTCAAAAACTTCTTCACCGAGGTGAAGGTCGAGCTGCAGAAATGCTCGTGGCCATGGGACCCAAAGGAAAAAGGATTCCGCCGCTATAAGGAACTCGTGGACTCGACGATTGTGGTCGTAATCGCGATGTTACTGCTCGGTGGCTACGTGGCGCTGTTCGATTTTATTTTGGTGAACGTTGTGCACTTCTTCACTCGATTGCACTGATTTATGGGACAAACACTCGCAGCGAAAGATCAATGGTACGTCGTGCATGTGCTTTCCGGCCAGGAAAACAAGGTGCGCGAGAACATCTTAAAGCGCATCAAAACCGAAGAAATGGGCGACCTCGTTTACGACGTGCTTCTTCCGACCGAGCGCGTCTCGGAAATCAAGAAAGGCAAGAAGACTGAAACGACGCGGAAATTTTTCCCCGGTTATTTGATCGTTAATATGCATCTACTCGACGAGAACAATCAGCTGATCGGACGCACCTGGTATTTCATCCGCAATACACCTGGCGTGATCGGGTTTGCAGGGACCAAGGATAAACCCATCCCAATGCGGCAATCGGAAGTGGAAAGCATGCTCGCGCAGATGAAGGAACGCGAGGAGAAGGTAAAACCAAAAGTCAGCTTCGAGGTTGGCGAAACGGTGAAAGTCGCCGACGGTCCGTTCCAAAATCAGACCGGTGTCGTTGAAGAGATCGATCCCGAGCGTGGCAAACTGCGTGTGTCAGTCACCATTTTCGGTCGCGCTACGCCCGTTGAACTGGAATACTGGCAGGTCGAACGCGGATAATTCTCTCAATACTCAACTCTCAACCAAACACTTTCCGAAATGGCCAAAGAAGTCGTAGCACACATCAAACTGCAAATTCCGGCAGGGCAAGCTAATCCCGCGCCTCCAGTGGGGACGGCTCTCGGTCCACGTGGTGTCAACATCATGGCATTCTGCAAGGAATTTAACGCCGCGACGCAGAAGCAAGCCGGCGACATTCTCCCAGTCGTCATTACTGTCTACAAGGACAAGTCGTTCACTTTCATCACCAAAAGTCCGCCAGCTGCCGTACTGCTCAAGAAAGCCGCGAACATCGCGGCAGGTTCAAAAGAGCCGAACAAAACCAAAGTCGGAAAGGTCACGCGCAAACAAGTGATGGAAATCGTCAACACCAAGCGCAAGGACCTCAACGCGCGTGACGATGAAGCCGCCTTCCGCATCATCGCCGGCACCGCCCGCCAAATGGGCCTAGAAATAGCCGATTAATCGGCAGACCACCGCCAGCCGAATCAGGCAAATTGCCTCATCTCCATTTCCAGTCACCGACATGGAAGGTGCATGTCGGCCGAGGCAGCTTACCGACCTATATTCCGCTCAAATACTCCGATTGCTGTAAGGCGATCGGCAGGTTGCCGTTTTTCCAAACGAAATCGTGGAACGCGCGGAGATTGAATTTGTCGCCCTGCTGCATGCGCGCGTCGGCAAGAAATTTCAGGATTTGCAATTTCCCGATCTGATAGGTCATCGCTCCGCCGGGGCTGGTGGAGAATGCGATTGCTTCCTGCCGCGCGGTTTGTTCGTCCATCGGAACTTTCTCCTGTAAGTATTTGGCGGCTTGCTCCAACGTGAATTCGCCCAGCGCGAGTTTCACATCCACTTCTACCCGGAGCGCGCGCAGCCGCATAAAATTGTAAATGATCTCCCTAGTGTGTGGACTGTCATCGAACAAGCCGGCCTGCAACATCATTTCCTCGGCGTAAAAGCCGATCCCTTCGTTTGCACCGGAATCGTAGTAGTGACGCCGGATCGGATCGTCGTTTTTCCATGAGAGACAAAGCTGGAAGTAATGACCCGGAATTCCTTCATGAACTGTGATGGGGCGCGGATCCATCGCGGTTGCTCGCCAAAAGTAGCCAAGTTTTTCTGACGGCTCAGGCACGTAACGGATGCAGTTCTCTTTCAGTCGCGACGGGGACGTGAAGTCATCAGCCTCGGTGAATGAGAGGGCGCGCAAATATTCGGGCGTTGGTCGAAGCGTGTAATGTTGGACCCAATCCGGCACAGTGAGGATGCCGCGCTCCTCTAGAAACTTTCGGATTTGCAGTTCTTTGTGACCTGCGTCTTTGATCCAGCTGTTGATGTCCGGCGCCATCTTTAGCGGCGGCACATCTCTGTTGCGGTTTTTTTCGTACGCCTCAAACACCACCGCCCGGTTCCATTCCTGGCGTCCCATTGCTAGAAGTTCTTCTGGCGTGAACGGCATGAGCGCTACGTTCTGTAAAAACCAAACGTACGCGTCACGACCGAGCGCCGTTTGTTGAGGAAGAGTCGGGAGCTTGTGTTTGAGCTGTTGCTGAAATTTTTCGAGTGCTTCTGCGGCGCGATCAGTCGCGGCGTTTAACTCGTGTGGTTTCAGAGTCGTCGAGCCAACGAGTGTGCTCGCCATCGTACGCAGGCGGTCGCGAATACCGTTTAGATTCTGAACGGCGACGTTCGCGAACGGTGCCGGCGGGTTCTCGAGGTTTTCTGAGCCTTGCTGCAGGATCGACGGAATGTTTTCGATGCGCGTGAGAATCTCTCGGCTACGTGCTTCGTCATACGGCGCCGGCACCGTGAGCGCTTCCGCCAGCGCGGTGAGCGTCTGCTCGATGTAAAAATTCGGGTCGCGTTTCCAGCGCGGATTGATGTCCAGTTCCCAGTTAACGCGCGACAATGCCGAACCAACCAATTTGTAATCGACCTGCTTCGGGATTGGCCACCGTGCGGGGTTTAGCTTTTTCCAGCGCGCCTCAAATTCGGCCAAATCTTTTCGGCTTTGGTTAATGCTCGCCTGCGACCAACCGCGTATTCCGCCCGGGCGCTCGATTCGGTTGACGTCATCGGGTGTAAACGGTGCGCATTTGGCGCGCCACGCCCAAAAGTCGTCGGCTAGCTGTTCGAGTGAGTCGGCGACGGCAATGTTCGCGCTACAAACCGCAACCGACGTGAGCAGCGCGAGGCGCATTTTCATTCGTCACTCTCCGATGTGCGGCGAAGCGCGATTACGGCCGGATTTTTGCCGGGACGGTACATCGAGAATCCGTAGCAGATCGCGGCTGTGTTTTCGCGAGCGTAACGAATGTGCCTGAGGTCTTCGCCCCACCGCTCGACGTACCAGCAGTTCGCCGTCTTCGTGCTCTTCGGGATTGGGACGTAACGATTTTCGGTGAAGGTCAGAAGCGCGCTCTCGCCTGGCAATGGAAACGGCGTTGCCCAGTTTGGCGAAAGTCGCACGAAGCGTCTTTGTCCGAGATCGAGCGCGAACACTGTTGTTCCATCGCTGCTGTTGAGATGGAGATCGAAGAACGCCAGGCGCAGCATTCCGTCGAACAAAAAATGGCGTTCCGGGTTCTGCTTTTCATGCAAAATTGCAAATGCTCCTTCAAATCCATTAAGATCAGCAAACGGCGTGTCGGTTCCTGATTTCAAATCACGCAATACGTAATGTGCGCCGTGACCGGGCATATTGACCTGATCGGCCTCGTCGTTCGGATCTTCACGCAGCACAAGCTCGAACGCACCATCCGGCGATTTGTAGCTCGGTGCCGGTGTCGGCGATTCGTTAGGGGACTCGCTTGATTCAAGCGAGGCGCCAGGCGTCGGCGAGCTTTCTGTTTCCGGTTCGACATTTGTGAAATACGGCGAGCTTTTCGCCCGCGCGTACCAATCGGGCGCTGCATCAAGCTTTTTCAAATCTGTGCCGCGCGCCTTAACGCTCCAAAATTCGCGCACATTGTTGGGCTTTTCCCGCGTGAAAACGATCGTTTCGCCATCGGAGGAGAATATTGGAGCCGAGTCTTGCCCCGAGTCGTCCTTTGTCAACTGGCGCAAAAGTTTTCCGTCTTCGCGATACAAATAAAGGTGCGAATGGCTTGTTCCTTGCGCCTGCAGATACCGAATTGCGATTACGATTTCCGAAGCGCCTCGGGCAATCGTCCCAACAAGGCAAAATAGTCCAGCGATGAAGAGGATTTGACGCGAGCAACGCATCAGCGCAACGGGAGTTGAATTGCGCTTGCGTGCTCAGCATCGTGATATACCTGCAGGTTGCAAGTGTGCGCGTCGTTCGCTGTTTCTTCGGCAACGGCTCCGCCCGAGCCGTAATTCTTCTGCCACAAAATTGAATTCACCGCAGTAACGACCAGGCGGAGACGGCTGCCTTTCATCAAGCGGCGCGCGACGAACAAACCCGGATTGAAATCGCAGCGCACAATTTCACCGGGATTCACTCGCTTCGATTCACGCAGCGAATCGCGGTAACGCAGCCTGCGAAAGTCATTCCAGAGCGCGACATTGGTGCCGTCGGGCTGAATTTCATAGAGGTCACACTCGAGATCGATATCGGGCGTGTCGATGGACAGCCATAGCGTTAGCGCCGGACAACCGATCAACGGAGTTTCGTTCGGTAGCGGCTCGGTGTGATAAACCAATCCGTCCCTGCCGATGCTCAACGCGAAAGTCTGATCGATTGCGGCCGTTTTTTCTTTCGGATCGGTGCCCTCGACGTTTTCGCCACGACGTATGTCCAACGGATCATAAACAAAAACATCCGTGCCACTGTCCGGGTGCTTTTCGCTCAGCGAGCCGGAGCGGAACACGCCGTTTGCGTCGCCGTTCTTCGAATCGAGATAAAAGGTTTTTGGATTCGCAACGAGTGTTTCGAAATCATCGGCGTATTTCCATTCGCCGCTCGCGCCGGCGTTCCCGGGCGCGAGTAAATAGTACGCGACCTGATTTTTGAGGAATGCCGGTTTCGGTCCGGCTTTCATGGTCCAGTCGTACCACTGACGGTGCAGATCGTGTAAATCGACGATTGCTCCGGAGCCAAACTTTACCCCAGCGACTTCATCCGTAGGCGTGCGGGTGCCGGCATGGTCCCATGGTCCGATAATAAGAAAATGTTTGGCGCGCGCGGGCGGCGAGGCGTTTGCGAGATGGTCCCGGTAATACGTAAGAGCACCCAGCTCATCGCCGTCGTATTGACCTGTAATCGTTAGAATCGGCTGCGCGATCTTTTGAAACTGCTCGCGCGTGGGTAGCATCGCATCGTAGTAAGCGTCGGACATCGGGTGCTTGAGTATGCGTTGGAAATTAACGGATGGATTTCCCACGAATGAATCGAGCGATTTGAAAGGGAGGTGCTTCTTGTAAGCGTCCAGAAATTTTGTGCGCCAGAGTTTTTGATCGGCAAATAAATTATCCTGCGAGGTGTGACCGCTTGTAAGCGTGAACCATTGCACGTCGTAAGTCATCCCGATGTTGTTATAGGACGGGTAGTCCAGACCGGGATGCGCGGCAGCCGCGGGGACGATCGTCGCCAGATGAGGTGAAAATTCCTTCGCCGTTGCCCATTGATCGAACCCCGCATACGAACCGCCCCACATGGCCACTTTGCCGTCACAGAATGGTTGCTTTGCGAGCCATTCAACCGCGTCATGTCCGTCGCGCGGTTCATTTGCGAACGGCTCGAACTCGCCGCCAGAATTGCCGCGGCCGCGAACATCGACGAGCGCGAACACATAACCGTGTGACCCGAAATAGGCGCCGCGCGCATGGTATGCGTCCGAGATGTACGGGGTGAGTGTAAAGATTACCGGCGTCTTCGGCAGCGAGCCGTCTGGAGTCTTTGGCAAATACAACGTCGCGTTCAGTTCGACTTTGTCGCGCATCGGAATCTTGACGCCCCATCGCAGGTCGTAGTCCGCAGGTGGTTGTGAGGTGGATGGCGCCGGAGTTGGCGATTGCGCGACGGTGTTTGTTGCGAAACCCGCGCATAAAGCAGCGGCGAGGAGTGATGGTTTCATGTTCATCGTGATTGAAGCGAGCCAAGGGGGGGAAACAAGGTTGTTTGTTATAGGCGTTGACGTTGGATCCCAATTTGACGGTGGTGAAACAAGGGCTGGTAGAGAGCGCAGCGAAACTCCGAAAGCCGTAGCACGGCTTCAGCTTTTCACATTCGTCCCTTGCCAGGCTTGCGCGTTGCCTCTAAACGGAGGGCATGAAAGTCACGTGTTGTGTAGTTGCAGCTTTTTTCTTGGCGGTGTCGGCGCGCGGCGCTGACGAAGTAATCGTCCTGAAAGCTGCGCGAATATTCGACGGCAAATCGAACGCCCTCGTGCAGAACGGTGTGGTCATCGTGGAAGGCAACAAGATTATTGATGCAGGAAGCAATCTGCCGATCCCCAGTTCTGCCCGTGTGATCGATCTTGGCGACGCAACACTTTGCCCGGGGTTCATGGATGCGCATACGCATCTGACGTCCGATTATTCCGGTGACTTCAACGAGCGTCGGTTGAAAGAGGTCGATCTTAACGTCTCGGAACAGGCAATTATTGCCACCGCCCACGCGCGGGCGACCGTCGAAGCGGGGTTCACAACCGTACGCGACTTGGGCAGCCGTTTCGTTGGCAGCCGCGAGTTTGTCGATGTCGCGCTGCGCAATTCGATCAACAAAGGCGTGATCGTTGGCCCACGAATGCTGGTTGCAACCAAAGGAATCGGAGCGACCGGCGGACATTTCGATGCCACGAGCGGGTTTCGCGATTTTCTGTTTGGACGCGAGCCGGATTACACAGACGGCATTGCGGATGGCCCCGACGAAATCCGAAAGGCGGTGCGTTTTGAGGTGAAGAATGGAGCGGATGTGATCAAAGCCGCAGTTTCTGGCGGGGTACTTTCACTTGCCGACGAGGTCGATACTCCGCAACTCACTCCGGCTGAAATCGCGGCGCTCGTCGACGAATCGCATCGGTTGCGAAAGAAAGTCGCAGTGCATTGCCACGGCGATCAGGCCGCGCGTGAGGCTATCGAGGCTGGCGTCGATTCGATCGAGCACGGCTCTTTTGTGAAACCTGAAACGCTGACGGTGATGAAGAAGAAAGGAACATTTCTTACACCAACGCTCATGGCGACCGAATGGATCATGGGCAAACTCGACAATTATCCGCCAGCGCTGCAGGCGAAGGCGAAAGCGGCGGCAGCCGCTCGATCAGACATGTTTCGCAACGCGGTGAAGATGGGTGTCAGGATTTCGTTTGGAACGGACGCCGCAGTATATCCGCACGGGCAAAACGCTAAGGAGTTCAAGTTGATGGTAGATCTCGGCATGAATCCGATCGATGCATTGAAATCAGCTACCGCAAACGACGCCGAACTTCTGGGGATCGGTCAAAAAGTCGGCACGCTGGAAAAAGGAAAACTGGCCGATTTGATTGGGGTGCCCGGCGATCCGACTGTGGATATTACCGCAACAGAGCGTGTATCGTTCGTGATGAAAGAAGGCAAGGTCATTCGGCAGGGGCCGCCCGCAGTGCAAAGAACCGAAAATACTGCTTTACCGCATCTCACCGCTCCAGCCGATTAAGAGACCGTGCGATTTGTTTACCGAGACTTTGACAAACCAAAGATCGCCGCTACGTTCCGAGTCCCGCTCTCTGAATTGAGCGGCATAATTTAAGCAGGAGCCTTGTTGTAAATCCGTCGACAGGCGTTTGAACTGCATCGAACAATGCAAACCAATCGAAGCAAACGTTATCGCACGGCGGCGCAGCAAGTAGATCGGACGAAGAACTATAGTCTCGCCGATTCGGTCGCGACGCTGAAGAAATTCTCACCCACCAAGTTTGATCAGACGGTGACGCTCTCATTTCGCCTTGGGGTTGATCCCAAACAATCCGATCAGATGGTGCGCGGGACTTGCCCGCTTCCACACGGCAGCGGAAAACTGGTGCGTGTGCTCGTCTTCGCGGAAGGCGAAGCGGCAAGGGCGGCCAAAGACGCCGGCGCGGAATTTGTGGGGATGAAAGATCTGATCCAGAAATGCCAGGAAGGTTTTCAGGATTTTGATGTGGCGATCGCTACCCCCGCGGCAATGGCCGAAGTGCGGAAGCTTGGGAAAGTGCTTGGTCCGCGCGGGCTGATGCCCAATCCGCGGACGGGGACCGTCACCGACGACACAGCCAAAGCGGTGCAGGAGGTGAAAGCCGGCCGCGTCGAATTCAAGCTGGACAAAAATGGCAACGTTGCCGTGCCGGTTGGAAAGTTCTCGTTCGAAGAAAATGCGCTGGTGGAGAATGCAAATGCAGTGATTGAAGCCGTGGTGCGAGCTCGTCCGCCGACGGCCAAGGGCCGCTACCTTGAAGGTGTGACAATCAGTGCGACTATGTCCCCGGGCGTCCGCGTAGATCCCACCCCATATCTGAGCGGAGTGTAGGGCCGGAATAACTAGCGCGACAGTATGCGACCAGAAAAAGCCAGTATTGTTTCAGAATTGTCCGAGGCGTTGAAACGCTCGCCTTTTGTGCTCGTGACCGATTATCGCGGAATGAAAGTGGCCGATTTTAGCGAGCTGCGAAGTCGACTAGCGCCTGCCGGCGCCGAGGTGCACGTGGTGAAGAACAATTTTCTCAAGCTCGCGATGGCGGATTCCGGTTTCCCTGAAGCTGGTGACCAGTTCGCAGGGCAAACTGCAGTTGTCACAGGGGAAGCAGATGTAGCGCCGGTGGCCAAAATCTTTAAGACGTTTGCGACCGAGTTTAAGCTGGCTGCACTTAGGGTTGGCTTTGTCGATCGCGCAGTGCTTTCCACGGCGGAATTGGAAACTTTGGCGGAATTGCCGACGCGCGAAATTTTGCAGGCGCAATTGCTAGGGCTCCTGTTATCCACGGCGACGCGTCTAGTGAGTCTGTTTAATCAACCGGCCGCGGCGTTGGCGCGATTGTTGAACGCGAAAGCCGAAAAGGAGGGTGCACCTGCGGCATGAATTTTGTACGGCAGGGACTTTGCCTGTCGGACAAATCCAACACAAACGAAACGGAAATTGTCCGAGCTGGTGGCTACCGGCTTTAATTCTTCGAATGCTTTCGGAGGCGGCAACTGGAGGAAAAACAAAATGGCAGATACAGATAAATTGGTGGAGCAACTCAGTAACCTCTCGGTTCTGGAGATTGCTGGATTGGTCAAGCAGCTTGAGGAAAAATGGGGCGTCAGCGCCGCTGCGCCAGTAGCAGTTGCGGCCGGACCCGCTCCGGGGGCACCTGCCGGAGCAGCAACGCCGGCGGCCGAGGAAAAGAACACGTTTGACGTGATCCTAACAGAAATGGGCGCAAACAAGATTGCAGTAATCAAAGAGGTGCGGAGCGCGGTTCCGGGACTCGGCCTTGCAGAGGCGAAAGCGCTCGTGGAAGGCGCGCCCAAAACGATCAAGGAAGGCGTGCCCAAGCAGGAGGCGGATGAGATCAAGAAAAAGGTCGAAGCTGCGGGTGCAAAGGTCCAAATCAAATAAAGAAATCGAATTTGGGGCGTTGTGGCAGCATGAATCTGTTGCGCAGCGCCAGATCCATAGTAGGTTTAGAACCATTATAGCCCGCCAGACGTATTTTTAACCCGGCGCTAACAAGGCAAATTACATTACCGGCCACGAGACGGAGGTCGTCAATTTGACAGGTCACCGTTTTGATGGCATTTTTGCGCCCTTCGCCCATTCCAGAACCGGTAACTCTGCCCGCGTCGGCCCGCGTTTAGGTGTGGTCGTGTGAGGTTTTAGCTCGTGAGCTTAAGCACTATGTCGGAACGCATTTACTTCGGAAGTATTAAGGAAGCTATCGAACCGCCCAACCTCATTGAGGTTCAGGCAAATTCATACGTCGATTTTCTTCAGAAAGACGTCCTGTATTCGAAGCGCAAAAATCAGGGGCTTCAGGCTGTTTTCAAGGAAGTTTTCCCCATCGAAAGCTACGATGAGAAGGCCGTTCTCGATTTCAGCCACTACGATATCGGTGAACCAAAATTGACGCCACTTGAAGCGCAGCGCGAGGGGCAAACCTACAGCGCGCCGCTGCACGTGACGTTCCAGTTGAGGGAGGAGAAAGGCACGAAGGAAGAGAAAGTGTACATGGGTGAGATTCCGCTCATGACGCCGCAGGGAACCTTTGTCATCAATGGCGCGGAGCGCGTGGTAGTGAGCCAGCTGCATCGTTCTCCTGGCATCGCGTTTGAATCCACCGTCCACGTTAACGGCAAGGTCCTCTATAGCTTTCGTATCATTCCAGACCGCGGCTCGTGGATCGAGGTGCAGTTCGATACGGCTGACCTGCTCTATATTTATCTCGATCGACGCAAGCGCCGCCGAAAATTCCTAGCAACGACTTTCTTGCGCGCGCTCGGCTATGGCTCTGATGAGGAGGTCATTAAACTTTTTTACAACATTGAGACGCTGAAGCTGAGCGACCAACTCGACGAAGAACAGCTCGCCAGCAAAGTTCTTACCGCAGACATCCGCGACGGTGAGGTGACAGTCGCGCGCGCGTTTGAACCCCTGACTCTAGCGACCGTCCGCCAGGTCATGGCGCTGAATATTCACGAGGCCAAAGTCATCGATATCTCGAACGATGACACGATCGTGAAGGCGCTTAGAAAGGACCCGGCGCACGACCAGGAAGAGGCGCTCAAAGACATTTACCGGCGCCTTCGTCCGGGCGATCCGCCGACGGTGGCCAACGCCCGCGCTTTACTCAAACGACTCTTTTTCGATCCGAAGAAATACGACCTTGGCCGAGTCGGCCGCTACAAAATCAATCAGAAACTCGGGATTAACGTGGATTCTTCCGAGCGCATCTTGACCGACAAAGACTTTATCGCGGCGATCAAGTATTTGATCAATTTGCGGCGGGGCGAAGGAACGCTCGATGACATTGACCACCTTGGCAGCCGACGTGTGCGCACCGTGGGCGAATTACTGGCCAACCAGTGCCGGGTCGGTCTTGCTCGGACGGAGCGTCTCGTGAAGGAGCGGATGACTCTGTTCGACATCAACGTGGATGGGATGACGCCGCAAAAGCTTATTAACCCCAAAGCGCTCAGCGCCGTCATCAGGGATTTCTTTGGTCGGTCACAGCTGTCGCAGTTCATGGATCAGACGAATCCGCTCGCAGAATTGACGCACAAGCGGCGTTTGTCCGCTCTAGGCCCTGGAGGTTTGAGCCGCGAGCGCGCCGGCTTTGAAGTGCGCGACGTTCATCCGTCGCACTACGGCCGCATTTGTCCGATCGAGACGCCTGAAGGTCCAAACATTGGCTTAATCAGCTCAATGAGCACCTTCGCGCGCATCAATGAGTTTGGTTTCATCGAAACACCGTATCGCAAGGTGGTTAACGGCCGGGTTACCGATCAGATCGAGTATCTCACTGCTGACCGTGAAGAGAACTTCCTCGTCGCGCAGGCGAATGCGCCGATCGATGGGCGCGGCCATTTCACCGGTGAAAAAGTTTCGGTGCGTTATCGCGGCGACTTCCTCGAAGTCGATCCATCAAAGGTGAATTACATGGATGTCTCGCCGAAGCAGCTCGTTTCGGTAGCGGCCGGCCTCATCCCGTTTTTGGAACACGACGACGCGAACCGCGCGCTGATGGGTTCCAACATGCAACGCCAAGGGGTGCCGTTGATTGTTTCCGAGATGCCGTTGGTCGGTACTGGTCTTGAAGAAAAAGTCGCGCGCGATTCGCACGCAGTTGTTCTGGCTGTCGAGAGCGGCAAGGTCGCTTCAGTCACCGCTGACCAAATTATCGTCACGAAGGACGGCCATCTGCCCGAGTCCAAAAAGAAGATAAAAACCGATTCCGAGGCCGGGATCCACGTTTACGAGCTCCGGAAATTCATGCGGTCGAACGCCGGCACCTGCGTGAATCAGAAACCGATCGTTCGCAAAGGACAGCATGTGAAGCGCGGCCAAGTCATCGCCGATGGGCCGAACACCGATCGGGGCGAACTGGCACTCGGCCGCAATGTGCTTGTCGCGTTCATGCCGTGGAACGGCTACAACTTCGAGGACGCGATCATGATCTCTGAGAAGGTCGTGAAGGAAGATATTTACACGTCCATTCACATCGATGAGTTCGAGATCGGCGCGCGCGATACAAAGTTGGGCCCAGAGGAAATTACGCGCGACATTCCCAATGTAAGCGAAGAAGCTTTGCGCAACCTGGGTCCGGACGGCGTCGTGCGGGTCGGTGCGGAGGTGAAGCCAGGGGATATCTTAGTTGGGAAAATTACACCGAAGAGCGAGACGGAATTGGCTCCGGAAGAGCGGCTGCTTCGCGCCATCTTTGGAGAGAAAGCGGCCGACGTAAAAGACACGTCACTTACCGTGCCCTCCGGTACTTACGGCATCGTGATGGACGTGAGGGTGTCCTCCCGCCGAGAAGTTGCACGCGAGAAACTTACACCGGCCGAAACCAAACGGCAGCTCAAGAACATTGGCGAAGACCATAAGCGCAAGAGAGAGGGGCTCATTGAGCAGCTCACCGATTCACTTTCCAACGTACTGCTGGGCGAAAAAATTCCGCTCGACGTCGTAAATGCCAAGACCGGTGAAATTATCATCCCGGCCAATCGCAAAATCACAAAAACGCTTTTGCGAAAATTGGCGACTGCCCACGATCACATCGAGATCGATCCAAGCCCGATTCGGAACAGGATCCGGGAAATCATCGGCGGATACGAACACAAGTTCGCCGAGCTGGAGCTCGAACGGGATCGCGCGACGGACCGCGTGGAAAGCGGCGAGGAGATCGAACCCGGGATCATTAAACAGGTCAAAGTTTACATCGCCAGCAAGCGTAAGCTCAGTGTCGGCGATAAAATGGCAGGCCGTCACGGGAACAAAGGCGTTGTGGCGCGCATTGTACCCGAGGAAGACATGCCGT
>Ga0070697_100002723_pt1 | contig 13622 bp, 17 predicted proteins | sample KBSK1501metaG_FD_65475 | JGI IMG/M metagenome (GOLD analysis project Ga0070697, IMG submission 65475) | Corn, switchgrass and miscanthus rhizosphere microbial communities from Kellogg Biological Station, Michigan, USA - KBS K1-50-1 metaG | ecosystem: Host-associated > Plants > Roots >... | reverse complement strand
GGTCCTGCGCGACCTGGTTCCGTGAACCCTGTCAGGTCCGGAAGGAAGCAGCAGTAAGCGGGGTGCCGGGGGCGCCGCAGCCCACCGGGCCTGAGTGGTCCGCGTTGCGTGCCCGGGCAACGTTACAACGAGAAGGGGTGCGCGGTCACCCTATGCATTCTCGGGAAAACGTAAACGGAAGGGATTAGGGGGACATGGCAACCTATCACACGGCGCGAGACCTAGCCAATGCTGTTGCTGCGACCTTCAATGGGCGACGTGGTCACGTGCCGAGTCGCCAATTCTTGTCGACGCTCTTCGACGCAATGTATTACTCGAGCCTCCGTACCGAGGAAGGAAGGCCTATCGCTTTTCACATTGTCTACGTCGACCCCGTCAATCCAGATCCGCATCCGCCAAAGCGCATAGTTCAGGATAGATGGAGTATCGCGTCCTTTTCCGAGCCGATCCCCCTAACGGTTCAGAACTTTGTGAAATTGGCTCTTGCCTCAGACCCTCGAAGCTCTTCCCTAGCGGTCTACGATCTACCGGAGCGGCCTTGCATATGGGGGCTCGTCGACCAAGGAAACCGCTACTACGATTTTGTCAACTATGAGTCGGATAGCGGCCCCGAACGTCCGGGCGCATTCCAGGCAAGTATTTTAGGCGTGGGACACCTAGCCGCATTTGTTAATTACGAGACGGTAGCCGAACTCCGAATCAGCTCGATCGTTGGCAAACGCTTGGACGTCTTTCGTAGGGGTCCTATTCATAAAAGACTGGAAGTTGGGATAAAGCTGTTCCAGACGAGAGTGAAGCAAGCAGTGGGTCCGCAGCTCTACGGAGACAGAACCCACTGGGGCGCTAGTCTCAGTGAAGATTGGATATCAGCGATTTGTCGGTTGCTTCTGAGGACGCAGGCTTACCGCCACGGTGGCGCGTTTCTGATTACACCAGATCATGCTGGCTCCAATCTAAACGTCAAATTCTCGCTCAACTATTACAGGCTGCGGTCGGCGCTAGAGGCTCAAGGGGAAGCGGTTATCCGAAAGACCTTTGCGAGTGACCAGATCATGCAAAATCACATTGACGATGAAGAGAGCGGTATCCCACAAGAACTGTATCTAGATGAATCTGTCAACCAAAGCTTGTACGACGATGCGCGAAGTGAACTCGACGGAGCGTTGTGGTTCGTCTCATTGCTTAGCCGAGTCGATGGGCTAGTGCTCATGGACCCAGTTCTGAATGTCCGCGGGTTCGGAGTCGTGATAACTAGTGAGCATGAACCCGCTCGCGTCTTCGTCGCCCGCGACATTGAAGCAAAGCATCTGCGCGAGTTGGACTACAACCGGTACGGAACGCGTCACCGATCGATGATGCGGTACTGCTCAGAGCATCCCGCGAGCGTGGGGTTTGTCATTTCCCAAGATGGCGACGTTCGCATAATGACGACGGTCGGCAAACGCCTAGTCGTTTGGGAGAACGTGAAGCTCCAGTTCTACGATTTCCTGAAGGCAAAGCCAACCAGGGCCTAAGGCAAGGCGCTCCTAATCAGACGTCGGACTCTTGACCAAAACACTCGTCGTATTCGCGCAGGGTCCGTGAAATCCGCTCTAGCGGGGTTGAATTCCCCGTTTAGAGGCCCCCTGACTGAGCGCCGTTTCGTGCGCATGCATTCATAACCTGAGCCTGCGCGAGACGCTTCCGGTGAACCCTGTCGGGTCCCGAAGCGAACAGCAATAGGCGCCGTGCCGGGGCGCCGTAGCCCACCGGGCCTGAGTGGTCCGCGTTGCGTGCCCGGGCGGCGTAACAACGCTGAGGGGTGCGCGGTCAAAGCATCACGAGGCGCCGGCTTCGGCCGGCGGCCCTGTGTCTGACTCCATAGCGCGTACTGTTTAGGTCAAGGTGGTTAACGTGGTGCTGCTAAGTGGAGGTATCGACTCGACGACGGCGCTTGCATCCGTTATTCGAAAGACGGGCCTGACCGAAGCCCTTTTTCTTGCCTTCGGGCAGCCCGCCGAGCTAGAGGAAGCGAAAGCGGCCCGAGCCGTATCGAAGCACTACGGCGTCAGCCTGCGCGAGGTGCAGATCCCTGGTCAGACTTTCACCGCTGGCGAAATTCGGGGCCGCAATGCCTTTTTGATCCACCTCGGCTTATTGCTTTGCCCTTCTGAGCCAGCCATCATAGTTATTGGCATACACGCCGGCACAAGCTATCGCGACTGCTCACCGGAGTTCATAGAGCTTATGCGCCGATCTATGGAGTTCCACAGTGAGGGAGCGATCGCCGTCATAGCCCCATTTGTTAACTGGTCAAAGGGCGACGTGTTCGCGTATGCACGTGAGCTCGACGCGCCCGTTCGGCTGACCTACAGCTGCGAGCTCGGTGGCAGCAAACCGTGTGGCTCATGCCTGTCGTGCCGCGATCGGGAGTTGCTATTTGCGCGCGCAGAATAGAGAGATCATTTTCCGGAACGGTGTCAGGGTTGAGACTCCCGTGCTTGTACCGTCGTTATCGAGTAAGGGTTTTCTACCCATAGATGTTGGCGATAAGGAGCTCCCGGCTCCGGCTGCTTACCTCAGCATTTTCGGAGGCGACGCATTTAATGAGAGCCTTCTGATCTCTGCCTATGACATCCATCATGCGCTTGTCCTCAATCCCGACTCCCTCCGCGCAGGTTTCGCCGCATCGCCTTACGCCGAACCCGAGCTCCTCGTTATCGATAGCGGGTGGTATGAGTCGACTCAAGGCTCGGATACCGGCCAACCGCGAGAGGAAACTGAGGCTACGCCTGACTGGACCTTTGATATGTACAGGCAGACGATTGACTCACTGGACATGAGTATTCGCGCCGATGTTGTGTCCTTTGACAAGGCGACCACATACGATGAACAGATCGGTGTAGCCCAAGAGTTCTTCACCGATAGGGACCGGTTCATCAGGACCATGATGTTGAAGCCTCCAGACAGCGCCAAATTTCATCACATGAAGGATCTCAGTCCGCATGCGGAGAGGTTGCGGGCCTTCGACATAATCGGCGTGACCGAAAAGGAGCTCGGTAACACCATCCTGAAGCGACTCAAGGCCCTCGTAGATCTCCGTGACCTACTTGATACTTCCAGCGTCAGTGCGCCGATCCATGTCTTCGGTGGGCTCGACGCACTTTATACGCCCTTGTATTACTCGGCCGGAGCCGAAATCTTCGACGGGTTGTCCTGGTTGCGCTACGCATACCACGACGGGTTGTGCGTCGCGCGTGAATCGTTACCGGTTATCGATCGGCAGTTCGACAAACGATATCCATACACAGTGTTCGATGTACAGAGCAGAAACCTAAATGCAATTCGCGAACTTAGTCGCCAACTCAAAATCTTTTGCGACCAAAACGAGGATTGGAACACATTTCGTCGGGTCGATGTGCTTAAGCCGGCGCACGATGCATTACGGTCTGCCGTAAAGGAGAAACGTGGGCGGAAGCGGCGGTAGATTCTCGATTAGCGAAAGCGAAGTGCGGCGGCTCCAGCAAGAGATGGCGCAGAGGATGGAGGATCAGCAAGTCGATGCCGAGGTAAATGCTTACCTCCGGCGCGAGCTTCTTGCGGCCAACGATCGAGATCCGGTCCTAGTGAATCGGCATCTCGACGAGATACAAAATGCACTACGCGACAAGGTCGAGGAATTCGATCGCCTCCTTTTCGGAGGATCGATTGCGAAGCATACGTACGTCGAGGGACTCAGCGATGTCGACACGTTGGTAATTCTGGATGATCCGGAACTCGGCGATCGTACGCCAGACGAGTTTCGGCGGGAGTTCGCTCGCACACTCAAGGGCCACCTGTCGGCTGGCGATGTCGAAGATATCCAGGTGGGGGTGCGCGCAGTTACAGTCGTCTATCGTGACGGAACACAAATTCAACTCCTTCCCGCCATCAGTCGGGGCGGCACGATCTCCATCTCGGCGCGCGATGGGCATACGTGGCAGCATGGCATCCGACCGACCGCGTTTACCGACCGGCTAACGGCTACAAATCGAGCGCAGGGGGGTATGGTCGTGCCGGTCATTAAGCTGGCAAAGCAGGTGATTGCCACACGCGTTTCGGAGGCACACAGACCGTATGGTCACCTTGTCGAGGCCCTGGCGGTTGATGCTTTCACCGGTTACGATGGACCACGAACCCCGAGAGCGATGGCGACGCATTTCTTTACGGCAGCAGCACAACGGATCAATTCCCCGATGCCTGACTTAACTGGTCAATCCCGGTTTGTTGACGAGGATCTAGGGAGCGGGGGGTCAACCGCACGAGTTGAAATGTCTCGTGAGCTCGGCCGGATTGCGACGACGATGAAGAGCAGCCGGTCCGTTAATGATTGGCGCCGACTCTTCGAGTAGGATGCCGCACCAACTCCCGCGCCGCGAATATGAGCGGAAATTTAGCGTCATCGACACAATGCTGACCGGTCACTCAATACTTCGTGATCGTTATGACCGTCGGTCGCTCACCCTCACCATTGTGATTCTCGGTCTTTCGATTGCGGCCACATCCGTAGCGTTCCTCGCAGGGGACCAACGTTTCACCTTTGTATCAGTTACGGCGCGTGTCCAAATCTGGGTCGGTATGTTAGCCGGGCTCGTATTCTTCCTGACACTGCTCGACCAGAAGACCGACTGGCGTCAGAAAGCACGAGCGCATGGCGAAGCCGCGAGACGCCTTGGCGAACTTAAAGGGCGCTTCCGATCCGCAACTCTAGACACCCAGACGGTCCATTCCGAGCTTGATCTCAACGCGGAGTATGAACAAACCATGGCTGCGTTGCTCGCGATACCGAACAGCCAGTTTCTTGGGCTCAAGGCTAAGCACCATAGAAAGATCGCAATTAGCAGGCTGATCGACCGGCATCCAGGTGCGCCGCTGCCATACCTCCGTCTACTCGCAATGCTCCGAGGAATGCCAACCGCGCCCCAAGCGGGCCAGGAACGCGACGTAACGCCGGAGGGCTGAGTAGTGGAGGGCTCAGCCCTTATTCAAGCTGCCTCTCCCTTTCCAACTAAACAAGCGCGCAAAGAGTTCGCCCTGCTCGATCGCATCCTCGCGCGCGTGGTGAGTGTGAGCGCGGCGAGGTCGGAGGTCTTTAGGGAGATCGTCCTTCCCAGCGCGCGAGGTGACTACCCGTGCCTTCTGCTGAAACATCGTCTTCATATCTAACACCGCCGAAAAGTCAAATGGTGAGCCTCCTTGCGCGAAGCGGACGAAATACCAATATAGGAACAACCAATCAAAGGGGGCTGGGAAGCCAACGAAGACCGGGCGATCCGCCTTCGCCAACCGACGGACCCACGTGGCTGCCTCGGTCATCGCTTCAACCGGTGGCGTTCCGGACTTAATCAGCCGGTCCCGATCGAGATGCGAAATGCGGAGTGCCCCGATAACAAACTCATCGGAAATGGGCTGGAGCTCCGCATAGAAGGTGTCTTTCGACGGATCTCGAGCTTCAAATGTTTTGCCGTCAAAACGGCCTGCAACCGAAAGACCGAAGGACAACATCGAGTAGGGTCCAGGTATCGGCCCATCTGCTTCGACGTCGCCCGAAATGTACAGGTCAGCCGGACTAGTCACCGATCGTCACTGGGCAAGTGTAGAAGGCGGATTCCTCGTTACGTCGGACCAGCCGATGCTTGGCGTCATACAGGCCATCGCCACGCAAGCTGTCCGGGACCCGCGGCAATTCCTTCTATCAACTCTGGCAGGTCCGGGGGCGCGATGTTGTGCCCGCTCGCGAGGACAGCAGAAGCGCCGGCGGAGGCTTTTAGCGCTGCGTCGGAAATGGTCTCGCCCTTTGAAAGCGCTGCCGCAAAGACGCCGGCAAAAACGTCTCCACTGCCTATCGAATTCAGGACTGAGATAGCAAACGCTGGCACAAGCGAGCGCTGAATCCGTGCCTCGCTCCGTTCGATCACGAGACTGCCTCGAACGCCATCTTTGATCACGGCGGCGTCGAAACCCGGCGGCATATCTACCGACCCGTTGGAATCGTTTAGGACATACTCGTCAGTCGCTTCGCGGCGGTTTGCGAGATAAACACGCCGGCGGGCTGGAAGGGCGGCGGCCGCGGCAGCGCCTCGGGTGAGTGATAGCTGACCCTGTCTGTCCCAGATCAGTGTTCCGTTCGTCGACATCGCTGCCGCGACTGAGGAGTCCACGAGTGGATCGACCTCTGGTATGCCGAAGATGAGAATGGTGGCAGCTGAAGCGAACTTCGGTAGTACGAGCGGCACAGTCTCGGCTGGGCGGTAGCGGGGTTGCGGAACCTGATCATCATGGTCGGCCGCAAAGACGAATATCCCACTTGCGCCAGGGAGGACTGCAACCGCCTCAGTATCGACCCCGGTGCGACGAAGCATCGATAGAACGGTTGGCGCATCCTCTTCTCCGACGTAACTGACGAGAGCAACTGAAGCACCGGCACGGGCGGCTGCCACGGATGCGGTCAGTCCGCTGCCACCCATTCGACCGACTCTCTCTCCAGACTCTGATTCGAAGATCTCTCGGAAAATGCCCCCAACAACGACGACCATTACACTCACCGTTCAGTCACATCGCACGCTGCCATTCCCAGAGGAGTAGGTCCATTGCGGCAGGTGGAGCGGCGAGTTCGGCACACCAGTTGAGGAACTGTTTCTCTATCTCCACGTAGTCTCGCGGCAGGCGGACGTCGGCGATACGACCGGCCGCACGGAGTGCTCTAAGCACGTGAATGTCGATTACCGCGAGACTCGTGGCCAGCCCCGTGTTTCTCAGCAACCAGCTGGCGCTCTTAAGCCCAATACCGGGGCAATCACACATGAACTGCCTCCGCCCTTCCTCCGACGGGATGAAACGGAGCCTATCGTCGAGTGGCCGATTTCTGTTTACCCAAGATGCAGCGGTTGCAATTAGTTGGGACTTGCGGACCGGAAATCGGTAGCGACGCAATGAGCCATCGATTCGTTGCGGCCAAAATTGAGCCAATTGAAGCTCCGCGCGAACGCGGGCCTGCAGCGCATCGCTGTCCCACGCGCTCGCAAAGACTTCAAGTTCCCGGAGCTTAGTCGCTGCAGAGCGGGCCAGCTCGAAGCTGACACCGTGGCCACCGAGAATGCAGAAAAGAAGCTCATGCTCCAGATCGACGGAACTTGCGACGACCATTTCGGAGATTCTGTCGATGTACAGGCTGCCATAGCGTCTCCAAACGGTCACCCAATCGAGCGCAATCGCAGACGTTGGTTCGTATGTTTGTCCGACCGCAACCAGGTCGACGCCCTCATGAATCGCGGACCGGACTCGTTCATCCGATTGGGCCTCGTCTGCCGCAACCGACATTGCAGCAGTCACTTGCGTGTTCGCCGAGGCTGATCGAGTTGCCCCAGCCCCTTGCGAACGCCATCGAGCCTTTCGTCCAAGTGCAGACGCTCGATAGTCCTGTTGTCTCGTGCGAAGCCCCAAAGAATGTCACGAACTTCGGCTGAAAGCCCCCCTTGCTTCAAGGCCTCGTTAATCAAGCCGAGGAGCAGAAAATTCAATGCAGTTGAGTAAGTCGCGTCGACTGTGGGCTCTGCTTGGAGCAAGAGCGCTTGAGTGTGGCGCACGTAACGATCCATGACCTGATGAAGCACGACCGATTTCTTCACACCATGTTCCATGACGGAAGCTCGGGAACGAGCGCGCACGGCTTAAAAGGATAACAGGATAGTAATTTTAAGCTCCTTCCCCCGCCGAGATGCCATGGTTCGGGATCTATTGGGGACGATGATGGTCGGATTGCCGGGTGGTGGCTAGCGGGTCGGAGATCAGATAAGGACTTGCCGGCTTCTCGGTGTGTTCTCAGGGACTGCGCCACTGCGCTGAACTGCGACAAGGCCGCCTCGAGATGCTCTACGACCTCGGCGGCAACCACCTCGGGAGCTGGGAGCTTGTCAGTGTTCTCCAGGGCTCGTCCCTTAGCCAGAATATGTCCAACGAAGCCTTGTCGCGGGCGATCAGCTCGTCGTATCCGACCGCGCGGAACCGCTCGGTCTCACTGCGGTGCTCTCGGTTGCCAACTTTGAATTCCAGAACAAAGTCCTCAAGATCCGCCTTAACTGGCGAGTCTTTCGCGTGAAGCTCTGGTTGGTTCTCAAGTCATAGAAGGGTAGGGTGCCTAGTTACCTACGCTGAGATCGAGCCGATGAAAGACGCAGGTCTGCGGGCGGGCGTGATCCGGAGCGGTGTGCCATTGGCCGTTTCGGAGGGAGACGTCCCGGAGTTCGTCGACCCGCAGGCAGCGCCAGTTGTCGGGTGATCCTGGAGGTCCCAGTTCCCTGCGGCTCTGACCGGCGAACTGGTAGAAGAGCGCCTGCCGCTCGCCCCGCTTATTGACCCCGATCGAATGTGGGCACATCGCGCGGTGGAACCCGTGGTATGTGGCCAGAACATGCATCCTTTGCTCGATGGCTTGGCGGATCAGGGCGTAGGTATCGGTCGGAGACTCAGGTTCTGGAGCGGGCAGGCTTGACATGGTTCTCGTCAACTCCCTCAGGCAACGGCCCGCACTGTGCGGCGCTTGAGCGTCGCTTGAAAGGCCTTGGCGGCATCGCTCGTTGGGATGCGAAATGGCGTCCATCGATTGGCGCGACGTGGATTCAACGTCGTCGTGAAGAGCAGGTAGGCGCCTTTGCCTGCCGCCAGTCTGGCGAAGTCCGTCGACGGAATCAACCAGCTCCACGGATACCACTGTGCGGCGCGGCCATCGTAATGCTGCACCAGGATGAAATGCCGGGGGTGGGGGACAAAGGTTGCCACGTGAATGTTGGCCTGGATCAGCTCCGTCGAAGGGGTGGCTGTGCCCCCGTGGATGGCGATTGATGCCCATCCGCCACTCGACTTTGAGAAGGCCAGGCGGTGACGGCCGAACACGTCGGGTTGGGCGGCCATCAGCACTTCGTCGCCGGTCGCTGCTTCCAGGAATGCTGCGTCGAACGCGCGCTTGAAAAACGCGTTCGCCTCGAGCGGCTGGGCGGAGACGCCTTCGGTGCCCCCACCCTGCCCTCCCCCAGAGGGGGAGGGAGAAAAAGGGCGTTTCGGGGGGAGGACGGACCAACCGTTGGAGCCAGCCAGCTCTCCCATGGCAATCTGGTATTTCGCAGCGCGGTCGCGCGCCAGACCCGAACGGCTGGCGGAGAACATCCATCGCGAATCGTAGCGACCAGGAACGCGAACGCAGACGCGGTCGAGTTCCGTGCTCGGTACTTTCCAGACCGGGTCGGCCGGCCCGCGCGTCGCCAGATCGAAATAGACAAACGTGAAGTGCAGGTTCTGCCGCGGGTGAAGGGCGGGGGTCTCGAAGGAGAGATGGACCTGGTTGCCTGAGTGCAGGCTGGCCGTGCCCTTGATCTGATCTAACCGGAAGTCGTAGCTGCCCATCGGGGCGCGGGCGCGGTCGTAGCCGCCGGTGTCATGCACCGGTACCCAGGTCTCCAGCTGGCCGGGCCACGAGAGGACATACGCCTCATCGACTCGGTTTTCGATGATCCAGCCGAGCTGGGCGTCGCCCGGCCGCCAGCTTCGAGCTTGCCGCACATGGGTAAATCGCAACCTGGCCCTGGCTCCTGCTGCGACACCTGGAGCGATCCGTTTGCGTTCTCAAAACGAGCCCAAAAGCGGTTTAAGTGCCCGGAAACTGCGGAATAATTTAGGTGCAGCCGTGGATGACCAGGAGGTCGTTGGGCGGGTGGGTTTGGTAACCGCGTCCATCGCTCCGGGCAGGCTGGGGGAGGTGAAGGTGGCGATTCGCGGAGGGAGCGAGGCCTTCCACGCCTACGCTATGGACCCAAAGGAAGCCATTCCGAGGGGTACTCGCGTCTTCGTCGTCGAGTATTTCCCGCCGCGCACGATTGTCGTCAGCCTGGCCTGACGGCCCGGCATTCCCTGGAGGTACATCCGATGGCTATTCCGCTTCTCACCAGCTTCGAGTTGGTCGTTGGCGTCGTCGTCGTACTTGTCGCGCTCTTTCTGCTCTGGCGAACGATGTGGCGGGTCGCCGAGCCGAATGAAGCCCTGGTCATCTCGGGACTCCATCAGGGCCCGCCGAATGGCGTAGGGGAAAGCCTCGGCTTCAAAATCGTGACCGGCAAAGGCACGCTAGTCCTCCCGGGCGTGCAGATGGTGCGCCGGCTCTCCCTCGACCTGCGTGAGACCGACCTGCAGGTCGACTGTGTGAGCCAGCAAGGCATCCCGCTCAAGATTCGCGCCGTCGTCATCTACAAGGTCGGTGACGATTACGCGTCGATTGCGAATGCCGCACGCCGTTTCCTCGACCAGCAGAACCAGATGGACCAGCGGGTGCACAACGTGTTCGCCGGGCACCTGCGTGCAATCGTCGGCAACATGACGGTCGAGGAAATGATCCGCGACCGCGAGAAACTGACGCAGCTCACCCGTGAACACGCGGGGACCGAAATGGAAAAGCTTGGCCTGATCATCGATTCCCTTCAGGTCCAGGAGATCGACGACCCCACCGGCTACATCAAGAACATGGCGCGTCCACACGCGGTTGCCATCGAACGGGAGGCCCGGATCGCGCAGGCGGGCGCCGATCGCGAGGCGACCCAGAAAGAACAGGAAGCCGAGGCGCTCAAGGCGCAGGCTCGTCGCGACAGCCAGATCAAGCAAGCGGGGTACCAGGCAGAGATAGATCAGGCGACCGCGCTGGCCCGCCAGGCTGGCCCACTTTCGGAGGCGACGAACCGGCAGAACGTCGTGATCGAAGAGACGAAGGTCGCCGAGCTGGAGGCCCAGCGCGCCGAGCAGCGGCTCTACGTCGAGGTCCGAAAGCCGGCCGATGCGAAGGCTTACCAAGAGGTGACGCTAGCCAAGGCCGAACGAGACGCCGCGATCGCCGCGGCGGAAGCCCACGCGCGCGAAGTCGAACTCGCCGCTGGCGCCGAAGCCGGCAGGACCAAGACGCTCGCTGCCGCTGATGCCGAGCGCGTGCGGCTCGAAGCGACCGCTCACTCGGAACAGGTAAGGATGGTCGGGCAGGCGGAAGCGGATGCCACCAAGGCGAAGGGACTGGCCGAGGGCGAGGCGGTACGCGCCAAGGGAATGGCGGAGGCCCAGTCCATCAAGGCGCGGGCCGATGCGCTCGCCGAGAACCAGGACGCTGTCATCGGGCAGCAGCTCGCGGAGCGGTGGCCTGAAATCGTCGAAGCGGCGGCCAAGCCATTTGGCCAGATCGATCAGCTCGTCGTGCTCAACGGCGCGAAAGGTCTGTCAGAGACACTTGCGCAAGCTCTCAGCCAGGGAGCCACGGGTCTCGAGCTCGCCCGCCAACTATTGGCGGGTAAGAACGGAAAGCGCGCGAACGGTGCCGTTCAGGAGCAGACGGAGCCGCTTGCCGCGACCGACACGAAACCGACCGAACGCTAGCTCAGACAGGCCGGGCCCAATTCGAGGGCTCGGCCTCTGCCTTCCTATCGCTCGCTCGAGGTCGGCGGTTTAAGCGAAAGTGGCGACCGGCCGAACTTCTCTTCCAGGAATCGCCCATTCGCCAGCAAACGGTCCGAGTCGTTGCGGTTCACGTCATCGGCGACTTCGTTCATCTTGTTTTCCAGCAGTGACAGCTGCTCCAGCAGGATTTGCTTTGCCGTCTTGCCACCCTGCACGGCATGTAGCGTGGCGTACGCCCTCGGGAGCTTGAGGTACGCCTCGAGCGATGTGGGAAGGTAGTCGGTCGCCGTGCGCTCGATGACAAAGAGCTCGGGTGACCCCGGTGGGAGCGTTCCGGAGCGGGGCAGGATTCCGACCATGGTTTGCCGGATCTTCAGCACCTTTGCCATCACCTCCGGCGGAACTTTGCCGGTGATGAGGCGCACCTGGGTGTCGAGCGCCTGCTTCACATCGTTGGGATCGAAGCCGGTGCTGAGGTCGATCTGCTTACTACCTGGGGTGGCTATCACCCCGATCAGGTAGAGCCCGACGACGATCACCGGCCAGAGGACACCGATGGCCCCGGTGAAGACCAGGCCCAGTCCGACCAGCGCCAGCAGGGATCCGACGACGTTCTTGGAGCTGTACACGTACCGCACCACGCGATCGTTCATCCCGCGTAAACCTTAGCGGTAGCCGTAGCTGGCCTGGGCCTCTTGGTAGGAGGCGCCTCAGCAGGTGACGTGAAGGACGGCGTTCGTGTCTTTAGTCTTCTTGTTCAACGCGGCAATGGCCTTCGATGTTGGAAGGCTTACCAACTCGACCTTGCGACGATCAGCCTCCCGCTTGACCTCGTCCATCACTGGGAGTGCACCTTGCGCACCTGTTCCGATCACCAGCCGCCGGCATTTCCAGGGAATCTTCTCTTCGACGGAAAGGGGCGTGTGCCCGAAGTCGTCGCGAAAGGCCTTAGAGGGTTTCTTTTTCCGCTCGCGCACCTCGCCTCGATCAACCACTACATCGTGTTCGTGGGTGATCCCGTCGATTCGGATCGAGCCAAACTCGAATGATTCGAAGCGCATGGTGCGGTCCTGCTCCTAACGAGTTTAGCCCTGTGCTTGTGGCAGGATGTCCAAGTGACCACTGTCGCGCGCCGATCGGCAAGAGGCGCCCTCATAGCCTTGATTGGTGTCTCACTGGCGGGGAGTGCCGACGTCGCGGAATTCCTCGCCACGCGAAGTGTGATGTTCACGGACGCGCCTGGCCGCGCGGCGGGCTCAGTCATCGGGCTGCTGGCGTGGGTCGCACTCCTCGGCGTGGCGACGCTCCGTTATGCGCGAGGCGAGCGACGCGGTATGCGCGCTGCGACGATCGGGCTCGCGGGACTGGTCGCTGCCGGCAACGTTGGTCTGACGGCCATCCACGTGAAAGCTGGCGTCGTAGGGTTGCGACCGATCGTTGGTGGTGCACTTGGGGTATTCGCTCTCGCGCTCGCCGTCGTTAGCGCAAGCCCCACCCTGCCCTCCCCTGGAGGGGGAGGGGAATAACGGGCCCACCCGACCGTCCCGCGCAAGCGGGGGAGGGAATAGAGTGGTCTTGTAGGCGACCGAACGGTGCGAGGTTCCAGGAGGGTCAGCGCCATGCCGATTTATGAGTTCAAGTGCTCGAACTGCGGCGATCTCTTCGAAGTGATGGGCAGTTACGCGGAGCGTGAGAAGGACCATGCCTGCCCGAAGTGCGGCAGCTCAGAGGTCAAGCAGGCGATTTCGCTCTTCTCCGCGGCCCCGCCGAAGTCTTACTAGGGATCAAAACCCCCACCCCGACCCTCCCCCGCAAGGGGGAGGGAGAAAGAGACCCTTGCCAGAGGGGGAGGGGTTAAGCGCTGCTTCCTTCCAGCGCCGGCGCGACCGACAACAGGCTGGCGGCATGCACGCCGGACGCGGCAGGAAGGCGAACGACGAACGTGCTGCCCTTGCCGACCTCGCTCTGCTCGAGTGTGAGTGAGCCGCCGTGGCGGTCGGCCAGCTCGCGGCTGATGAAGAGGCCGAGACCGGTGCCTGGCTGAGGTCCGAGTCCGGGATCGTCGATGCGGAAAAAGCGCTCGAAGATTTTGTCGTGCTTGTCTCGCGGGATGCCGACCCCGTGGTCCTCGACGATCAGCGCCGGGCCGTCTTCGTTGACAACGGTCAGGTTGACCCATG
>Ga0070697_100002722_pt1 | contig 13622 bp, 16 predicted proteins | sample KBSK1501metaG_FD_65475 | JGI IMG/M metagenome (GOLD analysis project Ga0070697, IMG submission 65475) | Corn, switchgrass and miscanthus rhizosphere microbial communities from Kellogg Biological Station, Michigan, USA - KBS K1-50-1 metaG | ecosystem: Host-associated > Plants > Roots >... | reverse complement strand
CTGTGGGTCGCCCTGGTGGACTTCCTCCCGATGATTGGCGGGGCGCTGGCCGGTATCCCCACCGCCCTGTTCGCCTTCACCCATTCCCTTCTCGCGGGCATCGTCACCGCGGTCGTCTTCCTCACCTACCAGCAGATCGAGAACCACATCCTGAACCCGGTGATCATGTCCAAGACGGTGAAGATCAGCCCGCTGCTCGTGCTGGTCGCGGTCCTGGTCGGGGCGTCGCTGGGCAGCCTGGTCGGCGGGCTGTTCGGCGGCTTCGTGGCCGCCCTGCTGGCCATCCCGATCGCCGGGGCGCTTCAGGTCCTCGTCAGGGAGGCGTGGAATGCCACCGCCCCGCCCCGGGAACCCCCGGAACCGCCGCCCGGGCAGGCTGAGCTGGAAGATCCGGTGAACGCCCCGGGAGAACTCTTCCCAGTCCCGACCGATAAGGGGGAGCATGGCCCTGAGGCCGCCGCACCGTAAGCCGCAGGACGCGTCTGAGGAGGACCGGACATGGCAAGCAAGTCAGTCCTGGGCATCGTGCTCGCCGGGGGCGCCGGAACCCGCCTCAGCCCGCTGACGGCGGACCGGGCGAAACCGGCCGTCCCGTTCGGCGGCCTGTACCGGCTGATCGACTTCGCGCTGTCCAACCTGGCCAACGGCGGCATCAGGAAGATCTGCGTGCTCACCCAGTACAAGAGCCACAGCCTGGACCGGCACATCTCCACCACGTGGCGGATGAGCTCCCTGCTCGGCAACTACGTGACCCCGGTCCCGGCCCAGCAGCGGCTCGGCCCGCACTGGTACACCGGCTCGGCGGACGCGATCTTCCAGTCGATGAACCTGATCAACGACGAGCGGCCGGACATCGTGATCGTCTTCGGCGCCGACCACGTGTACCGGATGGACCCGATGCAGCTGATCGACCACCACGTGCGGCACGGGGCGGGCGTAACCGTGGCGGCCATCCCGGTGCCGCGCAGCGAGGCCTCCGCGTTCGGCATCGTCGGCGTCGGAGCGGACGGCAGGACGATCGACGCGTTCCTGGAGAAGCCCGCCGACCCGCCGCCCATGCCGGGGAACCCCGACATGAGCTACTCGTCCATGGGCAACTACGTGTTCGACACCGACGTGCTGGTCGACGCGCTGCGCAAGGACGCCGACGACGATTCGAGCCGGCACGACATCGGCGGCAACATCATCCCGAACCTGGTGCGGAACGGCAGCGCGCAGGCCTACGACTTCAGTCTCAACGAGGTCCCCGGCGCGACCCCGCGGGACGCGGGCTACTGGCGCGACGTCGGCTCGATCGAGTCGTACTTCGACGCCCACATGGACCTGTGCGCGGTGGAGCCGATCTTCAACCTGTACAACGACCAGTGGCCGATCCTGACGTACGTGCCGTCGCTGCCGCCGGCCAAGTTCGTGCACGAGGCGGGGGACCGGGTCGGGCGGGCGATCGACAGCCTGGTCAGCCCCGGCGTGGTGATCTCCGGCGGGCTGGTGCGCATGTCCGTGCTCTCGCCCGGGGTCCGGGTGAACAGCTGGGCCACGATCGAACGGTCGGTGCTGATGCACAACACCAAGATCGGCCGCCACGCACTTGTCCGGGACGCGATCATCGACAAGAACGTCACGGTGCCGGAGTGGGCGCAGGTCGGCGTCGACAAAGAGCACGACAGGGCGCGCGGCTTCGTGGTCTCGCCCGGCGGCATCACGGTGGTGGGCAAGGGCCAGGAGGTCGTGCCGTGACCGGTCCTTCGACCGGCAAGCTCAGTGTCTCCCGGAGCGCGCGCGTCGGGCAAGCCGCCGCGCGGCCGCTCAGGGTCGCGCTGCTGACCCGCGAGTACCCGCCCGAGGTGTACGGCGGCGCGGGCGTGCACGTCACCTACCTGGCGCGCGAGCTAGCGCCCCTGGTCGACCTGACCGTGCACTGCCAGGGCGCGGACCGCCCGGACGCGGTCGCGCACCGGCCCTGGGACCTGCTGGCCGACGCCAACCAGGCACTGCAGGTGGTCTCCACCGACCTGTCCATGGCCGCCGCCACCGGGTCCGCGCAGCTGGTCCACTCGCACACCTGGTACGCGAACCTGGCCGGCCACCTGGCGGCCATGCTCTACGACATCCCGCACGTGATGACGATGCACTCGCTGGAGGCCCTGCGGCCGTGGAAGGCGGAGCAGCTGGGCGGCGGGTACGCGGTCTCCACATGGTGCGAGCGGACCGCGGCATCCTCGGCCGCCGCGGTGGTGGCGGTCTCGGCCGGGATGAAGGCCGACGTCCTGGCCGCTTACCCCGAGATTCCGGCCGAACGGGTGCGGGTCATCCGCAACGGCATCGACACCGACGAATACCGGCCCGATCCGCAGACCTGGGTACTAGCCCGCTATGGCGTCGACCCTGCCCGCCCCTATGTGATCTTCGTCGGCCGCATCACCCGGCAGAAGGGCGTGCCCGTCCTGCTCCGCGCGGCCTCCCGGCTGATCCCTGAGGCGCAGCTGGTGCTGCTCGCCGGGGCCGCCGACACACCCGAGCAGCTGGCCGAGGTGACCGAGCTGGTGGACGGCCTGCAGGCGAGCAGGTCCGGCGTGATCTGGATCCCCGAGATGCTGTCCAAGCCCGAGGTCATCCAGCTCCTCACGCACGCGACCGTGTTCGCCATCCCGTCGATCTACGAGCCGCTCGGCATCGTGAACCTCGAGGCCATGGCGTGCGGGACCGCGGTAGTGGGATCCCGTACCGGGGGGATTCCCGAGGTGGTGGCCGACGGCGAGACGGGCCTGCTGGTTCCCGTGGGGGAGCCGGAGCCGCTCGCCGAGGCGCTGAACGCCCTGCTCCGTGACCCCGACCGGGCCGAGGCGATGGGGCAGGCGGGTCGCAAACGCGCGGTGTCGGAATTCGGCTGGGCCGCCATTGCCGCCCAGACCGCTGATTTGTACGCGGAACTGACTCACTCGGGCTTAAATCGTCTTTCTTGGCTCGGATTTGTCTAACCGGGTATAAATCGCCGTCCTCGGCACTCAGCCGGTGAACCTGGTGTAAACCAGTGCTGACGCTGTCGCGTCTTGCTTAGGGGGCACAGGGGACAAAGCGAATGCTGAGAGGCAATTGATGATGCAGAGATCATTTCGTGCCGCTATTTATACCGCTTTGACCGGATTGCTCACCGCCGGTGCGATCACCGCGGGAATGACCGCGGCCAGTGCCAACACCGCTGGCTTCTGCAGTGCGTCGAGCACATCGACCGTGAAGGCCACCTGCACCCTGACGCACACGATCAACAGCCCGGCCTCGGTCGCGGTCGGCATAACGATGGAGTCAGGCTCCGCCCAGCAGAATGCCACCACGGCCTGGACCGCCACCTGCACCCTGGGCAGTGATACCGAGAAGACCATGGGTGGTTCCCTCTCGCTAACCCCGGTTACGGATGCCATCACCCTCCCCTTCAGTAACCCGGACATCTGCACCGTCACGGCAACCGGGACCCTCAGCACCAACAGCGGCAAGATGCTGGTCGCGCTGACCTATACCCCGGCCACCAGTGCTTCTCCCACGCCGACCCCCTCCCCGACGCCTGCCGCGACGGTGCGCCTGTACAAGGGCTTCGGCGGCAAGTGCCTCGACGACGCGGGCAACAGCTCCGCCAACCGGGCCAAGGTGATCATCTGGACGTGCAACTCCCACGACCGCGCCCAGGGCTGGGCCTACTCCGGCGGCCAGCTGATCCACAACGGCAAGTGCCTCAACGACCAGCGCTTCGGCGGCAACGGCAGCAAGGTGATCCTGTACACCTGTAACGGCGGCGCGAACGAGATCTGGACGCACCACGCCAACGGCGAGTTCGTGATGAAGGCCAACGGCGGCAAGTACTGCCTGGACGATCCCGCGTCCTCCACCCACAACGGCACCCAGCTCATCGTCTGGACCTGCAAGAACAGCACCAACCAGCACTGGCTCGCGAGCCTGGGGTAGTGTCCCGGACGGCTTAAGCCATCGAGTGGCGGCTCGGCTACGGTGACCTCGTGGCGAACGATCACCAGCACAGCCCGGTCAAGTACCGGGTCGCCATACTCGATAGCGTCACCCTGGCCGTCGCCTGCCTGCTCACCTACATGCTGGTGACGGACGTCCTGTCGCACGTGTACCAGCTGTCCCGTGCCGACGGCCTGATCGGCGGCCTGTGGGCCGTAATCGCGACCGTGTTCGTCTTCAGGGACTCCTACCAGCACAGCGTGGCCGCTGCCGTCTCCCGCATCGCCGCTACCGCGGTGAGCTTCGTCCTCTGCCTGGCCTACCTGGCCTTCCTGCCCTTCCACGTGTGGGCGCTGGCGGTTTCTCACCGGGCTCAGCGTGCTGCTGGTGGACCTGATCGGCCGGCCCGGTGACGCGGTCACGGCGGCGATCACCACGGCAGTCGTCCTGGTCGCCTCGGCGGTGAGCCCGCAGCATGCCTGGCAGCAGCCGATACTCCGCCTCGCCGACACGGTGGTCGGCGTCGCCGCCGCCTGGCTGGGCCTGCGCGTGACGAGGCCGCGGGCCGGCGGAGAACCAGTGACCCGCGGAGAACCCGCCGTCCGCTGACCTCGTCCTGGACTTGTGACGGCCCGCCTCCGTCAGTTGGGTATCGGGTGGGTTCGGTGGTGTAGGTGCGTCCGGCTGGGGCGGTCCAGCGGAAGATGCCGTCGGGGAGCTGGTCGACCTTCCAGCGCGGGTCTTGTTTCATCCAGTGGTCGTGTCTGCACTTCGGACCTTGGCAGCACGCACAGATACCGCCGTTGAGCTGGGAAAACATCCCAGGGTATTGATTCATCATCCCAGAGCTTCGCCGCGATGGAGAGTAGCTGCGGCATCGCTGAAACGGCGGGATATGGTGCGGGTCGCCAGGTGCATGGCGAGCGAGGTTACGGCGCGCCGGGTCCTGGCGACACGCCTCAGGGAGGATAATCGGCCGTATGGACGACGGTGCTTTGCCATCGCGCTGGGCGGAATATGAGCGCCGGGTGCCGTCTTCCCTGGGGGACCTGAGGGGACAGGCTACTGGCCTGGTCGAGTTGCCGTTGCATGTCGCCTGGTCAGGACGGCGTGTATATGACGTCGGCGACGACGACCAGCGCCTGGTCTTGTATGCGCTGCTGCTCGCGGAGGCGCAGCGGGAGGACCTTGAGCGGTTCGTGCATCGCGAATCGCTGGTCAGCATGTGGCCCCGCTTGCGGCGGCTCCTGGGTCCGCACGCCCGCCGGGAGTGGGAGCGGAAGCTGATGACGACGGCCTGCCGGTGAGCCTGGAGGGGCTGCCCGCCGCTCACCTGCGAGTGCTGCTTGATGGCCTGCCCGTCTTCGAACGCTACGGCGCTAGCCGCGCACTTCGCCGGCTGGGACCCGGTTATCGGGCAGGTCATCGCCGCGGTCAGCGGGCCGGGCGGCAGCGGGTTCCAGTGGGGGATGTATGACCGTGCGCCGCTGCCCAGGTGGAGCAGCGGGCGGCTGACGCTGCTAGGCGATGCGGCGCACCCGATGCTGCCGCACCTGGGCCAGGGCGTCAACCAGGCCCTGGAGGACGCGGTGGCGCTGGCTACGCTGCTGGCGGCCAGTACGAGCCCGGCTGGCGTGCCGCGGGCGCTAGCCGCATACGAGGGGCTGCGGCGGGACCGGACGGCGCGCGTCCAGCTGGGCTCACGGCGGCAAGGCGCCGGCTGGGACAGCTCCGGCAGCCAGCTGATCGACCGGCGGTGGATCTACGAATACGACGCGTGGGCCGAAGCCGTCGCGCTCACCTGAGGACGAAGCCCGGGGCAGCCGGCCGGGAAAGGCCCACCAGAGACGCGCCGGGCAGCACGGCATCCGGGTCAACGTCCGCAACGCCCTCGACTGCAGCCACCGGCACTCAGGTGCGCACTAAACCCGCTAAGATCTAGGACGGCAACGGGAAGTCTGGAAAGCCATGCGACCAGCGTTAGGGTCGCCTCCACCTCACGCCGGTTATGGGCCGCGAACCCACCCGACCGGCGTCACTCCGGGTACTCGTCCTTCCGCCAGCTGCGGGGCTCGGCGGGTTGGGCTTTCGGCGTTCGCTCGAGCAGGAAGCTGTAGTACGGGGCGACGAACGGGTCGGGCGCCGACACGGTGTAGGTGTGGTAAACAGTTCCGTTCTCGCGCGCGAAGGCGATCCAGCTCGGGTTCTCGCGCAGCCCATCCTTCAGCTCAGCCCCGATCTGGCCTGACCACTCCTGGAGAAAGCCGGGCGGGTTGTCGATCAGCTCGTTGAGCTCGGAACTCTGCTCCGCCTGCTCCTCGGTCAGCGCGAGGCCGAAGTCGAAGGCGAAGTCGGTGTTGTAGGTGGAGACGTAGGGGAACTGCCAGCCCATCCGCCGCTTGTAGGCGCTCAGCCGCTCAATCGGCGCCCGCGAGAAGCAAAGCAGCGTCACGTCGCGGTGGCTCAGGTGGACGAGCGAGCCGTCGAGCCCGTCGCCCAGGCTGGTGCAGCCGGGGCAGGCGCCGAGCGTGTAGTCGGGGCCGAACATGATGTTGTAGGCGAGCAGCTGTGAGCGCCCGCCGAAGAGCTCGGCGAGGGTCTTCTTGCCGTCCTCGGTGTCGAACTCGTACTCCTTCTCGACCGGGACCCAGGGGAGATCGAGACGCGTCCTCTTGATCTCCTCGTTTCGCTCCGCCTGCTCGGCCTCGAGCCTGGCGAGCTCATCCCGGGCCGCTTGCCATTCCTCGCGGGTTCCGATCCTGTGCTCGGGCATCTCATTTGCCTCCTGTTGGACGCGATGCGCTCCCGCGCGCGCCGAATCCATCGTCGGATCGGACGCTACCGGGATCACGGAATGAGACCCGCGGCGACCCGGAAACTCATCGCAGAGCGGCCCGAGGGACAGATTCGTGCGGTCAAGCTGTAAGCCAGGGGTAGTGCAGAGCGTGTGGTCCCAAAGTGGTGCGCGCACCACGCGCCCGCCGTCATGGCGTGAGCCCATGCAGCGGCTATCGCGGGGCGCGATCCGGGACACGCCGGGTTCATGACAGCATGTCGGCATGAAGGTGCTGCGTACTCCCGAGGAGCGTTTCGCCGATCTGCCTGATTTCGGCTATCCGCCGCGGTACGGCGAGGTGGACGGGGTCCGGGTGGCCTACGCGGAGGCCGGCCCGGCCGACGGCGAGCCCGTCCTGCTGCTGCACGGGGAACCGAGCTGGTCGTTCCTGTACCGCAAGGTGATGCCGGTGCTGGCCGACGCGGGCCTGCGGGCCATCGCGGCGGACCTGGTGGGGTTCGGCCGGTCGGACAAGCCTGCCGAGGTCGCGGACCACAGCTTCGCGCGGCACGTGGAGTGGATCCGGGGGCTCGCGTTCGACCACCTCGACCTGCGCGGGCTGACCATCGTGGGGCAGGACTGGGGCGGCCTGATCGGGCTGCGGCTGGTGGCGGAGAACCCGGACCGGTTCGCCCGGGTGGTGGCGGCCAACACCGGGCTGCCCACCGGTGACCAGCCGATGCCCGACGTCTGGCTGCGGTTCCGCGAGGTGGTCCGCACCGCGCCCGCGCTGAGCGTGTCCCGGCTGGTGCAGTCCGGCTGCCAGACCAGGCTCACGCCGGAGATCCTGGCCGCCTACGAGGCGCCGTTCCCCGATCCTTCCTACGCCGCCGCGGTCCGCGCGATGCCGGACCTGATCCCAACGACGCCCGATGACCCCGCCTCCGAGCCCAACCGGGCCGCCTGGCGTCAGCTGGCGGCCTGGGACAAGCCGTTCCTGGTGGCGTTCAGCGACCGCGACCCGATCACCGGCGCGATGGCCCCCGTCCTGAAGGACACCGTGCCCGGCGCGGCGGGACTCGAGCATCCCGTCATCGAAGGAGCAGGCCACTTCCTGCAAGAGGACGCGGGGGAGCGGCTCGGCGCAGTGATCGCCGAGTTCGTCCGGGCCCACCCAGCGTGACCGCGTCCAGGTCCGGCTGATCCCGGTCTACCCGGTCGACATGAACCTACCGAACGGACCGTAGAGGAGACCACGCCATGGCCGAGGACGCGCCCGCGGGCATCGTCACCAAGTTCAGCCCGCACCCGGTGCCGGATACTGTGTCCAAGCTCACCGGCATGATCAGCGCGAAGGGCCTGAAGCTCTTCGCCGTGATCGACCAGAGCGCCGAGGCGCGCCAGGTCGGGCTCTCGCTTCGCGAGACCACGATGGTGATCTTCGGCAGCCCGGCGGCGGGCACGCCGGTGATGGCGGCGTCACCGCTGGCCGCCCTCGACCTGCCGCTCAAGGTGCTGGTGTGGGACGACGACGGGCAGACCAAGGTCTCCTACTTCTCGCCGGACGCGCTCGCCGCCCGATATCACCTCGGTGCCGACCTGGCCGCGAACCTGGCCGGCATCAACGCGCTCACCGACGCGCTCGCCGCCTCCTAGCCGGGCCGCCTAGCGGGCGGGCCCGGTGCCGACGTAGATGTCCACCACGCCGGAGACGTAGCGGCCGCCCCTGACGTCGCCGTCGGTGACCAGCCTCGGCTGGGCCAGCGCGGTGCCGTCCTCGTTCAGCGACAGCTGCAGCGGCCGCCCGCCGACGAGCTGCTCGGCCGGCGTGACCGTGGCCACGTAGTTGTCGTCGCCGGTGGCCGCGACCCAGGTGTTGCGGGTGGGCACGATCCGCGCGGCCAGCAGCACCTCGAGCAGCGAGGGGCCGACCTCGGTGTGAGTCTGGGCCTGGGGGAGCCTCACTCCGCGATGTCGATGACGATCTTGCTCGCGGCGGTGCCGTCCTCGACCGCCCGGTGAGCCTCGGCCACGGTCTTGTGGGTGAAACGCCGGGCGTCGATGATCGGCCGCAGCGCCCCGGCGTCGGCCAGCGCCGCCGCCTCGCGCAGGATCTCGCCGTGGTGCGCCCGGCCACGGCCGGTCAGCAAGGGCAGAAGGGTGAAGATGCCGGAGTAGCTGGCGCCGCGGAACGAAAGCGGAGCGAGGTCGTGCGTGCCCCAGCCCAGCGCGCTCACCACGTGGCCGGTGTAGGAGCGGATCGCCTCGAACGACTTGTCGAGCGTCTTCCCGCCGACCGAATCGAAGATGACGTCAAAGCCTTCGCCGCCGGTGTACCTGGCCACGTAGTCGCCGACCGGGGTGGCGTAGTCGATCGCGGTGGCGCCGAGCCTGGAGATGACCGGCAGGCTGCCCGGCGAGCCGGTCGCGAAGACCTCGGCGCCCCGGGCGCGGGCCAGCTGGACGGCCACGTGACCGACGCCGCCGGCGCCGCCGTGCACGAGCACTTTCTGCCCGCCGCGGACGCCGGCCCGGTCGACCAGGCCCTCCCACGCGGTGATCACGGCGAGCGGGAGCGCCGCGGCCTCGCGCATGGTCAGCGCCGCGGGCTTGCGGGCCAGCAGCGCGGCGTCCACGGCCGCGTACTCGGCGAGCGAGCCCGGCAGGCCGCCGACCCCGCCGGTGAGCCCGTAGACCTCGTCGCCCGCGGCGAAGCCCGGCACGTCCGGGCCGGCCTCCTCGACCACGCCGGCCAGGTCCAGGCCGAGGATGGCGGGCAGGACGCTCTGGGCGTGGGCGGCCTTCCCGGCCCGGATCTTGGTATCCAGCGGGTTCACGCCGCTGGCCAGCACCCGGACCAGGACCTCGCCGGGACCCGCCGCCGGCTTGTCCACCTCGGTCAGGGTCAGGGTGCCGCCGAACTGCTCGAGCACAACTGCGCGCATGGCCCGAGCATCCCAGGTAGGAAGCCCGCCAGCTACAGTCATTTAACTGATGACTGGCCCCCGGGCACTTTACAAGCTGAGAATCAGCCATCCCGGCGTTCATTCGTGCCGACTTCGCCGCAGCCACTCGCGATGTGCTGTACGGGATGTGCGTGATCATGGCCGTCGCCGGGTTCGTGGCCCTGCGCGGGCTCAGGCGGGGGGTCCAGCAGGAGACCGACGAGGCCGCCGGCTGGCTGGCCGGCGGGGACCCGGAGGCCGACCTGTATCCGGCCCCCCGCTAGGCCTCCGCACTAGACCTGGGCGTCGTCGGCCGTCATGGGCTCGGGCGCGGCGGGCAGGACCTGCTCGAAGTAGGCCGTGGCGGCGGCGGAGGTGCCGACGTCGCGGCCCGCCGCCTCGGACACGTACCAGCGGTGCTCGAGCACCTCGTGGAAGACCTCCGCGGGGGGCAGCCGGCCGCGGAGGTCCTCGGGGATCGCGGCGATCACCGGGTCGTAGACCTCCTCCAGCCACCGGTTGGCCGCCACCACCTCCGAAACCGGCCGGCCCTGCTTCTGCTCCAGCCAGGCCCGGAACCCGGCCATGTCGTTGAGCAGGCGCCGCGCCTGGCGCTCCCCGGCGTCGATCCCGGTGCGCAGGAACAGCTTCCTGGAGTCGTGCCCGGTCTCCGTGACCCGGGTCTTCAGCCGCAGCTTGTTGCCGTCGCCGGTGCTGATCAGCTCGACCTCGTCCGCGTCGAAGCCGAGCTCGTTGAGCCGACGCAGGCGGTCGGCGATCCGGTACCGCTGCTCGTCGGGTTTCAGGATCTCCTCGCGGGTCAGCTCCTGCCACAGCGACTCGTACCGGCGCTCGAGTTCCCCGGCGATTTCCAGCGGCTCCACGTCGGCCGGGAGCAGCTCGCCCGCCTGCAGGTCGAGCAGCTCACCGTAGACCCGCTCGACGGCCAGCTCGAGGTCCCATTCGCGCTGCCCGTCGCTCAGCCCCGGGTGCTGCTCGCTGGTCTCCGCGTCGACCAGGTACGCCTCCAGGGTGCCCGCGTCGTGCCGGAACAGCGTGTTGGACAGCGAGCAGTCACCCCAGAAGAAGCCGGACAGGTGCAGCCGGACCAGCAGCTCGACCAGCGCGTCGAGCAGCCCGTCGGTCGGCTGCAGACCCCGCGGGTTGGAGAAGACCGCCCGGTAGGTGGTCGCGTAGCTGAGGAACCTGGTCACGAGGATCGCGTCCTCGTCGCCGCGTCCCGGCCCGTCCCGGTCGACCGCCACGCCGACCGCCTCCACGGCCGGGATACCGAGCTCGCCGAGCGCCCTGAGCAGCCGGTACTCGCGCCGGGCCAGTCGCTCGCTGAGCTCCTTGAGGGCGTACAGGGTGCCGTCGTCGTAGACGAAGCGGACCACGTGCCGGGAGATACCCCGCTGCCTGATCTCGACCAGCCGCTCGTCCCGCCATTCCGCGAGCGGCTCGGACCACGGCAGCGTGAGCAGGCCGGCCGCGTGGTCAGCGGGAGGAGTGAAGACGAAGCGCATGGCAGGCCCGGTCACACTACGTGCCGAGCTGGGCCGGAGCCATGTTGGCACCGCTGATCACGACGGCCACCCGCTCGCCGGGCGCGGGCTTGTAGGCGCCGGTGAGCAGGGCCGCGATCCCGACCGAGGCAGCGGGTTCCGCGGCGATCCTGGCCGCCTGCCACAGCGCCTGCTGAGCCGCCAGGATCGCGGCGTCGCCGACCAGCACCACGTCCTCGACGTAGGCCTGCGTGATCGGGAATACCAGCTCGCCCACCCGCCGCGGGGCCAGGGCGTCGGCCGCCACCCCCTCGGCCGGGGCGTCGGCGGGCCTGCCCTCGGCGCGGGCGCGGGTCAGGGTGGGGGCGCCGTCCGGCTCGACCCCGATCACCCGGGTCTTCGGGACGGAGCCGCCGAACCAGGCGGCAATGCCGCCGATCAGCCCGCCGCCGCCGACCGGGACCAGCACCGTGTCCAGGCCGGCCGCGTCCAGCTCGGCGGCCTGCCCGGCCAGCTCGAGGGCCACAGTGCCCTGGCCGAGCAGTGTCTCCCGCTGGTCGAAGGCGTGCACGCTCATCGCGCCCGAGCTCGCGGCCCAGGCCTGCGCGGCGTCCAGCGCGTCGGCGTACCTGTCGCCGGTCACCACGAGTTCCGCGCCGAGCTGCCGGATCCGCTCCATCTTGGCCGGGGCGGACACGGTGGGCACGAAGATCCTGGCCGGGACGCTCTGCTTGCCCCCCAAACCCACCCTGGACGCGGCGTAGGCGACGGCCACTCCGTGGTTGCCGCCGGAGGCCGCCACGACGCCCACGGGCGGCACGTCTCGCAGCAGCAGGTTCGCGAACGCGCCGCGGGCTTTGAACGAGCCGGCGCACTGAAGCTGCTCCAGCTTGAGGATAACGTCGGGCAGTTCGGTAGCCGCGGGGTCGAGGTGGCCGAGGTCGAGCTGGACCACCGGCGTGCGCCGGATATAGGGCCTGATCGTGTCGTAGGTGCCGCGGATGTCGTCACGGGTGATCACACCTCACCCTACCCACGCCGTTATCGCCCAGGGCAGACTAGCTGTATGACTGAGCACACGCACCACCACGACGAAGACTCGGCCTGCGAGGTGGCCCACACCCCCGTCGCCCCCGCGAGCAGCTCGGTCCCGGCCGAGCGGACGCTGGTCGCCGTCTTCGCCTCTCCGGTCGCCGGCTACCTGCTCAGGTACGGCGCGGACATGGGATTCCGCGGGCTGCTGCTCGAGCCCGACGAGGCACGCGCGGCCGGGGCGGCCGCCCTCGGGTTCCCGCTGCTCACCGCGATCCCCGACGACCTCGACGACAGCACGGACGTGGTCCTCACCGACCACCACCGGTCCGAGCTCGGCGTCATCCTCCGCGACGCGCTGGCCACCAAGGCGCGCTGGGTCGGGATCATGGGCAACCCGCACCACGCCGGGCCGCACGTGGCCATGCTCACCGACCTCGGCGTCCCGCCGGAGGAAATCGCCCGCGTGCACCGGCCGATCGGGCTCAACATCGGCTCCCGGATTCCCCCGGAGATCGCCGTCTCCACCCTGGCTGGCCTGCTCGCCGACCGGAACGGCCGCCCCGGCGGATTCGAGTTCTAACCCCCGGCCGCCCTCCCCGGGCATACATGCCCGCATTGCCCGGTTACACCGGATAGCGGGCCACAGTATTCGCCGCCGCCTGGACCCCGCGGCAGCCGTACGCGCCCTTACGGCACGTTTAGGCTGCGATCAGCCACAGCGGGGGCGCTGGCGTACGGGAGGCGGGGTTTGGCCGGGGGTTTCGTCCGGCACCGGGGGCTTATCGCGTTTGCGGCCGGGGCCGCGATAGCTGAGGCGACGGTGCTCTCTTTCCTCGCGCCCAGCGCCCGCCCGCTCGCCCCCCAGGTCACCGCGCTCCCGCCGCTCGCGGCCTACCACGATCTGCGCTGGCTGTTCGCGTTCAACCAGTCCTGGCTCGGCTTTACCGGCGTGCTCCTGCTACTCGTCGTCGCCCGCTCGGCGGTGGACGCCGTGCTGGTCATGCTGGCCTGGCCGAAGGGTAGCGCCGGGGAGCAGCCCGGAGCGCAGCAGAGCCTGCCGCGGCCGCGTTTCCTGGCCTCGCTGGTGTCCTGCGCAGTGCTGACCGTTCTGGTCGGGCTGGTGATGTCGCCGGTAGTCACGCTGATGTTCGGGGTGGCGCTGCTGCCGTTCTCCTGGCCCTACCTGGCCGCGGTACCCATCCTGCTCGGCACCGCCGTGGCGCTGAGCCAGGGCGGCGTCGGCCAGGCCTGGTGGCGGCGACTTCCCCCGGCCACGACCGCGGCGTGGGTCGTGGCCACCTTCGGCGTGCTGTCGCTGTCCTCGGCGCTGATGGCGCACCTCGACACGCCCGGCGTGGTGGCGGTGGCCGGGCTGGCCGGCGTCGTGGACGCGCGGGCCTGGTA
>Ga0070697_100002720_pt1 | contig 13626 bp, 9 predicted proteins | sample KBSK1501metaG_FD_65475 | JGI IMG/M metagenome (GOLD analysis project Ga0070697, IMG submission 65475) | Corn, switchgrass and miscanthus rhizosphere microbial communities from Kellogg Biological Station, Michigan, USA - KBS K1-50-1 metaG | ecosystem: Host-associated > Plants > Roots >... | reverse complement strand
TCATCGAGGTGGTATTTTTCGCGAAGAGCGCGCAGGTTCTCGCGCTCCTTGCGTTCCTCATCCGAGTAGAAGCGCGCCTTCTCGAACTCGTGGTTCGCGATGGCGTTCTCCATACGATGGACGATGAACTTGATGCGCTTCTGGACTTCCGTGATCTCCTCGGGCAGCGAAGTCTGGCGCAGCTTAACTCTCGCTCCGGCTTCGTCAATCAAGTCAATCGCCTTGTCCGGTAGGAAGCGATCCGGGATATAGCGGTTCGAGTGCGATACGGCGAAGTTGATGGAGTCGTCGGTGTAAGTGACGGCGTGGAACTTCTCGTACCGGTCTTTGATCCCGAATAAGATCTTGGTGGCATTAACTTCGTCCGGCGGCGGAACCTTTACCGCCTGGAAACGCCGCTCCAGCGAACGGTCCTTTTCGATGGACTTGCGATACTCGCCCGGAGTGGTGGCGCCAATGCACTGGATTTCGCCGCGTGACAACGCCGGCTTCAGGATGTTGGCCGCGTCAAGTGACCCTTCGGCAGAACCCGCGCCCACCAGGGTATGCAATTCGTCGATGAAGATGATGGAATTCTGCGATTCCATTAGTTCCTTCATGATGGTCTTCAAGCGCTCTTCGAACTGGCCGCGATACTTGGTGCCGGCGACGATCAGGGAGAGATCCAGTCCCAGGATGCGCTTGTCGGCCAGGAACGACGGAACTTCGCCGTCTGCGATGCGCTGTGCCAGGCCCTCCACGATGGCGGTCTTGCCCACACCCGGTTCGCCGATCAGCACCGGGTTGTTCTTGGTGCGGCGGCAGAGAATCTGAATCACACGCTCCAATTCGCCTTCTCGTCCCACCAGAGGATCGAGCTGGTTGTCCATCGCGGCCTGGGTCAGGTCGCGGGAAAACTCGCTCAGGAGTGAAGATTCTCGCTGGCGCTGGGGCTGCGATTTCTCCTGGCTGCTGCGCGCCAGTTCCTCACGAATGGTGGACAGCCGTAAGCCGCGCTCGTGCAGAATCTCGGCGGCAAAGCACTTCTCTTCTCTCAGTAAACCCAAAAGAAGATGTTCGGTCCCGATGTGTTTGTGTGAAAGCCGTTCCGCTTCTTCGGCGGCATAAGCCAGAACCCGTTTGCATTCGTTGCTTAATGGGAGATCAACCGAAGTGGAGACCTTTTCCCGGATAGTGGTGTGCCCTTCGATCTGCTTGCGGATGGACTCGACCGAAGCGTGCGAACGCAGGAACCGGTTGGTCAGGGCCTTGTCTTCGCGCAGAAGTCCCAGTAACAAGTGCTCCGTCTCAATATACGGAGACCCGAACTGGCTCGCTTCATAGCGCGCAAAAAAGATGACGCGCCTTGCTTTTTCCGTATAACGTTCAAACATAAGCCCTACCCCCTTGGCTCTCCCAGGGACCCCGAAATCGTGTGCTTGCGGCCGCCCCCCTGGGGAACCATTGGCCCCAAGATCATTATGCAATCAAGCTACCATCGCGTCTATGGCCCGTAAGCGCTGGTCATGAACCTGGGTTCCGTTACCAAAGACACCCGAGGTCAACTTCCCCGCGAACGTTTGCAATACCTTACCAACCTTCTGGCCCTTCTCCCATTTCGGCACGTTTGACGGAAGTTTGTCAATTCCCGTCACGCGATTGACCGGAAAGAGTCTCGGGCGCAACCTCTTCTATGCACCCGCGTTGCAATCGCAGCACCCGATGGCAGCGGCGCGCGAAGGCAAGATTGTGGGTGGCAATGAGAGAGGTCAGCTGGTAGTCGCGATGTAACCGGGCAATCAATTCAAAAACCGAGTCCGCCGTCCGGCTATCGAGGTCTCCGGTGGGCTCGTCCGCCAGCAAAAGTTTCGGCTGGGTGATGAGCGCCCGAGCCAGAGCCACCCGCTGCTGTTCACCACCGGAAAGTTCACCCGCGCGGTGATGTGAACGCCGCTCCAGCCCTACCTCATGCAGCCAGCGCAAAGCCTCTCCCTCCGCCCTCTGCTGGGCAACACCCCGAAGCAGGAGCGGCATGGCCACGTTTTCCAGCGCCGTAAATTCCGGCAGCAGGTAGTGGAACTGCCAAACGAAACCGAGCTCATGGTTTCGGAACCCGGCCGCGTCATCTTCTGAAAGCGAACTCAATCGCAAGTGGGCGCAGTATACGTCACCCGCGGAAGCCGTATCAAGAGCGCCCAGGATGTGTAACAAGGTACTCTTGCCCGAACCTGACTCACCCACGATCGCCAGTAACTCTCCCCTGGCCACCTGGAATGACAAGTTTTCAAAGAGCACCAGGTCCGATTCGCCTGAACGGAAGACCTTCTTGAGGCCTTCCACCCGCAGAATCATTTTCGATTCTATTAGATGCAAAAAGGCGGCTCCCCGGCTCAGGGTGAAACAGCTTCCAGCTACTCGCTTTTAGCTCTCAACTCTCAGTTCTCGCGCGCAACTCTCATTAAAACATGAACTCTGGGCCGGAAACCTCCCGCTCGCTCTTGGGAAGCGTCCATGAAAGAACTTTATGCCCAATCGAAGGCAAATACGATATCACCATGGTCACAACCATTCTGGATGGAGCGACCCGGCATCCCCACTCCGCCCTGGGCGAGCACAAATTTTGAAGAGATCGAGAGATGGCCCTGAGTCATTCATAGCGCAGTGCTTCAGCGGGAAGGATACGGGCTGCCGACCAGGATGGGTACAGCGTAGCAACCAGCGAAATTCCGATGGCTACCAACGCCACCAGTGCGCCATCGCTGGCACGCGGAGCAAATGGCACGTAATCGATTGAGTAGACTTCGGGCGCGAGCGACAGCAGATGGTAGTGTCCGCCCGCCCACGAAAGCGTGTAGCCGAGCGCCAGCCCGATGGCGGTCCCGAGCAGGCCGATGAGCAACCCTTGCGTGATAAACAGGCCGCGTATCTGGGATTTGCGCGTGCCCATGGACATGAGCACGGCGATGTCACGGGTTTTCTCCATGACCATCATGGTGAGCGAGATTAGAATATTCAGCGCCGCCACGAAAACGATCAGGCCAATGGTAATAAAAGTCACCAGTTTTTCCAGACGAAGCGCGCGAAACAAAGCTTTATTCTGCTCCATCCAGTTGGTAGCCATGAAGCCTTTGCCGGCAGCTTGCTCAAGCTGGCGCGAAACCTGGCCCGCCTGGTAAATGTCATCCACCTTGAACTCAAGCACTGTTATCTGATCGCCCAAGCCTTCTAGTTGTTGCGTGTCCGCCAGGCGCGTAAACGCCCAGGAACTATCGTAGTCAAAAAAACCGGAGTTGAAAATTCCCAGCACCCGGAAGCGGATGTATTTCGGCACCAACCCAAAGGGCGTAAGTTCGCCCTGAGGACTGGTGACCAGCACCACCGAGTTCAGGGTAGCGCCCAGGTCCTCGGCAATATCTTTGCCGAGGACAATGGGCGGCATCGAGGCAACCCGTTCCTGCACCGAATTCATTGCGTCGGGAGCTTGTGCGCTTGGGGGGGGGCGGTTCTCAGACCCGCCCGGGCCGGGTCGAAGACCCGGCTGTTCACCGCCCGGGCTCTCATGCAAAGCATCCATGGAGCCAATCTTCACTGTATTCAGCAGATCGCTGACCTTGCGCTCGTAGTCAGGAATCATCCCTTTCAACACCGCCCCGCGGGCTCGCGGACCCCGCGAAATCAATACCTGCTCGTAAATCGCAGGCGCCGCAGCAACTACATGAGGCCGCTTCGACAAACGATCCAGCAGCGGACGCCAGTCCTTGATCCCATCGCTTTCAATCCGCAAAAGATTGATGTGTGAGGTCGAGCCCAACAGACGGTTTTGCAGGTCCTGGCGAAATCCGTTATTGATAGCGAGGGCGACGACCAGCGACGCCACCCCGGCAGCGACTCCGGCAATCGAGATTCCGGTGATGACGCCAATGACAGCCTGGCGGCGTTTAGCCCGCAGGTAGCGCATGGCGATAAAGAGTTCAAAGCGCATGGGGAAGCCATCAGCTTTCAGCCGTCAGCTTTCAGCTCAATTCGATTATAGCGATGGCTTGGGGAAAGCGAGTCGCTGGACGCTATTGGCCGCTCGACTCAACCTCAGCGAGACGTCGGGCAAGAAAGCGCCGCTCAGTCTCGTTGGTGACGCGCGCGAGCGCCTTGCGATAAGCCTCGCCGCCACGGTCCACTGGCGGGGACACCGGGCCAGATCTCCCCGTGCCGCGGGCAGCAGATAGTGATCTCGAAGTTCTCCGCGCTTCTCGAGTTCGTCGAGCAAGCGGAGCCCTTCCGAACAGCCATCGGCCATGGCCACGGCCACGGCTCGGTTCAGTTCAGTTCGATCACAGGCGACGGCTACAGGCGAAGCAGCACGTCGTAGAGTCTGGCAATCCGCGTCCAGTCGGATGTTCTCAGGGGTCGAAAAGTTTTTGATTGATTATCGGGGCACGGTTCGTGCCGGTAGGTGCAAGACGCAGCAGCTGCATCTCTACAATCGAACTAGAGACGTTGCTTGCAACGTCTCCCCCCGATTCGCCTGCAAACCACGATTTTGTGGCACATTAGATCAGGATGCAAGAACTCGTCGAGCCCAGACTCGCCGGCCGTATTGCCTTTACCTATCCAGACTTCACCATTTACCAGCTAGCGCGATTTTTCATCGTGGCCGCGCTGGAGATGCAATCGGTGGCGGTGGGATGGCAGGTTTACGAGATCACGAAACGGCCGCTGGATCTCGGTCTGATTGGTCTCGCCCAATTTCTGCCGGGCATGCTGTTGTTTCTGGTGTCCGGGCACGTCGCGGACCGCTTCGACCGGCGGAAACTGGTCACGCTGTGCTATTGCGGGTTCGCATTGAGCTCAGGCTTGCTTTGGACTATTACGTGGCAAGCCGGCCGTTCGGTCCATCTAATTTACGCAGTGGTGGTGCTGGTTGGCGTAGTGCGCGCCTTCAACGCCCCGGTGAGCCGGGCGCTTCTGCCGCAGTTGGTTTCGGAGGAACACTTTCCCAATGCGGTGGCATGGAACGCGAGCATTTTTCAGGGCGCCACCATCCTGGGCCCATCCATCGGCGGCTTTCTCTACGCATTCTCGCGCGGGCCGGCAATGGTTTATGCGACAGCGATGGTTACCGCGATCGCTGCCGTATTTTCTACTCTGCGAATCAAGCTGCAGACCCAGGCGCGGCCGCGCGAACCGGTCACCTGGACAACTGTTCTGGCAGGTTTCCACTACATCTGGACTCACAAGCTGGTTCTGGGCGCAATCTCGCTGGATATGTTCGCCGTTCTGCTGGGAGGCGCGGTGGCGCTCCTTCCCGTTTACGCCAGCGAAATCCTCAAGACCGGACCCTGGGGCTTGGGGTTGCTGCGCAGCGCTCCGGGTGCGGGGGCGATCGTCATGGCGATTGTGATGGCCCATCGTCCGCTGCGGCGCCGCGCCGGGATCGCAATGTTGTGGTCGGTGGCCAGCTTTGGTGCGCTCACGATTGTTTTCGGAGTCTCCCGCAGCCTGGCAGTCTCCTTGGTGGCATTGCTGCTGCTCGGTGCCACGGACATGGTAAGCGTCATCATTCGGGCTATCCTGGTTCAGCTGGCGACGCCGGACGAAATGCGCGGACGGGTGAACGCGGTGGACATGATTTTCATCGGAGTTTCCAACGAGTTGGGAGAGTTTGAGTCCGGCCTGACGGCGCACTGGTTCGGGACCGTGCCTGCCGTGGTGCTGGGCGGAGTCGGGACACTGATCGTGATTGCGATATGGGCTTGGGCCTTCCCGGAACTGCGGAATGCCGACCAGATCACCAATTGATCGCTTACGAACCACGTTGGGGACAGCCGCCTCGGAGAAAGGGTTCAGCCCTCACTGAGCACCCAGCCAAATCCTGCGCTTGGGGTTTGGTGAATTCATGATCCCGCGGGGCTCCCAACCCGGCGTTTGCCCATGGCGAAAATTGCCACATGCCGGAACGGCTGCAGGCTGAGTACTGATTCTGGGGTCGGCTGCCCCATACGGTCCTACTTGCCTCGGATCACTGTCTTCGCCGAACTCATGTTGTCAAAGCGATCATAGACTCGGACCACGACGACGTGCTCGGCCGACAGTCTCTTTGTATTCGGCAGATGCGCCGGACTCCCGAAGTTCTGTCCGAGTCCCGGAGGCCCAGCCACCTGGAAGTTATAACTCGCGGTTTTTGAATCTGCGAGCTGCCCCACCGGTTCCACATATTGCCAGTCGCCCGCGTCCACGGAATATTCGGCACGCTTGATATTGGAAAATCCATCGGCGGCATGGAAGATCACATGGATCTGATCGCTCTCCAGGGATGCCTTGAGGTCGTCAATGCGCGGCGGAGTGGTATCAACCTCGAATCGCGCGCTGTCTCTCACCGAAGCGAGCGCCTGGCCGGGAGAATGCGACGGCGCATCCGAAGCCACAACCTCGATGGTGTATCCGCCATCCGGCAGTAACGATGCATCGAAGGAGTAAAATTTGTCGGTCAGGTTATCTTTCAGCAGCAGCCAGCGAGTTTCGCCGTCGCCGCGAAAGTAAACCGAGTAGACCATCTGGTCGTCGTTCTCGTCGCGGACCGTCCATTTCACTCCGATCGAGTCGCGGTCGCGTGTACTGGGAGGGGGTGCGTCGAAACGGGGACCGCCGCCCGGGGTTGCACCGGTATCGGGAACACTAACCGCCTTGGGAAGCGGCTGGTAACGCACACCCACTTGCACGGTCACGTCGTCGAAATCCGGGGCGACGTTTTTGGGTAGATAGTTCAGCAACACGCTGTCCAGACTCGGAGCGGCATTGCCTGCATGCAGCACGGCCCTCCATTGCACGAAACGCGCCGGCGGGACATTCAATACGGGATCTTTCTGCAGATCAACCGGCTTCCAGGGGCTCCAGTTGCGGTCGGGATTATCCACGTTTCCGCTGCGCGCAAGGAGTTCGATATTGCCGGCACCCCGGAATTCAGCCCGGCCCCAGCGGGAGAAGACCTTGGCGTCAAACACATCGCTCTCGTAGCTGCCTTCGGATTCCGGAGACCCGCCCAGCAAAAACAACTTGCCGAGATTGCTGGTTGAAACATAGAGTCCGCCGCCCGGAGCCTCGGCGAACGCAGTGATCTGGGACGCGCTGGCTTTGAGCAGATCGACGAACTGATCTTCGCCGGTGATGGCGAAAATGTGACCGCGGTTTCCCGTTCCCGCCAGCAAGCGTCCCGCCCGATCGAATGCGAGCGCGTAGACCAGATCCTGAGGTGAACTCCAGACGCGACTGGGAGCGCCGTCAGGCGCGATACGATAGATTTCCGAACCACCGGTTGCGCCAGCCCCCGGAAACGGGATGCCGCCGGTCAGGCCTGACAAGCCCGGGGTTACATTCAAAATTACCATGCCGGGTTGCGCCGCACCGGACGCAGGTGTAGGCGTGGCGGCAGGAACCGGTGAGGGGAAGACGGTCGGAGTGCTCCCGGGCCGTTTTTCTCCCCCACCAGCGGCATAGATGTTTCCCGCCTTATCGATGGCCAACGCAGTGATCTCTTTTTTGGGTGCGCTGTAAAGCACAAAACCCTCGCCGTCGGGCTTGACCTGGTACACCAGTCCGCTGCCATCCGAGCCGGCGATCAGATTGCCCTTCGCATCCACCGCTAATGCGCGAATATGCGCTTCGTCGCTCTTGAAGAAGACCGAGTGCTCGCCCTTGGAGGTAATCCGGAAGATTTCGCCATGATCGCCGGTGGCCACGTACAGATTGCCGGCATTGTCGAAAACCAGATCCCATATGTACTTCGTACGGGGATCGAAAAAGACCGAGGCGGAAAACTCGCTGGCTGACTTGGTTTTTTCCGCTTCAGTTTTTCCCTTGTTAGACAGGGCATTGGCATTGCTCACCGAAATGTTGGCCACACGTTCAATGCGATAAACCTTGCCATCTGGGTTGGTGGCGGCGTAGAGGACACCGTTCTTGTCCACCGCCAGAGCCTGCACTTGTAGTTCCTGGGGCTCGAAAATCGTGGTGGATTGGCCCTGCGGGGTGATGCGATAGACGCGAGCGGGCGCGCCAGTAGCGGCGTATAGATCTCCGCTCTGATCCGCGGCGATCGACCAGATGTAGGTGGATGGCGTGGTGGAAAGCGCCTTTACCGCGGGAGCGAGTTCGAGACCTCCCGCGCTGCGAATGGCCACACCCGTCGCCGTTCCCTTGCTTAAATCCTCAAATTTGGATTGTTCCCAGGTGCGAGTGCCTTCGCTGAAAGCGAGGGGAACCACGGCGAGCATGAGAACGTAGATGAGAAAAGATCGTTCACGCGGACGGATTGCCAATTTCATACCTCGTAGCCGGTCTTGGGCGGAAGAACTCAGATTATCACGAGGAAACGGCTGCCAGTACCGGGCGCAGAAGGGATGCTCGTGCAGCTTGACAGAACGGACACATGGGTAGGCCTTCGCTGGCAAGCCGTCATTCGGAAGGGCCTAAAGGTCGTGAACGACCAGGGGTGCAGAGCTTCCGTGCAGCAAGGTCACGTCGGCAAACAATATCTTCCGGGAATTACTTGATCGTAATGGTCAGAACCTGCGCACCCGCCACGACGTAATCCAGCGGTCCGGTAGCAGCTTCATTCACCGAGGACTCGTTCTGCACCACCATTTCCTGGGTGCCGCGCATGCCGTCCATTACGTTCATGATGGAGAGCGGAAGCGTCGGCATAACCTTGTCGGCAACCGTAGCTTCAGGATCGGCTTCGAGCAGGGACACGAAAACCCGGTTGTTGACGTGCTGTTTGTTCAGCAAAGCTATGGTGGAAGCAAGGTCCAGTTTGCGGCCAAGGGCCGGCATGGCGTGGCGAACCCGGTCGAGAGTCTCCCCATCGCTGACCAGGATGCGCAGCGACCCCTTGGAAGTGGAGGTTGGAATGTGAATCGGAATCTGTTGCAGGATCAACTCACCGCGGTAAGGACGCAAAAGAGTTTCGATGGTGATCTCGTCCCCGGGGCGGGCTTCGGTCACGTCGGTGCGGGCGCCTTCCAGCCGAGCCCAGCGGCGTTCGCGGACCAGATCGAAATCCAGTTGCACACCACGTATGCTGGGCACGTTGTACGGGTTGTCGTAGATGCGGCTGAAGCGGTCGCCAAGAGAGAGCGCTGCCATTACAGCGGCAGGCTGTCCGCCATCCGACGGGGCAAACATGTTCTGCACGGCCACGTCCGGATATCCGTTCACACTGATACGGCCGTTCATGCGGTACGTGGTGTCTTCCCCATACTCGTTCACTCCATGCAGCGCGTTGAATACCGTGGCCATCATGGCGAGGGGGCTCAAGTTCGCGTTATTGAGCACTTCGTAGTGAAACTGCTTGTTCGCCGCTCCGCTGTGGATATTCAACGTAACCGGAATCATGGCCGGTTGCTTGCCAAACTCTCCCAAAATGCCGGTATGACGGTCCTGGACGAACGAGCCTACAGGCTCCGTAGCATTTACGATCTTGAAGGCATTCAGCGGGGAAGCCAGCGTGGCCAAGACCTCCGCTTTAGTCATGGGCAGATCCACCATGCCGAACTGAAGCAGCGGATGCCCGCAGGCCAGCAAGTGCTGCGCATCCATGAAAGTAACGGTGCAGGTAGCAGCAATGTCCATGTCACCGCGCACCAGAATTGCGCTGATCGCGGAACCCGGTTCCAGGGGTTCGGGCTGTTTGCTGCCGCTGACCGAACCCACGCCCAGGACGGGAACAATCCCGGCCTTCGCGAACTGCGGAGCGAAGCGCTGCATGGCCGCTTGCGAAAAGCCGCTGAACACCAGTGGGGTTTCTATCGGCTTCAGGTAGTTGGCATAGTCTTTGCTGGCCGGAGCATTCGCGGAAGCCAGAGCATCGGACGGAACCTCACCCACTCCGGGACCGGATGTCTTGCTGGGACCGCCGACAGCAGCTTTCGCCTCTACTGCGCTATTTCCCGGACTGCGATCCATTGCATTGATCTCGAACATCTCTGCGATTGGAGTCACGCCGGCAATCGGTTCTTTCGAAAATTCGCCGATGCGGAAAGCCAGCGCCCCGGCCAGTTTCCCGTCCAGATACACGGGGCTGCCACTCATGCCGGCGACCACTCCGGTGTATTCCGCCTTCTCACCCGACAGGCGCACCAGGATGATGTCTCCCTTGGGGCCGTTTGCGTTCTTCAGAATCCCAAGCACCTCCACACCCATGGACTCTGGCTTAGTGCCCTGGAACACCGTGTAGGCAACGCCATGCATCCCGGCGTGGATGGCGCTCACTGGAATCGTCTCGACGGACCCGGAAACTTGGGCGTGAATTATCGACGACAGGGAGAGGAATACTGCTGTGACACTGCAGAAAAGCGCACGTCTCATGAATTTACCTAAACTTCGAAAGCTGGAGCACCGACAGCTCCGCCAACCAGATAGTTCAACTTCGCCTTTTGTGTTTCCAATTTGCCGGTGGGAGAGGCGCGCAACCTAAAGCCAAAACCGTGCAAACATCCCAATCGCGAAGCTGTGCGTCTATACTAGCACAAGGGTTTACCGAGGAATTCCATGTTTTCCATTCATCGCATCAGAAATTTGAGGCCTTCGTGGGAGCCATTTTCGACTATCCCATTGATGACATTGGTTTTGGTATTGATGACGGCAGGAATCCCAGGGCTGATGGCACAGGATCAGTCCGCGCCTGCGACGAACGGGCAAAAGCAGGACGCGCCGCCCGAGGCGGGCGGGCCCACGACCGACGTAGGTCCCTACGCCATCCCGAAGAAAAGGGAAGAGCCACCACCTCCTCCGCCCCCGGCCAAACCCAAGAAAGTCGAGGGCATGCCCGACTATTCCATCAAAGTGGACGTGCCCTTGGTCAACGTGGATGTTCTGGTCACCACCAAAGACGGACAGTTCATCCCCGGGCTAAAGAAAGACAACTTCCGCGTGGTGGAGGATGGCGTGCAGCAATCGGTCACCAACTTCGATATCTCCCAAGCGCCGATTACGGCCGTGCTGCTGGTCGAATTTGCTTCCACCAATTACTACTTCATGGTGGATGCGCTGAATGCCAGCTACTCTTTCGCCCACGCGCTCAAGAAAAATGACTGGGTGGCGGTGATTTCCTATGACATGAAACCGCACATTCTGGCGGACTTCACCCAGGATAAGCAGGAGGTCTACGGTGCCCTGAACCAGTTGCGGATGCCCGGGTTCGCCGAGACCAATCTGTTTGATGCTCTGTATGACACGCTAGACCGCGTGGACCAGATCGAAGGACGCAAGTACGTAATCCTGGTGACCACGGGGGTGGACACGTTCAGCAAACTCAACCTCGACCAGATCACAAAGAAGATCAAGGCCACCCACGATGTAACCATTTTTCCCATCAGCGTTGGATTTGCGGTGCGTGAATACTGCGAAACCCATCGCTGCGGTTACACCCACGGCATGGGCATTCCTGTCGGTCAAATGGACTACCTGCAAGCTGATAACGAGATGAACACATTTGCGCGCCTGACCGGAGGACGCGCTTACTTCCCGCGATTCCAACAGGAACTTCCGGAAATCTTCCACGACATCACCGGCGACATTCGGAACCAGTACAACCTGTCCTATCACCCCACCAACCCCAAACTCGATGGCACCTACCGCAAGTTAAAAGTCGAAGTAATCGCTCCGGACGGAGGCCCCCTGAAGGTCAAAGACCAAAAGGGCAAAGATGTGAAGTACCAAGTTGTGGCGCGAGAGGGTTATACGGCGAAGCATACGGTGGAGTAGTGGTCGGTGGCTAGGTACCCTGTGTGGGGCGGGCACTGTTGTCCGCCGCCTTTGCCTGCGAGTTGTATTGGCATTCGCTCCTGATTGAACGCACGGGAACTGCAAGCCCCCCCAACCCAAACAATCAAATTCAACGGCGGAGGACAACAGTGTCCGCCCCACACCAGCTAGTGCACATGGGCAAATTTGTCGAGCAAAAAAAGCAACCCTACCCCAAGAAAAACCACTAGGGCCATTCTCACACCGGGCTCGCGATTAACTTCCGGCATTAGGTCCGACGCCGCCACGTAGATCGTCACTCCCGCGGACAGCGGCAATCCGAAACTCACCTGGTGGCGGAAAACCGCCATGGTAAGCACTCCCGCCAGCGTAGACGCACCCAGCAGGACGGACGCGCCCCACGCGATGCCCCGGCTTCGTCCGCTGGCCAACATCACCGACGCTATGGTGAACCCTTCCGGAATCTTGTGCAGAAAGATAGCCAGAAAGATGACCCATCCCAGCCAGCGCGAAACGATGAAACCGGAGGCGATCGCGATGCCGTCAAAAAAAGTATGGATGATCAGTCCCACCAGCACCGAGTATCCTCGGTGACCGCGGACAAACGCATCCTTGTGAGTTTCCTCACCAAAATGAAAATGGGGCGTGACTGTATGTTCGAACAAATGAACAATGAGATATCCGACTAGAACAAGGAAAGGGGCGCTCTTGCCGCGCAGTTCCAGACTGGCGGGGAAGATCTCCACAATCGCAGTGGCTAGCATGAATCCCGCGCCCAGCGCCACGAAATATTTAAGATAAGAGCGGTCCCAATGCTTCTGGACGATGATGGCGCCGCCAAAGACGTTGGCTGCCGCGGCGCTAAGACCGAGCAGAATGCTGAGGAGAATGGGGTGCATGGCTGCCGGAGGATAATATCAGTTCCCTGTTCCCAGTTCTCCGTTCCTAGCTTAGCTAAGCTGCCGGCATGATGGCGCTGATCAGGCCGTTCAGTATTTTCCCTAGCTCGGCCGCTTTGTCGAGCACCTGCTTCCGGTGCTCCGGAGTGAAGTAGCCAGATTTTGGGCAATCATCAGTTGGGTTTCGACCTCGACCAGCGACCATCTGGCTGGTCCTAGAAAAAAATGGGATTCGTTAGCAGAGAAGCGCGCCTGCTCTCCCGCGATGTTTGCCGGAACCCGACTGCAGCTCTTCGCAGCGGACTGGCGCGCGCATAAGTCTCATCACGCGGAAATGCCTTGGCGGTTCGCTAGGTGTCCGAGAACCCGCGCCCACTAAGGCTTTCAGCGAGTTAGCTGTCCGTCCCGATCCCCTCAGCGGCATCCTTTGGGCACTCTGATGGCAGAACACAACCGGAATACACAGCGCAATCGGGAAACTGATTGCCACTTTCTGGGAACAGATTTCGTCACCCCTCGCCACTTCTTGTCGGCCTAGTGGTTGGGGCTTCAGGTCGCCGTCGGGTGGGTAGTTAACACGCAAATCTCCGAAGTCTTGACGAGCCTCGCAGAATTCCGAAGTCTGTAGACGATCCCGCCCATCGATAGTTAACACAGGGTTTTGGCCAGCCGAATGCTTCCTCTTATCCCAGGAGGAAGTCATGAATAACCAGCCCCAGCCGAAACTGATTTTGAATTTATCCGAAGCCGCTGATTTGCTCGGCATCCGCCCCTCGCAACTGTACGAACATGCCCGAAGTCGCAGCCGTTCAAGACAGCGGATTCCCATTCCACATTTGCGTCTCGGTAAACGTTTGGCTTTCCGTCGCGAGTCTCTCGAAAGATGGGTCGCCGAGCTTGAGGCATCTGTCGCGGGGATGCGGCAATGAGCCGGAGTTTCGTGACAAAACCAACGAGGACAGATGTGAGGGTGGTAGGACAATGCTTGGTA
>Ga0070697_100002718_pt1 | contig 13630 bp, 11 predicted proteins | sample KBSK1501metaG_FD_65475 | JGI IMG/M metagenome (GOLD analysis project Ga0070697, IMG submission 65475) | Corn, switchgrass and miscanthus rhizosphere microbial communities from Kellogg Biological Station, Michigan, USA - KBS K1-50-1 metaG | ecosystem: Host-associated > Plants > Roots >... | reverse complement strand
TGATCGGGCACCTGCAGCGCAACAAGGCGAAGCTCGTCTCGGGGCGGTTCGAGCTGGTGCATTCGGTGGATTCGGCGGAGCTCGCGACGGAGCTGAGCAAGCGCGCGACGAGTCCGGTGCGCGTGCTCTTGCAGGTGAACGTGGCGAGCGAGCCGCAGAAAAGCGGCTGCACGCTCGAGGCGGCGCCGGCGCTGGCGCGACAGGTCGCCGCGCTCGAGCATCTGCGCTTGGAAGGCTTGATGACGATGGCACCGTTTACCGACGACGCGAACGTGCAGCGCCGGACGTTCCGGGGGCTGCGCACGCTGCGTGACAGCATACAGGAGGAGGAAGGGTTATGGCTGCCGACCCTCTCGATGGGGATGTCCGGCGACTACGCTTCAGCAGTCCAAGAGGGAGCAACGGTGATCCGATTGGGTACCGTCCTCTTCGGCCCGAGGGAGACGCCGTGAGTGACGACGCCTTCACGCTGACGCCGCTCGACGTCCGCAGGCAGGAGTTCCGCAAGACGCTGCGCGGGTACGAGACCGCCGGTGTCGATGATTTCCGCATGCGCGTCGCCGACGCGCTCGAGCGCGCGCTGCGCGAGCGCCAGGTGCTCGAGGAGCGCGTCAACGCGCTGACCGAGCACCTGCGTGTCTTCCGCGAGCGCGAGAAGGCGATGAACGAGGCGCTGGTCGCCGCGCAACAGCTGCGTCAGGAGACCCGCGCCGCGGCCGAGCGCGAAGGCCAGGTCATCGTGCGCGAGGCGGAGGCCCAGGCCCGGCGCCTGCTCGACGAGGCGAACGGCGCCGAGAGCGCGGTCAAGGCGCGCATGGCGGCGACCGAGCGCCAGTTCCAGCAATACGTCGGCGGATTCCGGGCGCTCCTCGAGCGCCAGCTCGCTGAGCTGCGCGCACTCGACGGCCAGAAGTGACGGGAGTGTCCGTAGCGGATGCGGTCCGCGTCGTAAAGTCGCGGACCGCGATCGTTCCGGAGGTCGCGGTCATCTTGGGAACGGGGCTCGGTGCATTGGCGGACGAGCTGAAGTCCGAGGCCGAAATCCCGTACCCCGACATCCCCGGCTTCCCGACACCGACCGTCGAGACGCACGCCGGGCGTCTATTGTTCGGAAAGTTCGGGAAGCGGCGCGTCGCCATCATGCAGGGCCGGTTCCATCGCTACGAGGGCTACACGCTTCAACAGGTCGCGTTTCCCGTGCGCGTGCTGCGCGCGCTCGGCGCGAAGACGCTGATCGTGTCCAACGTGTCTGGCGGCATGCATCCGCTCTGGGCGACGGGCGACCTCGTCCTGCTCTCCGATCACATCAACCTGCTCGGCGACAACCCGCTGGTCGGGCCCAACGTCGACGCCGAAGGCCCGCGGTTCCCGGATATGTCGACGGCGTACGATCCGGAGCTCCGCAAGCTGGCGCAGCGCGTCGCGCTCGAGCACAAGATCGTGCTGCGCGAAGGCGTGTACGTCGCCGTGCCGGGACCGAACCTCGAGACCCGCGCGGAGTACCGGATGCTGCGCGCGCTCGGCGCGGACCTGGTGGGTATGAGCACGGTCCCCGAGGTCATCACCGCGGTCCATCAGGGCATGCGCGTGCTCGGCCTTTCTATCATCACCGATAATTGCCTGCCGGACGCGCTCGAGCCGACGTCGGTCGAAAAAATCATCGCCGTGGCCCGCGGGGCCGAGCCCAAGCTCGCAGCCGTCGTGCGCGGGGTACTGGAGCAGCTCTAAGCCGATGCCTCCCCCGTATCCACCCTCCGATTTGACGCAGTCGATCGACGCGCTCGAGAAGCAGCTGCTCGCGACCTGGAAGCACGAGCACCTGTTCACGCGCGTGAGCGACGCGACCCGCTACGGGCCGCCGTTCATCTTCTTCGAGGGCCCGCCCACCGCCAACGGCCGGCCGGGGATCCATCACGTCTTCTCGCGGACGCTCAAGGATCTGATCTGCCGGTTTCACACGATGCTGGGGCAGGGGGTTACGCGGATCGCCGGTTGGGACACGCACGGCCTGCCGGTGGAGATCGAAATCGAGAAGGCGCTCAACATCAACGGCAAGCGCGAAATCGAGGCGTACGGCGTCGAGCGCTTCAACAAGCTGTGCCGCGAGAGCGTGTTCAAGTACAAGACCGACTGGGAGTCGCTGTCCGACCGGATCGGCTACTGGTTGGACTACGAGCATCCCTACATCACCTACAGCAACAAGTACATCGAGACGGTCTGGTGGTTGTTGAAGCGGTTGTACGACAAGTCGCTGTTGTACCGCGGCCACAAGGTGCTGCCGTACTGCCCGCGCTGCGGTACGGCCCTGTCGTCGCATGAGGTGGCGCAGGGCTACGAGACGGTCCAGACCAATTCCGTCTACGTCACGTTCCCGCTGCTGAGCCGCAAGGGCGACACCCCACGCGAGCTCGTGATCTGGACGACGACGCCATGGACGCTGGTGTCCAACGTCGCGGTCGCGGTGGATCCCGATCTGTCGTACGGGGAATACGCGCTCGCCGACGAAACCGGTAAGACCACCCACTATATCGCCGCCACGGCGCGCGCCGCCGACGTCCACGTGCACGGCCGGCCCCTGAGCGAGGGCGAGCTGATCAAGACATTTCCGGGGCGGGATCTGGTCGGCAAGAAGTACGCGCGCCCCCTCGAAGTCGTGCAGCTGCCACCCGAAGGGCAGCGCGCGGTCGTCATCGCGGGCACGTTCGTCACGGCGGACGAGGGCACGGGCCTCGTGCACATGGCGCCGGCGTTCGGCGCCGACGACTACCTCGCCGGCCAGCAAAACGGTCTCGCGTTCGTGAACCCGGTCGTCCCCGACGGCACGTTCAAGGGCACGAGCTGGCCGGAGATCGAGGGCAAGCTCGTCACCGACAAGGAAACGAATCGCCTGATCATCGACCGTCTGAAACAGGACGGGCGCTGGCTCGAAACCCGGCCGTACACGCACAGCTATCCGCACTGCTGGCGCTGCGACTCGCCGCTGATCTACTACGCCCGCAGCTCCTGGTTCGTCCGCACGACGGCGGTGAAGGCGCGGATGCTCGAGATCAATGCCGAGGTCGACTGGCATCCGCCGGAGGTGGGCACGGGACGCTTCGGCGAGTGGCTGGAGAACAACGTCGACTGGGCGCTGTCCCGCGACCGGTATTGGGGCACGCCGCTCAACGTCTGGGAATGCGAGGCCGACCGAGAGCATCGCGAGGTGATGGGCTCGTACGAGGAGCTGGCGCAGCGCTGGGGCAAGAAGCTGCCCGATGATTTCGATCCGCATAAACCGTACATCGATTCGTACACGTGGTCGTGCCGCGACTGCGGTGGGACGATGCGGCGCGTGCCCGAAGTCATCGACGCGTGGTTCGACTCGGGATCGATGCCGTACGCGCAATGGCATTATCCGTTCGACCACCAGGCGGATTTCAAGGCGCACTTCCCGGCCGATTACATCTGCGAAGGCGTGGATCAGACGCGCGGGTGGTTCTACGCACTGCTGGCGATCGGCGTGGCGGCGTTCGACTCGCAGGTCTACAAGCACGTCATCGTGAATGAGCATGTGCTCGACGAGCACGGCCTCAAGATGTCGAAGAGCCGCGGCAACATCGTGGATCCGTGGAAGGTGATTGGCGCGCACGGCGCGGACGCGGTGCGACTGTATCTCGTCAGCCAGAGTCAGGTTTGGCTGCCGAAGCGGTTCGAGGAGCGCCAGATCCCGGAGGTCGCGGGCGGTTTCCTCAACACGCTGCGCTCGACGTACGATTTCTTCCGGCGCTACGCGCAGGACTGGAGTCCGCCCGCCGAGGAACGCGCGACGCCGGCGGCCCAGCGACCGGCGGCGGATCGCTGGCTGCTCGCCCGGCTCGATGAAGTGGTCGCGAGTGTCCGCCAGTCATGGTCGACCTACGATGTCACCGCTGGCGTCCGGACGATCATGGACTTCGTCGGGGAGGACCTGTCGCGCTGGTACATCCGCCGCAACCGGCCGCGCTTCTGGGCGCCCGACCGGGCGACGGACCCGGTGGCGCTCGAGACGTTGCACGAAGCGCTGGTGGCGGCCGTCCGGCTCCTGGCTCCGGCCGCGCCCTTCATTTCTGATTGGGTGCACCGCGCCCTGACTGGAACTTCCGTCCACCTGGCCCCGTTCCCCGGCGATCGGGGGCACCGGGAGCCGGACCTGCTGACGGCCATGAGCACGGTCCGCCGTCTGGCCTCCCTGGCACGGGCGGCACGGGAATCGCGTAATCTCCGGGTCCGGCAGCCCTTGGCCCGCATGCAGCTGGCCGTCCCGCCGGCCGCCCAGGGCCCGGCCTTGTCAGACCTGTTAGATATTCTGGCTGCCGAAGTCAACGTAAAAGCGGTTCAAGTGGTCGCCTCGGACCACGACTTGGTGCGACTTCGGGGAAAAGCGAATTTTCGGACTCTGGGAAAACGGTACGGGAAGGACACGCCGCGCGCGGCAGCGGCTGTCGACGATCTCAGCACCGATCAGCTCCAGGCGTTGGAGCAGGGCAGCGCGGTGCGGAGCGGCGAATGGGAATTCCGGTCCGAGGATGTGACCGTCACGCGCGAAGTCGCGAGTGAGTGGCTGGTGCAGGCCGACGGACCGTTCGTCGTCGCGCTCGATCCCGCGGTGAGCGACGATTTGTTGCAGGAAGGATTGGCGCGCGAAGTAGTGAATCGCGTGCAGCGCCTCCGCAAAGAGGCGGGATACGAATACACGACGCGCATCGAGTTGAGCATCACCGGCGCCGCGGATGTGGTCGCCGCGACTCGCGCGTTCCAGGGGTTCGTCGAGGGCGAGACGTTGGCCCGCCGCATGGTGTTCGACGCGGTGCTCGATGAACCCGACTTGCAGCGTGACGTAGACATCGAAGGACGCCAGACGACTATTGCGCTCCGGCGTCACGACGGAAGAAAGGGCGGAACCCGATAATGCCGACTAAGTCCACCAAGGTGAAAGCCAAGCCCGGCCTCAACAAGAAGCAGCTCTCGCATCTCGAGAAGCGGCTGCTCGAGGAGCGGGCCCGTGTGATTAAAGAGCTGGGCCACTACGGCGAGTCGTTCAATTCGAGCCTGCAGGCTTCGGACGGCGACCTGTCGAGCTACTCCTTCCACATGGCCGATCAGGGCACCGACGCGATGGAGCGCGAGAAGGCGTTCCTGTTCGCGTCGCAGGAAGGCCGGTACCTCTGGCACGTCAACGAGGCATTGCGCCGGCTCTACTCCGCCCCCGAGCGCTTCGGGAAGTGCGAGCAATGCGGTGACCTGATCGGCTTCGACCGTCTCGACGCGCTTCCGCACGCGCGCCTCTGCATCAAGTGCAAGGCGAAAGAGGAAGATGGAAAACGCCGCTGAGCGCCGGCTGTTCTGGGGCACGGCGGTCGCGGTCGTCGTGTCGGATTTCGTCACCAAGCTGATCGCGGAATCGTTTCTGGCGCGGCGCCTGCCGCTGCCGGTGATCGGCGATACCGTCCAGTTCCGCCTCGTCTACAATGAAGGCGCGGCCTTCGGCCTGCATGTCGGCGACAACTCGCGCTGGATCTTCATGGCCCTCGCCGTGATCGCGCTGTTCGTGCTCGCGTCGCTCGTCCGCAGCACGCGGCCCGGTGACCGCTTCCGGCTGATCGCGCTGGCGCTCGTCTGCGGCGGCGCCGTCGGCAACTTGATCGACCGAATCCGCAGCGCGCAGGGCGTCGTCGACTTCGTCGACGTCGGTGTCGGCGCCTGGCGCTGGCCCACGTTCAACGTGGCCGACTCCGCCATCACGATCGGCGCGATCGCGCTCGGACTCTCACTCTGGCAGGAAGGCCGCGCACAGCAGCGGGCGAAGGAGGCGCGCGCGGCCGAACCTTGAACATCATCTTCTGTGTTGTTCGCAACACCGAACGCCTCGATCGATTTCTCGCCGACCAGCTCGCCCTCTCTCGCACCCAAGCCGGACGCCTCATCGCCGATAAACGCGTGACCGCACGCGGCAAGGCGCTGCGCGCGTCTGCCATCCTGGAGCGCGGGATCGAGATCACCGTCGCGCTCCCCGAAGCCGAACCTCCGCGCACCTACGCGCCGGCGCACGCCGAGCTGCGGTTCGTCTACGAAGACGAACACCTCGCCGTCCTCGACAAGCCGGCGGGGCTCGTCGTCCATCCCGGACCCGGGCACTGGGACGACACGCTGGTCAATGTGCTCGCGGAGCGCGGTACCGAGCTGGCGGCGCAGGGCGGCGAAGGGCGGCCGGGAATCGTGCACCGGCTCGACCGCGACACGTCCGGGCTGCTGCTCGTCGCCAAGACCGATCTCGCGCACCGGCGTCTCGCGACTGCGATCGAGCGCCGCGCGGTCACGCGCGTCTACGCGGCCCTCGTGTGGGGCCATCTGCGCAAAAGTCCGGTCGACATCGAAGCGCCGATCGCCCGTCACCCCAAGGAGCGTAAGCGTATGACGGTCGCGCAGGGCGGCCGCCACGCGGTCACGCACGCGCGCCTCGTGGCGCGCTTCGCGCACGCCGATTTGCTGCGGGTGCGGCTTGGCACGGGCCGGACCCATCAGATTCGGGTGCATTTGGCGCACATTGGTTGCCCGATCGTCGGCGACCGCGAATACGCGTTCGGCGGCAGTCGCCGGGTGACGCCGTCGGCGCGCGTCGAAGCCGAGCGGCTCGAGGGCCTCGCGCCGCGCCAGTTGTTGCATGCCGCGGCGCTGTCGTTCGTACATCCCGTGACCAACACCCCCGTCACGCTGACGTCGGAATGGCCCGCCGACTTGCGGCCGGCGCTCGCGGAAGCTGCTGCCGACGCGAATTTGCTTGCTCAGCTTAAACCCTTGCAGTATCTTGGCTTCTTCGAATCCGATGACTGACGGAAGCCTCGTCCTCGCTCGCCTGCTGGTGTTCCGCGTGGGAGCATTGGCGTGCGCGGCCGAGGTAGACCAAGTGCGGGAGATTCTCCCGCGCCTCCCGACGACGCGTATTCCGGGCGCGCCCCCGGTCGTTGCGGGGCTCGTGAATGTCCGCGGCACACTGGTGACGGTCGTGGAAGGGTGGCGTGCGCTGGGGCAGAGCGCTCCCCCCGTCAGTCCCCCCCCACCCCCGCACCTCGCAGCCCCCCCCGCGGAATCATCCGAATCCGTTGTCGGATCGCTTGTTATCCTCGAAGTGGCTGGTGACGCGGGTAACGGTGCGCGGAGGCTGATCGGCTTTAGCGTTGACGAACTGATTGATATGGTGGCCCCGGGCGAAACCGCGCTCGAAGACGGCAAAGGTCTCCCGGGCGTCGATCCCACGCTGGTGCGGGCCGTGGGCCGGCGGAATGGTGAACTGTTCATCGTGCTGGATGTCGCGGCGCTGTTGGGCCCGATTCTGACTACTTAAGGAGCGAGCGGTGAGCCACACGGTTCTCGTCTGTGACGACGCCATCTTCATGCGTACGATGATCAGCGACATCCTCGGCCAGGCCGGATTTGAGGTGGTCGGCGAGGCGGAAACCGGCACGCAGGCGGTCGAGAAATACCGTCAGCTCAAGCCGGACCTGGTCACGATGGACATCGTGATGCCGGACATGGGTGGCATCGATGCCGTCCGCGAAATCGTGAAGCACGATCCCGACGCCAAAATCCTGATGTGCAGCGCCATGGGCCAGCAAGCGCTGGTCGTCGAAGCCATCCAGGCCGGCGCCAAGGACTTCGTCGTCAAACCGTTCCAGCCCTCCCGCGTGCTCGAAGCCGTGCAGCGCGTGCTCGGGTAGCCATGGACCTCTCGCAGTACGCCGAGCTGTTCCTGGCCGAGAGCCGCGAGCACTTGAGCGCCTGCAATCAGCTGCTGCTCGAGTGGGAGCGCAATCCGGCGTCGCCGGAGCCGGTCGGCGGTCTGTTCCGCGCGGTGCACACCGTGAAGGGCATGGCGGCGACGATGGGCTACGGCCGGGTCGCCGACCTCGCGCATCGCATGGAGAATCTCCTCGACCAGCTGCGCCGCGGCGCGAAACCGCCGACCGACGAGACGCTCCAGGTGTTGTTCCGCGCCACCGACGCGCTCGAGAAAGCGGTCGTCCTCGCCGTCGCGGGACACGAGCGCGACGCCGACCTCGCGGCAATCGTCGCGGAAATCGATCGCGTGGGCGCCAAGGAGCCGGCGGCAGCGGTCGCCGCGCCGCCGGCGCTCGCCACCACCGCCGAGTTTGCCGTCCCCACGCCGGCCGCCGCTGGATCCGGTCGCATCATCAGCGTGACGATCCGTCCTGAGGCGCCGCTCAAAGGTGGCCGTGCCATGTTGGTCGTTCGCAAGGCCCAAACCCTCGGCACGCTGGTCCGCCTGCAACCCTCCCTGGCCGCGTTCGAATCGGACGATTTCGATGGACGGTTCGTCATCGAGCTCAACTCGGCCTTAAGTCCGGACGACATCGAAAAGGCGCTGCGCGCCGTTGGCGATGTCGAGCGAGTCACCGTCGGCGGCGGCGTCGCGGATGATGAGACCCAGGTCACGCCCGCCGAGAGTGTCTCCGGTAGTGGGCGCAGCCGGCACATCCGCGTGGATCTGAAGCGGCTCGACACGCTGATGGATCTGATCGGCGAGCTCGTGATCGAGCGGGGCCGCCTGAACGATCTGGCGGCGCGCTGGATCGGACGCGACACGGAAATCGACGACGTCGCCATCCAAGTCTCGCGTCTGTCCGCGGACCTTCAGAATGAGATCATCCAGGCGCGGATGACGCCGGTGTGGCAGGTGTTCGATCGATTTCCGCGGCTCGTGCGCGACGTCGCGCGCCAGCTCGGCAAACAGGTGGCATTCCGCGTCGAGGGAAAAGAAATCGAGCTCGACCGCGAGATCCTGGACGAGCTCGGCGATCCGCTGGTGCATCTGCTGCGCAACGCGGTCGACCACGGCATCGAGCCGCCCGCCGAGCGCAAGCGACGGAAGAAAAACGCCGAAGGCGAGATCGTGCTGGCCGCGCTCCGCGAGCGCTCCAACGTCGCGATCAGCATCTCGGACGACGGCCGCGGCATCGATCGCGTCAAGATCCTCGAGAAAGCGAAGCGCGAAGGAATCGTCGGAACACACGTCGAAGCGCTCTCCGACGATCAGCTGCTGCGGGTGCTGGCGCGGCCCGGCTTCTCGACCGCCGAAAGCGTCACCGCGGTCTCGGGCCGGGGTGTCGGCATCGACGTGGCGATGACGCGGATTCGCGCGCTGGGCGGGTCGGTTGAAATCCGCACCGAGCCGGGGAAAGGGACTGCGTTCATTCTGCGGCTGCCCGTCACCCTCGCGATCGTACGCGCGCTGATCGCCGCGGTGGGCACCGAGCGGTACGCGCTGCCGCTCACCTACGTCGCCGAGACCGTGGAATTCGGGACGATCCCGTTGACGACGATGGAAGGAAAGGACGCGATCGTGCTGCGCGATCGCGTGGTGCCGCTGGTGGATCTGCGGACGCTGTTGGGCACCAACGGTGGCGCCCCCGCCCCCGCGCCGCCCCCACGCCGCCCGGTGATCGTGCTGGAAATGGGCGAGCGCCGCGTGGGGATCGTCGTCGATGGCATGATCAGCCAGCAGGAAGTGGTGGTGAAAGGGTTCGACGCGCCGCGCGGCACGCTCCCCGTGTTCAGCGGCGCCACGATCATGGGTGACGGTGTGCCCGCGCTGATTCTCGACGCCGCTGGACTGGTCTAGGAGACGGCATGGAAGACGTTCGTGATCTAAAAGCGCTGCAGCTCGACGCGCTACGAGAGGTTGCCAACATCGGCGCCGGCCACGCGGCCACCGCGCTCTCCCAGCTCACGCACCGGCGCATCATGATCTCCGTGCCGGAGATCAACATCGCGCGGCTGGAAGACGTGCCGGGACTGATCGGCGATCCGCAGGAGGTCGTCGCCGCCGTGCTCATGCACATGCTCGGCGATCTCACCGGTCGCACGTTGCTGCTGTTTCCCGAAGGGGTGGGGCGGCAGCTGTGCGATATGCTGCTGAAGCGCCCGCTCGGCACGACGAAGGCGTTCGAAACGATCGAGCAGTCATGTCTCAAAGAGGCCGGCAACATCCTGTCGGGCGCGTACATGAACGCGCTCTCGGAGTTCATGGGGATGTTGCTGCTCCCGTCGGTGCCCAGTCTGGTGGTGGATCTGTCGGCTGCGGTGCTCACGACCACCTACCTCAACTTCGGGCACGACCGCGACTTCGTGTTTTGTGTCGAGACGGAGTTCAGCATCGACGCCCAGGACGGGCTGCGCGGTCACTTCCTCCTCCTCCCCGATCTGGCGTCGCTCAAAGCGATCTTCGATGCCATTCGGCTGTCTTGACGGTCTCAGAGCGTGACGTTGCCGTCCTGAGGTCCTTTGCCCGCCGGATTGACCCATCCGATGCGGGTGCGCACAACAATCTCGGTGTGCTGTACTACCAAAAAGGCCTCGTCCCCGAGGCCATCGAGCAGTTCACGCGGGCGCTCGAGCTCGACCCCCGCATGCAGGTCGCGCAACGCAATCTCGAGATCGCCTATCACAATACCGGCTTCTACGACACGCGCGTCGCGGAGCTGCAGGAGAAGCTCCGCCAGTCACCCGACGAGCGCGACGCGCGCTGGGAGCTGGGGCGCACGTACGCCATCCTGGGCGCGTTCGATGATGCGGTCGCGGAGTTCGAGGAGCTGCTGGCCCACAAGCCGAACGACGTGGCCGCGATCATCCAGCTCGGGCTGGCGGAGAAGGCGCGCGGCCGCCTCGAAGTCGCGACCGAGTGGTTCCTGCGCGCCGCCGAAGCCGAGGCCGACTCCTCGGTGGTGCAGTTCTATCTCGGCGAGGTCTACTACAATCGCGGCTTGAACGAGCCGGCGCTGACGGCGCTCGAGCGCTCGGTCACGGTGAACCCCGACAACGCCAACGCACATTACCTGATGGCCTTCGTGCTGGGCGACATGGGCCGGCACCAGGATGCGCGCGCGGCGTCCAAGCGCGCGATCCAGCTCAACCCGCCGCTCGCGCGCGCGCAGACGAACCTGTCGCTGGAGCGTTATCGCGCCGAGCGCCAGTCGGCCGAGCAGCGGCTCCGCGAGCAGCCCACGCCCGAAGTGGCCGAGGGCAGCGAGCTCGCGCACTTCAATCTCGGGCTCGCGTTCCGGCAGAAGGGCTACTACACGGAAGCGCTGCGCGAGTACCGCCTGGCGATCGAGCGCGGCGAGGATCGGCGGCTCGTGCGCCAGGCGATGGCGGAGGTCTATCTCCTCAAGCGCGACTTCCCCGACGCGCTCGAGCTGTACGAGTCGCTCATCCACGAGATTCCCGACTCACCGAAGCTCTGGAACGAGCGCGGCGTGGTGCTGCATCAGGCCGGCCGGACCGCGGACGCGCTGACGTCCTACCGGCAGGCCACGGAGGTGGATCCGCGGTACGCGCTCGCGTGGAACAACGTCGGCGTCGTGCTCGCGCATCAGGGCGACACCGAAGGTGCCATCGAGGCGTTTCGAAAGGCGCTGCAGCTGTCGTCCGACTTCGTGGGCGCGCGGCTCAATCTGGCGTTGCTCCTGACCCATCTGCGCCGCTTCCAGCTCGCGCTCGAAGCGTATCGGCAGGTGCTCGCCGGTCAGCCGGCTTCCGCGCCGGCGTGGAACGGCGTCGGACTCGTGCTGGTGGAGCTGAAGCGTTTCCCCGACGCCCGGAACGCATTCGTGCGCGCGGTGGAGGCCGATCCGCAGAACGCCGGCGCGCACTACAATCTGAGCTTCACGCTCTCGAATCTCGGCGATTACGACGGCGCACTGCGGGCCACCAAACGCGCGCTCGAGCTGGATCCGTACTATGTGTCGCAGAAATTCGCGCTCGCGATCGATCTCCAGTACGAGACCGTGTCGATCGGCGTCGTGCCCGAGATCTCGGCCGACGTCGCCGCCGAGACCCTGGGCGGCGAGTTTGCATTCGACCAGCGCCTGCTCGACAACATCTTCCAGGAGCTCGAGCCCGCCGCGACTGCGCCCCAGGCGGCCCCCGCGGGCCTCGCGAAGAAACCCGACGATCCGCTCGCCCTGGCGCGCGACTACGTGAGCAAGGGGATGATGGACCTCGCGGTTGCGGAGGCGACGCGGGCGGTGCAGCGCGGCGCCGACGCCGGCCAGGCGGCCACGCTGCTCGGCGACATCTACGCGCGCCGCGGCCTGCACGGCGAAGCGCTCGAGCGGTATCGCGAAGCGCGCACCCTCGATGCGGCGAATGCCGTCGCGGCGCTGGGGGAAGTGAAGAGCCTGCTCGCGATGCACCGCGCCGCTGAGGCATTGCCGCTGGCTGAGGGCCTGGTCGCGAGGGCACCAGAGGATGTCGAGATCCTCGTGGCGGCCGCAAAAGCGCGGGCGGCGACGGGCGATGCAGCGGGCTCGCTCACGGCGCTGCAGCAGGCGCAGACGCGGGCACCAGCCCGCGCCGATTTGCACAAGCTGCAAGGCGACATCGCGCTCAAAGTCGGCGACGGGCAAGGGGCGCGTGCGGCGTATCGCGCAGCCCTCGACCTCGACGCCGGATTCGTGCAGGTCTGGCTCGACCTCGGCCGCCTGCACGAACAGGACGAAGAATGGACCCACGCGCAGCGTGCGTATGAGGCGGCGATCGACGCACTGCCGACGTTCCATGAAGCGGCCCTGGCGCTGGCCGACCTGCTGCGTCGCACCGGCAGCGTCCGCGCGGCCGTCGTGCGGCTCGCCGAGATGCTCGAGCAGGATCCGTACGACATGGACGCGCTCATGCTGCTCGGCCGCGCGTTATTGGACGACAAGCGCAACGAGGAAGCGCTGGAGGCGTTCCGCCGCGCGCTCAAATTCGATCCCCAGCACACCGCGGCGCTGTTCTATCTCGGCGCGACGCTCGCGCGGGTGCAGCGCTACAGCGAGGCCGTGGACGCCTGGGAGCGCGTCACCCGCATCGATCCGGGTGGACCGTTCGCGCAACGGGCTCGGATGCATGCGCGCACGGCGGTCGATCTGCAGCGCATCTTCTCCACGTCGGACGCGGCCTAACCCATGCCGATCGAGGGACCGCTACGCGAGCTTGGGATCCACGATGTCTTCCAGCTGCTCGACTTGAGCCGGAAGACCGGGGCGCTGCGCGTCACCTCGGAGCTGCGCCACAACGAGGGGAAGATCTATTTCGACAACGGCGTCGTCGTGTCGGCGGAGATTCGCAGCAATCCGCACCCGCTTGGCGCGCTCCTGCTCCGCACCGGCAAGATCGCCGAGGCCGATCTCGAGCGCGCCCGCGACATGCAGCAGCGCCAGGGCGACAAGCGCCGGCTCGGCGAAATCCTCGTGGCGCTCGGCGTGATCACGCAGCGCGAGGTCGAGCGCCAGATCCACTTCCAGATCGAGGAAGTCGTCTTCGAGGTGATGAGCTGGAACGAGGGCTACTTCTCCTTTTCCGAAGAAGCCGAGAGCATCGTGCCGACCGAAGTGACGGTCCGGATCCCGGTGGAAGCGCTGCTGATGGAAGGTGCGCGCCGCATCGACGAGTGGTCGCGCATCGAAAACCGGATCCCGCACGTGGGTGTCGTGCCGTCGCTCGCGCCGCCACCCGAGGGCGGCGGCGGTGAGCTCGATCTCTTGCCGCCAGAATGGGAAGTGCTCGCCCTCATCGACGGCCAACGATCCATCCGGGGGCTGGCGACGGAGCTCGG
>Ga0070697_100002717_pt1 | contig 13631 bp, 8 predicted proteins | sample KBSK1501metaG_FD_65475 | JGI IMG/M metagenome (GOLD analysis project Ga0070697, IMG submission 65475) | Corn, switchgrass and miscanthus rhizosphere microbial communities from Kellogg Biological Station, Michigan, USA - KBS K1-50-1 metaG | ecosystem: Host-associated > Plants > Roots >... | reverse complement strand
GATCGCGATGTCGCGGGCGTGGAAGGCGAACGTCGAGGTCCTCTCCCGCGCGCTCAGATCGATCCGCACGGTTCCGCCGTAGCTCGGCTGCGCCGGGTCGACGATCAGCCGGATCGACTCGGAGGTCGGGACGACCGCCCGGCCGAGACGCGGGCCGGCGGCGGCCTCCGCCTCTCCGTGCGCGACCGCCAGGGAGACGACGCCTATAAAGATGATAGCGGCCGCCCGCCGGCCCGAAGAGGCGGCGCCGTTACGAAATCGTGTGTGGATCACGTGGCCTCCGTGGCAGGGAGCGTCACGTTATCGCTTGCTGTTGTGCGGGTCAAGGGGAGGTCGCTACGCGCTCCGAGTTGGGCCCCCTCACCACACACCAAAACATACGTTCGCCCGGGCCCGGACCACGACTCCGCAACAAGGCGGGTACAACTTGCCGTCCGGTGGGCGGGGTCCGATATTGAGATGGGGCTGCAGGAGCGCTCGGACGGAGGATCGATGGAGATCGACTCGACGAAGATCAGGGGCGTGGTCGTGGCGGTGGGGGTGGGGCTGGCGGTGCTGAAAATCGTCCGGCCGCTCGGGGCGGGTGGCGCGGTCCATCTCTTCTTCTACGACGGTCTCGCCGCGGCCGGGGGGGTGGCGTTGCTGGTGATGGGGTTCACTCTCCTGCGGCGCAAGCGGGTGCTCGAGAACGTCCCGGAGTCGAGGATCCGCTCGGTGGCGATGGGGTTCGCCGAGCTCGAAGGGATCGCGCAGAAGAAGTGCGAGCTCGCGGCGCCCTACTCCGGCATCCCGTGCGTCTACTACCGCTACCTGGTCGAGCAGGAGCGATCGACGGGGCGGGGCGGCCGGACCTGGGAGACGGTCGAGCGCGGCGAGTCGTCCGAGCCGTTCTATCTTCACGACCCGACCGGCACGATCCTGGTCGACCCCACCGGCGCGCAGGCGACGCTGAAGCAGAGCTATCGCAACATCGAGCGCGAGGGTGGCTGGCTCAGCAATCGGAAGCGGTACACGGAGTGGTGGATCGTCCAGGGTCAGAAGATGTTCGTCGCCGGCACGGTGCGGCGGCTGCGCGATCTGGCGCAGGAGCGCCGGGTCTCCCTCAACGACCGGCTGCGGGCGCTGAAGCACGACGCGGGCCGGATGAAGACCTTCGACACCGACCACGACGGGCAGATCGACACCGAGGAATGGGGGAACGCGGTGCGCGCGGTGCAGGAGGACCTGGCGCGCGAGCAGGTCGCCCCGCAGGAGGCGACGAAGCCCGAGGACGAAGTGGTGATCGGCAAGGGGAGCGACGAGACGACGTTCGTCCTCGCCGACCGCGGCGAGAAGTCGCTCGTGGGGCTCCTGTCGCTGGAGTCCGGCGCGGCGCTCGCCGGCGGAGCGGGTCTGGTCCTGGTCTTCCTGGTGTCGCTTCTGGCCCGGGCCGGGCTCCTGAAGGGCGGATGGGTCGTCCCCTGGTGAGCGCTCCGCGCTACCGGGCGGCGTCGGCGACCATCGGCCGCGAGCCCAGCGGGAACGTCTTGAGGGTGAACGGGACCAGATCGGGGCGATCCTCCTTCACGCGGTAGAACGCGTCCATCCCCACGTTCCTGAACGTCTGGACGATCCCGGAGGCGGGCCAGGTGACGCGCACCTCCGCGATGGAGCGCGCGTCGCCCAGCCCGATGTGCTGGCGCAGCGGCGAGCAGCCGAAGCTGCCGCCGGTCGACACGGAGCGATGGATCTCGCGCGGGCCCGAGGGGGTGTCGACGATCACCCGGATGCGGGCGCCGATTCCGGGGCGGTTCGAGCGCACCCCCTCGAGCGCCAGCGTGATCCAGTGGTTGCCGTGCCCGGGGTTCTCGTACAGGACGTTGCGGTAGTTGTCGCCTTCGTACACCCCGCCCATCACCTCGTAGATGTCCTCGTCGCCGTCGTTGTCGAAATCGGCGAACGACACGCCGTGCCCCTTCTGCAGGTGGCCGAAGCCGCCCGAGGTGGTCACGTCCTGGAAGTAGCGCCCGCCGGCGTTGCGGAACATGCGATTGGGGATGAGCGTCCCGAGGTTCGGATTCCCGGTGCCGACGTAGAAGTCGAGCCAGCCGTCGTTGTCGAGGTCGCCGTAGTTCGAGCCCATCGACAGGAGCAGCCAGTCGAGGTGCGCGGCGCGCGTGACGTCCTTGAACGTGCCGTCCCCCTCGTTGTGGTACAGACGCGGCTTCACTCCCGGGTGGGGCATCCTCAGATAGTCGGCCGCGAAATCCCCGACGCTCTTGCTGTCGTACCCCGAGACGAAGATGTCCAGCCAGCCGTCGTTGTCGTAGTCGAAGAACCAGGCGGGGAAGCTCTTGACCGGCTCGGTCACTCCGGCGGCCGCCGACACGTCGGTGAACTGCCATTCGGTCGGACCGGCGCCCCCCGGCTTCGGCCCGTCGTTGCGGAACAGGAGGTTGGGCTCCTGGCGGCAGGAGACGTACAGGTCGGGGCGACCGTCGTTGTTGTAGTCGCCGCTGGCCACCGCCTTCGCGTAGCAGCCGATCGTCAGCCCGGAGGCGGCGGCGCACTCGGTGAAGGTGCCGTCGCCGTTGTTGTGATACAGCTCGCTCGGGTTCGGGTCGTCCTTCTCCGACTCGGTCCCCACGAACAGATCGAGACGGCCGTCGTTGTCGTAGTCGAACCAGGTGGCCGTCTGGGTCGGACGCAGGCTGAGCAGACCGGCCTTTTCGGTGACGTCCTCGAACGTCCCGTCGCCGTTGTTCCTCAGGAGCGAGTGGGGCAGGTGGCCCGCTTTCTCCAGCCACCCGCCGCGCAGCATCAGGACGTCCGGGTGGCCGTCGTTGTCGTAGTCGGTCTGCATGATGTTCAGGCTCCAGACCTCGCCCGTCAGGCCGGCCTGAACGGTGCGCTCGGAGAACGTGCCGTCAGCGTTGTTCCGGAAGTAGCGGATCTGCCCGCGCGTCCCGTTCGAGGAGACCATGAGGTCGAGGTAGCCGTCGCCGTCGAAGTCCTCGGCGATCGAGCCGCCCGCGAGGTCATCGACGTCGACCCCCAGGACGCCCGCGATGTCGTGGAACGGCTTGATGTCGTAATCGGACGCGAAGGCGCTCGGCGGAATGAGCCACTGGGGCGGCACCTTGTCGGGATAGTCCCCCAGGGTCATCGCGGCGATGTTCAGCCACCAGCGGGCGTCGAGATCGCCGGGATGCTCCTTTAGCTGCTCGAGCAGGACGCGCGTCGCCTCGGTCGAGCCCCGGGCGCGGCCGTGCACGCCGCCACCCTTGATCGGCATGAGGCAGGACTCCGTGTTGTGGTGCGCCTGGCAGTTCTCCTGCTCGCCCAGACGCAGGTACGCCAGCGCCAGGCTGTGATTGAGATACGACCTGTTCCGGACGGTGGGCGGCGTCGAGCTGTCCTCTGCCGTCTTGATCAGGTCGAGGAACGCCTGGATCGACTCCTGGACCTTGCCGCATTTCATCAGCTCCTCGGCGTAGTGTGGCTGCAGCTCGAAATAGTCCTGGGCGCTGAACGACCCTTCCAGCTCGGTGCGCAGATGCTCGGCCCGAGCCGTGTTCATGAAGGGGTTTTCCATCACCTTGGTGTCGCGCGCCAGCTGCTGCAGGCGCTCCGCCATGCGGCGCGTCCCTTCCCCGGGCAGACCCGGGGTCGGTCCGGATCGGCCCCGCGAACAGCCCGGGAGCAGCGCGAGCGCCAGCATCGCGGTCACCCCTGCCGAAGACCGTGTCATCGCCTAACTATGCCCCGAACCGGTGCCGCCGGCAACCACGGCCGGGGCCGCGTTTCCGAGGAGCGGCGGACCGCTTGCGCGCCCGGGCTCTCCGCCTATATTCGGATCGTCGGCGGTCCGCGGACCGCTCCCCGGCGTCCGCGCCAAGGAGGAGGACGGAATGGGCTTCATCTTTGTAATCGGGCTCCTGCTCGCGGTCGTGGTCGTCGTCGGTTACCTGGTCGGTATCTACAACCAGCTCATCGGGGTGCGGGTCAATGTCGACCGGTCGTGGTCGAACATCGAGGTCCTCGAGAAGCAGCGCTACGACGAGATCCCGAGGCTGGTGAAAGTGTGCGAAGGGTACATGCAGTACGAGCGCGAGACCCTCGAGAAGGTGATCGCGGCGCGCACCCGCTACCTGGCCGCCCAGGGTCCGGCGGCCAAGGCCGAGGCCGGGTCGCAGATGGCGGGCGCGCTGAAGAGCCTGTTCGCCGTGGTGGAGAACTACCCCGAGCTGAAGGCCAACCAGAACTTCATGCAGCTGCAGGGCCGGATCACCGAGCTGGAGAACGAGATCGCCGACCGGCGCGAGTTCTACAACGACTCGGTCACCATCCTGAACACCCGCATCGAGCAGATCCCGTACGTCTTCTTCGCGCACATGCTGAACTGCGTCCCGCGCGAGATGTACAAGGTCGCGGACGCCGAGCGCGTGGCGCCCGAGATCAAGTTCGCCTTCCCGCGCTAGCTGGCGCGGCGGCGCGGCGGCCGCGTCCCCAACCCGCCCGCCTATTTCGGCTCGAAGATCAGCGGCAGGCCCGTGCGCGCGCTGCCGATCATGATCACCTTCGAGTTCGCGCTGCTGGCCAGCTTCTCGGTCGCCTCGATCCCCTTCCACTCCAGGAGCTGCGCGCTGATCCCCTGCGCCACGATGCGCTGAAAGTCGGCGATCCCCTGGGCCTCGATCCGCTTGCGCTCGGCCTCCTGCTTCTCCTTCTGCAGCACGAAGGTCATGCGCAGGGCGTCCTGCTCGGCCTGCTGCTTCGCCTCGATCGAGGACTTCAGCATCGCCGGCAGCTGCACGTCGCGCAGCAGGATGTTCTCCACGAGGATGCCGCGCGGGCCGAGCTGCGCCGCCAGCTCCTTCTGCACCTGCATCGCGACCTCCTCGCGCGCCCCGGTGTACAGGGCGTTGGCGTTGTGCGCCGCGGTGGCCGAGCGGATCGCCGAGCGCAGATTCGGCTCGATCACCACGTTCAGGTAGTTCGGACCGATCTTCTGGTACACGTCGGCGGCCTTCAGCGGGTCGAGGTGGAACAGCAGCGACGTGTCGAGCGTGATGATCAGCCCCTCCTCGGAGGGCACGCTCGCGGTCTCCTTGAGCTCCTGCGTGCGGATCGGCAGCTTGTTGTTCGTCTTGAACGGAGAAATGAAATGCGTCCCCTCCGGAAGCGCCTCGCCGGTCACCTGGCCGAACAGGGTGAGCACGCCGACGTGACCGGCCGGCACGTAGGCGATGGACGACAGGAGACCGATGACGGCCAGCCCGCCGATGACCAGCGTGGCCACCGCCTTTGGAAGCCAGCGATCCTTGCGGGCCATGTACACTTCGCGCGGTTCAGGCATGACACCCTCCCTGCTTCTGTTGAGTGATGAGGCGGGATTCCATCCCGCGGTGGGCGCATTGTAGCCGCGTTATGGATGCCCCGGCCTCCGCGATAAGATGTGCCGCCGTAAGAGCCGCGGCAAAGGCGCGGCCGGGAGGACGATGCCGGGGCTCCTGTCCAGAGAGCGAATCATCGCCGGGCCGGGATTCAACCGCTGGCTGGTGCCGCCGGCGGCGCTCCTGATCCATCTGTGCATCGGCCAGGCCTACGCCATCAGCGTGTTCAACCTGCCGCTCAGTCGGGCGCTCGGGGTCACCGAGGCGCTCCCCGACGACTGGAAGCTCACGACGCTCGGCTGGATCTACACGCTGGCGATCGTCTTCCTCGGTCTTTCGGCGGCGTTCGCGGGCACCTGGCTGGAGCGCGCCGGACCGCGCAAGGTCGGTGTCGTCGCCGCCTCCTGCTGGGGCGGCGGCTTCCTGCTCGCGGCGCTGGGCGTCCGTCTGCACTGGATCGGCCTCGTCTACCTCGGATACGGCGTGATCGGCGGCTGCGGTCTGGGGCTGGGGTACGTGTCGCCGGTCTCCACCCTGATCAAGTGGTTCCCCGACCGGCGCGGCATGGCGACGGGGATGGCGATCATGGGGTTCGGCGGCGGCGCCCTGATCGCCGCACCCCTGTCGGTCGCGCTGATGACGCGCTTCGCGTCCGTCACTTCGGTGGGCGTGTGGCAGACGTTCGTGGTGATGGGGTTGACCTATTTCTGCTCGATGCTGGCCGGCGCCTTCCTGTTCCTCCTGCCGCCGCCCGGCTGGCGACCGGCCGGCTGGACGCCGCCCGCGGACGAGCGCGTCCTGGTCGCCCGGGGGCACGTGCGACCCGGCACCGCCCTGCGCACCGCGCAGTTCTGGCTGCTGTGGGCGGTGCTCTGTCTCAACGTAACCGCCGGGATCGGCGTGCTCGGACAGGCCTCGCCGATGATCCAGGAGATCTTCAAAGGGGCCGTCTCGCCGGGGGCGGCGGCGGGATTCGTCGGCCTGCTCAGTCTGTTCAACATCGGTGGACGGATCGCCTGGGCGTCGCTGTCCGATTATCTCGGCCGCAAGCGCACCTATGCCGTCTTCTTCTCCCTGGGCGCGCTCCTGTACGCCTCGTTGCCTCCCGCCGGTCGGATCGGCAGCGTGCCTCTGTTCGTGGGGTGCGTCTGTCTGATCCTGACCATGTACGGCGGCGGGTTCGCCACCGTTCCCGCCTATCTCGCCGACGTCTTCGGCACCCAGTTCGTGGGGGCGATCCACGGACGTCTTCTGACCGCCTGGTCGATGGCGGGCGTTCTCGGCCCGGTGCTGGTGAACTACCTGCGGCAGTTCGAAATCGATCGCGGCGTGCCGAAGGCCGAGGCCTACAACCTGACCATGGAGATCATGGCCGGTGTCCTGGCGGCCGGTTTCCTGTGCAACCTGGCGATCCGCCGGGTCCCCGAGAAGCACTACATGACGGCCGGGGAGCTCGAGGCGGAGCGGCGGCTCCTGCACCAGACGGCGACGCCGGCACCGGCCGGGCCGGGAGCCGGCCGGTCGCTTCCGTCCACGCCAGGCTGGGTCGTGGCGGCGGCGTGGATCGCGGTCGGCGCGCCGCTGGCGTGGGGGATCGCCTCGACGCTGTCGAAGGCCCTGCTTCTTTTCAGAAGAGCCTGAGACGCCGGTCGGTCGCGAGGCGGGATGCTACAATCCTCGCCCAGATCGGGAACTTCGAGCCGGAGGGAGCGCTTGCCCAGGAAGGCGAAGGCGGCGAAGGTCGAGACGGCGAAGAAGCCTGCGAGGCCGAAGGGAAAACGTCCGGGGGGCAAGGTGGTCCAGATGGATCTGTTCCGCGCCGGTCCGGCGCGCAAGGAAGGCGCGCCGCAGGAGGAGCGCGCGCGCCGGAAGGACAGGGCTCCGCAGAAGGACGAGGCGTCCGCCCGCGACGCCGGCGCTCCGGCCGCCGGGAAGAAGGGCGCGCCCGAGCGCCGGCGCGAGACCGCCGAGTCGATCGGCCGGCGGCAGCGCGAGATCTCGGTGGCGGAGTTCTTCCAGAAGAACCGCCATCTGCTCGGCTTCGACAATCCCGCCAAGGCGCTTTTGACCGCGACCAAGGAGGCGGTCGACAACTCGCTCGACGCCTGCGAGGAGGCCGGCATCCTGCCGGTGATCGACGTCGCCATCGAGGAGCAGGCCGAGGACCGCTTCCGTCTGTCGGTGACCGACAACGGCCCGGGGATCGTGCGCAACCAGGTGGCGAAGGTGTTCGGCAAGCTCCTGTACGGCTCGAAGTTCCACGTCCTGCGTCAGAGCCGCGGCCAGCAGGGGATCGGCGTCTCGGCGGCCGGGATGTACGCCCAGCTCACCACCGGGCAGCCGGTGCGGATCACCTCGCGCACCGGCAAGAAGAGCGCGGCGCACTTCTTCGAGATCCAGATCGACACGACGCGCAACGAGCCGAAGGTCCTCACCGACCGCGAGGTCGAGTGGGAGACGGAGCACGGCACCCGCGTCGAGATGGATCTCGCCGGCACCTACAAGAAGGGGCGCCGCTCGGTCGACGACTACGTGATGCAGTCGGCGCTGGCCAACCCGCACGCCACGGTGCACTACAAGCCGCCCAAGGGCGACGAGTTCCACCGCGAGCGGCTCACCACCGAGCTGCCGCGCGAGCCCCTGGCGATCAAGCCGCACCCGTACGGCGTCGAGCTGGGCGTCCTGATCACGATGCTGCGCGACACCAAGGGCCGCACGCTGAAGGGGGCGCTGCAGTCGGACTTCTCGCGGGTCAGCGCCAACGTGGCGGAGGAGATCTGCAAGGCGGCGGGGCTGAACCCCGAGATGAGACCTCGCGCGCTCGGCGTGGCGCAGGTCGAGGCGCTGTTCCGCGCCATCCCGAACGTGAAGATCATGGCGCCGCCGACCAGCACCATCGTGCCGATCGGCGAGGCGCTCATCCTCGAGGGGCTGAAGCAGACGGTGAAGGCCGACTTCTACACCTCGACGACGCGGCCGCCGGCGGTCTACCGGGGCAACCCGTTCGTGGTCGAGGCCGGTCTGGCGTACGGCGGCGACCTGCCGGCGGAGGAGCTGATCGATCTGTGGCGCTTCGCCAACCGCGTGCCGCTGCAATACCAGCAATCGGCCTGCGCCATCACGCGCGGCGCCCTGACCACCGACTGGCGCAGCTACGGTCTGCAGCAGGGCAAGGGGGCGCTGCCGGTCGGCCCGATGATCCTGTTCGTGCACGTCGCCAGCGTCTGGGTGCCGTTCACCTCGGAGAGCAAGGAGGCGATCGCCTCGTACCCGGAGATCATCCGCGAGCTGCGTCTGGGGCTGCAGGAGGTCGGCCGCCGCCTGGGCGGCTTCCTGCGGCACCGCCAGCGCCTGGCGGAGGCGGAGAAGAAGCGTTCGTACATCGAGTCGTACATCCCGCACATCGGCATCGCCCTGCGCGAGATACTCGGCCTGTCGAAGGCGGAGGAGGAGAAAGTCGTGACGACGCTCACCGACACGCTCGAGAAGAGCCGCACGCCATGACCGACGCCAACGCCCATTTCCAGGGTTCGATTCCGGAGAACTACGATCGTTATCTCGGCGGCGTCCTGTTCGAGCCGTACGCCCGCGACCTGGCGGGTCGCATCGACGCGAAGCCGGGCGCCCGCGTCCTGGAGATCGCCTGCGGCACCGGGATCGTCACGCGCCGTCTGCGCGAGCGCCTGCCGGCCGGCGTCCGCCTCGTGGCGACCGATCTCAACGAGCCGATGCTGGAGTACGCGCGGCGCAAGCTCCTCGAGACGCGCGGGATCGAGTGGGGCCAGGCGGACGCCTGCGCGCTGCCGTACCCGCCGGCGTCGTTCGAGACGGTCGTCTGCCAGTTCGGGATGATGTTCGTCCCCGACAAGACGGCGGCGTTCCGCGAGGCGCGGCGCGTCCTGGTCCCGGGCGGCACCTTCCTGCTCAGCGTCTGGGACTCCCTCGAGCAGAACCGCTTCGCCCGGATGGCGCACGAGACGATCGGTAGCTTCTTCACGGTCGACCCGCCCACCTTCTACCAGGTCCCCTTCTCGATGCACGACCGGGACGCCCTGCGGGCGCTCCTCGTGGACAACGGCTTCGGCGCGGTGCGCATCGACGAGGTCGAGCTCGAGGGCCAGAGTCCGACCGCCCACAACCTGGCGACCGGGCTGGTCGAGGGGAACCCGGTCGGCACGGCGATCCGCGAGCGCTGCGATGTCCCGCCCGACACCGTCATCGCGGCGGTGGAGAAAACGCTGGTGCGCGAGTTCGGCGACGGCCCGGTGCGCGTGCCGCTGCACGCCCTCGTCGCCAGCGCCCGCGCCGGCGCCGACGCGAAAGCGTGACGAGAGGACGAGGAGGAACGATGGCCTCAGCGACCGTCAAGAAGATCGAGCACACCGCGGAGGAGGTGCGCGCCACCATCCTCAAGCACCAGAAGCCGCGCCTGCGCTTCCCGCTGCGCAGCCTGTCGAACGTCAAGTACGACCCGAAGAAGGGGCACTTCGAGATGCGCGGCCGCAAGAAGGAGCGCACCCTCACCGTCTCGACCGTGAAGACGTTCGCGCAGACACTGCGCATGATGGCGCTGTCGAAGGAGCTGGTCGGGCAGGACGACATCGCGACGAAGCGGGAGGCGTACTACGTCTCGAAGAACTGGGAGGACGCGCGCTTCCTGGAGCAGGCCGAGTCCGACGCCGTCATGGACGACGTCGAGGCGTTGTTCGAGGTCAACCGCGAGCAGATCGGCTTCGTCCCCGAGGAGAAGGGCGGGGAGATCTCCGGGAAGCTGATCATCGTCGACAAGGACACCGAGAGCGGCAAGCCGCTGCGCATCGACTGCACCAAGTTCGGCTCGGGCGCCTACTCGATCCCGATCTCAGTCGAGCACCTCAAGTTCGAGACCGACGCCGAGTTCATCCTGGTGATCGAGACCGCCGGCATGTTCCAGCGCCTGGTGAAGCACAAGTACTGGAAGACCGCCAACTGCGTCCTGGTCTCGATGGGCGGCGTGCCGACGCGCGCCTGCCGCCGGTTCATCCGCCGTCTCGCTGACTTCAAGAAGATCCCGGTCTACGTCTTCGTCGACGGCGACCCGTACGGCATCTCCAACATCTACCGCACCCTCAAGGTCGGCTCCGGCAACGCGGCGCACCTGAACGAGTACTTCTGCGTCCCGCAGGCGAGCTATCTCGGCATCACGCCGCAGGACATCGTCGACTACAAGCTGCCCACCCACCCGCTCAAGGACGTCGACATCAAACGCGCCCGCGACGCCATCAAGAACGACCCGTTCTTCCAGCACCACAAGCAGTGGGTCGCCGCCGTCGAGCACCTTTTGAAGATGGGCGTCCGCGCCGAGCAGCAGGCCCTCGCCAAGTGGGGGCTCAACTACGTCATCGACACGTATCTTCCGGAGAAGCTGAAGCACCCGGAGAAGTTCCTGCCGTAGGGTCGCCCGGGGGGCCAGGCGTGCACGGGGCCAGGGGCTCGCCGGGCACGGGTCCGGGACGCTTCGCGTCCCTCCCCTCTCGTCGCCTCGCGCCCACCCACCGCGCTGAGGAGCGCGCGGCGGGGCCCGGGGCGCGAGGTCTCCGAAGGCCCGGCGAGCCCCTGGCTCCGCGCGCGCCCGGCTCGGACGATCCTGCGTCGGGACTTGCTTCGGCGAGTTCTTGCGGACCCAGATGTTGACTCCCAGGGCCCTTGACGGCATATGGATGACAACCAGCAGATGACGCGCCCAGGGGTCCGCATCCGGAGAATCGGAATGTCGTGGTTCCGGCGCGTTCTGCGTTTACCTCAGGGACGGACCACTATCGCGCACGAGAAATGAACCACGGGCCGTCCAGAGGCCGGGGTGCCGGCCGCGCCGTGCCCCGCCAGATCAAAGGGAAGGAGGCCGTTCCGATGAACGCACAACGATTCTCACCGTCGCGCGCGATCGCACCGGCGGTCGCGCTCGCACTGTCGGCGCTCTTCACGTCGCCCGCCGCCGCCGCGAACGTGACGGTCGGGAATGGAAACCAGGCGAGCTGCACCACGGCGGCTTTCCAGGGCGCGCTCCTGAACTTCCCCGGCGGGACGATCGACTTCTGGTGTGGCAACCAGATGACCACCATCACCATGACGACGTCGATCGATATCGCGGCCGACACGATCATTTCCGGCGGTGAGCTGATCACTCTGACGGGGATCCAGCAGGCGGGACCCTTGTTCCGGGTCGATCCCAGCGTCGGGCTCTCCCTCGTTTCGCTCAATCTCGGTGGCGGCAACGCAGGTGCCGTCAACGGCGGCGCCGTTCTCAACAACGGCACCCTCCATCTGGAGGATGTCAACCTGATCGCCAATCAGGCGGCATCGGGCGGGGCGATCTACAACAACGGCACCCTCGTCGCGCACGACACGACGTTCTGGGCCAACACGGCTCAGAACGGCGGCGCGGTCTACAACGCGCCCGGGGCGAACGCGACGTTCGAGAACTGCACGTTCAGCAAGAACAACGCCGCCACCGGTGCCGGCGGCGGTCTCTACAACGACACGAACGCGACGGCGGACTTCAACTTCGTCACGCTCAACCTCAACACCGCCCTCACCGGAGCCGGCCTCTATAACTCCAGCGGCGGCGGCGCGCTGACCCTGCGCGACACGATCGTGGCCGGACAGATGGGCGGCGGCGTCGCCCAGTGCTCCGGGGCCATCACGACGAAAGGCCACAACGATTCGAGCGACAATACCTGCCAGTTGAACGGGATGATGGGCGACCTGATCAGCGTGGGTCCCGACCTTCTCCCCCTCGCGCAGAACGTGAACGGTCAGAATGTCAAGACGTTCACCTGGACCCACATGCCTTCGCTGAACAACCCCACGAGCAAGGTCATCGACGCCGGCGACGCATCGAATTGTCCGGCCAAGGATCAGATAGGCAACTCGCGGCCCTTCGGGGTCGCCTGCGACATCGGAGCGGTCGAGCAGCCGGCGCCGCCGCACACCTGGTACGTCAAGCCGTGGCAGGATGGCGGAAACGACGGGTTCACGTGCCAGGTTCCGAAACAGGCCTGCGCCACGATCAACGCCGCGATCGGCAAGGCCCTGGATTGGGATGCCATTTACGTGGCGAGGGATCCGAATCATCCATACACGGGCTCCGGCACCAACGTCGTGGACGTGAGCAAGAGCATGAACATCATCGGCGGCTGGGACCTGAATTTCACCAGTCAGTCCGACAGCAGCACCATCTACGGGGAGGGGGTGAGGCGCTGTCTTTTTGTCGAGCCGGGGAAAACGCTCGTGATGAAGTCCATCGACCTGTATTTCGGCGACATCGGCGCGGGATCGGGCGGAGGCGCGCTGGTTCAGGGGAAGCTCTACGCCTCGAACATGGTGTTCTGGGACAACGCCGCCCGGGAGGGCGGTGGTCTGTTCGTCGACGGCGCCGCGGCTTACGCGAGCATCGATAGCAGCTTGATTGCCTTCAACGGGGCCGGAAACGGCGCCGGCGTGCTGGTGAACGGCGGTCGGGTCGTGCTGTGGAACTCGACGGTGTCGACCAACGCGCAGAATTGCAACAATCCCGCGGACGGCTGCTACGGTCGTGGAGAAGGGGTCTACGTACGGTCCGGAAGCGCCCTGGTGTGGTGGAGCACGATCGCGGACAACACGGGGCAGACAGGTGATGCTCAGGGCGTGTACATCGATGATCCGCAGACCGGCTACGCGGACATGATCGGCTCCCTGATTGCGCAAAGGACCGGGGGGGCGATCGATTGTCAGGGGCCGGTGATCGACAGGGGCTACAATGTCGAATACTGGAATGACTGCGGTCTGAGCTCCGCCAACAATATCGTCAACGCCGTCAATCTCAATCTGAACCTGGGGCCACTGGCTTACAACGGCGGCTCGAGTCACAACTATACGCACGCGCTCGGATTCGGAAGCATTGCGGTCAACAAGGGAACGCCCCTGTCGGGACCTGACCCCGACCAGCGGGGCATATCGCGGCCGCAGTACGGAGTATGGGATGCCGGCGCCTATGAGTACGACAATGCCATATGGTTCATTCCGCCGCCGGCACAGCCGATCCCGCACGGATTCACTCTCGACTGGAAAAACGGCAAGAAGATGGGCTTGCAGGTCGACATCCCGCCGGACGCGGCATCCTCGCTGCTGAATCCCGAGGCGGAATACACTCCGCGACAAGGCCCCGCCCACGACGTGCCCCTCGGCAAGCCGCTCGCGGTCTTCGACGTGCGGGCGTATGGCCAGGGGGCCGCGGGG
>Ga0070697_100002716_pt1 | contig 13635 bp, 11 predicted proteins | sample KBSK1501metaG_FD_65475 | JGI IMG/M metagenome (GOLD analysis project Ga0070697, IMG submission 65475) | Corn, switchgrass and miscanthus rhizosphere microbial communities from Kellogg Biological Station, Michigan, USA - KBS K1-50-1 metaG | ecosystem: Host-associated > Plants > Roots >... | reverse complement strand
CAGCGAAGTCAAGAAAGGAATCGAGGCAGGCCGGTCATAAATTTCATCCAGCTTTGAGATTAACCGATACGTAAGCCAGAGCAGAACTTGTATCTGTCTCTGGCTTAAACCCGCTAAGAGGTTTAGAGGAGGGCTACCACCCGTCCCTTAGTCCGCAATGAAGGCAGTTATCTTCACACAACATGGTGGTCCTGAAGTTTTACACTTCACTGAGGTCGCCAATCCGCCGATCAAGGCCAATGAGGTATTGGTTGAAGTGCGCGCCTGCGCCCTCAATCACCTGGACGTTTGGGTCCGTAATGGTCTACCCGGAATCAAGATTCCGCTGCCGCATATTCTCGGTAATGATGTGGCCGGGGTCGTGCGCGAGGTCGGCGAATTGATCACCTGGGTAAAGCCTGACGATGAGGTAATGATTCAGCCCGGAGTGTCGTGCGGACATTGTGTCGAATGTCTCGCCGGTCGGGACAACATGTGCGATGAATACGACATCATTGGCTATCGCCGCGATGGCGGATACGCCGAATTGGTCGCCGTCCCCGCCTTGAATGTAATTCCGAAACCAAAAAACTTGAGTTGGCAAGAAGCTGCAGCGTTGCCGCTTGTGACTTTAACCGCATGGCACATGCTGGTCACGCGCGCGAACTTGCAACCGGGCGAGGATGTCTTGATTCAGGCCGCCGGCAGTGGCGTCGGTTCGCTCGGCATTCAAATCGCCAAGCTGCGCGGCGCGCGCGTGATTACCACGGCAAGTTCTGACGAAAAGCTTGCAAAGGCGCGGGACCTCGGGGCTGATGAAGCCATAAACTACACCAGTAGTGATTGGCCCAAAGAGGTAAAGCGCCTCACGAATAGTCGTGGTGTCGATGTGGTCTTCGAACATACGGGTGCGACTACCTGGCCGGGCTCGATTATTTCGCTGAAGAAGGGTGGCCGTTTGGTGACATGCGGCGCAACCAGCGGCTTCGACGCACACACGGATTTACGGCACGTGTTTTATCGTCACTTAACGATTCTCGGATCGATGATGGGGTCGAAGGCGGACTTATTAGCGGCGATGAAATTCATTGAGAGTGGCCAGATCCGGGCCGTCGTCGATCGCACATTGCCACTTACCGAAGCACGAAAAGCGCATGAATTGATGGAAGACCGGGCACAGTTTGGAAAGTTGGTCCTGTTGCCGTAGCGCTCGTGTTAGCAGCCCGACCGTCAGGGAGGGCCTCGTCGTCATCAATCATCGTTCACATTCAAAGTAAGCCGTCCCTGACGGTCGGGCTACTGACACGACAGGTTTCTGCGAAGGCTCACTTTCCGGAGTAATCCTCAACCTTGAATCGCTTTTGCAACGCGGTCATATTGGCGGGGTCGATATCAAAGTTGGATCCAGCGATCACTTTTCGTCCTTCATCGGTCACAACCCAATCGATCACCTTCGGCGCGTTCGTTCGCAAGATCGCTGAATCGTCTTTCGTCAGTTGCCTCCCATCTTTCCGCGAGAATATCCACAAGTGTTGAAAATGAGCATCGCGTTCGTACTTAAGGTCACGCTCGAATTGAGTCGCGGGCGTCGATTCGGGACGGTAAGTCGACGTGTCTGGCGTTTCGTCTCCGGAAGTACTCTTGCGCCGGCAAGCCGAAATGGTGAGCCCGAGGGCAAGAACGAGAGCTAGCGTGGCAACTAGGCGAAATCTGTTTCCCATCGGCCTGGTTGGAGTCAAATGCTAACCCCCTTGCTACTGCAAGCTTTTCTGTGCCTGCCTACGGCGAATTGTCATCATCGCTATCGCCGTGGTCGCTGTCATCGGTATTTGTGTCTGCTGGTGGCTCGCCTTTCTGCTCCCGTATATGAAATACGCTGCAATCGGCGTCCTCATATACGCGATCGAACCAACCGCTCTGCAACGCGTTATCAATGAAAGGAATGTGGTCCTTTGTATTGTCGGTAAAAACCCAACGTGAACCGAACCGATCACGAATCAGCGGAGCTGGATCCTCTTCATTGCCGGTCGTGATTCCTTCGTATAGCTTTGACAACTGAGTGTTTTTGTCCAGCAGGTACGTTGGATCGAGACCAGAAACATAAACGTGCGTAGGATCAAAATAAAACAGTCGCGGAAAGTCGTCCCAATCAGTATTAAAGACCAATTGACCGGCGGGAATATTTGAGCGCATCCAGGCCGCGCCGTTTGCATAATAATCGCGACGTTCGCTTTGGGCTATGTCCCGCGCAGTGTGGTGAACGATCAGAATCAGCGCTACTCCAAGTACGACCGTCACTGCGCCGCCCTTGATCATTTGCCACTTCTCTTCCCGCTTGACCTCCTTTTCCACTGCGGCTGGTTGTTGCCGATCGAAAAACGGTTGCAAGTCCGACATCACGTCTTCCGGCAGATGAGTAAACAGTGCCCGTCCGCGCCACAGACTCTCCAGAGTGAAGGCAGCAAACAGAATCGCGAACGGCGGAAAGTATTCCGCGATCCGTTTCCACCGCATGGTCATTATCATCAGCACCGTAGAAAAGATTAGGAAGAATAGCGGACGCGCGGAATTCCTGCGATTAGACGCATCGAATGCGATGTAACCTACGGTCATCGCCACGAGGGCCACGAGGCAGTTCACGAAGAAATCCCAGGTATCATAGGGATACCACTCCTGTCCGACGCTAGTGCCGAAATCGCGCGGCGTGATCTTCACGCGCGCATGCTCCCAAAAAAGTTGCAGATTATGCGGGAAATATGGATTGATGATCAACCCAAGAATCGAACCAGCCACAACCGACGCCAGTGGACGCCATTCGAAGCGTTTTTCAGTCCATGCGATGACGACGGTCCAGATCAGGCTCGCGACGCCCAACAGCACAAACATGTCGTAAGTCAGCGCAAAGACAAACGCCAGTGGCACGAGCGGCCAATACTTTCGCTCAAACAGCAGGTACGTTCCAATGATTAGGAATATGATTGCGAACGGTGGCGCTTTGGTCATGCTCAACCGATAAAGAAACGGCGCCGAACACCCCAACAACGCGAGCAGCCAGATAAGCCGATAACGGATCTCGTAACGCACAATCAGCCAGTAGCAGGAAAACACTGCCACCGACGCAAAGATGACGGCGGCAACTTTCGCTCCCGTCTGCAGATCACGAAACCAGGTGAACGGAATCAGCAGAAGGTGAAACAGGTAATGATGATCAACGTAATCGTGAGGGTTCAGCGTGGTCAGCGGCAGCCAGGTGAACGCCGGAGGAAAAAAATGCCTTGCGCGCATATTCTCCCACAGCAGGCGCGCCCATTTGATGTGGTAGTAGCCGTCAAAGTCACCACAGCATATTGCCGGCGTCGAATACTGCAAGTACCAAAATACCAGGACTATCGCGATGCCGCCGGCGGCCAGGTCGGCCGTCCGCACGGCGGACTCGGACTTGATCCAGTTTTTAAAGCTGCGCGTTCTGGCGCTGGGGACAATAGTTGGCGACGATTCGATTTCTTCCATGGCTAGAAAGAAGAATGCCGGAAGCAATCAAACAAATCAACAGTTTTTTAAAACTCAAGTTTCGTTTTGATGGCGTTAGAGCGAAAGGATGAAAATTGGGTTCAAGCAAGCAGCTCGTTCATTAAATCGAGTAGTCGAGTGGGCTCGATCGGCTTCGTCAGATGAGCATTGAATCCTGCTTCTAAAGACCGACCGCGATCGTCGTACTCTGTGTATCCGGTGACGGCGATTATTGGAGTGTCGCGATAAGGCGTCATGCCGCGCAACGCCTCGACGAGTTCGTAGCCATTCATTTCCGGCATGCCGATGTCGGAAATTATCAAATCGAATTTTTGCTCGCCGGCGATTTTCAGAGCCTCCGTGGCGCGTTCCGCGGTCACCACGTGGTAACCAGCATGCTTTAAAAAAAGACTAATCATGTCGGTAACATCATTGACGTCGTCGACGACGAGGACCGTTCGCTGCAAAGTACGCGTCCGGCGTGTACTCGATGCTCGGGGTAAGCGGCGGACGACTTTTTGCGATCCGGGAACGAAGGCCTGGGGAGCTGGTGGCAATCGTCGTTCATTCGGCGAAGACGATGAGTTTAGAGGCAACCCTGGATTTAGTAATCTGGGGATGTTCGCTTGCAGAAGTTGATTAAGCATCGGTGTCGAATTCTTAGAGGCGACTCGTCACCATTCAGACCGGCTCAAAAACAGAAACCAATCCGTATTCCTTCTAAATCTTGAAGGGCGGTTCGCAACCAACGTTCGTTGCCTTGGGGGGGCGACATAATCTAGCGCAAAAGCAGGAGCCTGTCCATCAGATTTGTAATCATTTGATGCCATTATCGCGAACTTTCCCTACTGAACTTTGAAGAGCTCCAGTGACGGCGTGATATTCTTGTGACGATGTCGGTCCGCCCCACCAACTACAGCTATCGTTTGTTAGGTTTCTTGCCTCTCGCTTTTTTTATCGCCCAGGTCATTCATTACTGGCGATTCGGCGGCTTAGGTAATTTGCTCTGGATGTGCAACGTGGGAAATCTCTTGCTGGCGATTGGGTTGTTCCTGGATCATCGCGAGTTGATTCGGGCGGCGGCCATTTGGACAATTCCCGGTTTAGTTGTTTGGGTTCGATACGTGCTGTTGGATTACGGATTTCTGTTTTCCTCAGCGTTGGCGCACGTCGGCGGGATTATTGTTGGCTTGATCGCTCTGCGTCGCGTGGGAATGGATCGCACTGCATGGCTCTACGCGTTCGTCTGGGCGTTATTCATGCAAATGACAGCGCGGCTTCTGACCCCGCCAGAATTAAATGTAAACATTTCTTATAACATTCAACCAGGATGGGAAAGATATTTCACGAGCTACTGGAAGTTCTGGATCCTGTTGACTATGGCAACAGCGTTGGTTCTCTGGACACTGGGAAGGATACTTTCATTGTTATGGCCGGAGGCCAGGCGAACTCGTGCTGAGATTCAGGCGGCTTAGGTTCGCCCAAGCACTGCCGCCTGCGGACTCAGCATTAAGACATGCCAGCGGGAAAATGTCTTGATGAGTTCGCTGCGCAAAGTCACGTAGGCTGTCTCGACATAAAGTTTTTCTGCCACCGGCCACTCCAGTCGCACAATCGGATTGAAAGAAAAAGGAACATCCGGTGTCGGCGTATTGCCTGCCTTAGTTGAATTTTCCGCAGCTTTCTTTTTTCCGGCTTGCGCTTGTTCATCAAACGCAGCCGATGCCGTCAGCAATCGCTCACGGAGCGCGATCCGCGCCTGCGTCGGCGACTTGCCCGCGGCGTCATAAATCCCCACGTCCACGCCAAAAGCCGTGGCAACTTTGGACGAGTCTGGCGACCAGACCGGCGGAGCCTCTGCCAGGGCATCGTCCAACAAACGCTCCTGCCCATCCACCGATAACAACCGTGGCCGGCCAGCCGGAGTTTTGAATTCTTTCTCCCGCGCGTCCCATTCGCTCTCTTTGCACGCGAGACCGACCAACGCATGCGAATCGGGGGCCCAGGCAAGCGCGAAATAGATCAGCCCATCGCGCCTGGTTAGCGGCTTCAGATCGTATCCGTCGCGGTTGCATAGATAGATCTGTTCAGTATTAAAGACGGCCAGCGGTGCGAAGACGGGCGGAACCGTAGATGTCGGCAGAGGCGAAGCTACTTCCAGCGGCGAACCAGATGGAGGCGGGAATTCCTCTTCTCCGGGCGTCGGACTGGGGGCGGGTGTCAGGGCTCTGCGCCCGACAAAGGCGACGTAGCCGCCGTCAGGTGACCAGACGACGGAATCCTGAAATACCACGGCCAGATCGGGTGGCGTCAAGTTTCGCAAAAACTTTCCATCCGACGAATAGAGATCAATCCGGAAAGTTTGTGAAGTTTCTTCAGTCGTGCCATAAAGAGCGAGCGCACGTAGCCCGTCCGGCGAGGCTACTGTACGAAGGAGTGCGTCGTTTTTACGTCGCGTATCGAAATCCTGTTGGATCGCAGGAAGTTTCGTTGCTTCGTCGTTTGTGGTTGTCGGTGGTTGGATGTCCGCTTGAAAATTGAATGCCAGGCGCTGCGCAGGAACGTCTCGCAGTTGTCGCGGGCGCACACGTTGCGCTTCGCTGTCGCTGCGGCAGGCCACGTTTAAGAGAAGCAGTATTAAGACAAGAACTGAAACCAGGATTGCGACAGCAGTAAAAGAGAGTCGACTGATCGACTGATGACGAGCTTGGGGCGAGAGATGACTGATCGTGCTCAACTCTGCTCGCATGTGGAGCTCGATCTTAGGGAGCGCTCGCTGGCCCTGTCAACAATTCTCCGAACACCATATGGGAGTGACGTTGATGAACTGATCGAGTTTCCTTCCAGAACCTCAGTTGCCAATTTTAAGTCCAATGTAAAAAGAGTTCGGATAGTGTTTCGCGGCGACAGATGATCTTCATCAGATGTATCGTCATCAACGCAGTTGTGTTCGAAGGCGCGCGCCAGGCGTCGCGGCCCTGGTTCCCAACTTGCAGTTTCATTAATGAAGTCGCGAGCCGCGATCACACCGACCAAATCGCAGCTCAACTCTTCCGCTCTTTGACCGCGAATTCGAAAGCCCGTGCGTAAGCTGGCGCGACGCGCAATCGCGAAAAACAGTGGTCGCAAAGACTCCGGCCGCCCGTTGGCAATATGGGTCAGCTCGTGAGCCAGAACGCTAATCATTGCTTCGTCAGATCGCAATCCCGCCAGGAAGATAGTTCCGAATTCGATCGTGCGTGGGTCGCGCAACAAGACTGAAGCATTGTCGCGAGCATCAACATCGGGTTTCACACGTTTGACTGCTTCGACTCGGGCGATGGCGGCCGCTACTTGCGCACGACCGGCGGGCGTCGCGTAAAGATGGTACGTCTTCGCTAGTTCACTGATTGCCGTGGCTACTAACTGTCGCGTCGTGGGAAGCAGCCGTTCGGCGCGACGAAGTCCGTCGACTGCGGCCGGGTCCGACACAGGCAAAGAAGGCCGCGCTTGCATCTGATCTATCGGTATGCTGGCCAATGGATCATGCACTCGTTCCGAGCAGGTGGCGGCGATGGCGCGGTCCACGATTAATCGATCCGCAGAAGAAAATGCTTCGCGATTTCTCGACGAGTGCGCCCCGCTGCGCCGTTGAGTCTGTGCATTTGACGAAGACGCGCCGTGAACAATCGAAGCGATTAGAACGACTGCAAGGATGAAGGATGAAGGATGAAGGATGAAATAAAGCGAAACCCGAAATTTTCGGGATCGCTCTCCAGTACTTCTTTTGGCAAGTTGAACTTTCATCCTTCCGCTTTCATCCTTCACCCTTTACTTGTTCCGCCATTTCGGTTTTCGTTTTTCCACAAAGGCTTGTACGCCTTCGTTGGCATCGACCGTCCTCATCAGCTCGTGCAGGTAAAGGTTCTCGATTTCATTCAGCGTGGCTTCAAAGTTCTTTCGGCGCCCGATATCGAGGGCCGCGCGCGCCATGGCCAGCACCGGAGCAGAAAGATCGCGCAGCTTTGCAAGCAACTCTTCCGTCCTTTCCTGCAGTTTGTCAGGAGGAACTACATAATTCACCAGTCCGAGACGTAAAGCTTCATCTGCTTCAATCAACTCGCCTGTCAAAACTAACTCAGCCGCGCGTTTTTCGCCGATGATCCGCGGTAACAAGATCGTGGCGACCGGCGGAAACACGCCGAGTTTGATTTCAGGTTGGCCAAACCGCGCGCGATCGCTTGCGACCACCAGATCGCAGGCCGCCGCCAACTCGCAGCCGCCACCGAGCGCCGGGCCATCAACAAGGGCGATTGTCGGTTTCGCGGCTTGCTGTAAGGCGCGAAAAAGTGAATGAAAGGTGTCCAGCATTTGATAGACAGTTTCCGGCGCGTGCTCTTCGACGGCTACCCCGGCGCTGAAAGCACGGCTATCCGGCGCCGCATCGAAAACGATCGCCGCGATGTCGCGCTGCGGCGCGCATTCATTCACCGCAGCCAGAATCTCGCGCATCATCGCGATATTGAAAATGTTGAGCGGCGGCCGCGCAAAAGTAATGCGAGCGATACGATCTTCGACGCGGAACCTGATGCTTTCGAATTCTTTCGACATTTCCTATGCGTTGCTTTTTCAGCTTACTCAATGGTAATTGCGACGTAAGATCTTTGCAGCAGCAACGACCTCAAAGAGGTCGTCGATTTATCGGACAGGAGGGAAAATTGTATTTTCAAAACTAGAATCTGATCACCGTATCCGGGCCACCCTCGATGTGCATGGTATCGACGAAACGAATGTGTTTGGATTCGCTCGTCATAACCAGCGAGTGAGTGCGCTTGCCCGAGCCAAAGAACCGCACGCCGCGCATCAGCGCTCCATCGGTTACGCCGGTGGCCGCAAAAATTAGTTTCTTGCCCGGTGCGAGGTCATCGGTGTCGTAAACCTTGTTATGATCAGTAATCCCCATCGACTTTAAACGCTCGATTACCTCATTCGGTGGCGGAACCTTATCCCGATCGACGCCCAATCTTTCGGGGTCAAAAACCAGGCGCGCCTGAATTTCGCCATTCAAGCACTTAATCGCCGCTGCCGTCAGTACGCCTTCGGGCGCGCCACCGATTCCCATCAGCGCATGGATGTTGGTGCCCGCAACTGCCGCGCTGATTCCCGCTGATAAATCACCGTCCGAAATCAGACGAATGCGGGCGCCTGCGTCGCGAACATCATTAATCAGCTTCTTGTGCCGCGGACGATCCAGAACGATAACGGTCAGGTCCTCGATGTCACGCCCTAAACGGCGAGCGATGTTACGCAAGTTATCTTTCACCGGAGCGTCAATATCGATTACCCCACGCGAAGATGGTCCGACGACGATCTTGTCCATATAGATGTCCGGCGCATGCAGCAAACCGCCGCGTTCCGCCGCCGCCAGCACCGCGATCGCGTTGTTCGAGCCGAGCGCGCACAGGTTTGTACCTTCCAGAGGATCCACGGCGATATCGACTTCGGGACATGAAGCCGCCATTTCCTCGCCAACTCCGAAGCCGCCACCAACTTCTTCACCGATGTACAACATTGGGGCTTCGTCACGTTCTCCTTCTCCAATAACTACACGTCCGCGCATCGGCACGGTATCCATGACCTCACGCATTGCCTCGACAGCAACCTGATCGGAATATTTGCGATCGCCCTGGCCCATCGTGCGCGCGGCCGCAATCGCCGCTGCCTCAGTCACTCGCAAAAAATCCAAAGACAACTCACGCTCGGTCCTCAACTCTGGCGCCATCTTTTGTCTCCTCTGCGCAGAAACCATCGTCTGGTCTTTCACCGATAATCTGACTTACAAAAGCCGCGACATAGTATCAGAGGAATATAAGATTTTTCCAAGAAACTGTACGGCCGCTTCAACGCTTTGTTGTGCTTCTAATCCCCTGGCGCTGAATGGACCCGGGTTGGGAGCGGCGGCTTCAGAGGAAGCGATCGGCAACATTGTCCTTGGGAGCGGTTTTAAAGAATTTCGGCGCGCAGCCGAGACGCCGTTTAATCGGATTTTCGAAGCGCAAGACTAATCCGGCGTACGCAGGATCCGCCACCCGATTATTATCGTCTCGATGCGTTTCGCTCGGTCTGCGCGGGGATGTGTGATTAAAGTGCAACCGCTCCGCGGGATTCGGGGGCTTTCCAGGCTGGCAGGATCTTTCGCGCCGGCTTTTCTTTCTTCAATCCCAGTGCCCAATCGGCTTGCATCAACGTGTGAATATCGCGGGTACCTTCATAGATGACTGCCGCTTTGCAATTTCGTAAGTAGCGTTCGACCGGGTAGTCGTTGCTATAGCCATTTGCGCCATGAACTTCTATGGCCATTGATGCAGCTTTCTCACTTCGCACGGTTGCTTGCCATTTCGCCAGGCTGGTCGCGCGGCCGCTTGACTCCCCCTCGTTCTTCAACCATCCCGCACGCAGCCAAAGCAGTCGACACATCTGATAGTCGGCTTCCATCTCGGCAATCTTTTGTTTCACCAGTTGGTGATTGGCGATCTTCGTCCCAAACGTTTCGCGTTCGTTAGCATAAGCAATCGAGGCATCGCGTGAAGCCCGAATTACTCCCGTCGCCCCCGCGGCGACGGTGTATCGACCCTGTTCAAGCGCGAACATCGCAATCTTGAAGCCCTCGCCTTCCTCGCCGATTAGGTTTTCTTTTGGGACGCGCACCTCCTGCAAGGAAAAATAACCGGTGTTGCCGGCGCGAATGCCCAGCTTGCCGTGAATCGTTCCCGAGGTGAAGCCCTTCATTGTGCGCTCGACGATGAAACAAGACATGCCTGAGTGATCGCGCTTTCGTCGCTTCTCTTCATCGGTCCAGCAGAAGAATAAAAAGTTATCCGCCACGTTGGCCAGACTGATCCACATCTTCTCGCCGTTCAAAAGATACTCATCGCCTTCGCGGCGCGCAGTCGAACGCGCCCCAACGACGTCTGAACCTGCGCCCGGTTCAGTCAAGCCGTAAGTCGACAACTTTTCACCTTTCGCCTGCGGCACCAGATACTTTTGCTTCTGGGCTTCAGTTCCCCAGGCGTAAAGCGTGAGCGAACTCAATCCCACGTGCACGGACATCGCCACCCGCAAGAAAGTATCCACTGCCTCTAATTCTTCACAGACCAAACCCAGCGAGATGTAATCGAATCCGGCGCCACCAAATTGCTCGGGAATACAGACGCCGAGCAGATTCAACTCAGCCATCTTGTCAAAGACCTCGCGATGGAATTCCTGCTTCTCATCCCATTCTTTGATGTAAGGCGCTACTTCCTTCTGCGCGAACTCGCGCACGGTTTGCACAAGCGCGTCGTGGTCGTCTGTAAGTTGAAGGTCAATCATTCGCGATACTCTACCACAGTCCGCAGATTACGCAGATTTCACAGATTTGGACAAAACTAAAACCGAAAGAGTTCAAAATGCTTATTCCTTGTCTGCCTAATCAGCGTGGTCTGCGGATAATAATTTCCTCGCTTCTTCTTTTGCCTGGTCCAGCGTCTGAACACGTCCATCAAGCTGCATCTCGTAAACCGCACGGGTGATCTCTCCGATGCGTGGGCCGGCCTCCAGGCCCATCTCCAATAGATGACGGCCCATAAGCAAAGGCGCCGGCGCGGTCTGTTGCACTTCTAACTCGCGCGCGCGCGCAATGAACCATTCCTGAGCGGCGGCGGCGTACCATTTCTCGCGCGGAACCCATTCGGCATTACGGCCGAGCGAATCGGCTTTCGCGACACGGTACAAGAGATCGAGCTCGCACTTGCGGGCGAGACGACGAAACGCTCCATCACCGATTTCATCACGTTTTTTGTAAAACTCGCCGGGTTTCAAATGATCGCGAACGAGCGCGATCACCTGCGCGCGCACATCGTAGCCGTCCAGCGTGTGCACGTTCAGTCGATCGAGAAAGGTTTCCGCCGGCGAGACGCCGGCTTCTTCGTGCTCGCGCGAGCGTATACGGCCGTCGACAAAGGCGGTCGTCGCCGGCTTGCCGAAATCATGAGCGAGCGCTGCCAGCATGACCGTCACTTGTCTTGGGTAAGGCAAATCGTCGATCAATTCGCGCGCGCGGTCTGCGGTGAGCAGCGTATGAATCCAAACATCCCCTTCCGGATGCCACTCGGGATCCTGGGGGACGTCCATAAGCGCTTTCATTTCTGGAAACAGTTGATCAACCACCGTCAGCTTCCGCAACCAATCAAGTCCAATTGAAGGACATCGCGCTCTCAAGAGAAGTTTTTCCAGCTCGCCCCAGATCCGCTCAGCGGGCAAATCGGAGAGGTCAATGGATCGCGATAACTCAATGGTCTGCGGCTCGATATCAAATTTAAACCGCGCGGCGAATTGAGCAGCGCGCAGCACTCGCAAGCTATCTTCGCTGAATGTCTCCGGCGAAACTGCGCGCAGAATTTTTTTGTTGAGATCAACGCGACCATCAAACGGATCGAAAATCTCGTTTGTTAATGGGTCTTTAAGAATCGCATTGATCGTGAAGTCGCGTCGCGAAGTCGCCTTTTGGACAGTCATCGCCGGGTCGCCTTCGATGATGAACGCGCGATGGCCGCGACCGGTTTTGCGCTCACGCCGCGGTAGCGACACATCCAGATGTGCGCCGAGCTTATAAACCGTGAATGCTTCTCCAACGACATTCACGCTGCCGAATCGATCGAGCAGTTCTCTTAATCGGGCCGGATCGACCCCATAGACTTCCAGATCCCAATCCTTAGGCTGCTTACCCATCAACTCGTCACGCACACACCCGCCGACGAGAAGGGCGCGGCCGCCTTCCGCGCGCACTGCTTCAGAAAGTTCCAGGATTGTTTCAAGGATGCTGCCCATGCCGGAGTCCAATGTCCCGAGTCCAGGCGGTAAAGTCAAGAAATGATTCGGTGAAGGTTTAGTCGGTTGAAATGTTTTGCGTTCGCCCGATCGATCCTTTGATTGAGACTACGCTGGAGATTCGCTCGCCGGTTATTTCATCGGAAGGACTTCCGCCCGTTGATTCCTGTGCGACGATTAGTTGGCGCGCCTCACTGCGCAAACGTGGCAGATACTGACGAAAGATTACGGCGCCAATGGCGCAGATCGCGCCGCCAACAGCGACAGTTTTAGGCGCGCCCCAACGACCCGCAAGCCCACCTGCCAGCAGAGCACCAAACGGCGCCATACCCATGAACATCATCGAGTAAACTGCCATTACGCGTCCGCGCAAGTGATCGGGCACCATCACCTGCAACAACGTGTTCGACGCAGCCATCTCTACCATCATTGAGAAGCCCACCGGTATTAATAGCAACACTGACAGCCAAAACCAGCGTGAATACGAAAACGCAATGAGACTCAAACCGAAACCTGCTGAAGCATAAGCCACCCATGATCCCAGTCCTCGCCAACCATGTCGGACAGCAAGACTGAACGCGCCGAGAAATGCACCAAAGCCTGATGCGCCCATCAATATTCCCAAGCCGCTCGCACCACTGTGCAGAATTCGATCCGCAAATACAGGCATTAACACGGCATAAGGCATCCCAGTGAGGCTGACGAGGCCAAGCAGAAGCATCAGTGCCCGTACCGGCGCCCGGCTGCCAACGAAGCGAAATCCTTCAAAGATGTCGGCGATCGCTGACGCTTCATGTGGCATCCGCGAAGGCACGCCAACGGTCATCATCAGCAATCCGGCGATAACGGCAATGTAGCTGACACCATTACAGAAAAAACACCAGCCTTCTCCGATCGATGCGACCAGGATTCCGGCAATTGCCGGACCGACAATGCGCGCGCCATTGACCATCGACGAGTTCAACGCGATCGCATTCGTTAAGTCCTCTTTGCCGACCATTTCAACGACGAACGCCTGCCGTGCCGGAATATCAAACGCATTCACTAGTCCGAGCAATGCAGCAAGAATGAAGACATGGAATACCTGAACGCGATGCGTCAAAGTCAGCACTGCCAGAATGAAAGCCAGAACCATTGCGGTGGATTGAGTCGCGATCAGAATGCGATGACGATTACGACGGTCAGCAGCAGCGCCACCTATCGGCGCCAGCAGAAAGACCGGAATCTGGCTCGAGAATCCAACGAGACCTAACAGAGTAGCCGAACCCGTTAACCGATAGATCAGCCATGACTGGGCCA
>Ga0070697_100002715_pt1 | contig 13637 bp, 9 predicted proteins | sample KBSK1501metaG_FD_65475 | JGI IMG/M metagenome (GOLD analysis project Ga0070697, IMG submission 65475) | Corn, switchgrass and miscanthus rhizosphere microbial communities from Kellogg Biological Station, Michigan, USA - KBS K1-50-1 metaG | ecosystem: Host-associated > Plants > Roots >... | reverse complement strand
TCGAGGCCAATTTCTTGAAATTTTCCGTTGCCCAAATTCTTGTAGAGGAATTTCGGCGTGGAATCATTTGCAACGTAAATGTCGGGCCGCCCCGTGTTGTTGAAGTCAGAAAAAATCACCGACATGCCGTAGTAGCCGTTCGCATCGTCGACGCCAGCGGTTTTGGAAACATCGGTGAATGTCCCGTCTCCATTGTTGTGGAACAGCGCGTCACCGGCACCCTTCAATCCGCGCGGGCCGCACTGCACATCGATGCCGCGATATTTGCAATTGGGCGCTTTGCCAAAGCCCGGCAGATCGTCAAGGTGAAAGTCGACGTAATTCGTGACCATCAGATCGAGGTAGCCGTCGCCATCGTAGTCACCGAACGCCGCGCCGGTGGACCAGCGGCCGTCGGCGATTCCCGTCTGTTTTGTAACGTCAGTAAACGTGCCGTCGCCGTTGTTGCGGAACAATTTGTTTCCGCCGAGACATGTCAGATACAGGTCCGGCCAGCCGTCGTTGTTGTAATCGCCGACGGCACCGCCCATCGCGAAACAGGGCGTAGCCAGCCGAGCTTTATCCGTAACGTCCGTAAATGTTCCATCGTGATTGTTGTGATAGAGCGCGCCCGGAGCGGACTTTCCCTTGATCGCCATGTCGACGGTCGGCGCGTTCGTAAAATAGATGTCCGGATAACCATCGCGGTCGTAGTCGATCAGAATCACGCCGCCGCTCATGGATTCCACAACGTATTTGCTGTCACTCGAAGAAACGTGATTGAAATGAATTCCCGTCTTGCCGGTGATGTCTGTAAATTGCGGGACGTCGCGGCCCACGCATTTTATCGCCTTGGCGCCGGGTGGCGGAGGAGGTGGCTGGGGATGCGATTCCTGCGCAATCGAAATCTGCGCGGACAGGCACATTAATGCAAGGGCGCGCAACGAATTCGCCAAGAGTTGCAATTTCAAGTGTTCACCGTTGTAACGATTTTTGGGGTACGAAGTTTCATGGAGTATACTCAGTGCGCCACGGAATACTCGCCTGCCGATTACACGACTTCCGTAGTCCACGGAGTTGTAACCCTTGCGAACGAAGCCGCCTACGTAGAAGCGCAAAACGCATCATGGCTTTTCGATTTCGAGGCTCTCGCGCTTCTTCAACCGATTAGCCTCAATAAGGCGCTGATATTTCGCGAGTGTGACCGCAGCTTCGGGAATGCGACCAGCTCGGCGGTAGGCCTGGCTCAATTGGAAGAAATCGGCTTTCTCGCTCCTTAAGCGTGGAATTATAGGAACGTGGCACAAGATCAGCGCCAAGCATCTCCCTTCCTACTTGGAAGAAATGACCTTCCGTTTCAATCGCCGGAAGCGTTCGGACTTGTTTCTGGATACCCTTCGTCATATGGTGACGGCCCCAGTGCTGACGTTCGAAAAACTGACTGCGTAGAAGGATGTCATGGCCACCACTAAAATGCTGTTTGTTTCCGTTGTCGGGAAGAAGTATGCGAAGGGCGACCAGGTTTCGCTTGATAACGTTCGGTTTTTGGACTGCACTTTTGACGAGTGCGATTTTCTTTTTTCTGGCGGCCCATTTTTAATGGAAAACTGCCAACATCGAAACTGCAATTTCGAAATACAAGGCGCTGCGGGAATCGCACTTCAATCATTGAGCCTGATGGGTTGGCTGATTTCACCGCCTGACGGAGTTTCTTCTTCGGCAGTTCACTAGTCGGATTCATCTTTTATCCCTTCGCTTACAGACCACCCAGAGATTCTGTTGTGGACGGGCCAAACTCCTTCACCAATTCTCTTAACTCTGGAAGAGACACTGGACAAGTCTCGTACGATTGGTTTTTCTCGTTCAATAGGTACCACATTTTAGGCATCACGATTAGCATTTCGATGTCATCTTTCCCCACGTGTGGCGATTGCAGGCTTGAAAAGATCGCCAGCCGCAACCCCGCGGGTAACGCGCGGGACTCGCAGCTCCGCGCCAGCTTGCTCGCTGGCTTGGGCGTTGGTGAAATAAATGTCCGAGTAGCCGTCACTGTCGTAATCGACCAGGATCACGCCGCCGCTCATGGACTCCACAACATATCGCTTGGTACTGGACGAGATGTGATCGAAGTGAATGCCGGTTTTCGCGGGAAAGGTCGAGTGAACTGAGGCAATCGGAGAAAAATCAAACGGCGGGGCTTAGTATATCAAGCTCCGCCGTCGGGGTGTACGAACGCTTGGGGAAGCGGTCGCCGGATCAAGCCTTGAGAAACGAAAAGGGTGCACCAAATTCACAAACCAAGCCTTGGAGTTCGCTGTCCGAGGCCAGCCAACAATGCCGCAAGGATATGCCAGCAACACCGAGGATGTCAAGTTAAATAACGATATTCTGCAGGAGTGCGGAGGTCTTTTGCTTTTTCCTTCAGCGCCACAAAACGACGGGAACCGTGCCGCTGCGTCTAAGCTAGCGGGTTAGATCATCACCGACCCTGACAACCGCGAAATGAGATAGAATACGCCGAAGGAGAACTAGCTACTGTACGGAAATCCGCGACACCGCCGATTCCGCCATGGAAATAGAAAGCAAAGACACAACAAAGAAGAAGAAAAACCACGTCACGCTAAAGGCAGTGGCTGAGCACTTGGGCCTCACGCCCGGGACGGTTTCGGCGGTCTGGAACAATTCCGCAGCTTCGCGATCCATTCCCGAACATACCCGCAAACGCATTCTGGAGGCCGTGCGACACCTGAAATACCGGCCAAATTTCATGGCCAGATCGCTACGCGTTCAGCGGACATACACCATCGGAGTAATTCTGGAAGAGATCGGCGATGCCTATGGTTCGATGATTGTGAGCGGCATCGAGGAATACACGCGGCAGAAGAATTATTTCTTTCTGACCGTGGCGCACCGGCACGACCTGGAATTGCTGGAAACGTATTCGCAAATGCTGCTGGCGCGTGGCGTGGAGGGTTTTTTGACCGTGGACACCTCGCTGCGCGACGTTCCTTCGCTTCCGACGGTGGCAGTTGCCGGACACCGCCAACTGGAAAACGTTACCAACATTATTCTGGATCATCGCCTGGCGGCGATGCTGGGGCTAAAGCATTTGCAGGAACTGGGCCACCGGGAGATTGCGTTCCTGAAAGGCCAGCCGGAAAGTTCGGACTCCGAAGTTCGCTGGAATTCCATTTGCGAAGTCGCCCGGGAGACGGGAATCGAAATTCGTTCCGAGCGCGTGGTGCAGTTGCAAGGGCTGGATTCTACTCCGGAGCTCGGTTATCCATTCGGGAAGGAATTGCTGGCGCGGAAAGTTCCTTTCACGGCGCTGTTTGCCTACAACGATATTTCCGCCATCGGAGCGATGCGGGCATTTCAAGAAGCGGGCTTGAGAGTGCCGGAAGATGTTTCGGTGGTTGGGTTTGACGATGTAACCAGTGCGTCGTTTTGTATTCCGACGCTTACGACGGTTCGCCAGCCGCTCAAGAGGATGGGCCAAATCGCGGCGGAAACGTTGATTGACCGGTTGGAAGAACGCGGCGAATTCAAATCCGAGATTGCAGTTGAGCCGGAACTGGTGGTGCGCAAGTCCACCGGATGCGCAGCAAATCGCACGGCGGAAATTGTCCGCTAGCGCATGCCGAGCAGTAAAACTACACGATTTTGCGTGCGCGAGACTAACGGCGAGCGGTCGCCAGTGCGACTTTGCGCTGCTGTTGAATGAGGAGTCTTCGTAAGGCCCCTTGAAATCCTCGATGTGTCCGTGATCGAAATGCCACAACCGCGTAGCTACTTCGTCGATCACGTCGTGGTCGTGCGTCACCAGCAAGACCGTGCCGTCAAATTTCTGCAGTGAAATGTTGAGCGCGTTGATGGATTCAAGATCCAGGTGGTTGGTAGGTTCGTCGAACACCAGAAAGTTTGGTTTTTGCAGCATCAGCCGCCAGAGAGCGCGCGAATCGGTTTGGTCACATCGTCGCCGCTGAAAAGCATCTGCCCTAGGAGCCCGCGCAATTCCTGTTGACCGGCCATGGGATCAAACTGCGCTAGCCATTCGATGACCGTGGTCTCAGTCTCTTTTTCGAGCGTGTGTTCCTGCCCGAAATAGCCGACCGCCACTTCGTGTCCCCAGCGCACGGTTCCGCCGTCCACGCCAAAATGCCGCTCGCTCTCATCGATGAATCCCGGAGCATTGCGGATCGGTGACCGGATCAGCGTGGTCTTGCCTGCTCCGTTGCGGCCGAGCAAGGCGATCTTTTCGCCGCGTTCCAGGTTCGCGGAAAATCCGTCGATCACTTTCAAGTCGCCATAGGATTTGCGCACGGTCTTGAATTCCAATGGATGCCGACCCGACGGCTTTTTCATCACGAAATTGATGTAAGGACGCGCGATGTTCGAGCGCGCCAAGACGGTTGTTTGCAGCCGTTCGATTTCCCTTTTTCGCGAGGTGGCATGGGCTGACCGCGTGCCCGCGCCGAATCGCGCGATAAAATCCTGCAGTTGCGCGATTTTCTTTTCGCGCTGCGCGTTTTCAGACTCAATCCGCGAACGCACTGAAGTCTTGGCCATCACCATGTCATCGTAGCCGCCCACGTACATCAGCACAGATTCATAGTCGATATCCGCAACATGAGTGCAGACGTTGTTCAGAAAGTGGCGGTCGTGCGAAATCACAATCAGCACACCTTCGTACGCGTACAGATAGTCCTGCAGCCAGTGCACCGAGTCCAAGTCAAGGTAGTTGGTCGGTTCGTCCAGCAGCAGCGCAGCGGGATCTCCAAACAATGCTTGCGCCAGCAGCACGCGCACCTTTTGCCCGCCCTGCAGTTCGCCCATCTTGCGTTCGTGCAGTTCAGACGGCACGTCTAATCCATCTAGCAATATCGCCGCATCGGCTTCCGCCGCGCAGCCGCCTTCTTCGCCGACGATGCCTTCGAACTCGCCTAGCCGCATCCCGTCCGCATCGGTTAACTCGTCGTGCGGTTTGGCGTAGAGCAATTCGCGCTCTTGCAGCACTTCCCACAGCGCCGAGTGACCCATGATGACGGTGTCGATTACGCGAAAATCGTCAAACGCGAACTGATCCTGCCGCAGCACGCAGATTTTCTTCGGGCGCGACACGTTGCCCTTGGTCGGGTCAATTTCGACCGGTCAGGATCTTCATCAGCGTTGATTTGCCGGCGCCGTTTGGCCCGGTAATGGCATAGCGCCGCCCGGTCATGAACGTCGTGGCGACGTCGTCGAACAGCACCCGGGCACCATAGCGCATAGAGATGTTATTGATCGAAATCATAGCCCTTAATTATATCGTGGAACACGTTTTGGTTACGACTTGAACGACTTCCCTGGTTTTCGGGCTTTTCGGGGATGAGAAAGCGGGCTGTAACTAAGCGTTACCCTAGTGCGCACACTTTTCTCGTACAACTGCGCACCGTTTGCCACGCAGTTCCGTGCGTCTGCTTCAACGGTCTCCTTCGGGGTCGAACGTTGGGCGCTCATGGCCTTGCGCTTGCACGGAAATGCCGCGCGAGTCCAGAGCAGCGGGCCGACGGAACTTCTGCAACATGAGTTGCTCTTTACCCTCTTGAATTACATAGAACTGGTCAGCTTCCACGTTGCGGAAAGCCTGGCGGAGTCCACTGGGCCAGAACACCTCAACCGTGTCGGCAAGCCTTGCAGGTCCAATCCCAAAATGTGCGCGAAGATCGCTCTGCGAGAGGTAGCTACCGCCAGCCATAATCTCGCGGATCTGGGACATCCCGTCCGTCCGCACGCGGACGCGAGCCCCGGTTGCGTCGCGATTGCTCTTGGTTCCGATGAGCTTGAAGTTAAGAAAGTGATTCCCGGCACCGCCCCGATTGTGCAGAAGTGCGGGTGGGTCATTATTGTTCGCCACCAGCACGTCCATATTGCCGTCGTTGTCGAAGTCTGCGAAGGACACGCCGCGGCCGGCATAAGGAATCGCAAATCCATCGCCGGAAGTCTTGCTGACATCTGCAAATTTCCCTTTTCCGTTATTGTGGAATAGTGAATTGATCTGTTTGTAGTGACTCCCTGGCGAGGCAATCTCAACTTCCGGATAAACATGTCCGTTCGCAATAAACAGGTCCAGCCAGCCGTCATTGTCGTAATCGAAGAATCCCCCGCCGAAACCCAGGACATGCCGAGTGGGCTCGGTGATACCGACGGCGTCGCTGACCTCTTCGAAGACACCCTTTCCGTCGTTCCGCCAGATGTGGTCTGAGCTGCCCTGAAAGTCGGAGATAAACAAATCCAAGTGGCCGTCCTGGTCGTAGTCGCCCAACGAGACGCACATGGCGGCCATGGCTCCGCCACTCATGCTCAGGGCCATCCCCGCCTCCATCGCAACGTTGGTAAATTTGCCGTTATGGTTGTTGTGATACAGATAGGCATCGATTCCGTCGTTGGCCACGAACAAGTCGGGCCATCCATCCTCATCGTAGTCGGCCGCACCCACCGCAAGGTTTAGTCCCTTTGGATCGTACATCCCCGCGGCCTTCGTCACATTTGTGAAGGTCCCGTTTCCGTTGTTGTGATAAAGAACGGGAGGCGTGCCACCGTAGACAGTGGGCCGGCAACTGGTAGGAATATTGGCGCCGATAGTGCAGGTTCTCTGGCTGGCAGGTGCAAAATTGGCATAACCGCCGACATATAGGTCCAAGTAGCCGTCACGGTCGTAGTCAAAAAACGTTGCGCCAGTGTGAAAGGGGTAGCCCCAATCCATCGCACCTACGCCCGCTCGATCCGTAACGTCTGTAAATGTCCCGTTGCCGTTGTTGTGATACAGAACATTCTTCCCGTATTGAGTTACATACAGGTCGGGAAAGCCATCATTATCGTAATCGCCCCAGACGCAACCCAAGCCGTAGGCGTTGCCGGGTACCCCGACTTCTTCCGTAACATCGGTAAAAGTTCCGTCGCCGTTGTTGTGGTAGAGAGCATTTCGCGCCGAGACGCCTCGGTTGTACAGATCACGACCGTTGACAAAATAGATGTCCGGCCAACCGTCGCCATCATAATCCGCCACGCACACGCCAGGACCAGCCTCCTCCAGAATCGTCGAAGTCCCGCGACTCCCCTTGTAATGCACAAAATGAATTCCCGCTGCTCGAGTAATATTGCCGAACTGCACAGAAGAAGACGCCCGTGCTTGAGGGGCCAACCTCTGCGGCATATTGGACAAAGGCTGAGTGAAAATCAGCAACGCGCCCAGAGCAGGAAGTACTTTGACCATACGCCTCGGTGCACAAGACCGCGGTCGAGGTTCATGCGGCGGCGGCACAGAGAGTTTGCTTACCCACATTTAGGGTTCAGTCTCGACTTGCGGAGATCCCATAATCACCGCCTGATCGTGTTCAAGAGAGCTTCGCCGCAGATCCTGCGAGCGCGCCAGCGCCTTCTTTGCAAGTTCGACTTGGCCCAGTTTCCGGTAAGCCAAATACAACTGGTAATGGACGCTTCCGTAATGGTCGAGCGGAGCCGCCTTCTCGAGTTTCGGGACCGCATTGGCAAACTGTCCCAGGCGTACGTACGCGGTGCCCAACAAACTGCTGGCGTCAGCCAAATCCGGTTGTAGTCGGAGCGCGCGCTGTAGATACGGCAGCGCCTTTTCGTTCTCCCGCTTCTGCACGTACAAGCGTCCCATGAGGTAAAGCGCGTGGGTGCGCGAAGGATCGAGCGCCAGTGCTTTCTCCAGCTCACTCTGTGCATCATCGTCAGCCTGGTTGTCGAGATAAACCTGGCCGAGCGCTTCGTGAAGTTCTGACTCATTAGGACGCAACTGCAAGGCCGCCTGAAACTCCTTGAGCGCGTCGTCGAGATTCTGGCGAAGGGCGTAGCCTTCGGCGCGCAATTGGTGAGCACGCCAGGAGTTGGGAAACGATTCCTCGAGTCGCGCGTACGATTCGGCACCCAGGGCATGGTATGTGCGCGCTAGCCAGTAGCTGGCCTCTGCGTTCTCATTACTGACGCCATGCACTTGCGCTAAGGCCTCAGCGGCGGGCTCGTATCGTTGCAAGGTAAGGTACGTCTTTCCCAGCAGCAACCGCTCCGGGTTTGCCACATGCTTGTGGGTTTGCAGCGAATCTGCGCAGGCCGCGTAGCGATGGGCTTGGCAGGGATCCTGATTCGCGGGGCCTCCCGCAGCGCTGTTCGAGGGTTGTTGCCGTCCGAGGAAGTCGGCCTGGAAAGCCTTCCATTGGCGGTCTGAAAGAGCATTTTCACCCGTGGTGGCGTAAAGGGCCGCTAACAAGAAATGCTTGGCTGATCCTTCCGGGGCGCCCTGCACATGCGCTATGGAAGCCTTTGCGGACTCTTGCGGGAGTTCGATGGAGGGGAACCCTCGTTGCACGGCCATGAATTCGGGCGAAATTTCCCAGACTTTTCCGAGAGACTCAAGCACTGCTGTAGCTTGCCCCCTGGCCAGTTGCAGATTTGCCAAGCTAAGCCATGTCTGCTCATTGCTCGAATCGAGCTTAAGCTCGAGGTCAAACTCTGCCTCGGCCTCTTGCAATTTCGCCGCATGCAGAAAAGCCAGGCCCAGCGATGTATGCAATCCGGACTGCCGGGGCTCGGCGTCGAGCGCCTTCCGGTATTCCCTTATTGCATCTTCCCAACGGCTGCGCTGAAACAGGAGATCACCGAGAAAGCGATGTCCCCAGGCCGACTCACGGTACAAGTGGGCTCCCCGATAGGCCAAGCGAGCCGAAAGATCTAGGTATTCGTGCCCGAGTTTGAACCACGCCTCAGATTTATCGGGATCAAGGACCGCGATCTCGCGAAACTCCTCAGCCGCACTGCGAAAGTTTTCTTGCCCCAAGAAACACGAAGCCAAGGCCTGGTGTGCCTCGCGGTTCGCGGGATCGAGTTTCAGTGCCTGCAAGAGGAAAGGAATGGCCTTTTCTGGAGAGCCTAACTTAAGGTAGTCCGCCCCCACAATGACAGTGGGGCCGAGCAAGTTCGGTCTTTCGCTCAGAGCCTTCGATAAATGGCGCACGGCTAAGTCGTATTCGAAGAGGCTCTGGTAGGCCAGGCCCAAGTTGACCTCAGCTTCGACTAGCGTGGGATCAAGAGCTAGTGCCTTCTTGAATTGTTCCGCCGCGCGGACGAACTCTCCGTGCCTAAGGGCCTCCTGGCCCGCGCGGAAAAAAGCCTCCAGCTGTTCTTCGGATGATTGGCAAACCGCTGCTTTCGGAGCAATCGACGAGACCACTAACGATATAAAGACGATCGCTTTAACCCAGGGCATTTCGCGCCATACGAACATCCAGTCAGGAAGACTCCGGCGGACATATACACGCGACGGAATTGAGGACAGAAACCTCACTGCCATGTTCCGCGAGCACATAAAAATGTTTCCAGGACGAGGATACCAGAGGAAAGACAATGGGCAGAAGAGACTGGAAAAGAAGTAAGCGCCCGGGCGAGCCTACGCCCGCCCGGGCGGCCAAAGTTAGAAGGTCATCCTCAATCCAAACTGGATGAGGCGTGGAAGATTGTATTGAGCGGTCACCCGGCCAAAGTCGCCGCCGCCACAACAGCTGGTATTGGGCGGACTAAATTGCGGATGGTTGAAGCCGTTGAAGAACTCGGTCCGGAACTCGACACCAAGCCTGTCCTCCGGACCAAACTTGGTATTCTTAAAAAGGGCAAAGTCAAAGTTTTTCGATCCGTCACCCCGAATATTCGGCTCGGTGCGCGTATCGGTGCCGTAGCCGAAGTCGGTGCCGTTTGTGAATACGGAAGTGTCAAACCACCGTGTGAGCCGGTCTTGTAGAGAACCGGAGGTCAGGTGCGACACGCCAGCCCTCGCCGCCCGGGCACAGCCTATATTGGGTATGCCGGAGTTGCTGAGTGGACCCGGACAGCCTCCGATGATGATCGGGAAACCCTTCTGGAAGGTAATGATGGTATCGACTCCCCATCCGCTGACTAGCTTATTGGCGACTCCGTTCCAGTTGTTTGCAAACTTCTTGCCCCTGCCAAAGGGCAGGTCCAGAACGGAACCCAGCACCAGGCGCTGTGGAACATCGAAGCCATCCAGGCTTCTCTCGTGTCGAAGGTCGTAAGCATTGCCATCGCCCCAGCCCGGTGAGGCTGCTTCCAGCCAATTGATTTCCGAGTTGGTGTTGTCGATGAGTTTGGAGACGGTATATGCGGCCAGAATGTTCGCGCCCGCCGAGAAGCGCTTCTGTACCTTCACCTGCAGGGAGTGGTAACTGGAGTCGCGGTTATCGGGCTCGTCGACTGTCACATCGTCAAACTGTGGATATGGCAGAAGTAACTGAGCTCGCTTTACGGTCGGATTGGTGCCAACACCACCAGATTGCACCGGCCCAGTACAGACCGCTGGAGGGGCGCAATTCCCGGCAAACGGGTTGGCAACCTGGGCGGTTAGGAAGGCGATCTGGGCGTACGCCGCGGGGTTCGCAATCGGATCGGCGGCACCTTTCGGCAGAAACTGTGGCTGCAACTGGTTGAGGTCCTGCGTATGCATGGGCAGGTGCGTGCCCTTTGACCCGGCATAAGCCACGTCAAGCAGCAGATTGCCGGCTAGTTGGTGTTGGATGTTAAGATTCCACTGTTGTGAGTAGGGCGCTTTAGTCCCGACGAGTGGGGCTCCAACGCCATTCCCTTGTACGTTGATCAAGCTCTGGCTCCTCCCGAAGGGCGGAGTGATTCCCGTTGGGAAAGGATTGAACAACGTATTCTTGGGGGTCACGCCATCCGCCTGCGCTGTGAGCCAAGTGGTATTGAAACTATTGATAAAGAGGTTGTGGGGCGCATCGTCCCAGCGGATGTCAGGCGAGACATAAAAGATTCCGTAGCCGGCTCGGATAACGGTATTTCGCGCAAATTGATACGACACTCCAATACGCGGACTAACATCGTTCCACGGATCGTAGGCCGAGCGGCTGTGATGCTGCGAAGTGTGCACCAGATCAAAGGCACCCTTTAAATCCGGCTTGCCCGCTTGGGTTCCAATTGGGCTGGTTTCGTTCGGATTAAAAACAAGAATCCGATCAAACCGCTCAGTCCAGTCCCCTTGGAGGTCCACGCGAATCCCCAGGTTCAATGTAAGCTTTTTGGTGACCTGGAAAGTATCGCCGGCGTACAGCGCAAGATATTTAATCTGGTCGGCCGTCCTCGCAGGCTCGGTCACGCTGTCGCCGCCCGCCCCGTATCCGAGCAAAAAGGAAGCAAACCCATTCCCCCCTGCTGCAGCGTCAGCGCCCGGTGTGCGCCCGGGACCGCCGTTTTGAGGGTTGGCCCCCGTCATATTGGCATTGAAATGGAAAAAGCCCGCAGGATCGTTGCTCTGGTAGTAGTTGTTGCGGAGCAGACGAAATTCCCCGCCGAATTTAAGATTATGCTTTCCCATGATTTTGGAAACCGTGGGCGCGAAGCTGTACGTGTCATCCCAAGCGCCGATGCCGCTTCCGGTTCCTTGCGAGCACCAACTGTTTTGGCCCCAGTGGTTATCGTTGGCCTTCTGGTCGACGCACACCGTCGGAATGTGAGTGTAGGTCATCTCGGAGGTTAACGCCTTCCAGTTTGGACCAAAGGGCGTCAGATCAATGCCTTGGCTGAGCGGGGTGCGCAGGTAAATGTAACGCGTGTAGCCAAGATGCAGGTCCAGAATCGTTTTGGGTGAAATCGCGATGGTGTCACCCAAGGCAATCTGCTGCGCCGTCGTGGTTTCGGTGCAGCGGTCGCTGCAGATGTCATTCTTTAAGGGAGCATCGGGAAGCGACAAAATTTTGGAATGAGTGTACCGCCCGTAAATCCTCTGTTTGGAACTCAGGTTATAGTCGATACGTTCGTTGTACTGGTCAACGTTGCCGCCGGTGCTGAAGCTTTCTGCAAAGTTACCGCTAGGGTTGCCGGTCACATTAGGCATCGGAAAGAAGGACAAAAGGGCCACGGCCGTGGGGTCAAGCCTGGCCGGATCAATCACGTTCGGCACACCGTTGAAGGAGAATTGTTTCCTGCACGTCGCTACGCTTGAGGTGCAGCCCGCGCTGGTGGTTGGGTCGTAAATGTTAAGCACTGTGGCCGTGTTGCTGGACCCTAGTTGTGAAAAATCTCCGTGGCGCTCGGCTTCAGTCGGCATCCAGACCGGTCCGAGGATACTTCCCTTGCGCTGCCTAAAGCCCTCGTAGCTGGAGAAGAAGAACAGCTTATCCTTTTTAACGGGGCCTCCGACGTTGGCGCCAAACTGATTTTGCGTAAACGGAGGACGTTTAGTGCCGCTTTCGTTGGCGAAGAAGTCGTTGGCATTCAGCACCTTATTCCGCAGGAACTCGTATGCCGAACCATGAAAAGAGTTGGTACCGGACTTGGTATTGAGGTTGATCACTCCGCCGGCAAATCGCCCGTACTCTGGGCCCAGATTGTTGGTCTGGACTTTGAATTCCTCAATGGCATCTTGCGTCGGTATTACGGTGACCACGTTCAGATACGCTCCATTGGTCGGCACGCCGTCGATCAGGATCTGACTCTGTCCGGACATGCCTCCGCCAATCTGAAAATCTCCCATGGCGAAGGGATTCGCGCCGACGGGGCTGCCGGTCGAGGAATTGCCACCCGAGGGCTGACCTTGGGGCACGACACCTGGTGCTGAGGCCACCAGGGCTAGTGGGTTACGGCCATTCAGAGGCAGCTCAGTGACGCTTCGCGACTCGACGACTTGCCCGAGCGAGTTGGTTTCCGGCTGCAGCAAGGGCGCCTCCGAGGTCACCTCGACCGTTTCGGTTTGCGCGCCGACTTGCAGCGCAATGTCCACTCTCAGGCCGCTTTCGATCTCCACCACGATCGGCTCGCGCACAAACTTTTTGAAGCCGCTCTTTTCCCCTTCCAACTTGTAGTGGCGGCCGGGCAAGATATTCACGAACGTAAAGTTACCGGACCCGTCCGTTTCTATGCTGTGCTTTTCCGCGTTATCCGGATTCGTCAATGTGATGGTAGCGTTGGCAACGGCAGCGCCGCTGCTATCCGTTACGGTGCCTCTAAGAGTTCCGTACACGTTCTGGCCGTGTCCGCCCGTAGGCGTGAGCACCAGAACCAAAAGAACGGCTAAAACGGCGGGCCCAAACTTTCTGAGATGCAGCATTTTTCCTCCCCCGCGAATTTTAATCGCAAGTCAGTACCACACGCGCTGCCAGCGCACCAACCGGCAGCAAACAATTTTTTGAATGCAAACAAGAAAGGGCTGCGATCCAACTCCGTTGGCACCTCTTGTAGACCCACTCATGGCATTTGTCAAGCACAATTTCGTTATTCTACTAAGGCTACCTACCGGTATCGAGCCGGGAGGTCTGCTCGCCGGACTGGAGTTTCGCTTTCGGCGTCTTCGCGGGAACGAAGTATTCTGACTTTGTTTAGGGGAATGAGTTACGGGATGTGTTGAGCGTCAGGCAGCCCCGCACTCAGAGCAGGCTTCCGCTGAACGTTTGTGAGCCGCGGGCTTACGCTTTGGACCAGCCGCGGTTCGCGACTAGCCCCACTCCCTCCTTTATTGTGACGAGCCGGTTGGAGGGGGCTTGCTTGAGAATTTCGTGCATTCCGCTTGGCCAATAGACTTCAATGTCGGATGAAGTGAAATCCCCCAAACCGGAATGCAAGCGGGGATCGTTGCA
>Ga0070697_100002711_pt1 | contig 13645 bp, 34 predicted proteins | sample KBSK1501metaG_FD_65475 | JGI IMG/M metagenome (GOLD analysis project Ga0070697, IMG submission 65475) | Corn, switchgrass and miscanthus rhizosphere microbial communities from Kellogg Biological Station, Michigan, USA - KBS K1-50-1 metaG | ecosystem: Host-associated > Plants > Roots >... | reverse complement strand
GAGGGCGATTTGCGCGCGTTGCAAGCGGCGCTCACGTCCGTGAAGGATCAGACCTCCTCCTCGTTCGCCGCCAGCAAGGAAGCCATCGTCAAGGCAGAGACGAATCAGACGGTCTATAACGCGACCCACAACGATCTGACGCGCAAGATGGACGCGCAGTACAAGGAGATGATTCCGCGCACGGAAGCCGAGGGGCGGTTTAAGACGATGGAAGAAAAAATTGCTGACCTGCGCGAGTCTCGGAGTCATGGTGGGGGGAAGGACGCCGCCGTGGAGGCGGCGCGGGTGGCGCAGCGGTGGGTGATCGGCCTCTCAATCACGGTGATGCTGTTCGTGTTCGGCAGTCTCTTATTGCCCTTACTCAAGAGGGGACTATGAATCTCATTGGCTTGATTGTGACGCTCCTGATCGCGGCGGTGTTTCTGTGGGGCATCGATAAAATCCCGCAACTAGACGGGGGACTGAAGCAACTCATCAAGATCGTCGTCTACGTCGTGGCGGCGATCCTCGTCATTCTGTTCCTGGCTGGGCTGTTTGGGTACCACGGGGGGATACGCCTCGGTGCCTAAGCTGGGCGACTGGCCTATGTCGCACCTCGTCATGCTGACGGGGATTTTCTTGGCGCTCGCGACGGGGGCGCGGGTGGTGCTGATGGGCTGGGCGCCGCCCGAGTCGTGGCTCCTGTTTATCATGGGGTGCCTGACGATCACGTTTGCCACGAAGCGCGCGACGTTTACTGGCCTCTGGCGGAAATCCTCGCCGGGATCGGTGACGACCAAGACGGAGGAAACGACCACGACCACGGGGAAAGCGTGAGCGACTTTCCGAGAGCCTTGACGATTCTCCTGCCCTTAGAGGGGGGATATGTCAACGACCCCGACGACAGCGGCGGAGCTACCAACCACGGGGTCACCCAGAGGACCTACGATGCGTGGCAGGACGCGCACCAGCGCCTCCGGCGTTCGGTCAAGGAAATCACGGACGCCGAAGTGTCGGACCTCTATGAGGCGAATTACTGGGTCGCCGCCCGCTGCGGGGAGTTGCCTTGGCCGCTCGCGGGGGTACACTTCGACTGCGCCGTGAATAGCGGGGTCAGCGCCGCCACGAAGCAACTCCAACGGGCACTTGGCCTTGTGGACGATGGCCTGTTCGGCCCCCGCACCTTACAGGCGGGGCAAGCGGCGGGGCGGACGGAGTGTTATAAATACCTCCTAGAACGGGTCTGGTTTTACCGGAAGCTCGCCCGGCAAGTCCCGAGTACGGCGAAGTTTCTCGCCGGGGGCTGGCTCGGACGACTGGAACGCTGGGCCAAGGAGGTCGGATGATCGTCCTGTGGATGATGATCGGCGTGTGCTTCGGGCTGGCGATTGCGGAGAAGGTGCAGGAATGGCGCCGAAAGAAAGCCGACCCCACATACTACATGGTGAATGAGTGAAGGTCAGCCCGCTCGTCCTGCTCTTGGTGGGCATCGCCGTGGGGGGCATCGCCTTCGGATCATGTCAACGCACCCGGGCGGAAACCGCCGAACGCCAACTCCGAGAATCCTTAGCCGCCCAGCGGGATTCCGCAAACCGCTGGACCCTGCACCGGGATAGCCTGACCGACCGCCTCCGCACCCTTCGCGCCGATTCCCAAGTCCTAGCCGTCCGTTCCCAACAAGCCCAACGCGCTACCGAGCGTGCCCAAGCGGAAGCGCGGCAGTTCGCGCAACGGTTACGGGAGGCCGGAGATACAGCGGGAGCGCGGGTGGTCCTTGCGGCAGATTCGGCGGCGGCCCGTGAGCGGGAGGGATGTTCGCTCGTGGTCCTGAACTGTGAGGCCCGCGCCGAGAACGCGGAAGAACGCGCGCGGGGGGATTCGCTCTTGCTGGCGCAGACGGCGATACTCCTCAGGCAAACGGAGGCCGCATGGCGCACCGAACAGCGCAAGAACCAGCCCGGATTCCTCGGGCTCCGGGCATTTTGGAAGGCCCGCGCTTATACCGTCCCCCTCGTCGCCGTCACCACCCTGCTCCTGCTGCGCCGCTAGCCCTCGCGCTCGTCCTTTCCATTTTTGGCTGTCTCGTATTCTGGACGGTGGGCTATCTTTCCGGGAGAACCGCCGAACGGGGCTCGCAGCTCGGGCAGGTCTTAGCCCTCGCCCCGACGCGAGATTCGTTAGAGGCCGCGCTCCAGTGGGTTCACTCGCTCGGCTGGCCGCCCAAACCGGCGCTTGGCCCACGCCAACCACCGGCATTTCGGCGAGCAGAACCGCTTCGGGTCCCCGCCCTTCCCCGGTGGGAACCGCCCCCCGCACTCTTCGCAGTGCCCCGGGATACCGCCTACAGGCGTTGAACGCTTTTTAGGCATGGGTTGGGGGGCTCAGGGCTCCCGTCCTGCCCCCACCCCACGCATGGCAGGCTGGCAGCCCCGATGCAACTTCACCGCTTCCCGCATCCAGGCCGTCACCATCGACAGCGGCGCCGGGAGCGTCGGGCTCGGAATCGTCGTGCCGCAAGTATGTTGTTGCCCTCGCCAGAATGTCGCGGCGTTCGTCGGTCGGTTCCCCACGGTCTATCCGATATGCCGCAAGAAGCATCAGTGCGATTGCGGCCTTGCACGAGGCGGCGTCACCTTCATTGCTGGGATACGCATAACCGTAGGCCGCCTCTACTGCGGCGGCACTCGGCTCCCTTGGGGCGTAATAGGCACAAAAGGTCTGGCAGCCGCAGCCATCTCGCATCCCTTCGGCGCAACGTCGCAACTCCGGGGGTGCCGCGCTCGCGGTCCCACAAATCCACGCATCAATCAGCGCCGCCTCCAGCTCCTCCCGAAACAGAAGCGCCCCCTTGGGCAGCCGATCGAGGTCGTCCTCGGGCATCCGGGCCACGGCTTCGCGAATCGCTTGCAGAGCACGGGCACGGCGGCAGTCGTAATGCTCGCAGCCCTCGAAATGCGTCTGGCCGTCAGGGTCGGGGGTGGCGGGATTGGATACCCGCGATAGTCCCGTTGTCCGGTTGCCGCTCATGGCTCCACCCCCTTTTTATCCTCTCGGCTCGGTTCCCCGCTCGACGGGGAGGCGGCCCCACGGTAAGCGATTCCGGCACACCACGCTTCCCATGCGATGCTGCGCCGCATCTCATAGTCGCTAGTCGCGCCCATTCCAACGGGAACGTCCTTGCCTGGGGCCATGTATCCCGTGGCGCGGTAAAACGCTTCAGCCTCGCGCTCAAAGCGTTCGTTGGCACTCTCTGGGCTTCCGGCGCTGCCCGCCCCCAATGCAGCCACGTACATATCAATCACATCATCTTCGGCATCTTGGGCGACCCCGGCGAGGTGTTCGCGCTCCACCTCATACTTCAAGTCATTGCGTAGGGCGCGAATCCAATTGCCGTGCGCGCACAAGAGTTTAGTGATCGCCGTGGTAAAGGTTTCGACACTTACGGCTGGGGCGCTGCCCGCCCCCCGCTCATCGTTGTTGCTCAGGGCGTCGCCGATGAGATCGCGAATCTCCTGCATATCCTCGCGGCGGTAGCCGTGCACGTCGCCCGTGAAGGGCGCCCCGTGCCATTGGTGATCCTCGACGTAGCACCAGCGCGACTTGGTGGACAGCAAGAACGACACCCGCTGCAACGCTTCGCGCATCGACGGATAGTCCGGCGGTTCTGCTGGGGCGCTGCCCGCCTGAGACGAGCCCCGCGCCAGTTCGAGCAGATAGGCAATATCGTCCGGGGCAGCGGCGATAAACTGCGCGTTCGCTTCGCGCGTCGGCCCCGTCATCCCACGGCACACGGTGCACGCATCGACCAGCTTGCCGTCGGCGTCGTACTGCGTATCCGGGTGCTTGGGCGCGTACACGCCATCCTCGACGAGCGACGGGTCGCGCCACCACGCCCACGGCCCCGGCGTCGCCGCTTTCAGCCGGGCTTCGATTTCCGCCAACCGGCTTGGCAAAGCGTCCTCGTCTAAATGTTCCCGAAGTAATGCAGCAAGTGCCTCGACCTGTGGGGGGCTCACGTCGGGGGCGCTAGAACTCATTGGGCACCTTCTCCTCGTTGAAGCCGCACGTACACCAATGCCACTTCGGGCCGAAGCCAATCGCGATCCGCGACATCCGCAGCTCGCACATCCGGTGCGCCCCGAGTTCCCACGGGCCGATGATGTGCGTGAGGCAATGCCACCACACGCGCCAGAAGTCCACATACTGCTGCCCGTAGTCGTGTCGGCTCACGTCGGGGGCGCTCACCGAGAGACCGCGTAGATTTTGCGCGCCGTTTTCCAGCGCCCTTGATTGACAGCATCGCGATAGTCGCGGGCTGCTTGGCGATGCCGGAACCACACCTGCGTCAGTTCCGGCACTACGGCGGCGCGATTCTGCACCAGCCACCAACCGTCCGCGTAGTGCGGTCCAGAGACTGACCACTTAGCGCGCTTGCGGCTCATACGGGCTCCATTTCGTCTACGAGTCTCCGCGCCTCATCGGCCAACTTGTCTACCACCAAGTCGGGGCGATTCGCAGCGAGGATTCTCACCGCCTCGGACAACTTCACGACAGCTTCGGCCAATGCGCTTGTGGGGCTCACTTGGTCTCTCCTTGGGCCGCGTCTGTGGATCGCGAGTCCTGCGTCGCTTCTGTCGGCACGCTCGCCCTTACGTCAGGCCACGTTCCGCCGACAAGCGCCATCCCGGCGCTCAGAATGTTACGGGCTGCGTTGTGATCACGACCCAGGAACAGCCCGCAACGTGAGCACTCGTGCCAGCGCACGCTGAGCTTTTTGGGTACCTGATCACCGCACCCGCTACACCGCTGCGATGTGCCGGATGGGTCCACCGCCACCACTACGCGAGCAGCATTTGCAGCTTTCTCGCTCAGAAGGCGAAGGAACTGCCCCCACCCGGCATCATTAACCGCCCGCGCCAAACGACTGCGGGCGAGACCTTTGACGTTCAAGTCTTCGACGGCCAGTAAATCGAAGCGGTTGACCAATGCACGCGCCGTCTTGTGGTGAAAATCCCGGCGCTGGTTGTCGATCAATTCATGCACTCGCTGAAGTAGTGCCACCGCCTTCTGGCGACCACGCGACCCACGAACACGGCGAGCGAGGCGCCGCTGGGCTACCCGGAGAACGTGGTGCCCGCGCTCAAAGCAGCGGGGATTCTCCACGGCCACACCATCGGACAGGACGGCGAAGGACGAAAGGCCAACGTCTATGCCGATGGCGCGAGTCGTGGCCGGTAGCGGAACGATCGGCACGTCGCAAATGAAGGACACGAACCATCGGCCATTGTGCCGCTTGACGGTAACGGTTCTGATCGTTCCCTCAATGGGGCGGTGGAGCATAAGCTTCACGTCCCCCACCCCGAACAGGCGCACCCGACCGTCAACCACCCAGCGCTTCTTGGCAGTAAAGGTCAGGGAATCGTAACGGCTGGCCGCGCGAAACCGGGGATAGCCGGGAGTCTCGCCCGCCTTCACCCGACGAAAGAATGAGTCAAACGCTCGGTCCACGCGCTGAAGAACTTCCATTGCAACCCGATAACTGGGGATCGCTAGGTCCCCATTCGTCCGAATCTCCTTGAGTTGGCGGATTTGGTCGAAGCAACTGATGTTCTTGCGAGCCATGCTCCAGGCGTCCCGACGTTCTTGGAGGGCGGCATTGTATAGCCGCGCCGCCTCAGACAATTGCAGGTTGAGCGCAGCGGCTTGGGCCACCGTGGGATACAGGCGGTACCTGAAGGCTTTCATTGATTCTCCGTGGCCGCGTCTAGCTCGGCCAAGCCACATTTCTCGCAGTAAACCTGCTTCCGTGTGGGGCGATTTTTCGCGGTGCACCATTCCTCGTGCCCGCACTCCAAGTCAAGCGCCCAGCGATGCGGATTCATCGGCGACCGCGTAACCCGCACCACGGCGCGCTTAATCAGTCGGTCGTTCACTTGGTTTCTCCTGTCTCGGCCAACACAGCACGCACTCCGGCGAGCCAATCGCGCCATTGTAGGTCGTTGGCGACGGGGACGAGCCACCGCACCGGGTCGCCATCTTCGCCCGTCGTACTGTTGAGCGCATCGCGTAGCAATAACTCCGCACGGCGCAGGAGCGCCCGCAACGATACGACCTGCTTCGCGCGCTCGACAATATCGGGCGAGACGAGCATCAGGTGGGGTGGCCAGCTTTGCCCAACGGCCTGTTGAGCAAATTGCCGATACGTCCTGCATTCCTGTTCCAGCGCTTCTCGGTCGGCTTGCCAGGCGGCGAAAACGCGCCCCACGAAATCGCGCACGTCATTGGGAGCGGTGAAAGCGCCCCAATCCGAGAGCAGATAGTCCAGCTCGGACGGCTGGGGTTGGGGGGTGAGCCGTTCGCCGGGAGCCATTATGCGTCCTCCTTCGTGAGCCAGCGCCCGTCGCTCATCACGACACCCTTGCAGCCGGGGCACAGGCGGATGTGGTGCGTCTCACCCGCCACCGTAATGACGTGCTGCTCCAAGAGGCCGGGGTAGAGTTCCGCCCCGCAGGCGCACGTCTCGGGCACCACTACGTCGAGCAACCGGGGCGCGGCTCCCCCGCTGCGCCGCCCCGCCCGATTCCAGAACCCACCGCGTCCCTCGCTCATCGGGGTTCGCCGGGAGCCGTCATGGCGTGTCCTCTCTTTCCCGCCCCGGAGACGCAAACACAGCCACGGCAGCATCGGTCGCGGATTCGTCAAGGTTGTCGCCCGTGTTGATGTGCCACTCGTAGTGCGCGGCATCGAGCGCGTCTATGATTCTCTGGGCGATGGCGAGGCGCAGGCGCTCCCCGAAGCACGTCCAGCAGCGCCCGTAGTAGTCCACTCGATGGCCGCCGATGCCGCCCGCGCACCTGTCGTCCGTTTCGCGTTCGAGGGCTTCGAGCGCGGCGAGGAGACGCTGGGTCACATCACTCATTTTTGGATTCCTGGCTAGGGGAGGCGTCCGGTCCCAGAGAACCCCCCGGCTCAGGCCGCAGAAAAACACCGGACGTGGGTTGCTGGTATTCCAGCGCGAACTCAATCGCGCCCCGCAGCGCGTCCTCGTGCGCCATTCCGTCGGCCCACAGATCGTCGTAGACCCGGATAGCTTCCTCGGCGATTTTTTCACGCGTGATGATCATCGCCACCTCCGCGCACATGGATGCCGTTCCACTTTCCCCACAGGGCCATATCCTGATGTTGGCAACAGAAGCCATTGCCGTCCGGGCGCCGCGAGCATCGGACATACAGCCATTCATCCGGGGCGCGGGGCGGTTCTCCAAACTGCGGGGGGATGGGCACCGCAGCCCCACACCCTCCCCCCATCGGGGCGCGCCTCACACGCTCTAGCCAATACCGATTCCTGAACCCGTTACGCGACAACGCCTCGATGGTCGCGGCCCGCTGCGTTTGCGGGAGTGCGTCCCAACGTAAGTATCGAACACGCGGACGCCAGCCTGCGTGTATCGGGCTCACGGGTTCGGGTCTCCTGAGCCCCCAGACTCCACACATTTTAGCGCGAGCCCGGCAGCATAGTTTTCCAGCAGGTGCTCCGGGAGATACTGATTGCACTCGCCGCGCCGGTTGTCGTAGTAGTCGTGGAGCGCTTGGCACATGTTCACGACGCGGCCACGGTCTGGAACACCTTGGGCGCGATGCTTGCCCACATGCGCCGGGGTGAAATCGCCCCAGCAGACGTGCCGCCAGAATCCCGGCGTCGGACTCGGGCGGTCGTTCAGTCCGATGCGGCGGGGGAAGTCCAACCCCAACCCGACGCACCGCTGCGTGGCGACAACCCACGAACAGTAAGGCGCGTCGCGCATCTCGGGAAACGCCGAGCCTTGGCGCTTCGCATTGCGCTGACGCATCCGAGTCGTGCGCTTGAGTCCTTTGGGCGCCCGCTTGCGCGACTTGGCTGGCTTCGGTGCGGCGTTCGGCAGTTTCACGGGGCGGGCTCCTGTGTGGTCACCACCCGCAACTGCTGGGCGATTTTGTTGAGCTCGGTCAGCGTTTCCTCCACCGTGACGGCGAGGTGCTCCATGCGCGTCATAATCGGCCCCAGCCGTTCCAGCGCCGCCCATCCCGCAGACTGACACATCGGGCACGGCTCGCGATACCCCGTCATCATGTCGGCGCGCCCGAAGTAGCCGGGATGCTTCGCGCATTCGTTCAGGCTCATTTTGGCTCCTGTGTGGTCTGTGGAGCACCGACGGTAGGCCGATAGCACTCCGTAGGAAAATCGCCCCCGGTGATTTCGTCGCACGCACAGTTCTCGCCGCACGGGGCGCTGACTTCGTGGCGCGACAAGAGCCCCAACTCGAAGGCCCAGTCCTGCACATCGGAGCCCTCGACTTCTCGTCCTTCGCGGGCAAACTCCCAGCACCGCAGGAAAAATCGCTCGGCGGGCGTGGGGGTTTCCTCTGGTCGTGGGGGCCGCCCGGAAGTCATGGACGTACCCGCACCCACTCGCGCGTGTTGTATCGGTCGCGCAGGACGTAAATGCCGGGGGCGAAACTCCGCGTCGCCAGCACGATTTGGAGCGCCGTCTCGGTTTCCGCGTGAATGGCGAGGGCGCGTTCGGCCTGCTCGTCGGTCAGCCCTTCGTCCTCGTCCACATCCCATTCGAGGATTTCCGCCACATCGCCCGGCACGTCGCTATTTCCGTAGGGGCGCTTGCAGTCGATGGCGGGCGCTCCCGTCTCGCAATCGTCCCACCGCACATAGGCGCGCCCCAGTAGGGTCAGGTGCTCCTCGGTCAACTCAAATCGTTCAGCGCTCATGGGGTGTTCTGTTCCTCGGTATGGGGAGAGGACAGCGCATCCAATGCCGCCGCCCGCGCCCGATTGCCTTCCTCGGCGCTGCGAATCCCTACGCGCCCCGCCGCTGTAATCGCTGCGGTGACTTGGGGCGCGAGACGTTCGACCAACATCAGCGTCCCGACTGTTCCGCCGTCGTTGTCGCGCCAAATCTCCGAGATGAGGACCGCCAAGACACCAGCTACTTGTTCTTCGAAACTCCGATCGTCGCTCATCGGGACACTCCTTGGGTATTGGGGGCTCCGCTCCTCACGAGACCCCCCGAGACTCTAACTTCGCCAGCGCATCCCGCACGAGGCGCACCACGGCGCGGTAATCGTCCCCGTACTCGAAATCTTCGCCCACGTCGAGCAGCATTAGGGCGTTCCTGAGATTTCCCGCCGCTGATTCGGCGCGCACCGAGTAGTCCAGCATCACCTGGCCGACCGTGGGGGTCTCAGGCATCGGGAGCCTCACGATCTACAGCCATAGCGGGGCGCGTGCAGCAGACGCTGACCCAGCCTTCCAGCTCGTCATACTCGAAGGCGGTATTCGAGCTGCACTTGGAGCAGACTTCGGGGGTCGGATACTCGGGGCGATTTTCCATACGGTCAATCTATACTACCCCGTGACAGGCGCTAGCCCCCTATTGTAACAGTCTCATTACAACCCCGTGACACCTCTTGCGGGTTTCCTCTATATAGCGCATCCTTACTCTGTGACTACTTCACTACCCTGCAAGTATTGTGGCGACTATTTCAAGCGCAAGCCGAAGGGGCCACCGCCCACCGTCTGTCATAAGCAGAACTGTCGTCGTCGTCTGGCGCGAGATCGTCAGCGCCGCCACCGCTTGAAGGGAGCCCCCGTATGAGCCCCGTGCTTTCGTTCTTCATCGGCTTGTCCATTATCCCAGCCATCGTCGTCGGCTACGCCCTGTTTTGGTACTGGCGGATGGGGAAGGATATCGCCAAGTGAAACCGCGCGCCAAGCGGTACTTCGTGGTCGTGTGGACTTCGCAGGGCGTGGTGATGGCCCTGAGCGCGAAGCGTGGGTTGGCGAATCCCAGCGAAGGCGCTGGGCAATTGTTCCTGACGCGGGGCGCTGCCCAATCGGCGATAGAAAAGGCCATACGGGCGTGGGGTGATGCCCCGCATACCTATCGGGTCGTACCCGTCTCACGACGGACGCGCCAGCCATGAACGTCCCCCCGTTGGCCCGGCACACGACGGCGCTCCACGGCTGCAACGCGCCGCAGGTGTTGGTGATCGAGCGCTCGCCGTTTCGGCTTTGGGAAAGTTTAGTGGTCGAGCGGTGCGGGCATTGTGGGGCGCGGCTGCACGTCCAAGGCGTCATCCCCGAACACGTCCGGTATTGGGCGGATGACCAAGACGACGATCCGGGGGACTGTGACGATATCCAGCCGTGGCAAGGATGACGCGTAAGCATCCGCTCCCCCGCTTTCGGCGCTGTTTGGCCGTCACGAAGCGGGGGCGGATTTGCAAACTCCCACGGCGCTTCGGAGTGCTCTGTCACTTGCACGCGAAGAATCCCCACGGGGGGCAGGTGGTGCGCTCCCATGTCGTGAACCCGAAGTTGGAGGTCGTCCGATGAAACCGAACGGCAGTAAGTGGGCCGTTCGTACCATACGCAACGGGCGCGTGCGTATCGGCGGCGTGGTATATGTGCCGAATGAGTCCCACATGAAATATGGTGGGCAGCTCGATGGGACGCGTTGGGCGTTCGCGCGCTACTGGCATGGGGACCATTGGGCCACGTTCGTTAACATGTGGGGGAGTGAGAAGGCATACCGATTCGATGGCGACCCCGATACGTCTAGCGATGAGGCTCAAGACTGGCCCGGCGCGAATTGCATCGGCGGGTTCTTTCGCTGGGACTGGTGGGATGCGATAAACACCCCGCCCCGACCGGACTGCGGTTACTCCATGACGTGCCGCGAGCCCCGCGCAGCAATGGCTGTGAAAGTCACGTCAACTTGAGGATTGCGCGATGACGATCTGCACGAAATGCGGGGGCTCGGTAGGCTGGTCCTGCGACTGTTCCCCGGAGTACGTGGCCTCGATGGCGTCGCACGCGGCGAAGATGGCGCCCGATGTGATTGGGAAGGCGGAGAACTATCCGGCGCTCGACCCGAACGACGTTTTTCCCTTCTAGCCCGAAAGGCCTCTGATGCTCTGTCCTCGATGCAATAGCGAAATGCTGGACATCCGGGCGCAGAAAACGAATCCGAAGGCGCCGGACTTCCAGTGTCCCGACCCGAACTGTCTGAACGAGAAGGGCTATCGGACGGGGGCGTGGCTGCCCAAGGGAAAAGTCCCCCCACAGACGGGCTATGCGGCCCAGCAAGCGCCGAAGCAGCCGTTCACGGAGCGCCCAGCGGCGTTGGCGAAGCCCGAGGCCCCGTTGCCGTGGGAAGCGAGCCCGAAGGACGAGCAACTGGTCAAGCTCTATTGGGCGTGTTTCGACGAGGTGCTGGCGGGCTTGAAGTCGCGGGCGCTGCGGGACGGTTTCAACGACGAGCAGATCGCGGCGTGCACGGCTACCCTGTTTATCGCGCGGAGCCGGTTGCTGTGAGAATCCGCCATCGGCATTTCCTTGGGGAGGATGAAGTCGATACGGGGGAGCCCGATTTGTGGCGCGTCACGTTTCCCCAAGAGCCGCCGAGCGAGTCGGTCAACTCGTCCGAGGAAACAGCCGCGCGGGTGCGGCACAAAACCCCGTACTGGCGGGCCGAGGTCTATGCCTACCTGAAGCAATGCGGTTCCCGAGGGGCCACCGCTGGCGAGATCGAGGCGGCGCTGGGGATCAAGGGGTCAACTTTGAGGCCCCGGTTGCGCGAGCTTGAGGGCTGGACGCCGGTAGGGAAACCGCCCCGCGTGCCGCTGATTCGGATGACGGAAACGCGCCGCGAGCATATGCGCGTGTACATCGTGGTGTAGGGGGTGGTCGGTCAGGAAGTACGCTGCTCATTAGGGCGTGTCTTCAAGGGCTCCTGGCCGATCACTTCCACTCTTGACAAGGAAAAAAAATGGGTGAGTATTGGGGGTGCGCGCGTCGCCTCGAACGACGGTCGCACGCAACTCGGCATGAATGTGGTGAGGTCCGTTTTCAGCATCTCAACCTGTCCCGGCGGTCATGCCCCGCTGCGCCAGGATTCGAGGAGGTGCCGAGCGGGCCTCTTCATTTTCCCGCCCGAAATACTGCGCGCAGATCACAATCGCCCCCGAGTTATCCACAGCCCCCAGAAAGGGGAGAGTCCTCGTGCGCCGATTTTCGCGGGTGTCGTCGCTTACAGAATCTCAAGGCTACATCAAAGGCCAAGTCAAAGGCAACGACACATTCGATGGCACCTCTTGTCTCTGGGATACGCCTTTAGTTCGTTGCCTTGGAAGTTTGTAAGTGGTGGACCCGAAAACGTGGCGCGCGCTGTGTGGAAAAGCGGTAGCGCTCTGTGGAGGACAAGCGCAGTTTCAGCAGCAAGCGCGGATTCTGAAGCGCTTAGTTCAAGCCTACGGGCCTGACGAGGTGGAGCGGATGATCGCAGGCGCGCAGCGGCTCGGGTGGCGGGACTTGAAAAGCTTGGGCTCGAAAGAGGGGCTCGGGCGCCGGTGGGCCTTGGAGGCGTTCTGGCAATCCGAGAAGCGCGCCCCGGCCAAGACGTTGAACGCATTGGGCGACATTTTACAGGCGAGGGGGTTAGTCAAATGAACGACAAGGATGTTCGCATTGAGACGTTCCGATCTGGCCCCTTGAGCCCCGTCGCGGTGCGGGTGACGCATCTTCCTACGGGGCTTTCCGTGAAGGTCACGGGCGCGTCCAGTATAAGCGCACGGCGTCGCGCCACCAAAAAATTAGAGGAGCTCGTCGCGCACTCGCTTGGAGTGTGCAGTATCTGTGACGCCCCGCTACCGCACGCGACGGACGCCGCATCATTGGAGCGCGCCAGGATTGTGCATGACGCCTATGAGTACGCGCAGTCTTTGCGGGATGCGTCCACATGAGCGTCCAAGAGGCTCGGGCCAGGTTAGACGTGTATCTTGCGGAGTGTTTCCTGAAACAGGAGATGCCGGACCCCATCGTGCTGCGACGCCGTGAGGACGATTTGATCGCAGCGGTGCGGCGCGAGGAGACGATCTTCTAATGGTCATCCCCGATGCGCTGGCGGTGAAGTTTGGCAGCAACGCCCCGCCGCTTGACCTGAGCCCTGAGCTCGCCGCGAAGTTACTCGACGCCCACGGGCCGCCCCGTCACCTCGAAGCGCCCCGCGAGTTTACGTTGGAGGCGTGTCGGCGCTATCTGAAGCATGCGGACCACCGGGCCAGAATCCGCGTCGTGGCTCGGGCCGTGAGACTTTCGGAGAAGTCGGTGGCGCGGGTGTGGCGGGAGATGCTCCGATGAGCCGCTACGCTGCTGGTCGCCGCGCCGAGTGGAAAGTCGTGCGCGCCATGAAAGCTTTGGGCGGCCTCGTGACTCGGAGCGCAGGCAGTAAAGGGCTCTGGGATGTGTGCGCCGTGTTTCCTCGCACGACGGATGACCCCGGGGCGATCTGGCTCATTCAGGTCAAGGTCACAAAGTCGGGGAGCTGGAAGGATGCGAACTGGCGCCAACTGGCGCGCACGGCCTTCCCACCCCATGTCACGGGCTGCGCCTTCGTGTTTCGCCCCGGCAAATCCTTCCCGGCGTTCCATGAAGCATAGAGCGAAAGGCTTACTATGACGTTACGGGTGGGGGATATCTACCGAAAGCCGCCGAAGTGGACGTTGCACGAGCGGCGGACGATGGCCTCGCATGCCTGGGACCCACACGATTGGCGCCACGACGGTCCGGTGAGCTTCGAGCATGCCACGGCTTGCCGGTGCGGGTCCAAGTGG
>Ga0070697_100002710_pt1 | contig 13647 bp, 12 predicted proteins | sample KBSK1501metaG_FD_65475 | JGI IMG/M metagenome (GOLD analysis project Ga0070697, IMG submission 65475) | Corn, switchgrass and miscanthus rhizosphere microbial communities from Kellogg Biological Station, Michigan, USA - KBS K1-50-1 metaG | ecosystem: Host-associated > Plants > Roots >... | reverse complement strand
CTCCTCGACGAGATGGGCGTCGACATCATCGAGGCCGGCTTTCCGGTCGCCTCGCAAGGCGACTTCGAATCGGTCGCCGAAATCGCCAAGCGCGCCAAGCGCGCGGTGATCGCCGGGCTCTCGCGCGCGGCGCTGAAGGACATCGATCGCTGCGCCGAGGCGGTGCGGCACGCGCGACGCCCGCGCATTCACACCTTCCTCGCCACCTCTCCCGTGCACATGAAGTGGAAGCTGCAGAAGGAGCCGCACGAGGTCTACGAGATGGTGATCGCGCAGGTCGCGCGCGCACGAAACCACGTGGACGATGTCGAGTGGTCGTCGGAGGACGGCACGCGCAGCGAACACGATTTCCTCTGCCGCTGCGTCGAGGCCGCGATCAAGGCCGGCGCCACCACCATCAACATTCCCGATACCGTGGGCTATACGACGCCGACCGAATACGCCGCCCTGATCAAGATGGTGCGCGAGCGCGTGCCGAATTCAGACAAGGCGGTGTTTTCCGTGCATTGCCACGACGACCTCGGCATGGCGGTGGCGAACTCGCTCGCCGGCGTCGAAGGCGGCGCGCGCCAGATCGAGTGCACCATCAACGGCATCGGCGAGCGGGCGGGCAACGCCTCGCTCGAAGAGGTGGTGATGGCGATGCGGGTGCGAAGCGACGTGCTGCCCTATTGGACCGGCGTCGACGCGACGATGCTGACGCGCGCCTCCAAGCTCGTCTCCGCGGTCACCTCGTTCCCGGTGCAGTACAACAAGGCGATCGTCGGCCGCAACGCGTTCGCGCACGAGTCGGGAATCCATCAGGACGGCATGCTCAAGCACACCCAGACCTACGAGATCATGATGCCCGAGGATGTCGGCGTGTCGAAGACGTCGCTGGTGATGGGCAAGCATTCCGGCCGCCACGCCTTCCGCGAAAAGCTGAAGGAGCTCGGCTACGAGCTCGGCGACAACGCGCTGCAGGACGCCTTCAACCGCTTCAAGGATCTCGCCGACAAGAAGAAGCACGTCTATGACGAGGACATCGAGGCACTGGTCGACGACGAGATCGCAAAAGCTCACGATCGCGTCAAGATCGTCTCCCTGCAGGTGATCGCCGGCACGATCGGCCCGCAATCGGCGACGCTCGTCTTGGACATCGACGGCAAGCATCACACCACGCAGGCTTCCGGCAACGGGCCGGTGGACGCGACCTTCAACGCGATCAAGCAACTGGTGCCGCACAAGGCGAAGCTCGCGCTCTACCAGGTGCAGGCGGTGACCGAGGGCACCGACGCGCAGGCCGAGGTCTCGGTGCGGCTCGAAGAGGACGGCAAGAGCGTGACGGCGCGCGGCGCCGATCCCGACACGCTGGTCGCCTCCGCCAAGGCCTATGTCAACGCGCTGAACAAGCTCGCGCTGAAGCGGCTCTCGATCAATCCGCAGACGGCTTACGGCTGAAGCCTGCCTTTACCCTCCCCCTTGTGGGGAGGGTCGGCGCGAGCGAAGCGAGTGCCGGGGTGGGGGTCGTGGCATGAAAGTCACCCCACCCCGACGGCTCCGAACTCTCGTTCGTCGCCGTCGACCCTCCCCATCAAGGGGAGGGTAAAAATAGTGCCTTGCTTTATATTAGACGGAAGCGGGGACTGCGGATGAATTCCCACATGGGTTTACGCGCGATCATCATCGCCGCGCTCGCGGCCGTCTTGCTCTTTCCCGCCGTCGCCAAGGCGCAGCTCGACGGCAAGCGCAAGAACGGACCGCCGGTCTATTGCACCACGCAATACGATCCGGTCTGCGCCCGCACGGCGAAGGGCGTGCTCACCACATTCAACAACGATTGCGCCGCCGGGCAGGCGGGTGCGGCGGTGATCGCCAAGGGCACCTGCGATCGGGTGAAATGCCCGCCGGCGGAATTGACGGCGTGCGCGCGCAAGGACGGCAAGAACAAGAACTACACCAACGCCTGCGTCGCGGAAAAGGACGGCGCCGCGGTGATGCTGCGCGACAAGTGCCCCGAACGCTGCGCCGATGCGGGCCCCGCGGTCTGCGCGGTCGACGAGGGCGGCAAGCGCGCCGAGTTCAACAGCGCCTGTCGGGCCGTGGTCGCCGGCGCGCGCGTATTGCACAACGGCAAATGCGTGGCGAGCGCGCCCTGCACCCAGGGCGGCGTCCGCGTCTGCGCCATCGCGGCGAACGGATTGGAGACGCAATACGCCAACCAGTGCCTGGCGGAAGCGGCGCATGCGAGCTTTCTGCACAACGGGAAATGTCAGCCCGGCATCCTGATGCGGCTGATTAAGCGCTACGGGGGATGAAGCGGGTCGTGCCGCAATGCGGCAAACACGCAGGCGCCGGCTGCGTCTACGCGGACGGACGCGTCGTCTGATGGCTAAGATGCGACCGTGAGGCGTGATCTAATCAATGCCGGAAACGGTAGAGCCTACTAGGGACTTGGCCGATTACCCATGGGTGGTCTCGAATTTCCGGGCTGAATTTGCTACCTAAATACTACCGCAAATTCGCAGTTAGCTACGGCACTGGCGTGCCACCGACAACCGAACTCGCAGGGAGAAGATCATGCGTAAATTGCTTCTCGCGGCGGCGCTTTGCGCTCTCGCGTTCTTGCCCGCCACCGTCTCGGCGGAAGACCCGATCATCATCAAGTTCAGCCACGTGGTCTCGCCCGACACGCCGAAAGGCAAGGGCAGCGAGCGGTTCAAGCAGCTCGCGGAAAAATACACCCAGGGGCGCGTGAAGGTCGAAGTCTACCCGAACTCGCAGCTGTTCAAGGACAAGGAAGAGGTCGAAGCCCTGCAGCTCGGCGCGGTGCAAATGCTGGCGCCTTCGCTCGCCAAATTCGGCCCGCTCGGCGCCAAGGAATTCGAGGTGTTCGATCTTCCCTATATCCTTCCCGACAAGGAGGCGCTGCGCAAGGTAACCGGCGGCGCGCTCGGCAAGCGCCTGTTTGCCAAGCTCGAGACCAAGGGCATCACCGGTCTCGCCTATTGGGATAACGGCTTCAAGGTGATGAGCGCGAACAGGCCCCTGCGCACGCCGCAGGATTTCCAGGGCCTGAAGATGCGCATTCAGTCCTCGAAGGTGCTGGAGGCGCAAATGCGCGCGCTCGGCGCCATCCCGCAGGTGCTCGCCTTCTCGGAAGTCTACCAGGCGCTGCAGACCGGCGTCGTCGACGGCACGGAGAACACGCCCTCGAACGAATATTCGCAGAAGATGCACGAGGTGCAGAAATACACCACCAACTCCGCGCACGGCTACATCGGCTATGCCGTGATCACCAACAAGAAGTTCTGGGAGGGCCTGCCCGCCGACATCCGCACGCAACTCGAAAAGGCGATGGCGGAAGCAACGACATATTCAAATGACATCGCGCAGAAAGAGAACGACGAAGCGATGGAGGCGATGCGCAAATCCGGCAAGACGGAGATCATCGAGCTCACGGCCGAGCAGAAAGCCGCCTGGCGCAAGGCGCTCGAGCCGGTCTACCAGGAGATGGCCTCGCGCGTCGGCCAGGACGTGATCGACGAATTCCAAAAAGAATCCAAAGCGGTCACCAACTAGAAATACAACGCGAGCCCTTTCGCTTCGTCGGCGCAAGGGCTCGAAATTCGTGGGATGGGACGCCGAGACCCGGCGCGCGCAATCGCGATGCTTCGCATAATTCTTCGCCTCATCGACCGGCTCGAAGAGGTGCTGATCGCAACGTTGATCGCGGCGGCGACGTTGATCATTTTCGTCGCGGTCGTGCACCGCTACGCCACCGGCGTTTCGTTCCTCTATCCCTACGCGCGCCAGATCCATCTCTCCTGGGCGCAGGAACTGTGCATCTACATGTTTGTGTGGATGGCGAAGTTCGGCGCCGCCTACGGCGTGCGCACCGGCATCCATGTCGGCGTCGACGTGCTCGTCAACGTGCTCCCGCCGAGGACTCGAAAACAGGTGATCGTGTTCGGCCTGATGTCGGGCGCGCTGTTCACCTTCGTCGTCGGCACCATGGGCGTGAAGTTCGTGCTCAGCCTCTACGGCACCGATCAAACCTCGCCGGATTTGGAGCTGCCGAGCTGGTTCGTTTATCTGTGCATTCCGCTCGGCTCCTATCTCATGTGCTTCCGCTTCCTGCAGGTGGCCTGGACCTTCATGCGCACGAGCGAGCTTCCGCGTCATGACCCCGGCCATGTGGAAGGCGTGATCGAAAGCCCGCAGGTGGCGAAGGAGATGGCGCGGTGAAGGCCGCCATCATCTTCGGCCTTCTGATCGCGCTGATGCTCACCGGCATGCCGATCTCGATCGCGCTCGGCCTCACGGTGTTGACGTTTCTTTTCACCCTGACGCAGGTGCCGATCGAAGCCGTCGGGCTGAAGCTGTTCACCGGGATCGAGAACTTCGAGATCATGGCGATCCCGTTCTTCATCCTCGCCGGCAATTTCCTCACCCACGGCGGCGTTGCGAAGCGCATGATCGCGTTTGCCAGCGCGATGGTGGGCCATTGGTACGGCGGGCTGGGGCTGGCGGGCGTCGTCGCCTGCGCCTTGTTCGCCGCCGTCTCCGGCTCCTCGCCCGCGACCGTGGTGGCGATCGGCTCGATCATTCTGCCGGCGATGGTCGAGCAGGGATTTCCGAAACGCTTCGGCGCCGGCGTGATCACCACGTCGGGCGCGCTCGGCATTCTCATTCCGCCCTCGATCGTGATGGTGATCTATTCCGTCGCGACGAGCGGCGCGGTGGCGATCGGCCCGACCGGCCAGCGCGTCTTTTCCGCCTCGGTCGGCCAATTGTTCATCGCCGGCGTCATCCCCGGGCTCGTTCTCGCCACCATGCTCGGCATGACCACCTGGTATCGCGCCTACAAGAACGATTATCCGCGCATGCCGCGCGCCGGCTGGGGCGAGCGCTTCCGCACCTTCCGCAATTCGGTGTGGGGACTGTTGCTGATCGTGCTCGTGCTCGGCGGCATCTATAGCGGCGCCTTCACGCCGACCGAGGCCGCCGCCATGAGCGCCGTCTATGCGTTCGTGATCGCGGTGTTCGTCTATCGCGACATGAAGCTCTCCGACGTGCCGAAGGTGCTGCTCGCTTCGGCCAACATGAGCGCGATGATCCTCTACATCATCACCAACGCGGTGCTGTTCTCCTATTTGATGACCAGCGAGCAGATTCCGCAGCAGATGACGAGCTGGGTCACCTCGACGGGCATCGGCTGGATCGAGTTCCTGTTATTCGTCAATCTCTTGTTGCTGCTCGCGGGCAATGTGATGGAGCCGTCCTCGATCGTGCTGATCACCGCGCCCATTCTGTTTCCGGTGGCGGTGCGGCTCGGCATCGATCCGATCCATCTCGGGATCTTGATGACCGTGAACATGGAGGTCGGCATGTGCCACCCGCCGGTCGGCCTCAATCTGTATGTCGCCTCCGGCATCGCCAAGATGGGGATTACGGATCTCACCGTCGCCGTATTGCCGTGGCTCGCCACCATGCTCGTCTTCCTCGTCATGGTGACCTACATCCCGCAAATGTCGCTGTGGCTGCCGCACGCGCTCGGCATGAACTGAGCCGCGGCGCGGCGGGCGGGGGCCCGCGCCGGCTCGGCTTGATGGCTTGAAGGTTGTGGCGGCCGATGCTGGTTTGCGTTGCAACGAGCGGAATTCTCCGGCGGGCGCGGAGTTTTCCCTCATGACAACAAGGCCCCGGCCTTCGACGCTCGAAGGCCGATCGTCCGCGAGACCCGCGGGGAGGGGGACATGCCGAGCTTCGTGAAGAATTCGAAGGATTTCATTTGCGGCGCGCTGCTGATCGCGACCGCCGCCGTGTTCGCCTACGGCTTGCTGGAATTGCCGATCGGCACCGCCTTTCGCATGGGGCCGGGCTATTTCCCCATGGTGCTTTGCGGGCTTCTCGCCGTTCTCGGCGCCGTCATCCTGTTGAACGGCATTTTGATCGAGGGCGAACCGATTCGAAGTTTCGCTTGGCGCGGCCTGATCAATATCGTGCTGCCGGTCGTCTTCTTCGGCGCGACGCTGAGGGGCCTCGGTTTCGTCCTGTCGCTCGGCCTGACGGTGTTCTTCACCACGATCGCGAGCGTGCACTTCAAGCTGTGGGTCGCGCTCGTGAACACGGCGGTGCTCGTGTTTTTCGGCTGGCTCATCTTCATCTGGGGGCTGAAACTGCCCATCGCGCTGTTGGGGCCGTGGGTCGGCGGATACTGAGAGGGCGCGATGGACATCTTTTCGAACCTTGCGCTCGGCTTCGGACAGGCGCTGTCGTTGTGGAACCTGATCTACTGCTTCATCGGCGTTTTTCTCGGCACCATCGTCGGCGTGCTGCCGGGGCTGGGGCCGATCGCCACAATCGCGATGTTGCTGCCGATCACCTTTCAATTGCCGGCCGTCTCCGCCCTCATCATGCTCGCCGGCATCTATTACGGCGCGCAATATGGCGGCTCGACCACCGCGATCCTGATCAACGTGCCGGGCGAATCCTCGTCGGTGGTGACGGCGATCGACGGCTACCAGCTCGCGCGCCAGGGCAAGGCGGGATTTGCCCTCTTCACCGCCGCGGTCGGATCGTTCTTCGCCGGCACCATTTCCACGTTTCTCATCGCCGGCTTCGCGCCGCCGCTCGCGCAGGTGGCGCTGAGCTTCGGGCCGGCGGAATATTTCTCGCTGATGGTCTTGGGCCTCGCCGCCGCCGTGTCGCTCGCGCACGGCTCGCTGCTCAAGGCGATCGCCATGGTCGTGCTCGGCCTTCTGCTCGGCACCATCGGGCAGGACCTTTACACCGGTACGCCGCGCTTCAGCTTCGGCATGACGGATCTCTCCGACGGGCTCGAATTCGTCGGGCTGGTGATGGGGCTATTCGGCATCGGCGAGATCGTCCGCAACCTCGAGGACGAACACGAGCGCAGCGTGCTTGTGCAAAAAGTGATCGGCCTCATTCCTTCGCGCGCCGAATTCATCTCCACCATCGCGCCGATCCTGCGCGGCACGGCGCTGGGTTCGTTTCTCGGCATCTTGCCGGGCGGCGGCGCCATGCTCGCGTCCTTCGCCGCCTATTCGTTCGAAAAGCGCGTCGCCAAGGATCCGACACGCTTCGGCAAGGGCGCCATCGAAGGCGTCGCGGGCCCGGAGTCGGCGAACAATGCCGGCGCGCAGACCTCGTTCATTCCGATGCTGACGCTCGGCATTCCGTCGAACCCGGTGATGGCGCTGATGATCGGCGCCATGATCATTCAGGGCATCGTGCCCGGCCCCAACGTCGTCACCGAGAAGCCGGAGCTGTTCTGGGGCATCATCGCCTCGATGTGGGTGGGCAACGTGATGCTGTTGATCCTCAACCTGCCGTTGATCGGAATCTGGGTGAAATTTCTCACCGTGCCCTACCACGTGCTGTTTCCCGGGATCATGGCGGTGTGCTGCATCGGCGTTTACAGCGTGAGCAACAACCCGTTCGACGCCTATACCATGGCCTTTTTCGGCGTCGTCGGCTACGTGCTGGTCAAGCTCGACTGCGAGCCGGCGCCGCTCATCCTCGGCTTCGTGATCGGAAAGATGCTGGAGGAATATCTGCGGCGCGCGATGCTGTTGTCGCGCGGGGATCCGCTGGTCTTCTTCCAGCGCCCGATCAGCGCCGCCCTTCTCATCGCCGCCATCTTGGCGCTGGTGATCGTGCTCATCCCCTCGGTCAGCAAGACGCGCGAGGAGGCGTTTCGGGAATAACAGCATCGCCGATGCTTCGATGGATGCTGATGTGATGGCAGGAGCTTTCGGCTACCTGCCGCCGACCGTGCCGCCGCCATTGGCGCCCTGACTTCTCACATCCCACGAATGGTCCTGCGGATAAGCATAATTCCTGACTTCATGTGCGGCTAGGTCCTGTGCCGTATCTTGCATTCGTGGGCCGCACGGCAGGGCAGTTTTTGCGCAGCGGACCCCCGCGCCAGCCGGAAAGGATGCGGCGAGCATCATGGCGACAAGTGTGCCGATTTCGATCAATTTCGTGGAGGCTTTCATGGCTATCTCCATTTCTTATTCGTCGGCTACTTAATAGTAGTCGTGATAGTAGCCGTAGTCACAGCCGGGTTGCAGACGTTCACATAGCCATAGCCGTGCGGCGTCCGCCTTGATCGGTGTGTTTCAAGAGATAAGTACGAAGTCCGCGATTGGAAAAGGTTTTTTTTGAAGAATCCGCGCGTAATCGCGCGTTTGTGTTGGTAAATGAATTTTCGTTCATCAAGAGCCCGCATCGTGGCTTCGCGAGTCGTCGATCAGCCCCGGCGCACCGCCGCTTTTCGTAATTAGCTGATCCGCGTTGGGTCAAAAGCGGAAGCAGACTCAGATTTGCGGCGTTCTCGAACGCAGTCGTGCACAAATTTCGCGCGCAAATTCGCTGCAATCCTCTCGCTGGTGGCTTTCTCACGACAAGCGCGAAAATCGAATTTCCTTTTCTCTTTGCTATGCCTGTAATCAGCCCACGCTTGGGAAAGATGCGCTCTTTCCCCTGCTGAGCCATGCCCGCTGTTCTGCGCCGCCGAAGCAGCCGGGGGCACGAGAAGGGATACCAATACCAAGAGCACGAGCCGCATGCCGCCGATCCCAGGTTTGCGCCAATAGCGCGGGCACTAAGCTCAGTGCCAGACTATCCAATAGGATAGAAACCAAAACACGAGCGCCAGCCAGGCGAAATTTGCCACCACGCCGAATACGAGGATCATCGTGGGAAACTCCTGCGGGATCAGGCTCAGCGGGCTAATCCATGCGGCGGGATGAAGGCGCCTCTTGTATGACTTTTGCATCACTGCCTCCCCTGTGAGGGTTCGCAAGCTTGCTTTTATGACGAGAGGGCTCGGGCCGTCTGTGACGCGCGTCACGTTTGATAAAAAACCCGGCCGCCTCATTGGGCGGGCGCTTTGTTAAATCGCGCTTCACTTCCGCATTGAGCGCAGCGTGGAGGCCAACGGGTACAACTTGCCGCAGTCCGGATCGATCGCTATACGCTGCAGCAGGGTGCCGCTCCCGCTTGGGGCGGCATTCTTTCTCCGGTGCCAAATCGGTGCCACGCGTGTAAGGTGGATGTATCTAACCCCTTGATATCAATCGGTTAGGGCGCATAGCTCAGTTGGTAGAGCAGCTGACTCTTAATCAGCGGGTCGTAGGTTCGAGTCCTACTGCGCCCACCACTCATCACTCTGCTCCACATCATCTTTTTATCTCCCGTTCTTTTTGGAACCTTCGAGGTTTGACACTTTTTTCAACAGGTTTGACACTTTTGTTCGCCGCTTGTTCATCTCGCGCTCGAATTCCTTGGCGACGCCGCGCATCTTCACGCTGAGATCGGCGCCCTTGGCGTAATGCCTCGCCATCTCGATGGTGCGCTGACCGAGCGCGTCGGCGATCGTGCGCTCGTCGAAGCCGCACTCGCGCAGGATCACGGCGACCGTGTGCCGCAAGCCGTACAAAGTCAGGCCGGGACCGATCGCGCCCGCGGCGGCGAGGCGCCTCCGGTAGGTGCGCCAGGAAGCGCGGAAACCGCTTTCGGTCCACCGCTTCCCTGCCGAATTTGCGCACAGCGTCATGGGGTTGTGTGTGGGCGCGGTCTCTAGAATGTCGCGCAGTTGCTCGGGCGCCGGCCAGAAAACGGGCTCGCCCGTCTTGCTGCGGCGGGTTGCGATGGCGCCGTTCTTGTAGAAGGTGCGTGGGAGCCGTAATGCGTCGCCGGGGCCCAACCCGGTGAACATCATCACTGCTAGCGCCGGCTTCATGTGCGCCGGGGCCTGATCAATAACAGCATGACGTTCCCCATCCGTCCAAGGACGGTTTGCATCTGGTTGGCCCTTCGGCCTGCGGATGTTCTTGACGCCGCGCGCCGGATTGCTCGCCAGCAAGCCGCGCTCAACACCCCACGCGAATAGGACGCTCATCACCGCCTTGACGTAATTCGCGAAGCGGCGCCCGCGCTCCCCCGCTCTATCGCGGATATTCACGACGAGCGGCGGATCGAAGCGACTGAGCGGCGTGTCAGCGATCGGCTTCAAGTAGTCGAAGATGCGTTGATAATCACGACGTGTATGGGGAGCGAGATCGGTGAAGGCGCGATGCTTTTTATATTCCTCGATGAGCATGCCGATGGTGCCCGGCTTTACCGGCGCCATGACCTTGGAAATCTCCGCGATGCGCGCGCACTCAGCCAAGAAGGCGGTCGAGCCGATCGGCGCGTTGCCCAAGTCGATCGGCATCCCCGTTTTGCGGTGATAGCACCGCAGTTTTCCATGTCGATCATGGAAGATTTTGAATCCTTTAACGCGAACGATGGTCATGGCTAGCGAAGCCTCTTTATAATGGCCGCAGAATCTTGCGCTCCAGTTTTGAGCGTGTCGAGCCAACGGTCGAGATCGCGTACGTCGTATCGAACATCGCCGTTTGCGAATTTGATCGGCGATGCTGGGCATTCATGCTCAAATTCTTTCACTGAGCGGCCGCAGTGTTCCGCGGCTTCTCGCTTGGTGAGCATCCGTTTTGAAATGACGTTCAAGGTCAGGACGGCGAGGGACATCGGCTAGACCCCGCTCGCTTCCCGGCTTTTGGGCCGAGTGTCAGCCGCCGTCGAAGAACGGCAATTAACGCGATGTGTATAATAGGAGAGGCGCAGCTTGCGCTTCATCACCCAACTCCAAGGCGCATCGCGCAAGAGCAGGCTCTCCTGCTCGGAAGGCTCTCGCTCGCGGCGAGAGCCTTTTCTTGCACTAGCTCTTATCCCGACAGACGCCGATTGGCGTCCCCTCAGATTTAGATGATGGGTAGGTAGTCGCGTTTCTTATTGCTTAGACCGATATTCAGCGGCCACGCGGCAACCGTCAAGGCCGTTCCTACGGATTCGCGGCCGGGGTTTGACGTTCCGATGTCAGCTATGTGCGAGAAATCTCACAGGTAAGCGCTGATACGCCGAAGGAAAAGTCCCGCTGTCGCGGGACTGAGTTTCAAGCGTAGGCCAGGGCCGAGCTTGAAAGTTCAAGACGTTTTCCTGCGCGGTATGCGCCGGATAATTTCTTCTTTGACCAGTAGGAGTGCTTCGTCGATGGACGTGAATTCCTGGTTGGCGATATCCTCCTGGAGTAAGGACTGATTTTCCTCGTCCGGATGGGTCGCCGTCACTTCGACGAAAAACCGGCCGGTGGGTTCTCGAAATAACCTGATGCTATAGAAGAATGGTTCCGTAACGGGCGGCGCCCCTACAGAGACCGTCGTTGATGTTCGTTCGAGCATCACTTCCTCCGTCTTGCACGACCGGCGCCCGAGGAATTCAGGCGACGGCCAACAAGGCGGAGTGCCCCATTTATTATACTGCCGAACGGAACGGCCTCCGGCGCCCAGCGGGTTGACTCTCGCGCCGTTCCGATGCGGCAATACGCGCATGAGAAGAAAAATCCCGCGAGAAGACTTGCCTGCGCTCACGCGCGTTCGGGAAGCGCCCGGGCCTGTTGCCACTCTGCGGCAATGTCATCGCAGCCATCCTTGGGTTTGGCTTTACTGCACCAACCTGAACTGCTTGCACCATGCACCGATGGCTCTTGCACCGCTCATGATCCGGTGGGGCATGGATGTTTCGAGCGACAAGCTGCGACAGTCGGCCAGATGCAGCTGCTGCGGACGCAAAGGAGCGGAGACCAAACACCCGAGCTGGGACATAACGATCGGGGACTTCATGGCATTTCCCGATGTGTAATCTGTATTCGCACAAAAAATCCCAAGACGAACTTCGTTCGCTTATCAAGGGATTAATCGATAACGCTGGCAACATCCCGCCGTTGCCGGCGATCTTTCCCGATATGCTCGCTCCCGTAATCCGTAACACAACGGACGGTCCCGAGTTGCTGAGAATGCGCTGGGGCTTCCCTTCACCGGCGATCTACTCGGGCCGGCCCGTGACCAATGTCCACAACGTGAAAAGCAACTATTGGAAGCCGTGGCTCAAGCCCGAACAACGCTGCCTAGTCCCCGCAACATCGTTTTGCGAATACACCGACAAACCCGACCCGAAATCGAAACGCAAGACGCCTACGTGGTTTGGTTTGTCGGAGACACGTCCTGTATTTTTCTTCGCAGGGATATGGAGAGAGTGGACCGGAACGCGGGGAACGAAGGCCGATCCTGTCGAAGGCATGCACTTGCTCTATTCGTTTTTGACGACTGACTCAAACAAGATCGTAAAGCCAGTTCACGCGAAGGCAATGCCGGTCATTTTGACGAGCGCAGCGGAACAAGAAATTTGGCTCAAGGCGCCGATGGAAGAGGCATTGCGATTGCAGCGCCCTTTGCCCGATGAACAATTAAAGATCGTGGCAAGGCGAGAAAAGCAAGACTAACCGTCAACGGCGCGATATCATATTAGTTCTGACTATCGAGGCGTTTTGTTTCTTATAAAGCGCCGATGGGTTGGTCGCGACGGGACGGGAGAGGCGGATGCAACACCGATTCCATAGTAGACGCGAAGAGCTTCGCGAATAATTTCTGAAGCGGAACGCTGTTGTTGCTGCCGCTGCGCGTCAATGCGACGCGAATATTCGGGAGGCAACGTGATACTGAGGGTCTTACTAATGCGACTCATGGTGCGATCCATTGATCCTAGCTGTGAGGTTTTCGAGCGCGGGTACCCAAAAGAAGTGGAATTTCGAAAACACGAGGTACCGTTTTCAGCCTTTTAGAAACACGCTTCTTTAATCTGCGCTTCTTGCCTCCGTCTGCGGCAAGAGGCTCAGGATCAGCGCCATTCCAAAGTTGTCCAGGTCGAGAAATTTTGTAATAAATCTCTTCGTCCTTGAGGTTCGGGCGCTTGAGCTCTGGCCTCTGCGTAAAGCGACCCTTCGCACCCTCAAGATAATCTCTGACCATCTCAACGCACACCCATTTACGGCCGAGGCGCTCAGAAACTTCGCCGCTCACACAGCTTCCGGCAAACGGGTCGAAAACAAAATCGCGGGGGTCAGTAAGCATCCGAATAAAATATTCGGGCAGGTCAGCTGGAAAACGCGCCGGATGAGTTTGAATCCCTTTTTCTTGGCAGTAGCGCATATACGCGCTGTTGCTTTCGGTGTTGGGGATGGCGAGGAGGTTCGGCGGAATTGCCGCACCATTGTTGATGGAAAATTTCTCGCTGATGTCATGACCTGAGGGCCGCTTTTTTGCCTTGTAGCCATTCGCCAAGAGGTCTTGCATGCTCGCGCTGTAGGGCTGCAATACCCTGCGATTGCTTGCACGCGGCCAGGGCGTGGGCGAAAGCCACCAAACCGTATTGATCGCGTCCTTAACCCGAACGCGGCGAATGTTTACCCATTCTGCTGGCGTGGGGAGTTTTGATGGATTCCACCAATAGAAATCCTGGGCAAGATGAAAGCCGAACTCCTCGCACAACATGACCAGTAGTTTGAAGTGATAAAGACTTCGAACAGGCAGCCCCGGTTTCCATGCACCCCCGATGTCGATAACGAGGCTGCCGCTTTTCTTGAGGATACGGTGAAATTGACGAGCGAATGGCCGGAACCATTCAAGATAGGCATCGGCTTCGGCATTGCCGTACTCTTTCTTCCGGGTCAAACCAAATGGAGGACTGGTCATTATTAAATCGACCGAATGCGCTTTCATGTTGGCCATTACGTTT
>Ga0070697_100002709_pt1 | contig 13648 bp, 12 predicted proteins | sample KBSK1501metaG_FD_65475 | JGI IMG/M metagenome (GOLD analysis project Ga0070697, IMG submission 65475) | Corn, switchgrass and miscanthus rhizosphere microbial communities from Kellogg Biological Station, Michigan, USA - KBS K1-50-1 metaG | ecosystem: Host-associated > Plants > Roots >... | reverse complement strand
CCCGGCGCCTCGGCGCCTCGGTGTGGGCCGACGGCGGGGTCCGGCACCCCAGGGACGTGGCGCTGGCGCTGGCCGCGGGCGCCTCGAACGTGATGATCGGGTCGTGGTTCGCCGGGACGTACGAGTCCCCGGGGGACACGTTCCGGTCGCCGGAGGGGCGGCTATACAAGGAGAGCTTCGGGATGGCGTCGGCGCGGGCGGTCCGCCTGCGTTCGGCCAGTGACTCGGCGTTCGAGCGGGCCCGCAAGGAGCTGTTCGAGGAGGGCATCTCGTCGGCCCGGATGTACCTGGACCCGGTGCGGCCCGGCGTGGAGGACCTGATCGACATGATCGTGGCCGGACTCCGCTCCTCGTGCAGCTACGCCGGCGCGCGGGACCTGGCCGAGTTCAGCGAGCGCGCGGTGATCGGGGTGCAGAGCGCGTCCGGCTACAGCGAGGGCATGCCCGTCCCGACCAGCTGGTGACGGCTAGCCCGTCGCGTTGAGCCAGCGGACGGGGGCGCCATCGGCGGCGCGGCGGAACGGCTCGAGCTCGTTGTCCCAGGCCGTGCCGAGGAGCCGGCCGAGCTCGTCCTCCAGCGACGCGCCAGCACCGCTGCGGGAGGCGAGCAGCATCACCGACCTGAGCCGGTCCTCGGACACCATGATGTCCCCGTTGGCGCCGGTCACCGCGGTGAACAGGCCGAGGTCGGGCGTGTAGCAGTGGCGTACGCCGTCACAGCCGGGCGAGCCGTCCTCAGTGACCTCGAACCTGAGCCGGTTCCAGCCGGCCAGCGCGGACGCGATCGCCCCTGCCGTGCCCGCGTGGGCCTGCCAGGTGAGTTCGGCCCGCAGCGCGCCCGGGGCCGCCGGCTGGCCGGACCACGGCATGCCAACAGGCACCCCCACGATTCCGGCCACGGCCCACTCGATGTGCGGGCACAGCGCCGGGGGCGCCGAATGTACGTACAGAACACCTAGAGCAATGGGCGCAGACACCGTGCCTCCTTATAGACGAGGTTCGCCTTCCCCTGCGACCTCGTTAAGTGGCACGGACTGCTCAGCTACATATTGTGCCTCATGCCCTCCCTTGGCGCCAGCACTCCGGCCAGGAAAACCGCGTGAATTCGCAAACATGACCAGTGTGGCCAGGACCACGATGGCGAGGGCCGACCACGGAACGTAGTCGCCGAACCGGTCGTAGATGGTCCGGGCCGAGGTCGCGGGCAGGTCCAGCCGGACGCTGACCACGCCGTGCGAGGACTGCCCCATCCAGGCGAGCAGCCGGCCCCTTGTGTCGAACGCGGCCGTGACGCCGGTCAGCGCGGCCTGCACCGCGGGCCGCCCGGTCTCGGCCGCGCGCACCGCGCTGAGCGAGGCGTGCTGGTCCGGTCCCCAGGTGCCCTGGAAGGTGGACGTGGCCGACTGGTAGACGAGGAACTGGGCCCCTTTATCGGTATCGACGCGGGACATGTCGGGGAACGCGGACTCGAAGCAGATCAGCACGCCGATCGGCAGCGGCTTCCCGGCCCGGTCGACCGGATAGAGCAGGTGCGCGCCGGTGCCGGGGATCATGTTGGACGCCGCCGCCCTGCTGATCTTGGTCAGCCAGCCGAGCTGCTGCCGGAACGGTATGTACTCGCCGAACGGCACCAGCCGCGTCTTGATGTAGATGCCCTTGAGCCCGGCGGGACCGAGGAGGACCGACCACTTCTCGTGGCCCTTACCGGGCACGGTGGCGTCCTGGCTGACCAGCAGATCCGCGCCGTCTTCCCGGGCCAGGGCCTCCAGCTTCTGCAGCTGGTCGCGGTTCTCGGGCAGGGTGAGGTCAACCGCGGTGCTGCTCTCGCCCCAGACGATCAGGTCGGGTTTCACGCCGCTGAGCTCGCCGGAGCGGCTAAGCCCGGCGGTCAGCCGCTCGCTCGCGTCCACCCGCTTGACCGCGTTGCCGACGATCCCGGGCTGCACCATGGCGACCGTCGCCTCGCGGACGGCGGGGCTGGCCGGGGTGAGCGCGAACGCGAGCGGCCCGGCGCCGAGGCCGACCACCGCGGCGGCCGCGCCGAGGACCGCGAGCCCGGGGCGCAGGGTCGCGCCGGGTATCACGCGGGCGGTCAGGCGAGGCAGGGATTCCAGGGCGAGCACGATCGCCACGTTGACCATGACCAGCGCGAAGCTGATCAGCCACACTCCGCCCACCGCGGCCAGTGCGAGCACCGCCGGGTGCTGCCACTGGCTGACGCCGAACACGGCCCACGGGCCGCCGAGCGCCTGCCAGGAGCGCAGCCATTCGGTGACCAGCCAGCAGCTCGGCACGACCACCAGGGCGGCCAGCGCCCGCAGCCAGGTCACCGGCGGCCGCAGCAGCGTCCAGGCGGCCACCCCGAACGGCACCCACAGCGCGCCGATGACCGCGCCCACCAGCAGGACCGCAGGGCCGATCTCCGGCGCCATCCAGTACAGCGCCGCGATCAGGTATCCGGCCCCGAGCCACCAGGCGCGCATCCCGCCCTCCCGGGCCGTGGGCGACCTGACGATCAGCACCAGCCCGGGCACCAGCCCGAACCAGGCCAGGAACTCCAGGTTCGGGGCGGGGAACGTGAGGATGAGCAGTGCCCCCAGGAGCAGCATCAGCCGCCTGGGCGACCAGATCCACCGCCCGGTTCTTCTCAGCGCCCTGCTCACCCTTCTATTGTCAGCCGGCCGCGCGGCTGCGCGCGACCCAGGGGCAACGGCCAGACCCCCTCAGGCTAGCGTCGCAACGGCGTCGGGGGTCAGGTCGGTCAGGGTGGGCAGGACGAGGCTGGTGGCGGCGAGGGCGTCGGGGTCGGGCGGGTACTGGGGGTGCGGGATGGCGATGACGTGCAGGCCCGCGGCGGCCGCGGAGCGCAGGCCGTTGGAGGAGTCTTCGACGGCGGCACAGGTGGCGGGCGAGACGCCGAGCCTGGCCGTCACGGCCAGGTAGATGTCCGGGGCCGGCTTGCCGCGCGGCACCTGCTCGGTGGACATCGTGACCTGGAAGTACGAGCGCAGGCCGGCGGCCTGCAGCACGGTCTCGATGAGCACGGCCGGAGCCGAGCTGGCCAGGCCGAGCGGCCAGCGGGCGGCGAGCCTGCGCACCGCCTCGACGGCACCAGGCAGGAACGGGATCCGCTCCCGGTAGCTGGCCGCCATCCGCTCGACGACCTGGGCCGCCACCTCCTCGGACGGCAGGCCGACGCCGAGGTCCTCGCTGAGGTACCTAGCCCATTCCTGGGTGCTCATGCCCATGAGCCTGCGCTGGGCGTCCGGGGCCCAGTGGCCGCCGCGCTCGGCGACCAAGCCGCGGCGCACCTGTTCCCAGACCGGCTCGGAGTCGATCAGCACGCCGTCAAGGTCGAAGACGACCGCCTCGATCATCAGGGGTTGAGCCCATCCGGGCCGGGGCGGCGCCGGGGCGCGCACCTCGGCCCGTTCGGGATCATGATCTTGAACTTGCCTCGGTGAGGGCGCGGGAGACCAGGACGCGGGCCAGGTGCTCGCGGTAGGCCCTGGTGGCGCGGATGTCCTCGGCGGCGCTGGTGCCCTCGGCGGCGTGCGCGGCCGCGTCGGCCGGCGAGGCGCCGCCGGCCAGAGCCGCTTCCACCGCGGCGGCGCGCAGCGGCGTACCGCCCATGTTGACCAGGGCCACATGGCCGTCCTGGACGGCGCAGCCGACGATGGCCCAGTCGATGGCCCGCTGGGTGAACTTCTGGAACGACCAGGCCGCGGCCGAGGCCGGCTTGGGCACCCGGATCTCGGTGAGCAGTTCGTCGGGCTCGAGCGCGGTCTCGAAAAGGCCCTGGAAGAACTCCCCGATACCGATCTCCCGCTCGCCGCCGGCGCCGCGCGCGACGATGGTCGCATCCAGCGCGAGCAGCACGGCGGGCAGGTCCGAGGCGGGGTCGGCGTGCGCGATCGAGCCGCCGATCGTACCCCGGTGCCTGATCTGCGGGTCACCGACCTGACCGGCCGCGTGCGCGAGCAGGGGCACCTCGCGGCTGAGGACTTCGGAATGCTCGACGTCGTGGTGCCTGGTCAGGGCGCCGATCGCGATGTAGGAGCCCTCGTCGCTGACGTATGACAGGTCGTGCAGGCCGCCCAGGTCGATGATCACCTCGGGGGCGGCCAGCCGCAGCTTCATCAGCGGCAGCAGCGAGTGGCCGCCGGCCAGGAACTTCGCGTCGTCGCCGTGTTCGGCGACGAGGCTCAGGGCCTCCTCGACCGAGCCTGCCCGCTGGTAGGTGAACGAGGACGGGATCACGCCGACACCTCCGCGGGCGCCTCGGCGGCCGCGAGCGCAGCCCTGACGATGTTGTGGTAGCCGGTGCACCGGCACAGGTTGCCTTCCAGGCCGTTGCGCACCTGTTCCTCGGTGGGGTGCGGGTTCTCCTTGAGCAGCGACACGATGGCCATCACCATGCCCGGCGTGCAGAAGCCGCACTGCAAGCCGTGCTCGTTGTGGAACGCGCGCTGCACCGGGTGCATCTGGCCGTTCGCGGCCAGGCCCTCGACCGTGGTGACCTCGTGCCCGCTGGCCTGGGCGGCGAGCACCGTGCAGGACTTGACGGACTCGCCGTCGAGCAGCACCGTGCAGGCCCCGCAGGAGGTGGTGTCGCAGCCGACGTTGGTCGCGGTGAGATCGGCCACGTCGCGCAGGAAGTGCACGAGGAGCATTCGGTCCTCGACGTCCGCGGTGATGTTCTTGCCGTTGACGGTCAGGTCGACCTTCACTGGTGACTCGCTTTCCGTGCTGCGTTGATCGCTGTCCATACTCGCTGCGGCGTGGCCGGCATGTCGATGTGCCTGACTCCGAGGTGGGACACGGCGTCGACGACCGCGTTCTGGATCGCGGGGGTCGAGCCGATCGTCCCGGCCTCGCCGATGCCCTTCACCCCCAGCGGGTTCAGGTTGGTCGGCGTCTCACTGCTGGCCAGCTCGAAGCTGGGCAGGTCGGACGCTGAGATGGCCGCATAGTCGGCCAGCGTCGAGGTCAGCGGGTTGCCGTCCGCGTCATAGAGCACCTCTTCGAGCAGGGCCTGGGCCGCGCCCTGGGCGATCCCGCCGTGCCGCTGGCCCTCGGTGAGCACCGGGTTCATCACTATCCCGGCGTCGTCGACGGTCACGTGCCGCAACATCTTCGTCTGGCCGGTTTCGCTGTCGACCTCCACCACGGAAACGTGGGTTCCGAAGGGGAACGTGGGCCGTTCCTGAACGAAGCTCACGTCGGCGATCAGGCTGCCGCCGCTGGTATGACCGGCGACCTGGGCCCAGGACAGGGCCGTGTCCGGGTCGCCGCGCACCTGCCACAGCCCGGTGCTCGTATCGAGCACCACGTCGGCTTCGGCGGCCTCGAGCATGTCGGCGGCATGGCGGCGGGCCTCGTCCTTGACCTCGACCGCGGCCTTGTGCACGGCCGAGCCGCCGAGCTGCAGCGACCGCGAGCCGTAGGTCCCGACGCCGACCGGGATCAGGTCGGTGTCACCGTGGATGACCGTAATCCGGTCCATCGGGATGCCGAGCTCGTCCTGCACGAGCATGGCCCAGGCGGTGTGGTGCCCCTGGCCGTGCGCCGAGCTGCCGGTGTAGACCGTGGTAGAGCCGTTGTCCGTCACCTCGATCTTGGCGGTCTCGCCGGCGTCCGGGTCCGGCGCGGTGATCTCGACGTAGGAGGACACGCCGATGCCGAGCTGCTTGGGGTCACCGCTGGCCCGCCTGCGCCGCTGCTCCTCGCGCAGCTGATCGTAGCCCGCCGCGGCCAGCGCCTTGTCCAGCGCCTCCTCGTAGCGGCCGGTGTCGTACATGGCGCCGGTCTTGGTCTGGAAGGGGAACTTGTCCGGGGCGATGAAGTTGCGCCGCCTGACCTCCGCCGGGTCCATGCCGATCTCGGCGGCGAACAGGTCGACCGCGCGCTCGATGGCCGCCGTGGCCTCGGGCCGGCCGGCCCCCCGGTAGGCGCCGATCGGCGTCGTGTTGGTGACGGCCTGCCGGAACCCGGCTTGCACGTCCGGGATGTCGTACACGCCGGGTGCCATCAGGCAGGTGAGGAAGGGCAGGAGTCCGCCGACGCGCTGGTAGGCGCCGGCGTCCTGGATGACGTCGAGCCGGTAGGCGAGGATGCGGCCGTCCCGGCTGCCGCCGATCTTGATGTGCTGCAGCTGGGCGCGGCCCTGCGTCATCGCGACCAGGTTCTCACTGCGGGTCTCGGCCCAGCGCAGCGCCCGGCCGATTTTCCTGGCCGCCCAGGCGAGGGTGATGGTGTCCCGGTCGATGCCGATCTTGGCGCCGAACCCGCCGCCTACGTCGGGCACCACCACGCGGATCTGCTCGGGCGCCATGCCCATGGCACCAGCCAGGATGAACCGGCTCACCTGCGCGTTCTGCGAGCTGGCCCAGACGGTCAGCTTGCCGTTCTCGTAGCTGACGGCCGAGGCCCGCCCCTCCATCGGGAGGCAGGCGACCCGCTGGTTGACGATCTCCTGCTCGACGACCACCTCGCAGGCGTCGAAGGGCGCGTCGTCGGTCGGCACCGGGTTCGCGATCGCGACGTTGGTACCGGCCGCCGGGAACAACAGGGTCTCGTCGGCGACGGCGGCCGCCGGTCCCAGCACCACCGGCAGCGGCTCGTAATCCACGGTGACCAGGTCGGCTGCGTCCTCGCCCTGGTAGCGGTCATCCGTGATCACCACCGCTACCGGCTCACCGACGAACCGCACCGTGTCGACCGCCAGCAGGGGCTCGGCCCACGGGCCGCCGAGCGGCGCCGGGCTGCCGTCCCACTCGCCTGAGCTCGGCGGCGGCGGGGCCAGGTCGTCCATGTCGGCGACGGTCAGCACGGCGATCACGCCGGGCTCGGCGAGGGCCCCGCTGACGTCGATGCCGGTGATGCGGGCGTGGGCCACCGGACTGCGCACGAACGTCACGCGCGCCGCCCCGGCAAGTTCCGGCGTCCGCAGGTCGTCGACGTAGACCCCGCCGGCGGTCAGCAGCCGCGGATCCTCCGTCCGAATCACCCGGGTGCCCAGGATGCTCATGTACCCCTCCGCAGCTCTGTGACGCTTCAGTGCTCCGCCAGCGAACCTACACCCGGGTAGGCCGGCGAACTATGGCTGGCCCCACAAAGGAGCCTGGAGGACATTATGTCTGACCGCGCAGGTAGATAATCAAAAGCCGTCGCTGACCAGGTTAGTAAATTTTAGTTTCGGTTAGGTTGGTCCAGACCGGGCGGTTAGGGTCAGGCCGGCCCTCGGTGAGTTAGCGTCCGTATCATGCTCAATGCCGTTAACTGGACCGCGCGCCTGAATGAACTGGCCACCGGAGCGAATGTCCCCGGGGCGGCGCTGGGCATCTGGTCCGACGGGCAGGAGATCCTGGCCGCGCACGGCGTGCTGAACTCCGCGACGCAGGTCCCGGTCACCACCAACTCAGCTTCGCCGAGCTCGGCGACGGCACGCCGTACATCTACCTGAGCGGCCGGGTCACCCCCCGCACCGGGTTAGGCAGACTTCAGGAGCTGCCGCCGGGCCGGCCGGCGGTCACGCGCGGGTGGGCTCGCCAGGCGGGCATCGTGGCCATGTAGTCGAGGGTCTGCTGCTCGATCTCCTGGCGCGTCGCGCCCGGGTTGCGGCGTGCCTGCCACGCGGTCATCCGCTCGAAACGCTCGTCGAACGACTGCAAGGCACCGGTCTCGTCGGTGCAGTAGCCGCAGTAGCGGCCGGTCTCGATGGGCATCCCGCAGCTCTCGCAGGCCGCAGTGGTGGTCATCGGGTCCTCCTCATGATCATTTCATGGGTCATTGCGGATGTTCTGGTCCGGGACGGCCAGGTCGGCCAGGGCCCGGAGGCCGGCGATGAGGTCGTCGGCCTGGCCGGGCGGCAACCGGGCCATGGCCCCGGCCAGCAAGTCGACGCTCAGCACCTCGCGGTCGCGGCGCAGCGCCTCATGTCCCCGCGCGGTCAGCCAGATCAGCGTCCGCCGCCGGTCGGCGGGGTCGTCCTCCCGTTCGAGCAGCCCCTGGCGTTCCAGGTGCGTGACGATCTCGCTGATCACCGACTGCGCCCGGCTCATGTGCGCGGCGGCCTCCCCGACGGTGAGCGGGCCGGCCAGCGCCAGGTGCTCGAGCACGGCCCTGGACGCACCTGGCAGCTGGCTCCGGGGCCCGTCCCGCCGGTGAAACGTCAGGTATACGGCGCGGAAACAGTCGGCGAACCGTTCGGCCCGCGCCCGTTCATCAGTCACGACACCAGGGTGCTGGCCAGGCAATCCATCGTCAATCCCGATGGGTCTGCCGTCGGCGGCTGGCTGCGGTAGCTGGCTGCGGCAGGCACGCCACCTTACTAGGGTGGTCGGGTGAAGCCATTCCTGCTGCTGGCCATCCGCGCCGAGGACGCGGCGGCTGACAACGAGTACGACTCGTTCCTGTCCCTGTCCGGACTCGGCGAAGCCGGGCTGCGCCGCTTCCGGCTGGAGCAGCGCGCGCTCGGCCAGGTCGACCTGCGCGACTGGTCGGGGATCGTGGTCGGCGGCGGGCCGTTCAACTATTCCGACCCTGAGGAGCTCAAGACGCCGGTGCAGCGGCGGGTCGAGGCAGACCTGGCCGGCCTGCTCGACCAGGTGGTGAGCGCGGACTTCCCGTTCCTCGGGGCGTGTTACGGCATCGGGGCGCTCGGCCGTCACCAGGGCGGGGTGGTCGACCGGCGCTTCGGCGAGCCGGTCGGCGCCGTCGAGATCACGCTGACCCCGCCCGGTCGGCGGGATCCGCTGCTCGGCGAGCTGCCCGCGGCCTTCCAGGCGTTCACCGGCCACAAGGAGGCGGTCAGCCGCCTGCCGGGCCATGCCGCCCTGCTGGCCAGTTCGGCTGGCTGCCCGGTGCAGGCGTTCCGGGTCGGCACCAACGTCTACGCGACCCAGTTCCACCCCGAGCTCGACATGGCCGGTCTGCGCACCCGGATCGAGGTCTACAAGCACGCCGGCTACTTCGAGCCCGACCAGGCCGAGGAGATCAAGGCGCAGGCCGCCCGCAGCGACGTCAGCTGGCCGCCGGCGATCCTGCGCGGGTTCGTCCGGCGCTACGGCCAGCGCCTGCCCGCCCGGGCCCAGGCCGGATAATCGGGCGACTCCCCCGGTCGCGGCGCTGCCGACGCTTGCGCAGCGGGAACGCCGGCGGTAAGAAGTGCACGTGGGGAGGTCTGGTCCGGTGGGATCAGTCAGCGTTGCGCACGTCGAGCTGCGTCTGGCGGGTACGTTCAGGGTCGTCCGGGATGGCACGCAGCTGACCGACGGCGAAATCGGCAGCCGGAAGTCGCGGACGCTGCTCAAGCTGCTCGCGGTCGAGCGGCCCGGCCTGGTCACGGTCGACCGGATCGTCGAGGTCCTCTGGCCGGACGAGCGGCCCGCGGCCCCCGAGCAGAACGTCGCGACCATGGTCAGCAGGCTGCGCGCGGTGCTGGGGGCGGAATTCATCGAGGGTGGCCGGAGCGGTTACCGGCTGGCGGCGGGGCCGGACGTCGTCGTGGACTTGGACGCCGCGGCCGGATTCTGCCAACAGGCCGAAGGCAAGCTGGGCACCGCCGCGGCGGTGGCCCTGGCCGCGGCCGAGCGCGCGCACGAGCTGCTGTCCGCGGGCACCGCGATCGGCGAGGAGCAATACGCGGACTGGGCGGATCCGGCCCGCGAGCGAGTGCGCGAGCTGCTGCGCCGGGTCCGGCTGGCGGCGGCCGAGGCGTCCCTGGCGACCGGGAACCCGGGTCGGGCGGCGAGCTATGCCGAAGCGGCCGTCGCCGCGGACCCGCTCGACGAGGCGGCGAACCGCTGGTACATGTCGGCCGCGGCCGCGGCCGGCGAGCAGGCCAAGGCGCTCGCCGCCTACGAGGCGCTGCGGCAGCGGCTCGGCCGCGAACTCGGCGCCGACCCGGCACCGCAGACACGAGAGCTGCACCTGGCCATCCTGCGGGGGCAGGACGGCGATCTCGCGCGGAGCGGGCCAGGCCCGGCGGCACCGGGCGGGCCGACGCCGGGCCCGGTCCCGCTAGCCGGACGGGACCGGGAGACCAGGGTGCTGCAGGGGGCGTGGGCCGCGGCCGCCGCAGGACGGCCGGGGCTGGTCACGATCATCGGCGAGGCGGGGATCGGGAAGACCGCGCTGGCCGAGGCCCTCGCCACCGAGGCCGCCCGGGACGGCGGCACGGTGCTGCGGACCCGCTGTTACGAGACCGAACGGTCGCTGTTCCTGCAGCCGATCGTGGAGGCGATCGGGCCGGTAGCGGCGAACACCCCGGCGGGCGCGCTGCGGCGGCTGCTCGGCGAGCACGCCACCGCCGCGGCCGGCCTGCTGCCCGAGGTCGCGGCCCTCCTTGGCCCGCCGCCGCCCGGCCGGGGCAGCATGGACATGGAGCGGCGGCGCGCCTTCGAGGCGGTCCGGGCCCTCCTGCGCGGCCTGGCCGAACGCAACCCGGTGCTGCTCCTAGTGGATGACCTGCAGTACGCCGGGCAGTCGACGGTGGAGCTCATGCACTTCCTCGGCCGGGAACCGCCCGGGACCAGGCTGCTGGTGCTGGCCACCGTCCGGGCGGAGAACGACGCGCAGGTCGGCGCCGCGCTCGCCCCGGTGGCCCGCCGGGTCTGGGTGGGGCCGCTCGACCCGGACGCGGTGGCGCAGCTCGCCTGGGCGGCCGGGCAGGGTGAGCTGGCCGGGCGCATCCTGGAGCAGACCCGCGGCCACACCCTGTTCGTCGTCGAGGTGCTCGGCGCGCTGGCCAGCGGCGAGGAAGGTGTGCCCGAATCGCTGCGGACCGCCGTGCAGGCCCGCGTCCGGCGGGCCGGGCCTGGCGTCGAGGCGCTGCTCCGGGCGGCCGCGGTACTCGGCGCCACGGTCGACCCGCTGACCGTCGGCGTCATGCTCGACCTGGTCCCGGCGACCGCGCTCGAGCTGTCCGAGGCGGCGCTCGGCGCCCGGCTGCTCGTGGTCAGCGGCCGCGACTACGAGTTCGCCAACGACCTCATCCGCGAGGTGCTGTACGCCAGCACGCCGGAACCGACCCGGTTGGCCTACCACCGCCGGGCGGCCGACCTGCTGACCAGCCAGCCGGAGTCGCTGGCCAGGCACGCCGCGGCGGCCGGTGACTGGCTGCGCGCGGGCCGGGCCTGGCTGCGGGCCGGCGAGGAGGCGATGGGCCGGTACGCGGCCAGCGATGCCCTCGCGCTGGCCAACCAGGCCCTGCAGGCCGCCGAGCGGGTGGCCGACGCGGAGGTGACCGCCCGCGCGCTGGTCCTGCGCGGCCGTGCCCATCACGCCACGGGCGCCGATGCCGCCGCGCTGGCCGACCTGACCCTGGGCGCCGACCACGCCCGCATGGCCGGCGACCGGCGGCTCGAGATGCTCGCCCTGTATGAACTCGGCACCGACATCCCGGTCCAGCGCGGCCTGCCCATCGGCTATTTCATGTCCAATCTGGAGAACGGACTGCGGATCGCCGAGTCGCTCGGGGACCGGGCCAGCGAGGCCCATATGCTCTCCCAGCTCGCCATCCTCGCGGCCAATCGTCTGCGTCTGGACGCGGCGGTCGATCGCGGCCTGCGGGGCGTGGCGGCCGGGCGCATGGCCGCGGACGACCATGCCCTGGCCTCGAGCCTCGACGGGCTCAAGACCGTCTACCTCAACCTCGGCGATATCAGCGCGCTGACCGGGGTGCTGGCCGAGCTGATCCCGCTGTTGCGCCGACTGGGAGATCCGTGGCACATGCAATGGGCGGAATTCGAGAGCGCGTTCCCGGCCATCGCCGCGGCGGACTGGACCGCGGCCGCGGCGGCCATGGACTCGGCCATAGCGCTCAACAAGACGGCTGGCTATCCGCACTGTACCGCGTGGTATGTAGCCCACCAGGGCTGGCTGGCCCGCCTGCGCGGCCGCACAGAAGAGGCCATCACGCTGGGACACCGGGCGGTGGAGCTGACCGAGCAGTACGAGGTCACCTGGTGGCAGGCCACGGCCTGCGCCATGCTGGGTGACACCGTGCTACTGGCCGACGACCGGCCCGGGGCGATCGAATTGTTCGAGCGGGGCCTGGACGTGGCACGGCAGGCAGGTGTGGAGGCCTACCTGCTGCGCTGCGCCGCCCCGCTGGCCGCCGCCACCGGCTCGCGGGCCGTGCTCGCCGAGGCGGCCAGGCTACTGGACCAGGCGAGCATTCCGCCCGGCGGCGCATGGGTGCTCGGCTACGAGGCGTACCTGTCGCTCGCGGAGGCGTGGCTGGCGCACGACGAGCCGGAGCGGGCCCGCGCGGTGCTGGCGCCGCTGCTGGCCGTCGCGGAGCGGGAGCCGTGGATCCCCGCCCTGGCCGCGGCGCTCGTGGCGGACGGCCGGGCCCTGATCCGGCTGGGCCAACCGGGGCAGGCCCGGACCGAACTGGAGCGCGCGGCCCGGCTCGCCGGCGAGCACGGCCTGCCGCACGTGCTGCGCGAGGCCGGCGAGGCCCGGCAGCACCTCGGATAGGCCGACTCAGAGCAGCTCGGCGAGCAGGGCGGTCCAGGATCAGCAGGTCGCCGCCGGTGAGCGCGGCGACCTGCTCGCTGCGTCCGCACGGCTGGCAGCAGTCTTCGCGCCCGGGTCGGTCGGGGCGAACAGGAGGGCTGGGTCACCCGAGCCGAACACCTCGTAGCCGACCTTGACGCCGTCCCGCTCGACGAAGCCCTCGGTATCCGGATATCTCGCCCGCATAGCCCCTCCTCGCCCGTTGTACCCGTTCTAACGGGCCCCGTTGCAGCCGCGTTGCAACGCCGTTGCAACGCCCCCGTGCAGGCTGGGCCGAGATGGCATACCGACCGACCAAGGGGAGTTTCATCATGGCTATCGACACCGACAAGCTGCACGAGTTCCTGGGCAAGTTCGTCACGGACCTCGGCGCGACGACGGCGGCGGGCAACGTGGTCATCGGCCACAACCTCGGCCTATACAAGGCCCTGGCGGCCGCGCCGACCAGCGCTGAGGAGCTGGCCGCGGCGACCCAGACCAGCCCGCGCTACGTGGCCGAGTGGCTGCGCGGCCAGGCCGCGGGCGGCTACGTCCAGTACGACCCGGCCGACGACACCTACTCGATGACCGAGGAGCAGGCCTTCGCGCTGACCAACCCGGACGGCGGCGTCTACGCGCCCGGCGCGTTCGTGCTGGCCCTGGGCGCGCTGAAGGCCGTGCCGCGGATCACCGAGGCCTTCCGGACCGGCGCCGGGATGGGCTGGCACGAGCAGGACGAGGATGTCTTCACCGGCTGCGAGCAGTTCTTCCGGCCCGGCTACATCGCCAACCTCATCCCGTCCTGGATCCCGGCGCTCGACGGCGTGGAGGACAAGCTGCGGGCCGGCGCCACGGTGGCCGACATCGGCTGCGGGCTGGGCGCGTCCACCATCCTGCTCGCCCAGGAGTATCAGAACTCCCGGTTCACCGGGTCCGACTATCACGACGAGTCGATCGAGATGGCCCGCAAGCACGCCGGTGACCAGGACGTCGCGGACCGGGTCAGCTTCGAGGTGGCCTCGGCGTCGACCTTCTCGGGGACCGGGTACGACCTGGCCGCCACCTTCGACTGCCTGCACGACATGGGCGACCCGCTGGCCGCGGCCCGGCACATCCGCCAGGCGCTCAAGCCCGACGGCACCTG
>Ga0070697_100002706_pt1 | contig 13650 bp, 12 predicted proteins | sample KBSK1501metaG_FD_65475 | JGI IMG/M metagenome (GOLD analysis project Ga0070697, IMG submission 65475) | Corn, switchgrass and miscanthus rhizosphere microbial communities from Kellogg Biological Station, Michigan, USA - KBS K1-50-1 metaG | ecosystem: Host-associated > Plants > Roots >... | reverse complement strand
ACGTTGTTGACCTCCCCGAGCTTCGCCGGGGCGTTTGGCTTTTCACCCGCCAACGCCTGGCAATACCCGTGGACGTTCGTCACCTACATGTTCCTGCACGCGGGCATCCCGCACATCCTGTTCAACATGCTCGTGCTGTTCGTCTTCGGCTCCTCGGTCGAAGAGCGGATGGGTGGGCGCGCGTTCGTCCTGTTCTATCTCCTCTGCGGCATCGGTGGCGCGGCGTCGTCGTTCATCTTGCGGCAGCTGGTGCCCGTGTCGCAGATCATCGGCGCGTCCGGCGCGGTGCTTGGCGTCGCCGTCGCGTTCGCGTGGTTCTGGCCGGACCATCCCGTGTTCGTCTTTCCGTTGCCGGATCCCGTGCCGGCCAAATGGCTCGTCACCTTCCTCGTCGCGCTCGACCTCGTCCTCGCGTTGGTCGGCGCGAGCGACGGCATCGCGCATCTCGCCCATCTCGGCGGGGTCGGCACGGCGCTGCTGTTCCTGAAAGGCCAGGAGTGGTGGGCGACGCGCGGTGAGCGGCAGGGAGAGCAGATGTCGGAATCCAGCGTGCTCGTGTCGCAGCCCCGACGCTTCAGTCGCAGCGGCGGCATTCCGCCGTCGGCGCGCGCGCCGAAGTCGCGCGGCGAGTCCGCACCCGATGCGCGTGCGAACGCCGAGATCGATCGCGTGCTGGACAAGATCATCGCGAGCGGCGTCGAAAGTCTCACGCCCGCCGAACGCAAATTCCTCACCGAAATCAGCCGCAGGATGCGGACACCGCCGACGCCGCCAAAAGGGTAGGAAATCCGAGTTGTCAAGTCGGCCGCGCGGACGCCGCGCTTGTCTGGCGGCGGCCCCGTTCCCAAATTGGGTCCGGCAACCGCGCAATGCTCGTCAATCTCGTTCCGGAATTCCTCGCGACGCTGGCCGCGCCAGATCGTTCCGCGGCATACCACGAGTATCTCGATCGCCATCGGCCGGTGTTGAGCGCCTACTGGCAGAACTACGTCCTCGATCCGGCGTCCCCACACGCCGAGCCGATCATCGCGTCGGCGATGCGCGCCGACCGCTCCGATCTCAAGCGGCTGCTCGAGGACGTGGATGTCGTCGCCGTCGCGGAGGACGGGCTGCGCCGGGCCACCGAGCTGCTCGAGGCAGACTGCCCCGTCGACCTCTATCTGATGGTCGGCGTGGGCGCCGCGAACGCCGGCGAGCTGGTCGTGGGTGGCCGTGGCATCGCGTTCGTGTGTCTGGAGCACTTCACCGGCCGGGCGAACGCACAGACCTACGGTATGGGCCTCGACCCCGCGCTGTTACCGCTCTGGATCGCGCACGAGGTCGCGCACACACTGCGCTACACGTCGCCGTCGAGCCGGGCGGCGCTGCGCCGGCTCGTAGCTGATCTCGGCGGCTACTACGACGGCTGGGAGCTGGGGTCGCGCGCGACGTTACGGGAGCTGGTCGTCAACGAAGGCGTCGCGATCGCGGCGGCGCAGGCGGTCGCGCCCGGATTCGAGCCGTGGGAGTACTTCGGGTATAACCGGCGCCAGTATCGCCGGCTGCGCGAGCTGGACGCCTTCCTGCGGCGCGCCGCGGCGAGCGATCTCGACGCGACGGGGCTGGGCCTGCGGTTGCGCTATCTCTCGGGCGGGATGAGTCCGGCTGCGCGCCTGCTCGCCGGCAAGGTGCTTCCCGAGCGCTCCGGCTACTACCTCGGCCTGCGGCTGGTCGAGAACTACTGCGCCGAGCATGGCGCAGCCTCGACGGTGCGGGCGGCCGTGGAGGAGCTGCGACAGGCGGACGACCGCGCCATGGGTATACAGACGGCGTGACCACGCGCGGCAAAAGGCTTTCAGGCCCCGCCCCCGCCCCCGCCTCCTCCTCCGGCTCCGGCCCCGGCGTGCCGGATCGACGCCGCAACCGGCCGTTGCGCGAGGTGCTCGACGAGCTGCTGTCTCATACGCGCGAAATCGCGCGGCGCGCCAAGGCCATGACCCCGGCGGAGCTCGATTACGCCCAGCAGCGGCTCGAGTGGCTGGCGGACGAGGTGTGGCGGTTGTCCACGGGCGAAGCCCCCGGGGAAGCCCAAGAGTAGATTACGCGGGTATGAGCACCCGTGGTGAATTCCGTGTCGCCATCACGAAGGAAGACCTCGTCTTCGCGGCCGCGCATTTCATCACGTTCGCCGGACACCGCTGCGAGAAACTCCATGGGCACAACTACCGCGCCAGCCTGATGGTGGAAGGCCGTCTGGAAGAGGACAGCTGGTTCGTCGTCGATTTCTCGGCGGTCAAGAAGGTGATGCGCGGCCTGACGGCGGAGCTCGATCACCGCGTGCTCCTGCCGCGCGACAATCCCAAGCTTGCCATCTCGGAAGACAACGGCTCCGTGCGCGTCGCGTTCGAGGGCCAGCCGCGTTATGTCTTCCCCGCCGGCGATTGCGTAATTCTCCCGATCCCCAACACGACGGTCGAGATGCTCGCCCAGTATCTCGCCGGCCGTGTGCGCGCCGAGCTCGGCGCCACCCATCTCAAGTCGATCGAAGTGGAAGTCGAAGAAAACTTCGGTCAATCAGCGAGCTACCGTGAAACCCTCGACTAAGCTGTCCCCTGCCGAAATCACCGAGCGTCTCAAGAGCCTGGCCGGTTGGCGGCTCGAGGACGGCGCCATCGTCCGCGAATATCAGACCGACGGTTGGCCGACGACGCTCATGCTCGTGAACGCGATCGGGTTTGTCGCGGAGGCGGCCGATCATCATCCCGATCTCGCCGTGAGCTGGGGCAAGGTCGGGGTCAAGCTCTGGACGCACAGCGCGGGCGGCGTGACGGCGAGTGATATGGAGCTCGCCCAGCTGATCGAGCAGACGGCGTTGTGGCGTCCCCAGCCGGGGAAGAGCGCGCTGCGCGGCACCACCAAGAAGTTCGTGGGATCGTGACCCTCGCGACTCCTCTCGTTCCTGTTCCCGATCCGTTCGACACCTGCGTCCGCTTCAGCGGACATCCCTACCTCCTCTTTCTCGACAGCTCGGCACAAGGCACGCTGAGCCGCTATTCGTTCTTGACGGCGGACCCGGTCAGCGTCGTGCGGACACCGGAGGACGCGCGCGAGATGCTGCGCGCGCGCTGGCAGGAGCCACTGCCCGGCTTACCGCCCTTTCAGGGCGGGATCGCGGGTTACGTCGGGTACGATTGGGGCGCCGAGCTGGAGCGTGTGAGTCGGCCGGCGGCCGATCGGCACACACCGCGCATGGCCGACGTCGCGCTCGCGCTGTACGACTGGGTGATCGCGTGGGATCACCTCGAGGCGAAAGCTTGGCTCATCGCGTCGGACGCGCGACGGGTAGCATGGGTCCGTGAGCGGTTGAGCGCACCCGGAGCGCCGCCCGTCCTCGACCGCCCTCGCCAGTCTACGACCGCCCTTGAGTCCAACTTCACACGCGCCGGTTTCGAAGCAGCGGTGTCGCGGATTCGCGACTACATCGCGGCGGGCGACGTGTATCAGGTGAATCTGTCGCAGCGTTTCCACGCGCCCTTCACCGGCTGGCCACTCGCGCTCTACCGCCGGCTCCGGGCCCGCAATCCCGCGCCGTTCGGCGCCTACCTCGAGTTCTCCGGCGCGCACATCGCGAGCATCTCTCCGGAGCGGTTCCTGCGGCTCGATGCGGCGACGCGAACCGTGGAAGCGCGGCCCATCAAGGGCACGCGGCCGCGCGGGACGACGCCGATACGGGACAGCGCCCTGGCGCGCGAATTAGTGGAGAGCGAAAAGGACCGCGCCGAGAATGTGATGATCGTCGATCTGCTGCGGAACGATCTGGGGAAGGTCTGTCGGCCCGGATCGATTCACGTGCCCAAGCTGTTTGCGCTCGAGTCGCACGCGGCGGTGCACCATCTCGTTTCGACGGTCACGGGCGGGTTGTTGGACGGCGCCGACGCGTTCGACTTGCTGCACGCGGCATTCCCCGGCGGCTCGGTGACGGGTGCTCCGAAGATTCGCGCGATGCAGATCATCGCGGAGCTGGAGCGCGCACCGCGCGGCCTATACTGCGGCGCCATCGGCTACGTGTCGGTCACCGGTGCGATGGACTTCAACATCCCGATCCGGACGATCGTGCTGCAGGGCGGCACAGCGACGTTTCACGCCGGGGCAGGCATCGTGTGGGATTCGGAGCCGGCGGCGGAGTATCAGGAGACGCTCGCCAAAGCCCGGACGATGATCGAGGCGCTTACTTCCCCACGCAGAACGCCGCGAACACGCGGTCGAGCACATCCTCTGGCGTAACCGCCCCGATCAAATCGTCGAGGGCGAGGACCGCGGCGCGGAGGTGCGTCGCCGTAGCCGCGGCATCGATGCCCCGCTCGCGCGCATTCCGGAACGCCTCCAGCTCAGTCAGCGCCCGCTCCAGCGCGGCGCGATGACGCGCGCGCGTCACGACCGGCTCGACATCCCCGAGAGCGAGTAGGCGGCCAAACGCGACCTCTGCGAGCCGGCGCCGTAGCTCTGGTAGTCCCTGTCCCGTTACGACCGAAACTCCCTCGCCGCCGAGATCGGCCTTCGTTCGCACCACGATCACCGGCGCGTGCACCTGCGCGAGAAACTGATCGCGTGCAGGATCGTCGCGCTCCTCGCAGTACACCACGAGATCCGCCGCGCCGAGGTATTTCTTGCTGACCTCGATCCCCAACCGCTCGACCCGCTCGTCGCTGTCGCGGAGCCCCGCGGTATCGATGAGCCGAAACGGAAAGCCTTCGATCACCGCGTGCGCTTCGATCGCGTCGCGCGTGGTGCCGGGGATCTCGGTGACGATCGCACGCTCGGTGCCGAGCAGCGCGTTGAACAGCGACGACTTCCCCGCGTTCGGTCGACCGGCGATGACGAGGAGTGCACCCTCACGGAGCCGCTCGCCTTCGGGCGCCGTTTTCAAGAGATCGCCGATGCGATCACGCACGACGCCCCACGCCTCACGCACGCGCTCCGGTGACACCGGCCCCTCATCCTCCTCGGGAAAGTCGATGTCATAGGCGATCAGCGCCTCGAGCTCGAGAATCTCGGCGCGCAGGCCGGTCAGCCGGTCGGACAAGCCGCGCTCGAGCTGCTGCAGCGCCCGCCGCCGTTGGGCCGGCGATCCCGCGTCGATGAGATCGGCCGTCGCCTCGGCCTGCAGGAGGTCCATTTTGCCGTTCAGGACCGCGCGGCGCGTGAACTCGCCAGGGGCGGCGGGCCGGGCGCCCGCGGCGACCAGGGCTGCGACGGCCGCCGCCGGCACGACCAACCCGCCGTGCGTCGAGATCTCGACGAGATCGTCGCCCGTGTACGAGTGGGGCGCCGGAAAACAGGCGGCGAGACAGTCGTCGATGGCTTCGCGGGAGTCGGGAGTCAGGAGCCGGGAGCGAAACACCGTGCGGGGGGGCGATTCATGAAACGGATCGAGGCACCGGGCGGCAATGGCGAAACAGCCGGCGCCCGAGAGGCGAACCAGGGCGAGTGCGCTCCGACCCGGCGGCGTCGCGAGCGCGACGATGGGGTCGGAAAGCAGGTTAGGTCTTGGCTGGTACCGGCCGGGCAGTGCCGCCGGCGACCGGCGCTTCGCGCAGCCGGCGCTTGGCGATCATGTACTGCTGCGGAATGCTGAAGAGGTTCTGCGCCGCGTAATACAGGTTCAGCCCCGAGGCAAAGTTCAGAAACAGCACCGTCATGAAGACGGGCATGAAATACACCATCATCTTGGTCTGCGGATTCGGCGGCACGCCGATCTGCCCGACTTTCGACAAGCCGAACATCGAAAGACCCAGCAGGATGGGCAGGATATAGTAGGGATCGCGGAGCGACAGGTCCGGCAGCCACATGAACGGGACGCCCCGGAACACGATCGTGTTAGCGAAGACGAAGAACAGCGCGAGCAGCACCGGCCACGGCAATAGCATCGGCAAGCAGCCGCCGAACGGATTGACCTTGTGCTCGCGGTAGAGGCGCAGCATCTCGCGCTGGAGCCGCTCCGGATCGTTCTTGTACTTGTCCTGCGTCTCCTTCAGCAGCGGCGCCACCGCCTGCATCCGGATCCCCGACTCCATCGCCTTCTGGTTGAGGGGCCACAACAGCACCCGGATGATGACGCCGAACAGGATCAGCGCCCAGCCGTAGGCCAGGTGCAGCCGCTCGTGCATCCACAGCAGGATACCGGTGACGAACACGGAGACGGGCCGAATGATCGGCCGGAAAATTCCGCCGTATGGATTGGCGTCGTCCAGGCCATGCCCCATCCGTCCGAGCTGGCGGTAGTCGAGCGGACCGGCGTACACCGAATAGCGGAACGTCCCCGCGGGCGGGACCGGCATCGTGATGAGCACGGTCGCGCGCGAGGCGGCTTTCCCGGTGCGCGGGCCCCCGATAGCGATGGCTCCGCCAAACGTCGGCTGGCCTTCTTCCAGGGCGAGGGCGGCCGTCAAGAAATACTTCGACTTCACGCCGACCCACTCGAATGGACCGTTGAGCAGCGCGCGCTGGTCGGGCCGAATGCCCGAGAAGTCGGTGCGCTCGGTTTTGGATGCCTTCGTGACGACCGAGTAGTGGCGATAGTCGTCCAGCGAATCCTTCTCGACTGAGCGCAGGCCGCTCGACAGGTCGATCAGCAGGACCGCGCCGCCGCTGCCGAGGCCCGTGACCGATCCCCGAACGTCGAAGCGGTACTCGTCCGGGACGAAGCTGTACTCGAGCGTCACGTGCGCCCCGCCACGTTCGGCGTCGAACCGCAGCGGCTTCGCTCCCTGCGCCGCGTTTACGACGACGGGCGCGTCCGGACTCGGCTGGAAGTCCCAGTCGTCCAGCGACACCGTATCGCCGCTCATCACGAGCCGATGGCGGAGGAACGCATCGCCCGGCGGGACGAGCTGCACGGGTCGCGCCGAGTCGCCCGGAGCGAATGAGCGGTATTGCAGCAGCTCGGCGGTTTTGAGGACGCCGCCCTTGGTGCTGAACCCCAGCCGGTACACGGGGGAGGTGACCCAGACAGTGCGGCCTGTGTCGGAGGACTGCGCGGTTGGGCGGTGGGGCGGTGGGGCGGGTGGCTGGCTGGACGGCGTGTTGAGCCGCGGCGCCGAGTCGTGAACGACGGCGCTATCCGCCGAACCGCCCAACCGCCCCGCCGCCGGCTTTTTCGGCGGCCAGAGGATCGATGGCGCGATGGCCACCATCATCATGAGCACGAATGCGAGCAGGAGGCGATTTCTATCCATTACGGAACCGGATCATACCCGCCGGCGTGGAACGGATGGCATTTGAGAATGCGCTTGATGCCGAGCCACGAGCCGCGGAGCGCGCCGTAGCGCTCGACGGCCTGGTAGGTGTAGCGCGAGCACGACGGCTCGAACCGACACTGGGTGAACACGAGATGCGACAGTGTGAGCTGGTAGCCACGAATGAGAGCCATTACGGTGAGGCGCGGCAATCGTTGCAGCGTCATGCCAGCGCCTCCACCGCACCCGTCAGTTCGGCGCGCAGCGCTGCAAATGAGGCGGTGTAGGCGGAACGCTTCGCGCGAATCACGAGATCGACCGAGGGCAGCTTCCGCAGGACGTCGCGCCGCAGGATTTCACGGAGCCGCCGGCGGAGGCGATTGCGCGCGACGGCCGATGACTGATGCCGCGGCACGATGAGTCCGAGGCGCGCATGACCCAATGTACTGTGACGCCACGCCAGATCGAGATGCGGCGTGCGCCTGCGGCGACCGGCTTCCCAGCAGGTCGTGAGGTCCGAGCCGCGCGTGATGCGTACGCGGCGCGGGTACCGCTCGCGCGTTTACCTGCTCCGGTGTTTGGATGGAATGCGAACGACGAGCTGCTTGCGGCCCTTCTTGCGCCGGCGGGACAGTGTGGCGCGGCCCCATACCGTTTTCATCCGCGCGCGAAAACCATGCTTATTGATGCGCCGCCGATTGCGCGGCCGATACGTCGGACCCATAAATTTCCTCGAGTAAGGCCGGGAAAGTTACCCGGCTCCCGACGCGCCGGTCAAGGTTGACTTTTCCACATGCGGCCCGTAGTATCGGGGCGCCCTTGCCGGACGTCCTTCCTAAAATCAGAAAATCGTAATGGAGCAATCGGTAAACGAAGCTTGGAAGCGCCTCCTCGACGAAGCTCGACGTGAACTTCCCGAGGCGACGGTGCGCACGTGGCTCGAACCATCCGAGCCCATCGCCCTCGACGACGGCCGCTTGATTCTTGGCGCGCCCGATCAATTCGCCGCCGAGTGGAATGAGTCGAAGCACGCGTCGCTGCTCGCCCGCGCCGCCGAGCGCGTGCTGGGCCGGCCGACGACCGTCGTGTTCCGCGTGCAGGAGGACCGGCAGCGCCGGCCGCAGATGGATTTCTTCGTCGCGCCGCCGACCAATGCCGCCGTCGCCACGGCGTCGCAGGTCGCGACCACGCCGCTCAACGAGCGGTACACGTTTCAGACGTTCGTCATCGGCAAGTCGAACGAGCTCGCCGCGGCCGCGGCACATGCCGTGGCGGAAGCGCCCGGGAAGACGTACAACCCGCTGTTCATTTACGGCGCGACGGGACTGGGCAAAACGCACCTGATGCAAGCGATCGCGCATACGGTGCTCGAGCGCAATCCCGAGACGCGGCTACAGTACTTCGGCGCCGAGCAATTCATCAACGACGTGATCGAATCGATTCACGCGCGCACGATGTCCGAGTTCCGGCGGCGCTACCGCAATGATGTCGACCTCCTCCTCGTCGACGACGTGCATTTCCTGGAAGGCAAGGAAATGACGCAGGAGGAGTTCTTCCACACCTTCAATGCGCTGTTCGAGGCGCACAAGCAGATCGTGCTGACGTCCGACAGGCCGCCGAAGGAGATTCCCGGCCTCGAAGACCGGCTGATCTCGCGTTTCGAATGGGGCATGGTGGCCGACATCGGGCATCCCGACCTCGAGCACCGGATCGCGATCCTGCGCAAGAAGGCGGAGCAGGATCATCTCGAGCTCACGATTCCCGATGACGTGCTCCGCTTCATCGCCGAGCATATCCGTTCGAGCGTGCGGGAGCTCGAGGGCTGCATCATCAAGCTGCTGCTGTTCGCCTCGCTCAAGAATCGTGAGGTGACGATCGAGTTGGCGCGGGAAGCGCTGTCGGACAAGATCCGCCAGGGCGAAGAGGGCGCCGGATACAGCAGCAGCGGCTCGGCACCCAGCATCGATCGCGTGCAGGAAGTCGTGGCGCGCCGCTGGGGCGTGACCCCGGAGGGGCTGCGCTCCAAAGCCCGCACCAAGACGCTGACGATCCCCCGCCAGGTGGCGATGTATCTCGCGCGGGACATGTTGGGCATGCAGCTCGTAGAGATCGGCCAGGCGTTCGGGGGCCGCGACCATTCGACCGTCATTCACAGCGTCGATAAGGTCGAGCGCCAGATGATGCGCGATCGCACGTTCAAGGAGCGCGTCGAGATGGCGCGGCAGGAGTTGTCCGCACTGTGATTGTGGGAAATGGGGCCCGAGTTTGGGGATTGGGGAAAGCGTGCCGAATATCCCCAGTGCACCAACAGTCCCAACAGTGCGCCAACATCGTGTGATGTGATTCAGGTGATGCACTGGTTGCGCTTTAGCGGCATCGCCCACATATCCCCGATGTCTACTACTACTACTAGTATTTCTATATAGAGAAGCAGTAGTAAAGACTTTCCTCATTTGGAGAGACGCGCCAGGCAATGAAGTTCACGATCACGCGGGAGCAGCTGCAGGAAGGCCTCTTGGCGGTAGCGGCAGCTGTGCCGGCCAAAACCACGCTGCCGGTTCTCGCCAACGTTCTCGTCGAAGCCTCGAAGCAGGGCGGGGGCTTGAGGCTGTCGGGCACCGATCTCGATATCGCGGTGAGCACGACCGTGCCCGCTGAGGTCGACGCGGACGGTGCCGTCACCTTGCCCGCCAAGAAGCTGGTCGACATCGCGCGCGAGCTGCCCTCGGGACCGGTGCGCATCACGGCGGCGGGCGAAGCGCGCGTCTCCATCGAGTCGGGCCGCTCGAAATTCAAGCTCCTCGGCCTGCCACGCGAAGAGTTCCCGTCCTTCCCGGCGGTCAAGTTCGAGAAGGCGTGGAAGGCGGCCGCCGGCGTGGTTCAGAAGCTCGTGGGGCATGTGGCATTCGCCGCTTCGACGGAGGAGAGCCGGCCGATCCTGAACGGCGTCCTCTGGGAGCTGCGCCCCGACCGGATGCGTATGGTCGCGACGAACGGACATCGGCTCGCCAAGATGGACGTCCCCGCCACCGGCGGATCGACCGCCGATCTGATCGTGCCGCCCAAGGCGCTGGAGCAGATCCGGCGGTTGTACGCGGGCGACGCCGAGATCGAGCTCGCCAAGAGCGACAACCACATCGGCTTCCGCGCCGGGGGCACGCTCGTGTTCTCGCGCCTGATCGAAGGCCCCTATCCGAACTACGAACAGGTGATCCCGCGCGAGAACGACAAGCAGGCGACGGTCGACAAAGCCGCGATGGCCGCGGCGCTGCGCCGCATGAGCGTCGTCGCCAGCGATCAGACGCACCGGATCCGGCTCGCCTTCTCGGGCGGGAACGTCAAGTTCTCGGTGCAGACGCCGGACCTGGGCGAGGCGCAGGACGAGCTGGCCGTGACCTACGAAGGGGAGCCGCTCGAGATCGGCTTCAACGCGATGTACCTGCTCGAGATCCTCAAGTACATGCCGACCGACGAGGTGCGCTTCACATTCAAAGCGCCCGAGCGTGCCGCTACGATTGAGCCGGTGGGATGGAACGACCCGGCCTCGTATATGGCGCTCGTGATGCCGCTACGGCTGGTGGACTGACGATCGGGTCGAGTCCGATCGCGTAGAGTCCGACCGCGTCGAGTCGTTGCGGGTCGTATCCGGAAGCACAATCGAATCCAGTATGGGCGGAAGGATCGGCGGCTCGATCACCGGGACATTCAGGATCGCGTTGAGGATCGAGTCCTCGTCTAGCTCCGCATATGGTACCGGTGCGTTGCCGCCGTAGTAGCGCGCCAGGATGAGATCGCGGCGCGCGAGCATGCGCGCCGGCCGGAAAGCCGGATTCGAGGTTCGCGGCTGCGGCAGCGTGGCGGCAAGCGTAGCCGCCTCTGACTCGCTCAGACGCGCGGGTGACACGCCGAAATAGGTTGCGCTCGCCGCCGCGGCGCCCCACACACCTGGTCCCCACTCCGCCGTGTTCAGGTACATCGCCATGATGCGGTCCTTGCTCAGCGCGAGCTCGAGCCGCACCGCGGTCACGGCTTCTTTGAGCTTCCGAAAGATCGAACGTGACGGCGACAGGTAGAGGTTCTTCGCGAGCTGCTGCGTGATCGTGCTCGCGCCGCGGTGTCTTCCCGCCGCCCAGGCATCCCGCAGCTCGACGAAGTCGATTCCGTGGTGCGTTTTGAATCGCGAGTCTTCGGCGATGATCACCATGCGCTCGAGCAGATGCGTGTCCTCGGCCCGCCGGATCGTCGCGCAAGTGTCGCGCAGCCGCATCATCGCGGTGCAGCGCGGCTCGTGATCGCGCCACCAGATCGGTGGCGGCCACACAGCGAACAACCACACGACAACAAACGCGCTCGCGACTAGCAGAACGCGTCCCGCAATTCTAGCTTGTTTCACCGCCATGGATCTCAAAGCCCTCCAGCAGCGCCTGCAACAGGTGCTTGGACAGGAATTTACCGTGGGTCCCCTGCTGGGTGAGGGGGGCTTCGCCGCGGTGTTCCGCGCGCGCGACAACGTGCTGAATCGCGATGTCGCGGTGAAAGTCCTGGACGTGGAGCTCGCGCCGGAGCGCGTGGTGGCGGAGCGCTTCCTGCGCGAGGCGCAGACCGTGGCGCGGCTCGAGCATCCGCACATCGTGCCGATCTACAAGGTCGGCCGGCAGGAAGAGATCTTCTACCTGATCATGCGGTGCATCGACGGCCCGTCGCTGCGCCAGCTGCTCGAGACCCAGAAGACGCTGTCGGTCGGTGACGCCGCGCGCATCGCCCGCCAGGTCGCCGACGCGCTCGCCTACGCGCACAGTCACGAGATCGTCCACCGCGACATCAAGCCGGACAACATCCTGCTCGACAAGAGCGGGCACGTCCTCGTCACCGATTTCGGCATTGCCAAGGCGGCGCAGGCCGCCAAGGAGGCGAAGAAGCCGAGCTCGCAGGCGCTCACCAGCGAAGGGATGATCATCGGGACGCCGGAGTACATGAGCCCCGAGCAGGCGTCGGGCGATCCGCTCGACGGCCGCTCCGACATCTACTCGCTCGGCATCGTGCTCTATCAGATGCTCGCCGGATCGCCGCCGTTCCAGGGTCCCTCGTCGGCGGCAATTCTCGCCCAGCAGATCACGGAAGACCCCGATCCGATTCGCCGCCACCGCTCCGACGTGCCGGAGGAAATGGTGGTCGTGCTCGACCGGATGCTGGCGAAGAATCGCGGCAAGCGGTTCCAGATGGCCAGCGAAGTCAGCCGGGCACTCGTGGGCGCGCTGCCGACGGCGGCGAGCGATCGGGTGCACGTGCCGCTCTCGCGGCGGCTGCGCTTGATGTTCTATAAATCGCTGGTGGGGCTGAGCGTCGCCGGATGCCTGTTGTTCATCGCGTTCGCGGGCGGCGCGGCGGTCGTCGCCTACTATGTGTTCAGCAAGCCCCCCCGGGTCGCGGCGCGCGCGCCGTTTCCCGACAGCCTATCGCGCATGCTGCGCGCCCGGCGCGCCCTTCTCACCGGCGATGCCCCGGTCTACGCGTATCGGCCCGCAGGGCAGGAAGACACGACGCTGTTGCTCCTCACGCGCCGCCGCACCGTGGTCGTAACGCCGACGCAGGTCCGTTCCTACGCGCGCGACAGCGTGCGGCGCGATATGGACCTCATCCTCCACGGTGGCCTGGCATTTCGGCTGGTGATCTACGGAAGGCACTCCGAAGTGGTCGCGGACACGGTGTACCGCGGCCTTTCGTTCCGCGACATGGTGCAGCTGCGACCGCAGCTCAACCGGTCTCAGACGGCGGCGACACCCACCCGTCGTCCGAGCTCAGTTCGTCCGGCTCCCCCGCCTCCTCCCACCCGCCGCGCCCCGCCACCACCGCCCTCACGAAGCCGTACGCGGACGGGGACGCGACACCGGCCCTAGGGACCGCCGGGCCCCGGCTGCCGCGCCGACACGCCGTACAGGCTCAGCGTTTGGAGCCGGGAGACGTCTCCCGGCGTGGAGGCGACGAGGCCGCCGCGGTCCTGACCGCCGATCGAGAACCCGAACGCGAACGCGCCCCGGCGCAGCCCGCCATCCGTATCCAGCCGGGCAATGATTTCGAGGGGCCAGCGCGAATCGGTCGCGGCACGCCACGCCGCCCCGAACGCATACGACTGCACGGAGTCTGTCGTGATGCGCGCGACCGCCGACAGCGCGAGGGCTCGAATCGGCGGTGGCTGGAACGTGAACCCGGGCACGAACGCGAGCTGCTGTCGCAGGCCGCGTACGATGGGTTGGCCGAGATTCGCCGCAACGACGGCGACGGTGAGGCTCGGTAGCGCGATGTAGGAGCCACCCAGATCCCAGCCGGTCGCGTGCGTTCCCCCACCCTCGTAGCGCGCGATGTCGAATCCGACCGCGAGACCGCCTGAGCCACCGCCGAGCCCGATGCGGTACGTGCTGCCGCGGACGCCATTGTC
>Ga0070697_100002704_pt1 | contig 13657 bp, 11 predicted proteins | sample KBSK1501metaG_FD_65475 | JGI IMG/M metagenome (GOLD analysis project Ga0070697, IMG submission 65475) | Corn, switchgrass and miscanthus rhizosphere microbial communities from Kellogg Biological Station, Michigan, USA - KBS K1-50-1 metaG | ecosystem: Host-associated > Plants > Roots >... | reverse complement strand
CCCGACGCGCGACGGGATGTAGAGCGGCACGCCGCCCTCGCCGTCCACCAGGTGCTCGGAGTGGAGGACGTCAAACCAGCCGTCCGCGCCGCGCGCCCTGAGCTCGTCAAGGCTGGCCGCGTCGCCCGTCTCGCCAGCGACCGCGTCGGGGAGCTGCTCCAGAGGCAGGAGCACCCGCTTGTCGAGAAGCCCAAACACCACCCCTGGCCCGGATTGGCTCCTCTCGTATAGCTTGTCCACCGCTTCGAGGTCGATCATTTCGCCTCCTTCACGGTGGGAATATAGGGTCGAGGCCGCGCCTTGGGCAGGGTCTATTCCGATAACCGGATCGCGCTGGCGCATGCCTGGCTGCCCAGAGCCGCTCACCGCTCAGGCCCCAGGTCCCGCACACGCGGGGGCCGCAGCCGCGAAACCTCGGGCGCGAGGAGGCGCGCCACCGCGCGGCGGATCACGCCCAGGTCCTCGCCGCGGCCGATCGCGTCCCTGAGCTGGTCGATGGCGAAGCGGCCCTCACGCGGCACGATCCGCGGCTGTCCCACCGCGAGCGCGCTCACGTTCACGCGCGCGGCCTCCTTCGCCGCCTCGCGGTCCGAGACGACGCGCAGCATGGAGCCGTACTCCTGCATGTAGCGGCGCTGGAGGTCGGCCGACTTCTCGATCTCCTGCCGGCTCAGCGCGCGGGCTTTCGGCTGGGAGAGGGCGTGCTCTTCGGGGCCCTCGTGCCTTCGGTCGCGGCCGGCTTCGTGCTCGTCCCGCTCGTGCGGCACGTCGCGACCTGGCCGGCCAGGAAGCCCCCGACCAGCATCGCCAGCAGTCCGAGGACGATCCTGAAGCGCTCGCGTCTCGTCCTCGCGTCCCACCGCCGCGCGTCCGCCTCGGCCAGGCGGGACGGCATCTGCACCACGTGGTCGTTCAGCGAGCGGGCGATCCGGTCCACGTCCTCGCTCAGCTTCACGACCCGCTGCTCGGCCCGAGAGAGCTGCTCCCGCATCACCTTGTCCAGGTACTCGGTCCGCGCCCGCAGAGCGGCCTCGCTCGGGGCCAGAAGCTCCCCGAGCCGGTCCTGCCGGACCTTCAGCTCCTCGGCCACGCGCGAGAGGTCCTCGATCAGCGTCCTTGCCTCGCCGATCGCTTCCAGCAGCGCGACCGTCCGCGCGCTCTCTTCCTCGTCGCTCATCATCAGACCTCACGAGGTCGAGCGCCGTCTCCCGCCTGAGCGCCACCGTCCGGCTCTCATGCGCTGGCGCACGGTCGGCTAGCTGGAGCGCGCCCTCCCGTCCCTGCTCGCGCGAGACGGCGCGCACCAGGGCCGAGCGGTCGTCCGTGTAGACCCGCGCGTCCTCGACGGCACGGGAGACACCAACATAAAACTGCCGGCGGTTGACCAGCTCCTCAGAGTGGCTCGTGTCCACCGCGAGGTAGACGCGCTCGCGCGAGAGGCCCTGGCTCCTGTGGCTCGTCACCGCGTACGCGTGGTCGATCGCGCGGGGCTCGCCGAGGTCCATTCGGAAGCGCCGGCCGCCCACGTCCACGGTGGCGATGCCGCGCGCGGGGTCGAGCTTCCGGATGGTCCCCACGGTCCCGTTCGCGACGTCGAGAGAGCGATCGCGCGCCCGGAATTGGATGCGGTCGCCCACCGCGAAGCGCTTCTCCTGGATCCGTTCCACCTCGAAGGCGCGGCGCTCCTTCGGGTTAATGACGCGCACGAGGTGGCTCTTCTCGAATTCGAGCCGCAGGAGGTTCCGCCGCTCGTCGATGGAGATCACGCGCGCACGTTCCCCGGCGTCGATGTCGTGGCTTCGGCGTACGAAGCGCAGCACGTCACCGTCGCTGAAGCTCGACACGCGCCGCTTTTGCTCGGCCGTCAGGTCCTGCTTCACGACCACCTTGGCCTTGACGCTCTTCTTCTCCACCTGGCCGGCTTCGATGAGCGCCTCCCGGATGCGGCGGTTGAGGTCGGTCCGCTCGGCGTTGCTCGGGGCGATGACGACGCCACGGCCACCGTCCGAGACGAAATCCCGCGTGATCCGCTCGTGGCGCTCCCGCGGGTCGGGGATCTCGACGACACGGTTGGCCTGCTCGAGGAGCTGCACCGCGAGCGGGGCGCCGCCCCGCTCGGACGCGGCCAGGACCACCTCGCGGAGATGTTCGTCTCGCTGCCGGCGGATGACGTCGAGGCGTTCCGTCGCGACCTTGCCGCGCTCGATCAGCACCTCGAAGGGAGAGCCGGCTTCGACCGCGCGGTGCTGCGCGCTGTCGCCCACGAGCACCGCCTTGGCACCGGCACTCTCGGCCCGGTCGAGCAGCTCGCGCGCCTGCCGGGTCGAGAGCAGCCCCGCCTCGTCCACGATCCAAAGCTCGGGCGGCGGACCCTTAAGGGAAGGGCTCTCCTTGAGCAGTGCGGCCACAGTCGTGGCGTCGATGCCGCCCTCTCGGAGGACACCGGCGGCCGTCGTCGTGGGCGCGAAGCCGCGCACCTTGAAGCCCGCTTCCTGGGCCCGCTCGCGTACGTAAGCGAGCGTCGTGCTCTTGCCTGTCCCCGCCTTCCCCTCGACGGCAACGAGACGGTCCGGGCTCTCGAGGACGTGGCGCGCGACGCGCAGTTGATCCTCGCCGAGGCCGCGGGCGTCGGCCTTCGACGGGATCACTGCGCCCCTGTCGCGGCCACGCTCGACGGCGTCCACGAGCGCGCGCTCCTGGTCGATCGCCTGGGCAGTCGTGACCCGCGCGACCACGGCGTCCTCACGGTCCACCACCACCAGGTCAGGGCGCTTCGCGATCTCCTTCCGCACGTCGTCGATGGTGACGCCCTTGTCCCGCATACCGGCGAGCGCGTCGCGCTCCAGGTCGGCCACGCGGAAGACCGTCCGCCGCTCGGCGAGGTGTGCCACGGCGCCGTTCACCGCCACGCGCGCTGCGAGCTCGACGTCGTGGCCGAGGAGAGGGTGACGATCGAGGACGGCTCGCGCCTTGTCCCACCGCGGAAACTCGATCGCCATCTCCTTCGCCGTCGTCCGCCAGTTCCACAGAAGCGCCTCGCGGTCGATCCCTTTCTGCTTCGCCGTTCGGGTCGCGACGGTGACCCGCGAGCCGTGGAGACGGCTTTTGAGCCCTCCTGCCTTGAGCGCCTTCTCGATCTCCCGCGAGCGCTTGCTGAAGTGCTTCAGGTGGTCGTCCTTGAAGCCGGCGATCCCCACGGCGCGGTCCCGTCCGTGGCGGCCGTCGCGGTAGCTCACGACCTCGTAGCCGAGGCCGACCAGCTCCTTCCGCAGCTCGCTCTCGTAGATCTCCCGCGCGAGCCGTTGCGCGCGGAAGACGCCCCGCGCGTCCACCGCCCGCCACTCGCCGTCCGAGCGGCGGGTGATGTTGAGGAGGACGCAGTGGGAATGAAGCTGCGGGTCCAGCGCACGGCTCGTCTCGTGCCGGAAGCTGGCCCCGACCATAAGGCCGGTCGTCTCGACGTCGCGGCCGCCGTGGACCCACGCTTGGGCGTGGCGCTCCAACTCGGCCACCGCCTTCGAGACGGCCTTGTCGTGCGCGTCGAGGAGCCGGCTGTCACCGCCCACGAGCGCCTGGAGGCTCACGCTCTTGTGCGGGGAGATGGTCACGTCCCACCCCGCGCGCCGCTCGTCCTTGCCCTCGCGGTGTGCCACGAGGACCTCCCGGCCCGAGGGGTTCCGGCCTTCGAGGAGCCGCGCGAATTCGTCCGCCTTCACCCGGCCGGAAAGCCCGAGCTGGGACGCCCCGCGGCCGTGCCAGCGTGAGGCCACAATGCCCTCGGACTCACGCGCGGTGTAGTAGTCGCCGCGCGAGAATTCGCTCTTGTAGTAGTGGGCCGCCTGGCCCACGCTCAGCGGGGGGGACGCGCGGAGCATGCTTCGATGGTACGCCCAGGACCCCGCCGTCCGAGGTCAAAAAGATCCCCCGTCGAGGGGGGATCTGTGCCGCGTGGGAGTGAGGCCAGCAGGGCCGAACGACCCCCCGTTGGCCGTTCCCAGGACCCCGGCGCGTATTACGGGGCGGGGGCCTGGGCCCACTCCAGCGGGCGGCTTCGAAGACGCGCCGGCCGGGGCTCTCTCAGATTTGGGCAATAACATACTTGACGCAGCATGACACAAGCCCTAGAGTCTGAGGGGAGAGGGAGCGCAAGAGAGGTCCAGGAGCGGGACTACTCTGCCCTGGCGCATCTGGCGCGGGCGCTCTGGCCGGGGTCCTACGATGGGACCCGGCTATTCGGGGTGTTTACGTCCTTCACTTCGTATTGCGACGCTGCCGGCGGCAAAGACCATGGCTTCATTGTGGTGAGCGGCTGGTTTGCGAGTGTCGAGACGTGGGAAAGGTTCGAGGTGAACTGGCGGCTGTTCCTCGCCTCCTACGATGTGCCGTACTTCCATATGAAGGAGTATGCCCACAGCACGGGTCCCTTCGAGAAGTGGAAGGGTCAAGAAGGCACGCGCCGGAACTTCCTAGATCAAGCCGTAAGAATCATAGCCGAATGCAAAGCGCTTCCAACGGCAAGCATTGTCGACCATGCCACGTTCGATCGAGTCAACGAGAGATATGCCCTAGTCGAAAAGTTCGCTAATCCCTACGTGCTGGCGGCGCGCACATGCATAGCGGATGTGTACAAGCACCTTAAGGCGGAGGGACGCGGTAGGGAATATGCCGAACATATCTTTGAAGATGGCGACGTTGGTCAGGGTGAGCTACTACGTGTAATGAAGGAGGCCAAGCTTCCGCAGCCGATCTTTAAGCCTAGCCGGGATAGGATCGGTGCTGACGGGATGACCTTGCGCGGAATCATCCCATTGCAGGCCGCGGACTTCCCCGCGTATGAGATACGCAAAGCAATGGTCGATGTGGGCGATGGTGCCGACCCGTCGCTCTATCGTCGATCGTTGCGCGCTCTGGTGAATAGCGCCGTGCCGCCCGGGACCTGGGGGATATACAGCGAGAAGAACCTGATTGACGTGTGCGAGAACATGAAGATTCCGAAGCGAGAAAAGGACCGTCCGTGATTAGAGCTATTCAGGTCTTCACCTGGCGCGCCGCCTTTGTTCGCGTCCGACGCTTCTTCCACTTCCGCTCTTGCTCTTCTAATTCCTTCTTCGGCACGGCAAGCAGGCCGCGCATGAGGCCATCGAAGCGTTTCACCGCCCCAGGTGGCGGTTTGTCCTTCATGCCTTTCCTCGCTTTCGGCCGCGTCTCAGCATCGGCCAGGATCGCTCAACACGTTTGCGGGAGGTCATTGCCGGTGAGGGCCTTGTAGGTGACGCGCTTGCCGATCACGGAGCGAAGGACGTTCACGAACCGGCCGCCGTCGTTGTCATCCCGATTGTTGAAGCGGAAAGCTTCCTCGTCGAGGTAGCGGAAGAGATGAAACGGCTCGACACTCACATAGGTGCCCTTGATGGCCCGCTTCAACAGGCTCCAGAAGTTCTCAAGGCCGTTGGTGTGGATCTTTCCACGGACGTAAGCCTCGCCGTGGTCGATGACGCCGTGGATGTAGTCGGCCTCAAGACCCTGATAGGAGCGCATCTTGTCGGTGTAGAGGTTCGCTCCGGCCTCGACGTTCTTGTGGATGTTGTCTTGGATCGCAGCCTTCCGGAGGCTCTTGGTCACCGCGAGACGGACGGTGCTCTGCTTGTCGGGACCGTGGCGCTCCAACAGCCCCATGACGGCAGCCTTGCCCCAGACGCCGGGGGTCTTGATAACCCGCTTCCGCTTCTCATGGTGCATGAAGCGGGACCGGCCACCGATGAAAGTCTCATCCGCTTCCACGTCGCCACCGAACTTCCCGAAGGTCCGAGTCTGCATCGCCAGCCGGATACGGTGCAGCATGAACCACGCGGTTTTCTGAGTGACGCCGAGGCCGCGATGCAGCTCGTAGGAGCTGATGCCATTCTTGTCGTTGGCGATCATCCAGACGGCGGGAAGCCACTTGTCCAGGCCGAGCGGGGAATCCTCGAAGATCGTCCCGACCTTGGCCGAGAACTGCTTCCGGCAATTCCGGCACTGCCAGATCCGGCGGGAGGCGACGAACGTCACTTTGTCGGACTCGCAGTGAGGACACCGAACTCCATTGGGCCAGCGGAGGGAGACGAGGGCGGCCAGGGCCACGTCGAGGTCCGCGAAGTGGCGGACGGCCTCGATCAGGGTCTGGGGGAAGGGTTGCTTGCTTTCCATGCCTCCAATATAGGCCGAAAGGGCTGCTGTGTCAAGTATATTATTGCCCAGATTTGAGAGACGCCGGCCGGCCGGGGTCCGGGGTGGGTTCCGGGCCGGGGTTATGACCGGGGCCAGGACCAGGAGGCGGGCCGGGGCGTAGGGCGCATGACGCGACCTCGCCAGGCGCTCGCGGCGGAGGATCCCCACGACCGCGCTTCGAAGCCGGAGCCGCGAGGGCACGTTCAAGGTGACGATGCGTGATGCGACCGGAGCCACGGGGGTGGAAGGCCCCCGCCGGGGGCCGCGTGGTGGGTGGGCGCGAGGGGACTCGATGAGACGCCGTACCGTCCGCCGGGCCGGCCGGCGGACGGCGACCGTCACAGGATGCCGCGCTCCTTTAGGCTCACGTAATGGCCCGCCTCCCCGAGCACCACGTGGTCGAGGACCTCGATCCCGAGGAGCTGCCCGGCGGCCACCAGCCGGCGTGTCACGGCCACGTCCTCGGGGCTCGGCTCGGGACATCCGCTTGGGTGGTTGTGGGCCAGGACCAGGCAGGCAGCGGAAGCCAGGATTGCCGGCTTCATCACCATGGCCGGGTGGACGAGGCTCGAGGCCAGGCAGCCCACCGAGACCGTGTGCGTTCCGATCAGCCGGTGCCGGATCGTCAAGAGGGCGACCACGAAGACCTCGCGGTCCCTTTCGCCGATGTACTCGGCGAGCACGCGCGCGGCCTCGGCCGGTGTCTTCAGGCCCGGCCGCTCGGCCAGCTTCACGCCGGGCTCGCGCACGAGCGCGACGCGGAAGCCGGGGAACGAGTAAGGGCGGGTTGGGTTCGGGCGGGACATGGCGTCACCAGGGAAAGACGGGGGCGGGTTGTCCGCCCCCGTCCAGCCGCTCACGCGGCGGCCGTCTCCTTCCGGTACTCGTCGAGGATCCACGCCTTGACGCGCTTCACCACGTCGAGCGTCCCGTCCACCGAGCGCAGGTAGTCGAAGTAGCGCCGCTCGCTCCCTGCCCCGAAGGCACGCGACGGGAAGGTCACGTAGACCTCGCCCTCGGGGCTCTTCCACAGGCAGAAGCCGACGAGCCGCGTCCCCGCGAGCGGACCCTCCTCGAAGTGGACCTCGGCCTCGGTCACCAGACGCTCAGGACCGTTCTCTCTCGCCGCGAATTGCACGCGCATCGCATCTCCTCCTCGGGACTCTCGTCCCATGTCGCCCAGGGGTTGCCTTTGACGACTTCCCTCGGCCGCCCCCCGGCTCGTGAGAGCACCCGGGGGGAGGAAGAGGTTTTCGAGATGACGACGCGAAGCGACCTTCAGTCCGTGCTGCGGCGGCGGGGCGCAGGACGAGCACGCGTGACGGCCGAGCGCAGCGAGGGAAGCCCGAGGGGCCTGGCGCGCGCGCGCAGGACGGAGGCACGCCGCCGCCGACTACAGAGAGAAGCTAAAGGGAGGAGAGATGTTCCAGCTCAAGACTCGCAGGGACCACGAGGCGCGGCGCTGGTGCACACGCGACGGCGTAGGCCACGAGGAGTCCCGGTTCGAAGCGCACGAGGCCCTCGCGGACAAACGTCACCTGTACTTCGGCCGCGAGCATGGGCAGGACCTCGAGCCAGGCACGCGCGTCACCCTCGCGGCCAAAGCACACGGCGCAGACGGCAGAGGCCGACCTGTGACGGAGGTGCGCCGCGACCCACTGGAGGTAACGCTGGAGCCTCGCCTGCGTCGCGCGGCAGTTCGGTGTCTCGCTGTCCTTGCCCTCGCCGACGAAGAGCAGACGGCGCCGGGTGTCGAGCGCGAGCACGTCGGGCCGGCGACCGTCAGGGAGGTAGGGCACCTGTCCGGTACAGCCGAGCAGGCCGGCGAGCGACTCCAGGAAGTGCACCCTCCTCTCATGCATCGACTCCACCACCAGAGAGGACGGCGTCACGGCTTCGCCCCGAGGTGCGGGTCTTGGAGCAGTTCGGCGAGCATCGCTTCACGGCTGACAGGCTCTGGGGCCCGGTCCCGCAAGAGCTGCTGCGACGCGCGCTCCTTCGCGGTGAGGCGGTCGTACTCCTGGACCTCGATCGTGCCGTCGCACAGGAGGACCACGTACTCCACTTGACGGTCCTGGCCACGCCGGTGGATGCGGTCCAAGCTCTGGAGGTAGTGCGCGGCCTGGTTCGACATGGACTCGTAGACAGCGTACCGCGCACGGTGCAGGGTCAGGCCAGCTCCCGCCGCGGCCGGGTTGCCCACGAAGAGCCGCGTCGTTTCGTCCTCCTGGAAGCGCCGCACCGCTTCCCTGCGGACGGCCACGTCGGTCACGCTGCCGTCGTAGCGTACCGGGTCGAAGCGGCCGTACCGGTCGAAGAGCGCAGCCAGCGAGGTCGTGTAGAAAGACCAGAGCACCACCTTCTCTCGGCGGCGGCCGATCAGCTCTTCGAGCAGCGTGTCGAGCGCTACCTGCTTCGCCGGCACCTCGCCGTAGCCCTCCACGACCGCCGCCGGGTGCGAGCAGACTTGCAGCAGTGCGTTGCGGCGTGCCAGGTACGAAGTCAGGTGCCGCTGGAAGCTCTCGTTGTCAGTGGCCCTCAGGTCGGCGACGAGCCCCTGCAGGGCCGACCGGTAGAGCGCCTCCTGCTGGGGCTGCAGCGGCAGCAGCACCTTGCTGAAGCGCTTCCCGGGGAGTCCCGGCAGCACGTCCACCTTGAGGTGGCGCACGAAGAGCCCGCGCTCGTCGACCGCGCGCTGCACGACCGCGGACGCCGTCGCCTGGTCCTGCGGCACGTCCACGCCGTCGAAGGTCACCCCGAAGTCGACGATGTTGAATTGCTGAACGAGGTCGTGCGGCGTGTTGGGGGCCGGTGTCCCGCAGAGCACGAAAGCGCGCCCGCAGAGCTCGCGCAGCCGCCGTATCGAGCGCGTCCTCTTCGCGTCTAGGTTCTTCACGTAGAAGGACTCGTCCACTGCCAGCACGGCACGCCGGCCGTGGCGGCGCAGCAGGGCCTGCAACTCGCGCTCCATCGCCGCCGCTGTGTCGAAGTTCGTGACCAGCACGTCGGCGCCACTGGCGAAGGCCGCGAGCTTCGCGCGCCGGCCGCCGCTCGCCACTCGCACCCGGTACAGGTCGTCACGGAAGCGATGGAAGTCACGCTCCCACTCGCTCAGCATGCTCTTGGGCGCCACGATCAGCAGGAAGTCGGCCTCGTCTCGCGCCACCAGTAGGTCGTACGCGAAGACCAGGGACACGGTCTTGCCGGCGCCCTGCTCGTCGAAGAGACAGAGGCCATAGCCACCGGGGAGCGTCATCGCGGCGACGTTCACCCGCTGGTGATCGTCGAGCGCTTCGTAGCCGGCGCGCGGAGGCACGTACGTGTCCACCGCCATGCGTCCACGCGCGACGAGGTCACGCAGGGCTTCGCGGAGCCCACCGTGCACCGACCGTGCCCGCCTCCGGTTCTCGGCGAAGAGCCGCGCGTCGGCCGACCACCTGAGGTCGATCGCCGACGCGCCTACTGACAGCAGCGCGTCTGCGTCCGCCGCAGCCAGCCAGACCCCGTCCGCGGACTGGTGGACCTTCACCCCCTGCAGCGACCCACGGACCGCACGGCTCAGTGACCGCACGGCGTCACGATGCCGCGGGGTGACCACGAGGCGGTCCATCACGTCGGCCGTGCGGACGTCGGCGGTCACCCGGGCCACCTCAGCCTTGAGCGGCACCCTCGTCCTCGCCGAGGATCTCCTCTGCCTGCCGCCGCACCAGCACCAATGCGTTCAGCAGCCGGCGTAGGTTCTGCGGTGTGACCTCGTCGCGGAATGCCTTGACGGGCAGGTCTTCGAGGAATCTCACGAAGGACTCGATCCTTGGATTGGCGCCGACCTGTCTGATCTCCGCCTTCCTGTTGTGGGCGGCGTTGAGGACCAGTTCTACCCGATCCTGCACGGCCTCCAGCTCGTCTTCGTTCCGAGTCTCGATGGCCAGTGCTTCCAACAGCCCTTTGCGAACCTCGTCGTCCAGGTACTTCAGCTTCCGGATGAGCGCAAAGCTCTTGATCTTTCCCTGGAACAGGAGGTCGAAAACGAGATGCTTGTAGTTCTCGTCCTCGTTAAGTGTGTGGGCGACACCGCCGGGCTTCGCCCCCTTCGACAGCTCATCGAAGTACTGGAAGTAGGTATTGCTGGCGTGCTTGACCTCAAACTCGTCACGGTTCCGTTCGTTGATATGGTGCTCTTCGAAGTCGTTGGCCCATTCCATCATCTTCAGGTAGCGGTTCACCGTGGCGGTGTCTGGACCCAGCGCGAACGTCCGTGAGAGCTGGCGCTTCATCTCCACCTGGCGCTTCGGACCCGGTGACGTCGCCTCGAGGACCAACATGCTCTGCCATTGGTCGTAGACCTTCCGTGCTCTGATGTAATCCGGCCATTCGACCTGGCAGTCATCCGCGAAATTGAGTGCGACCACCACCGCCTCGCGGTCGTCGGGCGTCGCGTCTTCGGTGAGCTGCCAGACGAAGATGTACTCGACTCGCTTCTTCTCGTCAGCCTGAAACTCGTCGCTTTGGAGGATGTAGTGGCAGGCTGTCACGCGCCGGTTGCCGTCGAGCAGCGTGCCATCGAAGTCCAGGATCGGCGGCTTCTGGACCCCGTTGGCGGCGATGCTCCTCGCGAGCGGCTCGATCTGGAATTGGTTCTTGACGGTGCCGGGCAGGTCGCCGCGGACGTTCATGATGTCGAGCAGCTCTTCCTGAGTCGGCCGGCGTCCGTGCTTCTGCTGGAACTGCGCGAGGTGGATATCCAGACGGACGTTTTCGTCCCAGAGCTTCAGGTCGGTGAGCTTGACGTAGCCGCACCGCATCGGCACCGGCTTCGTGTGGAAGGTCGGCCTCGGCCGCACGGGTCCCGGCTGGAGCCCGTTGTAGGGTGCGAGCTGGAATCCGGCATGCTTCTTGGTCGGCATCGCCACACTCTCTCGCACCGCGGCCACTCGCGCGACCAGGGTGGCAATGTCCGCGCTGAGGGCCGCGTGGCCACGCTCGTCACCCCGCTCCTCCACGCCCCGCTTCAGTGTGGCGAGGACTTGCGTTAGCAGCGTCACCGTCTCCTCGTTCGAGAGCGGGTGGTCCAGGCCCTCCCGCAGCACGGCCTCCGCCTGCGCCCCGACGTCTGCCGAGGCCCGGTGCGCCGCTTGGATGACTTCCTCCAGCTCATGCTGGAGCGCTTCACTGATCGCCACCGCCATCACCTCCTCTATTGAGCTTGGACCGCGCTACGCGCTGTCTTCGCTCGGCTCTTCCACGTCCAGCTTGATGAGCTCGAAGTCTCCGCGGACCAGGCCCTCGTCTCGAGCGATCCGTCCCAGCCGGTTGAGGCCACGCATCATCAAGACACGCACCGTCCCTTCGTTGAGGCCGAGAGCATCCGCCACGACACGGTGCGGCAAGTCCTGCTCGCCAGCTTCGACGGCATCGACCAGGCACCGCATCACGTCTTGGACGTTCTGCTGTCCGAGCCGCGGCAGCAGGCGCCGGGCGATAGCTATCGCTTCCTTCCTGCGGCGTTCGGCCCGCTCCTCCTCTTGGTCGTCGTGCGCACTGCCACCGCCCTCAGCCATACGGGCGCAGGCGGCCGGGTCCCAGCCCTCCACGACGGCCTTCATCGAGTGGGGGTCGGTCATCGCCTCCACGGTGCGCCAAGCGATCCGGTGACAGACCTTCACGAGCCAGGGCATGAGCTCGTGCACGACCTGGCCACGGCCCACGGCTGCGTATGCCGCGTCCACCGCTGTCGCGATGGCCAGGTCGACGTCGGTAGCGGAGAGCCCGGGCCAGGACCGACGGAGCCGCGAAGCCAAGCCGTCCAGCGCCCGGCTCTCGTGGAGCGCCTCCACCATCGCCACCGGGTCGCGGCCGCGGGCCTGTTCCTTCGCGCGCCGGAGCGCAGTCTCTTGCTTCTGACGTTGGGTCGGCTCGGTCGGGCCCTCCGCCATGCACCCCTTCCCGGCGGCCGCAGCCGCCCTCATTGGGGAGTGGGGGTCCCGTTACACCCGCCACGCGGACGGAGGTGGCTGCTGCTTGCTTAGCCAGGGACCTTTCCGGTTCTGCCGCGAGCCCTTAGAGCCTGCCGCGCACTCAAACGGGCAAATAGAGGACGTCGTCGTAGTGTTGGGGTAACCGTGTCGGGCCGACCAGGGGTCCTGGAACCCCTACAAGCCTGCAAGTAAACGAGCCCGCACACGCATCGAAATCACCCGAACGCTTGAACTCCTTTGGGACGAACTCTTTTGCCTTCAGCAGTCTCGCGCGAACCTTCTCGGCTTTCGCCAAGTCAATGATGCCCAGCGTTCGTCCGCAAACAAGCACATCAAAAAACCGCAGCGTAGGCGTGGCCAACGGCAGCCCAAGTCCAACCAGAGTATCAATGGCCCGCTTATCGTTGCTCATGACAGGCAGTCCAAACTGTACGGCAGCGGCGTGGGTCTGAGCCTCGCCATCCTGAACGTGCTTCCGATATTGAGTCGCGCGTGCCTTGTACGCCCTTATTTCAGTGGGGATTTGCGCAGGCTGGACGCCGCGCGCCGACAAAAGGCTCTCAAGATCGCGTGTCTCAAGAGCGACGAGCGTGCCTGCTGCTACTGCATTCTCGAACGGTCTCTCAAACCTAGATCGGAAAGGCCTGTTGTATCGAACTTCAGTCTCTACATCCTGCAGAACGGCGGGCGTCACTTTGAGGCGATCGCGGAGCATCACGAGGAGGGCTCCGGAGCGACACATGAGTAGCTGGAGGAGCGCATCGGCGTCGCAGAGCAAGTACTCCGGAGGCATGCACCGAGACTGAGCCGGCTGGGAGAAGCCGTTCAGTGGACCATCGCGTCCTGCTCTGTTGGAAAGCGTGATGCGAACTCGTCCGGGTCAATCATTAGGTGCTCTGCGGCCTTTGCGGAACTAATGAGGCCCTGATGCCAGGCCTGCAAGACGAGGCGAACATACGGAATCGGCAAACGCAATCCAGAAATCGGAAAAGTCGTGGTCCGCAAGCGCGGTGAGAGGAGCTCGTCGGACTGTCCCTCCTTCATGGCCGGTAGCTCATCGAGCCGCAGAGCATGCGGGGAGACCGCGCGAAGGTCGCGCGCGATGTCGATGCTTACTAAACGCAGTTCGTCTTCCGCAGCGATCAACTCGTAAGATCGGGCTGCGCGCAACAGAGTGCGCTTTTCCGCGTGAGTCATTGCGACTAGCCGGGCGAGGCCAGTCGCATCCGCGGAGGCAAGGCGCCCGATCCGGTTCTCCATTGTTATCAAGAGTCGCTTCGGCAAGAGAGTGGCGACGGCGAAGGCATCGGCGCGCTGCTCGGCGATCTCGCTCGGATCGGTCGTCATCACTTCGACGTCCGGACGGTCAAAGGATCCGCTATTCGAATCCAAATCAAAGATGGCGTGCGCTAGCTCATGTAGTAGTACGTAGTTTCGCCGAAACCAAGTCGTCCTATGTGCGTTTGCCAGGAGAC
>Ga0070697_100002702_pt1 | contig 13664 bp, 2 predicted proteins | sample KBSK1501metaG_FD_65475 | JGI IMG/M metagenome (GOLD analysis project Ga0070697, IMG submission 65475) | Corn, switchgrass and miscanthus rhizosphere microbial communities from Kellogg Biological Station, Michigan, USA - KBS K1-50-1 metaG | ecosystem: Host-associated > Plants > Roots >... | reverse complement strand
AAGCTAACCCGCGCAGCAGGGTAACGCCTAACAATCTCGCCTATCTGATCTACACGTCCGGCTCAACCGGCAAGCCGAAAGGCGTTGAGCTTGAGCACGAAGGCTTGTGCAACCTTGTTGATGCCCAGCGTCGGATTTTCGGCGTCGGGCCGAAGAGCCGGGTATTGCAGTTCGCCTCCTTGAGCTTCGACGCTTCGGTTTCTGAAATCTTCGTCGCCTTATCGGCGGGCGCGGCGCTCTCTTTGGGAACAACGCATTCCATGCTCCCTGGTCCAGAGCTGACACGTTTGCTCCGCGACCACGCAGTCACCACTGTGACACTTCCGCCGCTGATGCTGGCCATGCTGAGCGAGGAAGATTTCCCGGAGGTGCGAACAATCGTTGCTGCGGGCGACGCATGCTCAGCAGATATTGTAGCGAGGTGGTCGAGGGACCGAGTCTTTCTTAACGCCTATGGGCCAACTGAGGCGACGGTTTGCGCGGCAGTGGCTGAGTGTCGTAGCGGGGAGCGAAAGCCTGCGATCGGTCGTCCAATTCCCAACGCGCAAGTGTATGTCTTGGACAAGCGGCTACAACCCGTGCCCATCGGGGTTGCGGGGGAGCTGCACATTGGTGGAGTCGGGGTTGCGCGAGGCTATCTCAATCGACCCGACCTGACGGCGGAGAAATTCATTCCGCACCCGTTCCCCGACGTGCCTGGGGCGCGGCTATATAAGACCGGGGACCTGGGGCGCTTCCTTCCCGACGGTCAAATCGACTTCCTTGGTCGTCTTGATCATCAAGTAAAGCTGCGTGGTGTTCGCGTTGAGCTGGGCGAGATCGAAGCCGTATTGTCCGAGCACGAGGCGGTGCGCGAGACGCTGGTACTGGCGCGAGAGGACGCGACCGGCGAGAAGAGTTTAGTCGCGTACGTCATTGCTGATCGAGAATGCCCTCCATCCACCAGCGAGCTGCGTGGATTCTTGAGGGAGAGATTGTCGCACAACATGGTACCGTCGGCCTTTCTGTTTTTGGACGCGTTCCCCACGACTCCCAGCGGCAAGGTGGATCGCCAGGCGCTGCCCGGTCCCGAGGGAGTTTGCGCGGAGTCGACGATGGTTTACGCCGCGCCTCAGACAGAATTGGAGCGAATCATTGCAGCGATCTGGCAAGAGACGCTTCAGGTCGATAACGTTGGGAGAAACGACAATTTCTTCGATCTTGGCGGCCACTCATTGCTCGTGGTCCATGTTCATAGGCGATTGCAGGAACGGTTTGAGGCGGATCTATCGCTGATCGAGATGTTCCGCTATCCGACGGTGGGCTCTCTGGCACATCACCTCAGCCGCGGAAGAGACGGCCGACCTGCCATAAGAAGCCATGAGCGGGCGGAGGCGCGCCGCCAATCTATCTTAAGACGGAGACACAAGCGCCACGCAATGAACTGGAGCACCTGATTCTTCGCTTCCACAGGAACGCAAAATGAGCAGCGCTGACAAATCTGATTACGAGATCGCCGTCATTGGCATGGCCGGTCGTTTTCCCGGAGCGAAGAACGTCGACGAGTTCTGGCAGAACCTGAGTGACGGCGTCGAATCGATTTCGTTCTTCTCTGAAGACGAGCTGGAGGCCTCTAGCGTTTCTCCGGCTCTGCGGCGCAGGGCGAATTATGTCCCCGCGGGAGCTGTGCTCGACAACGTGGAGTTTTTTGACGCCTCATTCTTCGGCTTCAATCCGAGAGAGGCGGAGTTAATGGACCCGCAGCAACGCTTCTTCCTCGAGTGTGCATGGGAGGCGCTGGAGGCTGCAGGTTATGACCCTGAACGGTACGATGGCCGTGTCGGCGTTTATGCCGGGTCGAGCATGAACACGTATCTGCTGAACAATCTCTATTCAAACAGGGATTTAATAGAGTCGGTTAGCGGTTTTCAAACCGTCATCGGAAACGACAAGGACCACCTGCCTACGTGGGTCTCGTACAAGCTGAACTTGACAGGGCCGGGCGTCAATGTTCAGAGCGCCTGCTCTACATCTCTGGTCGCTGTTCACCTTGCCTGTCAGAGCTTGCTAAATCACGAATCCGACATCGCTCTGGCCGGTGGAGTTTCAATCCGCGTGCCCTCAAGGTCCGGTTACCTGTATGAAGAGGGCGGCATCAACTCCCCCGACGGACGCTGCCGCGCCTTCGACGCCAATGCCCAGGGAACCGTTGCCGGTGAGGGCGTCGGTGTAGTTGTGTTGAAGCGGCTTGCCGACGCGCTGAATGCCCGAGACTGCGTTCATGCGGTCATCAAAGGCTCAGCCATCAACAATGACGGTTCTCTAAAAGTTGGTTACACAGCGCCAAGCATCGACGGACAGGCGGCGGTGATTGCCGAGGCGCTTGAGATGGCCATGGCCGAGCCAGAAAGCATTACCTACCTAGAGACTCATGGGACCGGAACAGCCTTGGGCGATCCGATTGAAGTTGCGGCCCTGACGCAAGCGTTTCGCGCGCGCACCGCCAAGAGGAGCTTCTGCGCCATCGGTTCCGTGAAAACGAACATAGGACACCTGGACGCAGCAGCGGGCGTGGCGAGCTTGATCAAAACTATTCTGGCGCTGAAGCACAGGCGGCTTCCGCCGAGTCTGCACTACGAGCAGCCCAATCCGCGGATTGATTTCGCAAGCAGCCCGTTCTATGTGAACGCAAAGCTTTCCGAATGGAGGAGTGAGGGCTCTCGTCGTCGAGCCGGAGTCAGTTCCTTTGGCATCGGCGGCACAAACGCACATGTCGTCCTTGAGGAAGCTCCGCCCGCCTCTGCTTCAAAGGGATCTCGACCGCGGCATCTGCTGATCATTTCAGCCAAGACAAGCTCGGCTCTGGAAACAGCCACCGCGAACCTTTCAGCTTACTTAAGAGTGCATCCGGAAGTGGATCTCGGAGATGTTGCGTACACACTTCAGGTCGGCCGGCGAGTTTTCCAGCATCGACGGGCGCTTGTATGCCGTGGGACCGAGGACGCGGTCACTGTCCTTGAAGCGCTTGACCCGAAACAAGTCTTCACAAGCTGCCAAGAGCAACGGTCGCGACCCATCGTCTTTATGTTTTCAGGGCAGGGCGCGCAGTACCTGAATATGGGAGCAGAGCTGTATGCGGCTGAACCCGCTTTCCGCGATGAGATTGACCTCTGTTCCCAGCTTCTCGAGCCTCACCTCGGAGTCGATCTGCGCCGCGTACTTTACCCTGATGAACAGCAATCCGAAGAGGCCTCGCGACAACTCGACCAGACTCTGATCACACAAGCAGCGCTGTTCTCGGTTGAGTACGCCCTCGCCAGGCTATGGATGAAGTGGGGCGTGTATCCGCAGGCGATGATCGGGCACAGCATAGGGGAATATGTTGCTGCGTGTCTCGCGGGAGTGTTCTCGCTGGAAGATGGTTTGTCCCTCATTGCTGCCCGAGGCAAGTTGATGCAGCAGCTCAGAGGCGGCGCAATGGTTGCCGTTCCGCTCTCGGAGAGTGATCTACGTCCTCTACTGAATCGCAAGCTCTCGGCGGCTGCGATCAACTCGCCTTCGCTTTGTGTAGTTTCCGGACAACCTGAGGCCGCGGAGGAGTTCGAACGCGAAGTCGCTGACAGAGGCTTGAACTGTCGACGCCTGCACGCCTCTCATGCTTTTCATTCCGAGATGATGGAACCGATTCTGGCCGCGTTTACGGAGGAGGTGCGAAAGATAGAACTGAAGCCGCCACAGATTCCTTATATATCAAACGTCTCAGGAACCTGGATAACGGCCGACGAAGCCACCGACCCGAACTACTGGGCCAGACATTTGCGACAAACCGTCCGCTTTTCCGAAGGTATCGCCGAGTTGCTGAAGGACCCCGACCGGATCTTTCTGGAGGTTGGTCCGGGCCACACTTTGACCACGTTGGTACGGCAGCAGCCTGCCGCCGCGCAACGCGTGGTGCTCGCTTCGTTACGGCATCCGCAGCAGCAGCAGTCCGATACCGACTTCCTGCTGAACACGCTCGGCCGATTGTGGCTGGCCGGAGTGGAGATTGATTGGTTCAGCTTCCACGAAGGTGAGCGTCTCCGACGAGTTCCCTTGCCGACATATCCTTTTGAGCGCGAGCGTTACTGGATTGAACCGCGAACACAGCCTAACGAGACAGGCCTCGGGCAGCGGGCCCTAACAAAGAAGAGCGGCGTGGCCGAGTGGTTCTACACGCATTCGTGGAAGCGATCCGCTCCGCCTGAAGTTCTCACGGACAAGAAGAACGCTGGCGACAACAGTCGCTGGTTGGTCTTTGCCGGTGAGGGGGATCTGGGCGCTCAATTGGTGAAACAACTTGAACAGACCGGTCACCATGTTGTGACCGTGGTTGCCGGAGATCAGTTCGCCAGGCTGCGCGATCGAACCTACACGATCAATCCCCGGCGACGTGGCGATTACAACCTGTTGCTGGAAGCATTGCGTTCCGCGCATGAAAGTCCGCAACTGATTGCGCATTTGTGGACCGTTGCTCGAAATGATGATTCCCCTGTAAGTGCTGATTCATTTGAAGAGTCTCAATACTCCGGCTTCTTTAGTTTGATCTTTCTCGCTCAGGCTCTGGGCGAGCAACGCACAGACGATTCCGTTCGCATCGTGAGCGTATCAAGTGGGCTGCATGAAGTGACTGGTGAGGAGGCGCTGCGCCCGGAGAGAGCAACCGTGCTCGGTCCGTGCAAGGTGATTGCACAAGAGTATCCAAATATCACCTGCCGCAGCATCGACATCGTGACTCCTCAATCGGGATCGGCGTCCGAACAGAGGCTGGTTTCGCGGCTGATTAGAGAGATAGCGCAAGACGCGCCCGACCCTGTCGTAGCCTATCGGCGAAATCATCGCTGGACCCAACTCTTCGAGCCTGTTCGACTGGATGACTCGCCGGTACCGCGATTACGTGAACGTGGCGTGTACATCATTACCGGGCTGGACGATTTTAGCCTGGCTCTGGCCGAGCACCTGGCGCAAACGGTGCGCGGCCGACTCTTACTCATCGCCCCTTCGAATTTTCCGCAGCGCAATGACTGGGACACATGGGTTGAGTCAAATCACGATCAGGACGAACTGAGCGACACGCTAAGCAAGATAATGGCAATAGAGAAGTCGGGCGCAGAGGTCGTCATCGCTCGCGCCGAACTTACAGATCGCGAAAAGATGGAGCGTGCGATCAACGAAATCAGAAAACGTTTCGGTCAAATCAACGGCATCATTCACTCAGCGTCGGTAACCGGCGGCGGCATGATCCAGTTAAAGACACCGGAAGCGGCTGCGAGTGTTCTCGACCAGAAAATCAAGGGAGCGCTTGTTCTCAACTCGCTCTTCAAGGACGAAGCGCTGGACTTTTTTGTCCTGTTCTCTTCGACTCTATCAATCACAGGTGTGTTCGGCCAGGTAGACTACTGCGCGGCCAACGCCTTCCTGGACGCGTTCGCGCGCAGCGATGATGCACCACCCAACACGATTGTCATCAACTGGGGCACGTCGCAGTGGGAGAATTGGCAACAACCTTTGTCAGGCTCGGCAGAAATGCCAGCGCAGCTCAAGCAGGCGCAGGAGATGTACGGCATAACGGTTCAGGAGGGCGTGGATGCCATTCGACGTATTCTCTCAAATCCGCTTCCGCAGGTTGTGGTCTCAACCCAGGATTTCCAGGCGTTGCTTGACCAGCAGAACGCTTTCAGTGCTTCAAGTTTGCTCGAAGAACTGGAGAAATCTCGCCGCTTGGCGCCCGCGCATTCCAGGCCCGAATCAGGCGCAGCCTACGTGCCGCCGGGCAATCGAGTCGAGCAGACCATTACGGAGTTTTGGCAGGATCTTTTCGGAATCAAACAGGTAGGCATTCACGACAACTTCTTCGATCTGGGCGGCAACTCGTTGCTCGCTATTCAACTGGTGTCGCGTCTGCGCAAAGCATTTCAGATCGAGTTACCGATGAGCAAACTCTTCGAATCGCCGACTGTGACCGAACTGGCCAGGGCCGTCGCCGCAAGCCAGGAAGAGCAAAGGCAGTTTTCTGAAATGAGCCGGCTACTTGATGACATCGAGAATCTCTCGCCAGAGGAGGTGCAGGCCCGACTCGGTTAACGACCAAAGTCAGCCGACGAGAGCGCAAATGGACGATCAATCGAAAAGGATCGCTTCTCTTACTCCGCAGCAGCGTGAACTCCTTGCGCTGCGTCTGAAGGAGAAAGGAATGTTCCCTCCGCTTCAGTCGAATCATTCTTCACCGAACACAGTCGGCGCTACTCGGAGCGATGCGGAAGGCGACGTCGTTAGGCACTTTGAAAGGGACGGCGCTCCTCAGGATTGGAAGAGAAGAAGCGTCAGTAAAGGAACTGAATTCAGTCTCTACTTCTTCTCCGCGGACGGGTCAAAACAGACGACAGACAAATATCGGCTCTTGTTGGAAAGCGCGAAGTTTGCTGATGCGAATGGCTTCTCGGCGGTGTGGACACCCGAGCGCCACTTTCAGGATTTCGGTGGGCTTTATCCGAACCCGTCCGTGCTCAGTGCCGCACTGGCGGTGATCACCGAGCGGGTGAAGATACGTGCAGGCAGTGTCGCGCTGCCGCTCCATAATCCCATTCGCGTGGTGGAGGAGTGGGCTGTGGTCGACAATCTATCGAAAGGCCGCGTCGGTATCTCGTTCGCGTCAGGCTGGCACCGCGACGATTTCGTGTTTTTTCCCGAGAACTATGATGACCGGAAGGCGGTCATGTACCGCTACATTGAGGATATTCAGAAGCTTTGGGCGGGAGAGACAGTCAAGTTTCACGGCGTTGCCGGGCGTGAAGTCGAACTGAGGACGTTTCCAAAGCCAGTGCAGCCGAGGCTGCCGATTTGGATCACGAGCGCGGGCAATCCGGAGACATGGGAGCGAGCGGCCGAGATTGGCGCTAATGTACTTGCCACCCTGGCAGGGTACTCCTTCGAAGATCTTGCGCAGCAGATCGCGCTTTATCGTGCGTCTCTAACGAAACATGGCCATGATAGCCAGGCAGGACAGGTTACATTGATGCTCCACACGTTTGTCGGAAACGACAACGCGGCGGTGAAGGAGACCGTGAAGGCGCCGCTACGCAACTATCTCCGCGGCTACATCAAGCAGTTCAAGAATACAAATGCCGATGTTGGCAGCCTAACGGAAAACGATCTGGACGCGCTCACGACAAGGGCGTTCGAGCATTACTTTGAAACAAGCACTCTGCTCGGTACGCCTAACAAATGCGCGGAGTTGATCGAGCGCTTGATCGAAGTTGGAGCGAACGAGGTTGCTTGTCTCATCGATTTTGGTGTCGATGTCGATTCTGTTTTGGGAAGTCTGCATTACCTCAACGAACTTCGAGAACAGTATCGTCCACGGGCAGGCGCGCAGACGCAGGATGACTCAACAAAAGAACATCAAAGAACACGGCAATGAGCACTGTGGCGGAACGTATTTCCGCTCTTTCTCCGGAGCGGCGTGAGCTGTTTGAAGCGCAGCTGAAGAAGCGGGGCCTTGACGCACTGCAGACGGTGCCGATCGCCCGCAGAAAAGAGTACAACTTCTGTCCGCTGTCCATCGATCAGGAGCGGCTGTGGGTGATCGACCAGATGGACCCTGGTAGCAGTGCCTACAACGTCTACACCGCCATTCGCCTGAAAGGCCCGCTCCAGGCGGGTTGGATGGAGCAAAGCCTTAACGAGATCATAAAGAGGCACGAAATTCTGCGGACAACCTTTGCCACGGTTGAGGGACATCCCGCTCAGGTGATCGCTCCGGAGTTGCGCATCACCTTGCCGGTTATAGACCTGCGCGAAGTACCGGAGGCCGGGCGAGAAGCAGAAGCACTACGGCTCGCCACCGAATGCATTCGCCAGCCGTTCGATCTCGCTCGCGGACCGCTCCTGCGATTCAGTTTGCTGCGGCTGGCAAATGAGGACCACATCCTGCCGGTCTCGCTTCATCACACGGTCACGGACCGCGTGTCGTTTGATGTCTTCGAGCAAGAGCTGGCGGTGTTCTACAAGTCGTTTGCTGAGGGCAAACCCGCGTATTTGCCAGACCTTCCGATCCAGTTTGCCGACTATGCTATCTGGCAGCGAGAATGGCTGTCGAGCGATGGCTACAGCAGCCAGCTCGCTTACTGGAAAGAACAGCTTTCCGGCGCGCCCTTCGTTCTGGAGTTGCCGATTGATCACTCGCGACCGGCGGTTCACAACTTCACCGGAGCCAAACATCACTTTGCCTTGCCTAACGAATTGGCCAGGGCGCTCAAAAACCTCACACAACAGGAAGGCGTGACGATGTTCATGACCCTGTTGGCTGTTTTTCAGACGCTGCTCTACCGCTACACCGATCAGGAAGACATTCTTGTCGGCTCGCCCATCGCTAATCGGAATCGCTCGGAGACCGAGAACCTCATCGGATATTTCCTCAACATGCTGGTGCTGCGCACAAACTTCGCCGGCGAGCCAACTTTCCGTGAACTGCTCCGGCGCGTGCGCGACGTCGCCGCCGGCGCATATGCTCATCAGGACGTGCCATTCGGAAAACTGGTCGACGAGTTGAGACCGCCACCAGACACGAGCCGCAATCCAATATTTCAGGTGGCGTTCGTCTTCGTCGATTTTCCCGAATCACCGGACATGGGAATTGCAGGCCTTAAGGCACGGCCGTTGGAGCTCGATAGCGGGTCGGCGCGGTTTGATCTAACACTCGGTCTGACCGAAGGCACGGAGAGTCTACGAGGATTTTTCGAGTATCCGTTGGATCTGTTCGAGCCGGCGACGATCGCGCGGATGGTCGAACATCTGACGACATTGGTCGAGGGCATCGTAGCCAATCCGGATCGGCGCATCTGGGAACTGCCGCTCATCAGCGAATCGGAGCGTCATCGGCTGCTGGCGGATTGGGGCAGCGCCCGCGGTGAATACCCGAACCACCAATGTATTCATGAACTATTTGAGGCGCAGGTCAGGCGGACGCCGGATAACATTGCTGTTAGCCTTGACGACGAGCGATTGACTTATGCGGAACTGAACCGACGAGCCAATCAACTCGCGCATCACCTGCGAGGTCTCGGCGTTGGACCACAGATCCGCGTCGCCATTTTAATGGACCGATCCGTCGAGATGGTGGTCGCAATCCTTGCAATTCTGAAGGCTGGAGGAGCATATGTGCCGCTGGATCCAGCCTATCCGCAAGAGAGCCTGGCTTTCATGCTGAACGATGCGCAGGTTCCGTTAGTCCTAACCGAGCAATCATTTCTCGATCGCTTGCCACAACATCAGGCGCAAGTGGTTTGCCGAGACGCAGACTCGGAACTCATCGCCTCGCATAGCGGAGCGAATCCGCCGCGGCGGGTCCAGCCCGATAACGTCGCTTATGTAATCTACACCTCGGGATCAACCGGCAAACCGAAGGGTGTTCTGGTTAGCCACGCCAATGTTGCTCGTCTGTTCAACGCTACTCAGGAGTGGTTCAACTTTGATGAGCGAGATGTCTGGACGCTCTTTCATTCATATGCCTTCGACTTTTCCGTTTGGGAACTTTGGGGCGCCCTGCTTTACGGTGGCCGGTTAGTAGTAGTACCACGGTCGATCAGCCGTTCGCCTGATACTTTCTACGATCTGTTGCATCGTGAGCAGGTCACGGTTCTTAACCAGACGCCTTCGGCTTTTCGTCAATTGATTGAGGTTGATCGGTCCTCCTCTGTCCCAGATGAATTGGCCCTGCGGCTCGTCATCTTCGGTGGCGAGGCGCTTGAACTCCAAAGCCTGGCTCCGTGGTTCGACCGTCATGGAGATCGACGCCCGTTGTTGGTCAACATGTACGGCATCACCGAAACCACGGTGCACGTCACGTATCGCCCATTGTCGATCAATGACCTGAAGGGAAAACGACGCAGCGTGATCGGCCGCCCGATTCCGGATCTTGAAATCTATCTGCTCGACGAACACCTGTATCCGGTCCCGGTCGGTGTTCACGGTGAGATATACGTCGGCGGCGCTGGCTTATCTGCGGGCTACCTCAATCGGCCTGAATTGACGGCCGAACGTTTCATCCCGAATCCGTTCAGTCCTGAACCCGGCGCGCGACTTTACCGAACTGGCGATCTCGCTCGCTATCTACCGGATGGAGACATCGAGTACGCCGGACGGATTGATCACCAAGTGAAGATTCGCGGGTTCCGCATCGAACCGGGCGAGGTCGAGAACAAGTTAGTCCAGCATCCAGCCGTTCGAGACGCGATCGTTCTTGCGCGAGAAGACGGGTCGGACGAACGGCGGCTCGTTGCCTACATCGTCCCTGCAGAAGAGAGCGCTCTCACAATCAGTGATGTAAGAAATTACCTCAAGGGGAAGCTCCCGGAGCACATGGTTCCAGCGGCCTTCGTCCTTTTAGAGGCGTGGCCGCTAACTCCCAGCGGCAAGGTAAACCGGCGCGCTTTTCCTGCGCTCGGTCATGAGCGGCCGGCGCTTGATGAAGAATTCCAGGCGCCGCGCGATCCGCTCGAGGAGATGTTAGGCGGAATCTGGTCGCAGGTTCTGGGGGTCGACCATGTGGGTGTGCACGACAATTTCTTCGAGTTGGGCGGAGACTCTATTCGAAGCATTCAGGTAAGCGCTCAAGCGCAGAAAATGGGCGTGACCTTTCCCGTTCAGTATCTCTTTCAATATCAAACGATCGCTGAGCTGGCGCTGCAACTTGAGGCTTCAGAACACGTTTGTTCGCCGGCGCCCCAGACTAAAACATTCGATCTTATCTCGGAAGAGGATCGCCGTCGTCTGCCCGAAGACGCGGAAGATGCGTATCCGCTTACGATGCTCCAAGCCGGCATGCTGTTTCACAGCGAGCTGAACTCTGAGGCGGCTGTTTATCACGACATTTTCAGCTTTCATCTGCAAGCGCGCTTCGATGCAAATCACTTGCAAGATGCGATCGGGCAGCTTGTCGCTCGTCATGCTGTGCTGCGCATGTCGTTCAATCTGGCAGGTTTCAACGAGCCGCTGCAACTAATTCATCGCACAGCAAACTCTTCGTTGCAGATCGATGACATAAGCCACCTTCCTTCGTCTGAGCAGGATGAAAGAGTGGCAGCGTGGGTGGAGGAGGAAAAAAAGCGGGGATTTGATTGGAGTCGTCCGCCACTTTTGCGCTTTTACGTTCATCGCCGCAGCGATGAGGCGTTTCAGTTCACGCTGAGCTTCCATCACTCCATCCTCGATGGCTGGAGCGTGGCAATGATGTTGACGGAATTGTTCCGGCGCTATTTTGCTCTGCGCGGTCAACGAGTGGGCGCGATCGAGCCTGCACCGGAAGTCTCGTTCAGAGACTTTGTGGCAGCGGAACGAGAAGCGGTGGCCTCAGAGGAGGCGAAGTGTTACTGGGCTGAGAAGCTCAGCGACATCAGAATCACCAAACTCCCGCGCTCGGCGGCCGCGCGCGAGGATGCGAACACGCCACGACTCGGCGTCCTCCACGTCGACATCTCCTCAGATGTTTCGCAGGGCCTGAAACGAATCGCGCGAACGGCAGCAGTTCCGATCAAGAGCGTGCTTCTGGCTGCGCACATGAGAGCAATGAGCCTGTTCAGCGGACAAGCGGATGTGTTGACGGGCTTGGTATCTCATGGCCGTCCGGAAACCGCGGGCGGGGAAAAAGTTCTCGGGCTCTTCCTTAACACTCTGCCGTTTCGGCTGAGTTTGGACGGAGGCACCTGGATTCAGTTAGCGCGGCAAGCGTTCCGGGTTGAACAAGAGTTAACCCCATTCCGTCGATACCCGCTGGCCCAAATCCAGAATGATGTTGCAAGTGGATCGCCGCTCTTTGAGACCGCTTTTAACTTCGTCCACTTTCATGTCTACCACGGCCTGCAAAATCTGGATTACTTAAAGGTCCTCGGTGCTGCTGGTTTCGAACAGACAAACCTGACGTTTGCGGCCAACTTCGACCTGGATCTCTCAACCTCTCAGGTCGGACTCACGCTTAACTACGACGCCAATGAACTGAGCGACGACGCTGTTGAAACGATCGGTAGCTATTACGCGGGAATTCTCGAGGGAATGGCGCGTTATCCAGACGCGCCTTACGAGTGTCATTGCCTGCTCCCTGAACACCAACGCCGAAAACTTCTCGTCGAATGGAATCAGACGGAGAAAGATTATTCAAAGAACGCGTGCCTGCATCAGTTGTTCGAAGCGCAGGTCAAGCTGAAGCCCGACGCGATTGCGGTCCGCTTTGAAAACGAGCAGCTAACCTACAGAGATCTGAACAGGCGAGCCAATCAACTCGCGCATCATCTGCGTTCTATCGGAGTCGCGCCAGAGGTGAGAGTAGCACTCTGCGCAGATCGATCGGTAGAGATGATCGTCGGGCTGCTCGGAATTTTGAAAGCTGGTGGAGCATACGTGCCGCTGGACCCGAGCTTCCCGCATGAGCGGCTTTCATTCATGCTTGACGACTCCGGTGCAGCCGCATTGCTCACACAGAAGCACTTCGTCGACAGCCTGCCAGTATGCGACATCCCTGTTATCCGTCTGGACGTCGGCGGCGACGCGCTCAGCAACCAGAGCGAGCTGAATCCTGTCAGCGGCGTGACGGCAGATAATCTCGCATACCTCATCTACACTTCAGGAACGACCGGTCGCCCGAAAGCCGTGGCCGTCGAACACAAGCAGGTTTTGAATTACCTCTACGGAATTCTTGATCGCTTTGAGATTTCACCGGGCGCGAACCTGGCAACAGTCTCGACCATCGCAGCGGATTTAGGCAATACCTCCATCTTCCCTGCCCTCTGCACCGGCTCCTGTCTCCATGTAATCTCCCAGGAACGCGCTGCGGATCCTGATGCCCTGGCAGATTACTTTGCTAGGCATGGGATTGACTTCCTCAAGACTGTTCCATCACATTTCGCCGCGCTCCTAACCTCTTCGCATCCGGAGCGAATCATGCCTCGGCAGACGCTTGTCCTTGGCGGAGAAGCCTCCCGGAAGGAATGGGTGAAAGAGCTTCGAGCATTAGCGCCCACCCGCAGAATCTTTAACCACTATGGCCCGACAGAGACGACCGTTGGCGTCCTTACTTACGAGCTGAAGAGCGACAGACTCGACTCTTTATCCGCAACGATTCCACTTGGCCGGCCTCTTGCGAACACTCAGGTCTATATATTAGACGAACATCTGCAGCCGGCACCCATCAGCACGCCTGGTGAACTCTGCATTGGCGGCGCCGGCCTCGCGCGCGGGTATTTCAACCATCCCGCGCTGACGGGCGAGAGATTCGTCCCCGATCCTTTCAGCGGCAGGCCAGGCTCGCGGCTGTTCAGAACAGGCGACGTTGCGCGCTACCTGGAAGACGGCAACATCGAGTTTCTCGGTCGCCGCGATGGTCAAGTAAAGGTCCGCGGCTTCCGCGTGGAATTGGCCGAGATTGAGGCCGCACTCCGAGACCATCCGGACGTTCGTGAGGCCGTCGTTCTTGACGATGAAGCAGACGACGGAATGGCTGGCGACAGAAAGTTGATTGCTTATGTCGTCCCAACTCGGGAACGAGCGCCTGCAATTGGCGGCCGACCGCGTTACAAGCTGCCTAACAATCTGGCGGTGGCGCAGCTGAACAAGAATGAGACGGACTATATGTACAGAGAGATCTTCGAGCTTCAGGC
>Ga0070697_100002696_pt1 | contig 13675 bp, 9 predicted proteins | sample KBSK1501metaG_FD_65475 | JGI IMG/M metagenome (GOLD analysis project Ga0070697, IMG submission 65475) | Corn, switchgrass and miscanthus rhizosphere microbial communities from Kellogg Biological Station, Michigan, USA - KBS K1-50-1 metaG | ecosystem: Host-associated > Plants > Roots >... | reverse complement strand
TTCCACGTGAGGTCGCGCGGGGTCGCGGCCCCGAAACGGACGTCTGCCTCTGGCTGCTCGAAGTCGATGGGCTCGAGGCGACCGCGCCTGCGCGTGCGCGTGAAGAACACGTTGATGGCGGCCACCAGGATGTGTAGGTGCTTCGAGTAGGGCAGGTAGACGAGGAAGCCGAGGATGAGCAGCACGTGCGCCCATACGGCGAGGCGCTCGAGCACCACGATCCAATCACCGTGCAAACCGGTCGAGATGAAACCGGAGACCGGCGCCCACTCGCGTGGATAGTCGTTCAGGCCCAGCGCGATCTGGCTCGAGTGCCACAGCAAAAGCGAGATGACGATGCCACCGATCCAGGCGAGGATCAGGTTGGCCTCGCCGAGATGGCTGCCGGCGAATCGCCTGGGTCGCTGGACGAATCGAATCGCATAAGCGGCGATCACGCCGGCGAGCACGCCCACTGCGAACACGTCGACGAGGAATGCGTACCAGCCCTGGGCTCCGAGCCACGGCAGGGTCGCGTGGCGATCGACCGCGCCGATCATGGCGATGACGATGGTCGGGAACAGGACGATGAAGCCCCAGAAGATCACCGCGTGCATGAGTCCCGGACCGAGGCGCTGCAGCAGCTTGCTCTGGCCGACCACCACCACCGCCTCGGCGCGAGCTCGCGAGGGCAGGTCGTCGAACCGCGACGAGGGCTTGCCAGCGCGCACGATTCGGAAAAGCCGCCAGGCCTGGCGCCCGAACAGCCCGAACGCGATGAGCAGCGCGAGCGCCAGGGCTGCTGCGTTCATCTGAGCTTGCGTATTTCCGCCGAGATGGCCGGCACTACCTCTTTCAAGTCCCCGACGACCGAGTAGTCGGCGAGAGACATGATCGGCGCCTCGGGGTCTGCGTTGATCGCGAGGATCTTCTTCGCGCCCTTGCACCCGGCCATGTGCTGGGTGGCGCCTGAGATGCCGCACGCGATGTAGAGGTCGGGCGAGATCTTCGTGCCGGTCTGGCCGACCTGGTCGCTGTGCGGCCGCCAGCCGGCGCTCGTGACCACGCGCGAGCAGCCGACGCGACCGCCCAGAAGCCCCGCGAGCTCCTCGATGATCGCGAACCCTTCCTTCGAGCCGACCCCGCGGCCACCGCTGACCACGACCTTCGCCTCGGCCAGCGAAACGCCGCCGCCTGGTGGGTCGATGTGCTCCTTGACCTGGACTATCAGGTCGCGCGGGTCGAGCTCTTCGATGTAGCGCTTGACATCGACAGTCGAAGGCGCCGGCCCTTCTGTGATGTGAACAGCAAACGGCGCCACCGAGATGAGCAGGCGGGCTGATCGCAGTTCCGCGTTCTCGAGGAGGCTGCCGCCCCAGCGCTGCCGGGTCACGGATCCGGCGATATCGGCGGCGATGACATTCGCCGCGAACGGCAGCCCGGTGCGCGCGGCCAGTCGCGCCATCACGTCGTTGCCACGATCCGTGCCGGCCGCGAACACGGCACTGACATGGAGATCGTCGGCGGCGCGCTGCAGGATGGAGGCGATCGCGTCAGGCGCGAACGGAGTGATCGCGTCCATCCGTACCGAATGCAGCTCGCCCCAGGCCCGGGCGATCGACAGCGTCTGTTGGGAGGGCTCGCCATCCTCCATCAGAACCAGTGCTCTCACGCGATCCCGATCTCCCGAAACATCTCGACTACCGCTGTGGCCACGTCAGGGCCGGAGCCGAGCAGCTTGGTCTGCCGGCCGGGCCCGCCTGGTACCGAGAGCTCGACCGGTTTCAGGTTCTGTTCGGGACGGGTCGGATTTGACGTCGTGAGCGGCTTGCGGGCGGCGCGCATCCGGCCCGGCACCGACGGGTAACGCGGCAGGTTCAGGCCTTCCTTCACCGTCACCACCGCCGGCAGTGGCATGACGTAAACGTCGCGGCCGGCGCCGGTGTCCTGCTCGCAGCGGACGTTCGCGCCTTCGACCTTCACGCCTTTGAGCCCTGTCACACACGGCCGGCGGAGCGCATAAGCGACGCGAAGCCCGACCTGGTAGCCGCCGGCGTCGGCCGACTCGTTGCCGAAGAAGATCAGGTCGAACGGCCCTGAAGCCTCCTCGATGCGGATCGCGTCCACGATGGCAGCCGCGGTCGACTCGCCGTCCCATTCGCTGCCATCGGTCTGCAGATGGATGGCGCGGTCGATGCCGAGAGCCATGGCGTCGCGCAGCTGCTCGACCGCTTCAGGCGGCCCCAGGGTGAGCACGACCGACTCGCCGCCGCCGGCTTCGATGATGCGCACCGCCTCCTCGACGCCGCACTCCTCGTGCGGGCTGATGGTGAAACCGAGGTGGCGAGTTTCGAGCGCCTTCTTGTCGGGCGCAAGCACCATCTTGCCGCCGGTGAACGGCACCCTTTTGACGCAGACAAGAACTTTCACGCCTTGACGCGCAGGTTCTCCGGGTCGAACAGGGGCGTCGATCCGACGACGGCGACCGAGACCGGATAGCGCTCGCCCATGTACTCGACCGCCAGGTGTTCGCCGGCGTTCGCTTGTTCGGGCGGCAGGTAAGCCATCAGGATGTGCTTGCCCACCGACGGTCCGGCGCCGGCGCTCGTCACGTACGAGCCGCGGCCCCTGCGATCGACGAGGCGCTTGCCATCACGCGCCACGATCGGCTCCCGGCCGAGCATGTAGCGCTTCTCACCGCTCTTCGAGGTGTGGTCGTCGACGGTCAGCGTGCAGAGGATCGCCGCCGGCTCCTGCTCGCGATGGCGCAGGTGAGCCTCTTTGCCGACAAAGTCTTCCGCCTTCACGCGCGGCGCGCTCATGCCCGCCTCGACGACGTTGTACTCGGTCTCCAGCTCGTTGCCGTGCGCGCGGTAGCACTTCTCGAGACGGCCCGTCGTCCCATACACACCGATGCCGCACGCGGCCAGGCCCTGCGGCCGCCCGGCCTCCCACAGCGTGTCCCACAGCAGGAGCCCCTGCTCCATCGGCACGTACAGCTCCCATCCCAGGTCGCCGACGTACGAGATCCGCGAAGCCAGGGCGCGCACCGTTCCGACGTCGATCGAGCGGCACGTGCCGAACTTGAAGCCCTCGTTCGAGACGTCGTCGGACGTGGCCGCAGAAAGAATGTCGCGCGCGCGAGGGCCCCACAGGCCGATGGTCGTCATCGCCGAGGTCAGGTCGTGCAGCTGCGCCGATCCGTCCGCCGGCAGGTGGTCGCGGAACCACTTCTTGTCCGACATGCCTGCGGCGCCGCCCGTGACGACCCGGAACTGCTCGTCGCCGAGCCGCATGATCGTGAGGTCGGACTTGAACCCGCCGTGCCGGCTCAGCACCGGCGTGTACACGTTGCGTCCGACGGGCACATCCATCTGGCGCAGCGCGACACCCTGCACTGCGCTCAACGCGCCGGGACCGATGATGTCGAAGATCGTGAAGGCCGAAAGGTCGAAGATGCCTGCTCGCTCGCGCATCGCGAGATGCTCGGCGTTGATGATCGGCGACCACCAGCGTGATTCCCACTCCGCTGTTCGCCGCGTGATGCGATCGCCGAACTCGTCCAGCAGCGAGGCATTGGACTCGTACCAGAACGGCCGCTCCCAACCCGCCGCCTCGAAGAAGAACGCCTGCAGCTCACGCTCGCGCTGGTGGAACGGCGCCAGCCGCACATTACGGTTGGAAGCCCACTGCTCGGCGGGGTGGACGATCCCGTACGTCTTGTTGAAGCCCTCGGCCGCCCTCGCCCGCACGTGATGCCGGGTCTTCTGGTGCTCGTGGAAGCGGGCCGCGTCGGAGGCGTGAACGTCGATCTCCGACTCGCCGTGCACCATCCACTCGGCCAGCGTCTTGCCCGTGCCAGGACCTTCCTTGACCCATACCGCCGACGCCGACCAGAGGCCGCCGACGTCCGAAGACTCGCCGAGCACCGGCATGCCGTCGGGCGTAAGCGAGAGGATGCCGTTGATGGCGTACTTCACGCCAACCTTCTCGTCGCCGACGATCTCGGGCATCAGCTCGAGCGCGTGCTCCATCTGCGGCGCGAAGTCGGCCTGGGTGAACGGGAACTCGGTGGGCGACAGCGCCGCCTGCTGCACGGAGGGCAGGTCTTCCGGGTTGTAGAGGATCGGCCGGTGCGCGTAGGAGCCGATCTCCAGGTCGCCGCCCGCCTGCCTTTCGTACATGTTCGTGTCCATGTCTCGGACGATCGGGTGCTCGATGTCGCTCCTGGCGCCGGCGAAGCGCGGCACGGGCCCGACGTCGATCATCTGGTGCACCGCCGGAGTGAGGGGGATGTGCGCGCCGGCCATCAGCCCGATGCGGGGGCTCCACACGCCGCAGCAGACGACAACGTTCTCGACCTCGATGTCGCCCGCGGTGGTGCGGACGCAGTTCACCCGGCCGGCCTTCACGTCGATTCCGGTCACCTCGGTGTTGGCCGCCACGTGCACCGCGCCTGACTCGACTCCCTTCTCGCGCATCAGCGTGCCGGCTCGGAGCGAGTCGACGACGCCGACTCCCGGCGTGTTGAAGCCGCCGAGGATGATCTTCTCGTCGATGTAGGGCACGAGCTTCTTGACCTCGGCGGGTGTGATCAGCGACACGGGCTCGATGCCCCACGACTTGGCGGAGGCCATGCGCCGCGTGAGCTCCTGCATGCGCTCGGGCGTCCGCGCGACCTCGATGCCGCCGGACTGCGTGAACACGCCGAGCTCCCTGTACTGGCGCACGCTCTCGACCGTGAGCGCGGTCATCTCCTTGGAGTGGTCGACCAGGTAGATGAAGTTGGACGCGTGGCCGGTCGAGCCGCCCGGGTTGGGCAGAGGGCCCTTGTCGAGCAGCACGATGTCGCGCCAGCCGAGACGGCCCAGGTGGTAGGCGACGCTGTTGCCGACGATGCCGCACCCGATGACGACGACGCGCGCGTGCTTGGGGACGCTCATGTTCCCTCCCCCTGAAGGGGGAGGGCTGGGTTGGGGGTGATCAATCTTCCTTTCACTCCGGCTGGTAAGGAGAGCGGACCTCCTCGGGCAGCTCGTACCACTGGACGCGGTCGCCGACCTGCGCGCGCAGCCGCCATTTCAGGGGCTTGGGGCCGGCGTCGATGGCGGTCTGAATCTCGGCCACGCGTGAGCGCACGAGCTCGCGGTCGACGTCGAGCTCGTCGAGGGTATGCAGCAGCTTGGGGATGTTGAGCTGGACTGTTCGGAACAAACCCCAGTCCGCGCAGGCGAGGCGCGCGACGTAGCGCGCGTCGATGGCGTCGTCCCCCTCGCCGATCGGGTGATCCAGCACGAGCGCGATCACGTCGATGAGGTCCTTGCGGTTGATCTCGTAGATCTGCAGCTTGCTCAGCAGCAGGTCGGCGGGGCTCGCGCATGGCCCATCGTGGTCGAGGCGGCCGCGCAGGTCTAGGACATGCGACATCTTGAAAACGTCGATGAAGATGTCCACCTGGCGTGAGTGCCCGTTGTCGTAGAAGTACAGCCGCGAGTCGCCGTTCATGAGGTTGAAGCGGTCATTGGCTTCGTAGCCGAGCGACGGGAACAGCGCGAGCACCCCTTTGCGGTCCTTCTTGGAGATGGCGTAGTCCAGGTCGCCGTACTTGCGCTTGAGCGGCGGGCGCGTGGCGCTGGGGGAGTGCAGGTGTATGCCCGCGCCGCCCAGCAGCTTGACCCTTACGCCGGCCTTCTTGGCAGCCTCGGCGATGCGCCCGGCCTCGGCGATGGGGTCCTCGAGTGGTCCGTCGGGCATGCGAGCTCTACGAGCCCTCGATCTCGATGACCACTGTCTTCAGGTCGGTCATCTGCTCGAGCGCGCCGTGCCCTCCGACCCGCCCGATGCCGCTTCGCTTGCCCGCGCGGCCGCCGAACGGGATGTGCGCCTCCCAGTAGTTCGACGACTCGTTGATGTTGACCCAGCCGACCTCCAGGGCCTCCGCCATGCGCAGCGCGCGCGACAGGTCCCTCGTGTAGACCGCGCCGAGCAGGCCGTACGGCGAGTCGTTTGCGATCGCGATCGCCTCGGCCTCGTCCTTGAACTTGATCACGGGCGCGATCGGTCCGAAAGTCTCCTCGCGGCTGACGAGCATCTGGGGAGTGACGGCGTCGAGGATCGTGGCCGGGTAGTAGAGGCGGGTCGGGTAGCCCTCGGCGCGCCGGCCGCCCAGAACGAGGCGCGCGCCACTGTTCAGCGCATCGGCGATGTGGTCGTCCATCTTGGTGGCGACGCCTTCGTTGTTGAGCGGGCCCAGCGTCGTGTCCGGCGCGAACGGGTCGCCGAGCTTGAGCTTCTGCGCGGCGGCGTCGAGCCGCGCCACGTACTCGTCGTGCACCGACTCGTGGACAAGGATCCGCTCGCCCGCGGTGCAGCTCTGGCCCGCGCACAGGTAGCAGCCGACGATCGTGCCCTCGACCGCGTGGTCGATGTCGGCGTCGCCGAAGATGATCATCGGCCCGTTGCCACCGAGCTCGAGCATCACGTGCTTGCCCGCGGCTCGGCGGGCCACCGAGGCGCCGGTTGCGGTCGAACCGACGAATCCGACTCCGTCGACCAGCGGGTGCCCCGCCACCTCGTCGCCGACCTCGGCGCCAGGCCCGGTGACCAGGTTCACGGCGCCCGGCGGAAAGTCGCCCTCCGCGATGCACTCCATCAGCGCGACGGAGATGACGCTCGTCGATGAGGCCGGCGTCCAGACCACCGTGTTCCCCGCCGCGAGTGCGGGGGCGATGAGCTCGGTGGCCATGGTGAGCGGCCAGTTCCAGGGTGTGATCACGCTGTACACGCCGCGCGGCACACGCCTGGTGAATATGAGCTTGCTCGGGCTCGCGGACGGGATGACGCTGCCCTCGAGGCGCTTCAGGTCCTCGGCCGCGATGCGGAAGTACTCGGCCGCCTCGCCGACCTCACCGTAGGCCTCGGCCAGCAGCGGTTTGCCCTGGTCGAGGGTGAGGATCCGGGCCAGGTCCTCGCGCCGATGCTCGATTGCATCCGCGATCCTGTGCAGGCGGCGCGAGCGCTCGAACCCCTTGAGCCCGGCGACCGCTGACCGCGCGCTGTGCGCGGCCTCCACCGCCTGGCGCGCGTCGGCCCGCGTGCCCTCGGGAACCTGGGCGATCACGGCGCCGGTGGCCGGGCTGACTGCGTCGAAGTGCCGGCCGCTCTCGGAGTCGACCCATTCGCCGTCGACGAACATCTTTTTCATCGACCGGGCGACATCGACGGTCATTCTCTTTTCACCTCAGCTCTCTCATCGCCCCTCACCCCAGACCCCTCTCCCGTGAGCGGGAGAGGGTGCCTTGCCGAGCGAGAAGGCTCGCTCGTAGATTCGCCGATAGCCGGCCGCAGTCACGTCGCGCGGGTTGCCGATCGTCTGCGGGTCGGCGAATGCCTTGTCGGCGAGCATCGGGATCTCGTCCTCGCTGAAACCCAGCTCCTGCATGCTCGGGATCTCGACGTCGACTGTCAGCTGGTGCACGTACTCGACTGCCATCTCGGCGGCGCGCCACATGCTCACGTTTCTCGTGTCGAGCCCGAATGCTTGAGCCATGCGCGCGAAGCGCTCCGGCTCGCCCGAGTGGTTGTACTCCATGACCGGCCCGAGGAGCCGCGCGGTCAGCGCGCCGTGCGGTGCGTCGTGCACGCCGCCCGCGGTCTGGCTCATCGCGTGCGCGGCGCCGGCGGAGTCCGTGCCGTAAGCGAGCCCAGCCAGCATCGCGGCGGCGCTCATGTAGTAGCGCGCCTGCAGGTTCTCGCCCTGCGAGAACGCGACGCGGAGGTAGCGGGCGACGTACTCCATCGCCAGCAGCGCCACCGCGTCTGTGAACGGCTGGTGGTACGACATCGTGTAGCACTCGACCGCGTGCGCGAGCGCGTCCATGCCGGTGCCGGCGGTCACAGGTCCGGGCAGCTTGACGCTGAGCTCGGGGTCGATGAGCGCGACCCACGACGCGATGTTGGAGGTGCCGCCGACGTTGAACTTGATCTTTCGCTTCGGGTCGGTGATCACCGCCCACAGGGTCACCTCGCTGCCGGTGCCGGCGGTCGTGGGGACGGCGATCATCGGCGGGATGCGATTCTTGATCGGGTCGTGGCCCCACTCGTAGTCGAGGATGCTGCCGTCGTGCGCGGCGACCACGCCGATGCCCTTGGCCGTGTCCATCGAGCTGCCGCCGCCGATCGCGACGAGCCCGTCGCAACCCGACTTCCTGTACTCGGCCGCGCCGGCGTCGACCAGGTCGACCGGCGGGTTGGCCTTCACGCGGTCGAAGACGACCGGCTCCACGTCGGAGGCGCGCAGCGCTTCGAGCGCGGTGTCGAGCAGGCCCGCCGCCTTGACTCCTGGATCCGTGACGAGCAGCGGCCGGCGAATTCCAAGCAGCGCGGCCTCGGAGCCCAGCTCGCGGATCGCGCCAAGCCGCTGCACGAGTCGGGTCGGGCTCTGGTAGGTGCGGAGGGTGTGCTCGAGCATGTTCTTCTAGTCGAAGTGGCCGCCGGACGCAGAGCGCCCGGCGGCCGTGGAGTTGCTATTCAACCGGAATTTCGTGATGGATGCGAGAAAGGTCGATTCCCTGGCTCTTGCGTACGTATCGTGCGACCACGTAGATAACGACAGCGACGATATATGTGGCCAGGAAGTAGTAGACGGAGTTGGGGGTCGATGAGAACGTCGTGCCATAGAGGTCGGCGCCGTTGAATGACCACTCCCACAGCATGAAGAGCAAGAACAGCCCTGTGATCACGCCGACAACGGTGATCGCCGGGACCCCGGCCACCTTCCAGTTAGCGATCGGGGAGGCGTCATAAAGATCTTTGCGGCGCCACGGCAAGATGATCGCCGCGACGACGGTGGCGAAGAAGGTCAAAGCGAGGACGGCGGTCGCGTCAAGGAAGACGCTGGTGAAGCTGGGCTTATAAGCGTAGATCGCGCTGATCACGATCGAGGGCAGGATCATCAGCGCCAGCGAGCCGTAAGGCACCCGCCGCTTGGCCGATATGTTGGCCGCCCAGGAAGGCAGCACCCGGTCGAATGCGGCGGCGAAGATGACGCGCGTCGAGGACAGGAACAGAGTGCCTGCCCAGCCGAAGAACCATAGGCCCATCACAATGATGAGCAACGCCTGAAAGACCGAGTTGTCGACCAACCAGCCGGCGAACATCACGGGGTAAGGCCAAATGGGAATCACGGGAGCGGGCCCCCCGTACAGGCTCCCCCAATACAGGCTGTTGGCCGACTGGTAGAAGTTCCACCCAATGGTCTTGACGATCAGGATCACGACCAGGACCACGAGCGCAACCGTCACCCATAGGCCCCAGAACATGCTCCAGAAGGGCTTGCGGATGTCCTTGGACCCCCGCACCTCGCCGTAAAGGGTCGCGCCCCAGTTGGGCCACAAGAGATAAAAGGCGAGCCACGGCAGCAGTAGAAGGATCGGGCCGAAGGCGAAAGTGCCGAAGTTCGAGCCGGCGAATCCGGCTTTGCCGGCTGCGTCAATGGTCGCCTGGTACGCGTTGGCCGGCGCTCCGAACAGTGAGGTCGCCTCCCGGTTGAAGGCGCTCTGGAAGTCGCTCTGGCTGTAGAAGAGCAACAGGCCGCACACGACGACGAGGCCGCCAAGCCCGATCCAGAAGCAAAGCTTCTGGATGCGCGCGTATGTCTCCATCCCCATCGTCACGACGATGCTGACGAAGGCGAGCACGATCAGGCACGACACGAATATGCCGGTCGGGCTTGCGAAGAAGGTGGCGATATTAGGCGCACCCAATGTGTACGCAAGCGGTCCGAAGAACTGGACCACGAGGATGTTGGCGTAGATCGGAGCCCAGAGAAACAGGGTGAACCACCACCCAGTGATCGACAAAACGAACCCCAGTCCGCCTCCGAGGACGCGGCTCTGCCATGCGTAGTCGCCGCCTGTACGGGGCATCACGCTCACCAACATCGCGTAGGTGATGACAAGGAAGGTTGTAAGGATTCCGAACAACAGGATCGCGGCGATCACCTGCCCGTCCGGAACCGTGTAGACAAACGACATTCCATACAGGCCGAGGGTGATCAGGTTTACCGACCAGAACGAGTAGACGAACGCGTCGAACGTCGACCAGGCTTTGACGAGGCCTGTCGCGTTGCGTAAGAACAGGCTCGGCCTGGACCCACCGCCCATTGTCGCTTCAGCCATATTTCTCCTCCCTAATCGCTAACTAACCGTTGACCAGCTGGTAGGTCTTGATGCCCTTCCTGGCGTCGAGGTTGACGATGGCGGACATCAGCATCCCCTCCTCGTAGGCGCTGCCCGGATTGATCGAGAGCGTCTTGCCGATCTTCACCGCGCCCTTGCTCTCGTGGATGTGGCCGTGCAGCGAGAGGACCGGCTGATAGCGCTGGATCGCTTCTTTCACCGCGGTCGAGCCCACGGGCCGCAGCGCGCGACCTCCGTGCAGGAGCTTGAGGTCCGCGTCGATCGCCGGCGCCTCGTCCAGCCCTGACTGGTAGGGCGGGCAGTGAAGGTTGAAGATGGCGTGCGAGGGATCTGATATCTGCTTCGCCATGGAGTCGATGCGCTCCGTGAGCTTCTCCTCCGACTCCTCGCGGTGCGTGTTCCACGGCGTCGGGTTGGACCAACCGGTCGAGATCATCGAGAAGCCATCGATGTCGACCACGCGGCCTTCCACCAGCTCGACGGCCTTCGCCTGCCGGATGACGTCGTCCACCTCGAACTCGTCGTCGTTCCCGGGGCTGACGAAGCACTTAACCTTCGTGCCGGCCAGCTTCTCGGCCGCCATGTTCATCCAGCGCTCGACGCCGTCGAGCATCACCTGCTTGAAGGTCCTTGCGCGCTCCGCAGGATTCTGGTCCAGCTCGTGCAGCCGGTCGACCGTCATCTGCAGCGGGTAGTAGCCCTTGCGGCGCACGTTCGCCTCCACCTCGGCGACCTGCTCCTTGGGCACTGTCCGCTCCTCGCCGCCCAGCGCGTACGTGAAGCGTCCGTCTTCCTGCACGATCGGCACGATCGCCTTGCCGGTCATGTCGCCGCCGCAGATCAGCGTGTCGCAGTCGTAGAACTTCGCAGCATTGATGAACTTCCGCCAGCACGTCTCAGATCCATGCAGGTCGGTCGCAAAGAAAATCTTGGTCATCTTCAGCGCTCCACCAGAACCTTGCGAATCTCTGCCTCGAAGCCCGCAACATGGCTCCGCATCGCGTGCTCGGCGCCATCGCCGTCACCCGCCAGGATCGCCTCGAGCAGCGTCCTGTGCTCGGTGACCGCCTCGCGCAGCCGCACGCCCTGGTCGAGCACCAGGAACCAGAGGCGCAGGCTCAGGTTGAAATAGCGCTCGAGCGTGCTCTCGAGGAACGAGTTGCGTGCGCAGCGGTAGATGCTGCGGTGGATCTCCTGGTCGAGCTTCATCAGCTCGCGCTGGTCGGGCAGCTCGACCGAGCTGAGCCGGGTGAGCAGCTCTTCGATCGCAGCTCGGTCCGCGACCGTGGCGCGTTCGGCGGCGAGGCGCGCGGCGTGGCCCTCCAGCACGACGCGTACCTCGGTGATGCGCGCCAGGTCTGTGATGTTGACGTCGGTGACGAACGTGCCGCGGTTGGGGACGCTGCGCACGAGCTTCTCGTGCGCGAGCCGCTGCAGCGCCTCGCGGATGGGCGTGCGGCCGATGGACAGCTCCTCACGCAGCTGCGCCTCGTGGACGAGCGAGCCCGGCCGCAGCGCGAGCGACAGGATGCGGTCGCGAATGAGAAGGTACGCGGCCTCGCTCTGCGAGCGCGGCGGCTCACCGTTACGAAAGAACGTGACCCACGGCCCGGCCTCGCGGACGCGAACCTCGGACGCCATCCCCGTTCTCCCCATGTACCGCACGCGTGATATGCGGGCGATATACCGGCCGGAACCGTAACACCGGCCCGGCGTTCCGTCAAACGGCGCGCTCAGTCCGGCAGCGGACGCCCCCGCGTCTCCGGCAGCAGCAGGAGAACGAGCGAAGATGCCACGCCCGCGACGGACACGAGGGCGATGGCGCGCCCGAGTCCGAAGTGCGCTGACAGGAGCGCGACGAGCTGCAGCCCGATGATCGCGCCGGCCGTGCCGGCGACACCGCCGGTCGCTTCTGCGGTGGCCCGCGCTCGGGTCGGGTAGAGCTCTCCCGACCAGGCGCCGAGGACGGGCGTGTCGGCGCTGGCAAAGCCGCTCCACAGCACGTTCGCAGCGATGAAGCCGGCGGTGCCTGCGATGAAGCCGCCGCCGGTGAACGCGGCCGTGATCACACCGAGTGTCACGGCGAGGATCCGGCGTCCAAAGCGGTCGCTGAGGAACCCGCCCGCTGCGTAGCCGAGGATCGCGCAAGCGGCAGCCGCTGCGATCATCCAGCTGATGACGCCGGGCGTCAGGTGCAGGTACTGGCTCGCGTAGACCGTGAAGAAGAGCCCCGCGGGCTCGCCGAGGATGGAACCAACGAGCGCGCTGGCCGCCACGATCAGCACGCGCCGGCGCCACGGGGGCTGCATCAGCACCCGGATGGCCGAACCCGTTACGTGCGCCCGGCGCCACGCCCGGCTCTCGGGAAGTCCGCGCCAGATCAGCGGCGCGGCGACCACTCCGAGGCCACCCGCGATAAAGAGAATCCGCCAGTTGGGCGCGACGAATGGATAGACCACGACCGGGACGGCCTGTCCGGCGCCGAACAGCAGCGCGAGCGCGCTGAGGGCCGTCCCCCGATGGGCGGTCGGCGCCTCTTCGACGATCAGGGCGGTGGCCACGCCCCCGACCAGGCCCTCGAAGCAGGAAGCGCCGAGGCGCAGCACTGCGAGTGTGGGGAGGTTCGGCGCCAGCGGGGTCGCAAGGCTGATGAGGCAGAAAGCGCCCACGCCCAGGGCGATCAGCCGGCGGCGGCCGAAACGGTCCGCCAGGGTCGCGAGCGGCCACGCGCCCAACGCTCCGAAGACAACGATCGAGCCGAGGTTCGACAGGTCCGAGACCCTGGCGCCGAAGCTGTCGGCAACCGCCGGCAGCTCCAGGATCAGGATCGAGCCGTTCCACCCCGCAAGCACCACGGCGAGCCCTGCCCAGAGCAGCGTGCGGACCTGGGTCGAATCGAGCCGCGGCATCAGAGCAGGTTGAGCTTGCGCAGGAGGTATGGACCGGGCCCGAGGAAACCGCACGTCGCGGCGACGTGGGCGATCGAGACCCCGAGCAGCGACGGCGGTCCAGGCAGCAGCCAGAACGCCAAACCGAGCGGGACGCCAACCAGGGCCGTCGCCAGCGTCTCCGGCCATGACCAGCCAAGACGGTGATAAAGGACGTAGGCGACGGTCCCGGCGATGAATCCGGCCGGAGGCGCGATCAAGGCGCCGAGGCCGCCCTGGACCAGGCCGCGGAAGAACGCTTCCTCGACAGGCCCGTTGACCAGGTAGAAGCCGGCCTGAAACCAAGCGTCGGCCGGACCTGCGGGAACGCCGATGGCGCCTCGACGCCTCGTCAGCAGGAGCTGCACCCAGGTGGCCGCCACAAAAAGCAGCGGCGCGGTCACCGCCCCGAAGACCAGCTGCGTCTCAATCCGTCCGAACGAGAGGCCAGACCACGATGGCCGCCAGGCGATCTCCACGAACGCGAACGCGGCCACCATCGGCAGCAACCGGGTCGCGAGGTCGGGCTTCATCCAGCGCCAGCTGTCGGGAATATCGGTGAGCGCTACT
>Ga0070697_100002695_pt1 | contig 13676 bp, 10 predicted proteins | sample KBSK1501metaG_FD_65475 | JGI IMG/M metagenome (GOLD analysis project Ga0070697, IMG submission 65475) | Corn, switchgrass and miscanthus rhizosphere microbial communities from Kellogg Biological Station, Michigan, USA - KBS K1-50-1 metaG | ecosystem: Host-associated > Plants > Roots >... | reverse complement strand
AGAAGAAATAAGGTCCGCGTCATACGTCTGTACTTAGGGTGAAGATTTCTTTGTAATGAAAAAGAAGAACCTCCTTCAGCGCACAATAATCATTGTCCTAATAACCCTGGCCGGTCTTTATGTAGTGATTGGCCCACGTCATCGTCCGACCCGGCACGACTTCAGCTGGTCCGGGATCAAAGCCACGCTGGCGACAAATATTCACCTGGGGCTCGATCTCAAAGGGGGCTCGCACCTGGTGATGCGGGTTAAGACCGATGAGGTCCTCAAGACCCTGACCTTGGCCGACGCCGTCGCCATCGAGAAAGCTGTTAAGGACGCCGGATTACCGCTAAAGGAAGTGAGACCGGAAACGGGTAGTGGTAATTACCGAATTACCGTCGAGACGACCGACCCTTCGAAAATTCCTGAGATAGAAGAAACAGCTAAGACGAAGTTAGGAGCAGACCTTTCGGTTTGGAACGCCGTTGTAAGCGGTAACACGATCGTTTGGACTTTGCCGGCTTCGGCGCAGGCGAATCTGGCGGAACAGGCCACGGAGCAAGCACAACGAATCATCGAGAGCCGGTTGGATTCCGTCGGCGTGGCGGAACCGCTGGTGCAGCGACATGGTTCGCAGGCTTCTCACCAGATTTTGGTGCAGATGCCGGGCATACACGACCCGGAACGGGTAAAACAGCTGCTGAAGGCTGAGTCAAAGCTCGAGCTTGTACACGTGATTAGCCCGGCGAGTCCAGCGCCCACGCAAACCTATAACACCGAGGAAGAAGCAAAAGTTTCGGTTGGCCCGACGATGCCAGCGAATCGGCGCGTCGTGCCATATGCAGAGCGAGACGAGCCCACTGCTGCCGGCGGTCAGGCGGCTACCGATGCCTCCCAGAAACCGAAAAAGTGGGTTGTGATCGAATCGCCGGCCGTAGTTGACGGTAGCGAACTTCGCAACGCAGCGGCAGTTCAAACCCAGGGCGGCGGCGACACTTATTCAATCTCTTTCTCACTCAAGCCGGTCGGATCCCAAAAATTCGGAGCCTGGACAGCCGCGCACATTAACGACTACATGGGGGTTGTCTTAAACAACGAGGTCAAGTCGATCGCCTACATCAAATCGGCGATTTCCGACTCGGGCGAAATCTCCGGCAGGTTTACTAAACAGTCGGCGGATGATTTGGCTTTGACACTGCGATCCGGTGCTTTGCCGGCACCGATTGAATACATGGAAGAGCGCACCGTAGGGGCCAGCCTGGGAGACGATTCGATCCGCTCGGGCGTAAGAGCTTCCGTAGTTGGTTTGATAATGGTCGTACTCTTCATGCTCGTTTATTACCGCGGCTCGGGTGTGAACGCCGTAGTAGCGCTAATATTGAACATGATTCTGATGATTGCCGGACTAATCCTTTTCCAGGCGACCCTGACGCTTCCCGGAATAGCGGGCATAATTCTGACAATTGGCATGGCCGTCGACTCCAACGTGCTGATATTCGAACGCATTCGGGAAGAATTACGAACGGGCAAAACCATACCTTCGGCGATAGAGCAGGGATTTGCGCGCGCGTTCGTTACGATTATTGACACGCACGTCACAACCACCGTTTCGTCGTTGTTCCTGTTTTTGTTTGGCACGGGTCCGCTAAAGGGTTTCGCTGTGACGCTCGTCATGGGCCTGGCCATAAATCTATTTTCAGCGGTTTATGTTTCGCGCACAATTTTTATGTGGGAATTGAGTCGCAAAAAGAAGATGGAATCGCTCAGTATCTAGATATGTAACGCAAACTGTTAGTTTGCTGTATCCCTGGTTTCAGAAATCGCAAACTAACAGTTTGCGTTACATAGTCGGCGGTTATTTCAGAGCTTGAAGTTGTTTACTGGTTAATATGATTCAATTTTTCAAAGACGTTAAGATTGATTGGCTGGCTAATCGCCGCGCGTTCATTGCGGTTTCGATTCTGCTGATGCTTGCAGGACTCGCGTCGGCTATAGCTCGACAGTGGGCTCCAGGTGGTAGCGAGGCGTTTAATCTCGGGGTTGATTTCAAAGGCGGAACTGTCGTTACCGTAAGATTCAAGCAGCGTCCGTTACCGGAAGCAATTCGCGAGGCGCTGGCAAAGGTTGGTGGCAAGGACGCCATTATTCAGCCGGTAACCGATAAGATTGACACTGCACTAATAAAGATTCCGCTTGCAGGTCCGGAGGCAGGAGAATCTCAAGCCCAGTTAGACGCCGGTCGAGCCATGGTTCGTAGTGGCCTGAATTCCTTTGGACCGGAAGCGTCTGCGCAAGCTGAATTGGAAGCTGATCCCAATGCTGCGTACAAGATTATCGGTACGGACGCGGTCGGCGCTGTGGCTGGTGCGCAACTTCGCAACAAGGCCATTGCCGTAACGCTGGCGGCGTTGGTGGGCATCCTCTTGTATATCGCGTTCAGGTTCGAGTGGACCTATGGCGCGGCAGCCGTGATAGCGGTGTTTCACGACGTGCTGGTTACGCTCGGCTTCTTTTCAATTTTCCAGTGGGAAGTGAGCCTGACCGTGATTGCGGCGCTGTTGACTCTGGTTGGTTTTTCGGTCAACGACACCATCGTGGTCTTCGATCGAATCCGCGAGAACCGGCGCTTACATCGGCGCGACTCGTTATATAAAGTTACTAACGACTCGATTAACCAAACACTCTCAAGAACGGTGATCACTTCCGGTTTGGTTTTCCTCTCCGTACTTGCGATGGTGTTGTTTGGCGGCGAAGTGTTGCGTGGCTTTTCATTGGCGCTATTGATTGGTGTCGCCTTCGGCACCTATTCATCGGTTGCCATCGCCAGTCCAATCATGGTTTGGTGGGAACAGCGCCTCGAGGCTGCGAACCGCGCCTCGGCGGCTGTAGGAAGCCGATTGGAAACAAGGTCACCCCGAGTGACTAGTGGGCCGAAGCGGGAAGCCATTCCGGGCGGTGCCGCAAAGCGCTCAAGTGGAGCGGGACGCGCGTAGAAGATCGCGCATAAACTCCGTTGTAAAACAGTCTTGTTTTCGCATTAGTTAACTTAACTTTGCGCTTGACTTTGCCGCGCGATGCGGCATAGACTGCTGCCGTTGCTGGCCAATTAAATACTCAAGAGTCGACCCGCATTTGTGGAAGCGATGGTTGCGTGTGCGGCAGTCTGTTGAGGGCCGGTGAGTTTTTTCCCCGCAAGCGGCTTTCAATTTTGACCCGAAGTACTCAAGTTCATTGAGCTGCAGCAATCCCTTCATTGTAACGACTCAGGCGGGACGTAAATCGACGTTTGAGAGCAATTAATAGTATCGAGAGAATTCTGCAACCCTGATCCATTTGGCACCGGAATAGGGAGGACAAAAATGTTCGATAATCTTGTAGAGTCTGGTTCGCACAAACAGGATCTGTCGCGAAAAGGCTCATTTCTCTTAGGCACTGTCGCTATCTATGCGGTCATCGGTATCTCCCTCCTGGTGGCAGGCATTTTGTACGCGCCGGCGTATCTCGATGCTCAGGATTTGGAGCTGACAACGCTGGTGGCGCCGGTACCAGTGCCGCAACAGCAGAACGAACCGGAGAAACAGCAAGAGGCCAAACCGCAGAACAAAGACCAGAATGTCGACGTCCGCAAAGAATTAATTGCGGATGTTTCGGAATCTCGTGTTGCGCCTAAAGAAATTTCTGCTAAGGCCAGCGACATTCCGCCAGTAAGACGTGGTGTCACCACTGTGCTTGGCAATGAGTCTTCCAATGCGGCCGTTCCCATCAATGCCGGGCCAGGGACGGGGACCGGGATCGGTACCGGACCAACCAAGGTCAATATTGCGGAAGAGCCACCACCGCCGCCAGCACCTACTCCGCCGAGGGCTCCTATCTCTGGCGGCGTGCTCAACGGAAAAGCTATCAGTTTGCCGAAGCCTAGTTATCCGCCGATAGCAAGGCAGGCACACGCTTCGGGAACGGTTGTCGTCCAGGTGACAATCGACGAGAACGGCAATGTGATCTCAGCACATGCGGTGTCTGGTCATCCGCTGCTGCAGGCAGTAGCGGTTGCGGCCGCGCGTGGAGCGAGGTTCTCGCCGACGAAGTTATCGGGACAGCCGGTAAAGGTGACAGGCGTCATCACGTACAATTTTGTGGCTCAGTAAACCGTGGAGGTTCAGCGCCGTGCGAGCCTCTGTGGGCTCACCCTGCGGGTTCCCTGCGCGCTATCAATGTTAGAAAAACCTTTTGGAGGGTTAACGTGACTATTCTAACCAGTCTTCTAGGAACGAAAGCATTTGGCTTGATCGTGTACATGTGGCAGGCAGTTGAGGCAACACCAGCCCCAACGCCGGGCGTAAATCACTTTTCGCCCATGCAGATGATTAAGAGTATGGGCGCGGTAGCAATTGGCGTGGTCGTCGTGCTGTTGATCATGTCAGTCTATTCAATCGCCATCATGGTCGAACGCTACCTGACGTACACGGCCGCTAAGAAACAGTCGCGCGAGTTTGCACCGCGCGTCGCTCAGGCGCTCAAAAATGATCGCATCGAGGAAGCGATCAATATCAGCGACAAACATCGCAAGTCGCACCTGGCTATGGTCGTGAGCAGTGGCTTGCAGGAGTTTCGTGCGCATGAAGGAGCCTCTGACATATCAGGCGACGAAATCGAGGCCTCGAAGCGCGCGCTCCAAAGAGCCATCGCTATTAAGACTGCCGAATTCAAGCGTGGCCTATCGGGGCTGGCGACGATTGGTTCAACTGCTCCCTTCGTGGGTTTGTTCGGGACGGTGTTCGGAATTATTAACGCGTTCAGCGCCATGGGCGACGCTGGGCAGGCGGGTATAGGCGCAGTAGCGAGCGGTATTTCCGAAGCGCTATTCACCACGGCGCTGGGCTTGCTCGTAGCCGTTCCAGCGGTATGGCTGTTCAACTATTTCACCGGCAAGGTCGATGGGTTCATTGTTGAGATGGACAACTCGGCGTCGGAATTGGTTGACTACTTTATCAAGAACCGCACCAAACAATTGAAAGCGTAAGCCGGGGGGCTCGAGTCTAAAGTTGGTGGGACTTGCCGTGTCCCACCAATGGTTTATTGGCGTGGCGGTTTGTTAGTGGTTGGGAAAGGAGTTTTGCTATGGGAATGGCAGCGGGTGGAGGCGGTGGCTTCAATTCAGAGATTAATGTCACCCCGATGGTCGATATCATGCTGGTGCTGCTAATTATCTTCATGGTGGTAACGCCCATGTTGCAGCACGGCGTCACGGTAAACCTGCCGAAGGATCTTAATAATCCGGAAGAAGATCAGCGAATCATTAAAGACAATTCAATTGTCATTGCCATTCCTAATGATGGCGAGTACTACCTGGGCAAAGATCGAGTGGCCAAAGAGCAGCTCAAAGACAAGATTGAGAAGATGTTGGGAAACATCAAGAAGGAAGAAGATAAAGTCGTTTACATCAAGAGCGGCGTGGGTGTTAGCTACGGAGACGTAGTCAACGCCATCAACGAAGTCAGGGCTCTGGGTGTGGATAAAATAGGGCTGGTTGCCGACAAGAAAAAGGGCGGGGAAGCAGCGCCGCCGGCCAAGCCTGCCTAGCAGGGCTTCTAGCGTGGCTTTTTGACCAGCGTTGGAGTTTCTCTAAAAGGAGTAAGCTGATGGAAGGAAGTGCAAAACCTAAGACGTCGAAGGCGGTGCCCTATATTAATGTGACGCCCCTCATTGACGTCCTGCTGGTGATGTTAATCATCTTTATGGTGATTACACCGCTCAAGCCCAGCCGCTTCGAAGCAGACATCCCAACGCAAAGGGATCCGAATGAAGATTTAAGTCAGTTAAAACCCAACCCCTTGACACTCGTCGTTTCAATTTCCAATGACCTTCAGTTAAAGCTTAACCAGGACAGCATAGGTTCTGTTAACGACACGGCTCCACTCAGTCAGAAGCTGCTGCAGCTATTTCGTCAGCGGGCCGAGACGCACGCCTATAAGACTGGGATGGAGACGCGCACCGACCTACCCGAGAGCCAGCGAATCGAAAAAACAGTTTTCGTGAAGGCCCCGCGGTCGGTTAAATATGGTGACGTTGTTAAGGTCATCGATGCAATCAAAGGCGCTGGCGCAAATCCTGTTGGGCTGCAGGTAGATGATCTTCCAAATTAGGATTACACCGTTCGGCGAACGGTAAGCACTTTAGCCCCAGTTGGTGTTGGGCCCAATCACTTAAAATGGAGCTACTGATAAATGAAACTCTCTCAAACTAGAGTCGTCATCGCGTTGGCGATTCTTGTTGTCTCGACCTCGGGTTGTGGTTTGGTCAATCGGATTCGGGCAAAGAACCAGCTGAATGAAGCCGCTCGCGCTTATCACGATGGGCATTTTGAAGAAGCCGAGCAGTATTCAAGAAGAGCCCTTGAGCTTGATCCAGACAGCAAGACCGCACCGTTGTTCATCGCCCGCACCATTCACGCGCAATACAGGCCTGGTGTTCAAGCTCCCGAAAACCTAGCCAAAGCGAATGAGGCCATTAAGGCCTACCAGATGGTCCTTGAGAGAAATCCCAAGAGCGACGAAGCTTATAAAGCGATAGCCTATCTTTACGGGGCCACCAAGGACACTGAAAAATTACGGGCCTGGATTTCTGCGCGAGCCAGCGATACCAGTCTAGCTCCTGATAAACGCGCCGAAGCGTTCATTGTTTTGGCAAGCCAGGATTGGGATTGTTCCTTCAAAATCACCGAGCTACCGAGCAATCAAACCAAGACCCTGGTGAACAATAAGTTGACAATCGCCTACAAGAAGCCGCAGAACCAGAAGGATTTCGACCAGGCACAGGCATGCATGAAGCGCGGGCTCGAGGAAGTCGACAACGCCATCAAACTTGATCCAAACAGCGAGCCTGCATGGTCTTACAAAACCAACTTGCTCATCGAAGCGGTACGACTTGCTGAGATGGACGGTAAAACCGATCAGAAACCTCAACTGGAAAAGCAGCGTGAGGAAGCGCAAAAGCGCACCACCCAGCTCAATCAAATAAACCAGAAGAAGAAGGAAGAAGAGGAAGCCAAAAAAGCAGCCTCGCCCGCGAAGAAATAGACAAGCTTTAAGAAGTGTTTTACCTGGTGGTGCTCGACTTTCGAGTCGGGCATCACCTTTTTGTTATACTCACTGTCTGATGTTCTGATTTCGCCCGGTAAGAGTTTACGGCTGGAAAATAGATGATTCGCATTGAAGAAATTGTCGAAAACGTAGCGCGTAACCACCCGCAGGCGAATCTGGATTTGTTGCGACGCGCCTACCTTTTTTCGGCCCGTGAACATAAAGGCCAGAAGCGTGCTTCCGGCGAGTCGTACCTGGTTCACCCGCTCGAAGTGGCCAACATCCTCGCCAGCATGAAACTTGATGAGGTCTCGGTTGCCACTGGCCTGCTGCACGACGTAGTAGAAGACACGCTGGTTGACCTTGATACCATCCGCCAATACTTTGGAGAAGAGATCGCCCACCTAGTTGACGGCCTTACGAAGATCGCGCAGATAAGCAATATCTCCCGTGAAGAACAGCAGGCGGAAAATGTGCGCAAGATGCTGCTGGCAATGGTTGACGATGTTCGCATCGTGCTCATCAAACTGGCCGATCGTCTTCACAACATGCGTACCCTCCAGTACCTCAATCCGGAAAAGCGGAAACGTATCGCCGAAGAGACGATGGAAATTTTCGCGCCCATCGCTCATCGCCTCGGTATGGGCAAACTCCGCGGCGAGCTTGAAGATCTTGCCTTTCGCCATTTGCACCCGGAAGACTACCGCGAGTTGGCGGAGCAATTGGAAAAACGCCGGGCGGAGAATGAGGCTTTTCTCGGGGGCATTACCGAACGAATTGAAGCGAAGATGAACGAAGCCGAGGTGCCGTTCGTCCGGGTTGAAGGTCGCGTGAAGCGCTTGTATTCCATTTGGAAAAAACTCAAGATCCAAAAAATAGAGTTGGATCAGGTTTACGACCTGGTTGCGGCGCGAGTGATCACGCCAAACGAAGTGCGGCATTGTTATGCGGCCCTGGGGGTGATCCATAACACCTGGCGGCCGGTGCCTGGCCGCATAAAAGACTGGATCGCAACTCCGCGAGACAATCTGTATCAGTCGCTTCATACCTCGGTGATCGGTGCTGATGCACAATCGTTTGAAGTACAAATTCGCACCGAGGAAATGCACCAAATCGCTGAGGAAGGCGTTGCTGCCCACTGGAAATACAAGGAGGGCAAACGCGGCGCGCGCGATGATGACAACGCCTTCCAGGCATTGCGCTCACTGGTTGAGTGGACGCAGGAAGTCAAAGACTCCCGCGACTTTCTCGATTCGTTGAAGTTGGATCTCTATCCCAAAGACGTTTACGCCTTCACTCCGATGGGTAAGGTTATTCAATTGCCCAGGGGGGCAACGCCGGTCGACTTTGCTTACATGATCCACTCCGAAGTCGGAAATACCTGCACCGGTGCCCGCGTCAATGGCCGCATCGTCCCGCTGCGCAATCAAATACAGAATGGTGACGTAGTTGAAATTCTGACTTCGGCGAACTCTCATCCTTCACGCGATTGGCTTAACTTCATCGTTACTTCTCGGGCACGAAATAGAGTGCGTCACTGGGTGGCGGAGCAGCAACGCGCGGAGTCGATCGACATCGGCCGCAAGCTCTTTGAGAAAGAGGCAGCGAGGTTCCAGTTATCGGCGAAGAAACTCTTTTCGGACAGCGACGGGGATATGAAGCGCGTGGCCGGCGAGTACGGCTATGGACGAGTGGAAGATCTGCTTGCAGGCATCGGCTACGGGAAGCTGATTCCGCGCAACGTGATCGCTAAGTACCTCGGTGCCGAGCAGTTTGAGCACCTCGATAAACAAAAAGAGTCGCGGCTCAGAAGTGGCGTCCGTGCCGTCAAGCGACTGATCCGTTTGGGTGACGATTCGATCGTAGTGCGCGGCGTCGACGATTTGATGGTCATCCGCGCCCGCTGTTGCAACCCGCTTCACGGCGAAGAGATCGTTGGTTACGTCACCCGGGGCAAAGGCGTCGCCGTTCATGAAAAGCGCTGTAAGAATGTAGCCTCGCTGATGATTAATCGGGAGCGAATAGTCGAGGTGGAGTGGGCCGGTCGGCCGGAAAAAACAGCTTACGCCGTCAAATTGCTTGCCGTTACCGAGAACCGCACCGGCATGATCGCCGGAATCACGGGCGCGATTTCCGATTTGAAGACAGGCATTCGCGACGCGCGCGCCTCGGTGGCGTCTGATGATAGAGGACACGTCGAGGTGACCGTTGAGGTTTTCGATGTCAAGCACCTGGACAAGGTTATTAACTCTATTAAAGGCGTTCCGGGCGTTTTGGACGTCGAGCGAATGCAGGGCGCGGTCTAATGGCCCTTCCGGTAGCGTCCTAATTTGGTTTCTCTGTAACGCAAACTGTTAGTTTGCGCCCGCGTTGAATGCTGCTCAGCATCGCAAACTAACAGTTTGCTTTACGAATTGGGACAGATCCCCTTTCCTCCGACTTTGGCCTTCGCTGAGCGTTTCTGATAGAATCCCGCCTTTGTTTAGCACAACCAAAAAAGAGGCAATCGCAACTGTGAAGGAGATCATCCAAACGGAGCACGCTCCAAACGCAATTGGGCCCTATTCGCAGGCCGTGAAAGCCAATGGACTGGTTTTCGCCTCTGGTCAAATACCGATCGATCCGGAGACCGGTCAATTTGTGGCGGGTGGGATAGCGGAGCAAACTGAGCAGGTCCTAAAAAACCTCGGCGCAGTGCTGGAGGCGGCGGGCAGTGGTCTGAACCGCATCGTAAAAACCACGGTGTTTTTGGCTGACATGCAGGAGTTTGCGGCGATGAACGAGGTTTACGGCAGGTTTTTCAAGGAACTGCCACCGGCGCGTGCCACTGTAGAGGCAGCCCGGCTACCAAGGGATGCGCGAGTCGAGATCGAGGCGATAGCCTTAGTTTCCTGAGAGACGGGCAATAAGAAACCGGCGCTCGGTCGACTGACCAGGCACCGGTCGCTTTACCAGAAAGAACGAGATTTACGCGGCTTTAGCTATTTTTCCGGCTTTGATACAACTCGTACAAACCTTCTTTCGTTTAGCGCCGCCCTGCGGTAGTTGCACACGAATGGATTGCAGGTTCGGGTTAAATCGCCGCGGCGTTCGATTGTTTGCGTGTGACACGTTATTCCCAAATTGAGGACCTTTACCGCAGACTTCGCAACGTTTAGCCATGATTTTTATGATACCTCCAAAGCTTCTAACTGCCACCGGCTCAATAGGACTGAGTAAGAGGCAATAATTGAAACGCAATTTATAACAAACGGTTTTCCAGATCGTCAAGCTGGCACGACTGGGCCAACCCCAGGCAATCTTCTAAAGGAGTACCAATCCAAAGTGCATAGAACGGTAAAACAAACTATTACGGCCGCTTTTCTGGCGGCGACTCTTATCTCCCTCGGTGCCTGTAGCAATAGCGGCGGCGCCGACAGTAAGGACAACACGATTGCAGCTACTGTTAATGGCAAAAACATCCTGCTGAAAGAGGTTGAGCAAGGCGTGAGCACTCAGTCCGGAGGCAAACAGGCGCAGCTCTCGCAACTCGAACTGGCCCAGGCGCGTTTGCAAGTACTCGGCGGCCTGATCCAACAGGAAGTGCTGTTTCAGCGCGCCGAGCGGGAAAAAATGTTGCCGACAGAAGATGAAATCACCGCCTTCATCAATCAGCAAAAGCTGCAGTCCGGCATGACTGATGACGACCTGCAGAAGAACCTGACCTCCCAGAACATGACCATGGAATCTTACCGCGAGCTCACGCGAAAGAATATCGCGATTCAGAAACTCCAGGAGAAGTACAATTCCAAGATCACGGTTAGTGATAAAGAGGTTGAAGACTTTTACAACGGCAATCGCGAACGATTTGTCAGCGCCCGTGGGGTTGCCCTCGCGATGATCATGGTCGATCCCGCTGATAATAGCAGCCAGGGCATTACGCGGAACGATGCGAAAAGCGATGCCGAAGCTAAGTTGAAAATCGACAACATCAATCAACAGTTAAAAGGTAATGCAGATTTCGCTACTGTCGCGAGGGCACAAAGCGAGGATGCCACTAGTGTCACGCGCGGTGGCGACATCGGCTTTGCTAACGAAGACCTTCTGAAACAAAACGGATTTCCCGCGGACTTGATCAGCAAGTTCTTTACTATGCAAGCCGGTGACAAAACGGAGCCGGTTCGATTCGCTGACGGAAAGTGGTATATCTTCAAACTTGAAGAGAAGCGTTTGCAGACTGAGAATCTTACGCTTGAAAGTCCTGGTGTTCGTCCCCAGATTACGCAGGCGCTCACGAAACAGCGGTCGGACATCCTGAACGGGGCGCTGCTTGAGGTTTCCATGAACGAGTCAAAGATCGTCAACAACATGGCAGCCACTATGATCAATAACCCGAGCAATCTTGGGCTAAGACCGGCCTCGACTGGCACAGTTGCATCACCGCCAGTCAGCACTGCGACCACGACTCCGCAGTCAGCCAGTCCAGCCACAGCTTCTCCGGCAGCGGCCGCGCCCAGTCCAAAGACGAGCGCCTCGGTGAAGCCCTAACGTTTTGTTAACAGATTTGCGCGGGTGCAGGAGGCTTATCAGCTCCGCACCCGCTTTTTTTGAAAGCGGCGACTTGTCCCGCTTTCATCGCTAGGTAAGAAGTTGCGATAGGTGGTAGAACGCAAAGATGTTGTTTCGTCTCTCAGAAGTTTATAAGTCTTACGGCACGCAGGATGTTTTGCGCGGCGTTTCGCTGCAGATAAATCCTGGCGAACATGTCGGGCTGGTAGGCCGAAACGGATCTGGCAAGACAACAATTTTCCGGCTCATCAATAATGAAGAGCCACCAGATCGCGGCGAGGTCATACGTGCGCGAGGAATGCGTCTTGGTCTGCTGGCGCAACACATTCACTTCGAACCCGGCTCGACGGTTCATGAGTCTGCGCTGGCGGCGTTTGGGCATCTCCAGCAGATTGAACACGAGATGCACGAACTTGAGCATCGCATGGGAGAAAATCCGGACGACCTGGAAAAAGTTCTCGAGCGCTACAGCGATTTACAACATCAGTTTGAGCGAGAGGGCGGATTTGAGTACACCGCCAAGGCCGAATCAATCCTGCAGGGTCTCGGTTTTGATCGCACTACCTGGTCAATGGAAACGGCGAAGCTGTCAGGCGGTCAGCAAAATCGTCTCGGCCTCGTTCGCCTTCTGCTGGCGGAGCCTGATGTCCTTTTGCTGGACGAGCCAACCAACCATCTGGATGTCACGGGGGTGGAATGGCTCGAAGAGTTTTTACAAAGTTATCCTTCGGGGTTCGTCATAATTTCGCATGATCGATATTTTCTGGATCGCGCCTGCCGTCGGATTATCGAACTGGAAAATGGACGCGCCTCCAGCTACACCGGCAACTATTCCGACTATCTGGTTGAGCGCGAAGAACGTCGTGAAGCGCAACAGCGCGCCTACGATAATCAGCAACAACTGATTGCCAAGACCGAAGAATTCATCCGCCGCAATCTTGCCGGACAGAAAACCAAACAGGCGAAGTCGCGTCGCACCATGCTGGCCAAGCTGGAGCGCGTTGACGCGGTGCGTGCCGATCAGTCATCTGGCGATTTTCGCCTGCGGTCAATCGAGCGGGCAGGGAATCACGTGTTGACGGTTGACCAGACGACCATCGGCTACCCTGACAAGGTTCTCGCGCGCGATATTTCGTTTGTCCTTCGTCGCGCTGAGTGCCTTGGCATTATCGGGCCTAACGGATCCGGCAAGACCACTTTTCTAAGAACGATACTGAAGCAGATTCCGCCGCTTGCCGGTGAAGTCCGTTGGGGCACAAAAGTTGAAGTCGGTTACTACGCTCAGCAACTTGACGATCTCGATGATAGAAATGAAATCATCATGGAGCTGCGCAGAGTTGCTTCCCCGGGAGCCACCGCGGGTGAGCTGCGTTCGTTCCTGGCCAAGTTTCTTTTCCGAGGCGACGATGTTTACAAACATGTTCGCGATTTGTCGGGAGGCGAGAAGGGAAGACTGGCGTTGGCCAAGCTGATCTACTCGCGCGTGAACGTGTTAGTGCTCGATGAGCCGACGAACCACCTGGACATCCCTTCGCGCGAAGCTCTTGAAGAAGCACTCGATGCGTATCAGGGAACCATCCTGACCATCAGCCACGATCGTTATTTCCTCGATCGCATTGCCACACAGATCCTGGCGCTCGATGGTGAAGGGGTTGCCGAACATTATGATGGCGACTATACGGAGTATCACGATTGGAAGGCCGGGGGAGGAATTGCCACCAGCCGGCCAATATTCGAACCGCGCGATCCAGGCGTTGAAAACCTGGTTGACTTCGCTACTGCCACTCAAACCACGGGAGATCAGTCGAAGTCTGCGTCGGGTAAATCGAAACCGAGTGGTAAAGGGAAGTCGGCTGCTACGAAGCCACCCGCAATTAAGGTTATCAAAAAGAACAAAGGCGAGGCTCTGTCGCCTGTGCGGTTGGAAGCAGAGATCGCGGAAGCCGAGAAGAAGTTGACCGAGATCTCTGAGAAGATGTCGCGGCCTGAAGTAGCGCGCGACGCCACAGAACTGATCAAGCTCGACGAAGATTACAAACAAACCGAGACTCGTCTCAGCGTTCTTTA
>Ga0070697_100002693_pt1 | contig 13677 bp, 14 predicted proteins | sample KBSK1501metaG_FD_65475 | JGI IMG/M metagenome (GOLD analysis project Ga0070697, IMG submission 65475) | Corn, switchgrass and miscanthus rhizosphere microbial communities from Kellogg Biological Station, Michigan, USA - KBS K1-50-1 metaG | ecosystem: Host-associated > Plants > Roots >... | reverse complement strand
GCGGTCGAGGATCTCGGGCTTTACTTCCGTGAACGGCCCGTAGCTGAAGAATCCGCCCGCGACATTGACGAGAATATCGAGCCCGCCGTACTGCGTCTGCGCTGCCGCCGCCGCCGCGCGCGAGGATTCGGGCTGGGTCAGGTCGCCCGCAGAAACCTTGGCGGTGATCCCTTCCGCAGCGAACTCTTTGACCCGATCCGCGAGCCCCACCGCGTTGACGTCGGCCAGCAGCAGCTTCGCGCCGGCGCGGCCAATGCCGCGCGCCACGGCATGGCCGATTTGTCCGACCCGGCCCACGCCCGTGACGAGCGCGACTTTGCCACGGAGGTCAGCGGGCACGGACGATGTCGTCCACGGGCGGTGCGCCGCGCTGCGCAAACCGCACGGTGCCGTCGCGGCCGATCACGTAGACGGTGCGCTGAATCCCCTTGCCGTCATCTTTGAGCGCGTTGTACGCGCCGGCGATCGTGCGCTCAGGATCGGAGAGCAGCGGGAAGTTGAATTGCATCTTCTCGACGTACCCGCGATGGCCTTCTACACTCGCGGGGTTGACGCCGAACGGCTGCATGCTGGCGGATTTGAACTTGGCGATCTCATCGCGCACGGCGGAGAGTTGGCGGTTTCAGCCGGGAGTATTGTTGCCCGGATAGAACACGAGCGCCACCGGTCCGCTCTTCAGGAGATCGCCGAGCGCGTAGGTGCGGCCGTCCGACGCCTGGGCCTTGAACGCGGGGGCTTTACTGCCGATCGGAAGCGGCTCGCTCATTCCGTTGCCTCATGGTGAGCTCGAGACGATGCTCGAGCGGTGCCAGCCAGGAATCGGGAACGCGCATGCCACCGAGCGGCGCATGCGACTCCCCGTACTCGCTTTCTCCGTGCCAATCCGAGCCCCCGGTGATGCCCATTCCCAACCGCTCGGCGATGCGCGTGAGTCGCTGCTCGACCGCGGGCGCGTGGCTCGGATGGCGCACTTCCACGCAGTCCAGTCCCTGGTCCTGAAAGATGCGCAGCTGGGCCTCGGTGCCATGATCGCCCAGATGCGCCGCAACAGTCAGCCCTCCCACGTCGTGCACGAGCGCGGTGACGTCGCCGAGCTTCGGCAGCGGCTTCTCTACGTACGCCGCCCGGCCACGGCCGAGGTATCGCCGGAATGCGTCGCTGATGGTGTCGCAGGCTCCGCAATCGACGAGCGCCCGCGCGACATGCGGCCGTCCCAGGGCGGCGCCATCTCCGCCGAAGAGTTGGGCCTGCACGTCCTCGAGCTCGATCGGCACGCCGAGGTCCTGAAGCTTGGCGACCATCTGCTCGCCCCGGCGGCGGCGCGCGACGCGGGTCTCGCGCAGGAATCCCTGCAGCCGTTCGCTGTCGTACGGCAAAAACAGAGCGAGGACGTGCAGCTCACCCCATGGCGCGCGCACGCTGAACTCGCATCCGGGGATCACCCGGATCCCCAGCTTCGCGCCCTCGCGCGCGGCCTCGGCCACGCCATCCGTGGTGTCGTGATCGGTGAGCGCGATCGCCGCGAGATCTGCCGCGCGCGCGTGCTGCGCGACTTCCGGCGGCTCACACTCACCGTCGGACGCCGTCGAATGGCAATGCAGGTCAATGTGCGGCGTAGTCGACCTCGGGGGCGGTCCACGCCGGCTGTGACTGACGCAACAGCTCCAGCAGATCGCGGTCGGAGAGCTCCAGAAGGGCCCGGTCCGGCGAGCGCGCGCCGAGCGGCGAGAAGTGCGTCACGCGGCGGCGGCGCTGCGGGCCGGTGCCGTGCTCAAAGATGAGACCGAACTGGTCGCGCTGATAAACGGTCACGCGGCCTGAGGGGTACACCTCCCACCGTTCCCCGTCCACCACAGCTTCGCGTCGGGCCATGGATTATGCCTGCGACGTGGTGGCGACAGGGACCTCGCTCCACAGCTCCCAGGCGTCGGGCGCATACGTGGCCAGCGCCTCGAGTCGCTTCTCCAGCTTGATCTCTTCGGGGAGCCGGGACGCCTGCGCGCGGTGTGACATCTCGGTCGGGCTCTCGGAAAACTCGATGAACAGCCGCGGATCCTTCGCGTTGCGGAACAGCCAAATCCGCTGCCCGCGCGCCTCGGCGAACTGACTCAGCTCGCGCAGCGTGTTGACGTACTCGGTCTCGTTCTGTGTGGGCACGCGCACGCGCGCCGCGGTCAGGACTTTTGGCATGCTCACACCGCTCCCTCAGGGAACTCCTGCAGCAGCTTCTTCACGTCGGCCAGGAATTTGTCGGCGTCGGCGCCATCGACGACGCGATGATCGTAGGACATCGTCAGCATCCCCATCGTCCGAATCGCGATGGAATCCGTGCCGTCAGCGGCGGTCACGACCTTCGGGCGCTTCTCGATCGCGCCTACGCCCAGAATCGCGACCTGCGGCTGGTTGATGATGGGAATGCCGGCGAACGGCCCGAACCCGCCGGGATTGGTGATCGTGAACGTGCCGCGTTGGATGTCGTCGGGCAGCAGCTTCTTGGTGCGGGCGCGCTCACCCAGATCGTTGATGGCGCGCGCCATACCCATCAGCGACAACTCGTCGGCGTGCTTGATCACCGGCACGATGAGGCCCCAATCAAGCGCCACGGCGATGCCGATGTTGACGTCGCCACGATAGATCGTGCTGTCGCCGGAGACGGCGGCATTGACGACGGGATGCTTCCGGAGATTCTCGGCACACGCCTTCGCGATGAACGCGAGGAACGTGAGGCTCACTCCGCGCTCACTGTAGGATTGCTTCGCCTTGGCGCGCAGCCGCGCCACGTGCGTGAAATCGACCTCGAAAAAGCTCGCCACGTGCGCGGACACGCGCTTGGACGTCACCATGTGGTCGGCGGTGATCTTGCGGATCTTGGACCACGGCTCGACGCGGTCGCCCGGCCACGGTTCTACGGCAGGATGCTCGATGGAACCGGGGCCTAGGGGCTGGGGCCTCGGGCCTGAGGGGGCTGCGACCGGTGCGCGCTCGATGAAGCCGAGGATGTCTTGCTTGGTTACGCGGCCGGCGTACCCGCTCCCCGGAATGCGCGAGATGTCGACGCTGTGCTCGGCGGCGATCTTCCGAACGAGCGGCGTGGATTTCGTGCGAAGGCGTTGCTCGGCCGTTTGGACGCCACCGTCCCCGCCTCGGAGCGGGGCTGGGGGCTCGGGGCTGGGGGCTGGGGGTTGCGGCCTGGGGGCTGGGGCCGAGGGTGCCAGCTTCGGTGCAGCAGCCTTCGGCGGCTCCGGTTTCGCCGGTGCTGGCACGGCGGCCCCTGCTTCCGTTTCGAGGACGCCGACGACCGTCTGCACAGGTACGGTCTGCCCTTCCTGTACCTTGATCTCCGCCAGCACGCCGGCGGACGGCGCAGGAATCTCGGCATCGACCTTGTCGGTCGAGATCTCGAACAGGGGCTCGTCCCGTTTGACGGGGTCGCCGACCTTCTTGAGCCACTTGCTCAGAGTGCCTTCGGCGATGGACTCGCCCATCTGAGGCATCAGTACGTCTACGCGTGCCATACGATCTCCGTCAGTACGCCGCCAGCCAGCGGGCAGCCTTTACGATGTCGTCCGTTTGCGGCAACACGAAGTCTTCGAGCGTCGGCGCATAGGGGATCGGGACGTCGTGCGCGGTCACGCGCATGATCGGCCCGTCGAGCCATTCGAACGCCTGCTCGTTGATCCGCGCCGCGATCTCCCCGGCGATTCCCCCAGTGCGTGTGTCTTCATGCACGATGAGAACCTTGTTCGTCTTCTTCACGGTCGCGACGATCGCGGCGTCGTCCATCGGCAACAGCGTCCGCAGGTCCAGCACTTCCACCGATACTCCGTCCGCTTTCTCCAGCTGCTCGGCGGCCTCCAGCGACTTCCACAGCGTCGCGCCGTAGCTGATGATGGAAAGATGCTTCCCCTCGCGGGCGATGCGCGCCTGCCCGATCGGCGTCAGAATCTCTTCGCCCTCCGGCAGCTGTTCCTTGATCCGGCGGTAGAGCCACTTGTGCTCGAGATAGAGCACCGGATCCTCGTCGCGGATCGACGCCTTGATCAGACCCTTGGCGTCCCGCGCCGTCGCCGGATACACGATCTTCAGGCCGGGCGTGTGGAGGAATGCCGCTTCAGGATTCTGCGAATGGAACGGCCCGCCTCGAACGTAGCCGCCGCAGGGGCCGCGCACCACCATCGGCGTGGACAGCCCGGCGCGGTAACGCGCGGTCGCGACGTAGTTCGTGAGCATGTCGTACGCGCACGAGATGAAGTCGATGAACTGCATCTCCGCGACCGGCCGCAGCCCCATGTGCGCGGCGCCCGCGGCCGCGCCCACGATCGCGGCCTCGGAGATCGGCGTGTCGATCACCCGGGATTCCCCGAAGCGTTTGCTGAATCCTTCCGTCACCTTGAACGCGCCGCCGTACAGGCCAACGTCTTCGCCCAGGATGAACACGCGATCGTCGCGCTCCATCTCTTCCCAGATGCCCTGGCGCAGCGCCTCGAGAAATGTGACTTCGGCCATCACAGGACCTTGAACCAGAGCTTGTCCGCCGCCGGCGGATCGACGTACACGCCCGGCAACGCGCTCTCGGCGGCCGGCAACGGCTCGTTCACACATGCGTCCGTCGCCTGATCCACTTCCACCCGCACGCGATCGTCGATCTCCTTCAGGTCCGCCTCGGCAACCATCTCGCCCGTGAGCAGGCGTTGCACGTAGCGATCGACGGGATCGTTGTCTTTCGCCCAGCGCTCGAGATCGGTTTTCGGCACGTAGTGTTGATCATCGTGCTCGGCGTGCCCTTTGCGGCGATACGTCTTCACTTCGATGAAATGAACGCCCTTGCCGCGCCGCGCGCGATCCACTGCAAACCGCGTCGCTTCGTACACCGCAAACACATCGTTGCCGTCGACCGTCACTGCCGGGACTCCGTACCCCTTGGCCTTCTCGGCGAGGTCCTTGACCGCGAATTGTTTCTCGGGTGGGGTGGAGTAGGCCCAATGGTTGTATTCGCCGATCACGACGAGCGGCAGCCGCTGTACGGCGGCGAGGTTGAGACCCTCATGGAACGTCCCAGTCGAGGTCCCGCCGTCGCCGATGTAGACCAAGCCGACCCGCGGCTCGCCACGCAGCTTGAAGCTCAAGGCGATCCCCGCCATCACCGGGATCATGTCCCCCAAGTGAGAAATCTGACCGAGGTAGCCCTTCTCGAGGTCGTTGAAGTGGACATTCAGCTCGCGCCCGTGCGTGGGGCTGTCGGCCTTGGCCATGTACTGCCGGAGGATTTCGATGGGCTGAGCCCCCATCACGAGCAGGGACCCGAGGTTACGAATGAGGGGGGAGAGGATGTCCTTGTTGCGGCCCCGCTCCAGCGCATACGCCGAGGCGACCGATTCCCCCTCCTGCCCGAGCGAGCGAAACAGGCCCCCGATGACCTTGGTCTGGCGGTACAGCGCCACGAGACGCTCTTCGAGGGTCCGCGTAAGCCGGAGATAGTAGTAGATCTCGAGGAGCTGGTCTGGCGACAGCACCACCCCGGTTGGGACGGCCGCCGTCGGACGCGTTGCAGGAAGAGCCATGGACCTAAATTATAGTTGGGAGGGAAGAGCCATGGCGAACGTGAAGCTACGCGTCACCGGAATGACCTGCAGCCACTGTCAGGCCAAGGTCGAGAAGGCCTTGAAGGCGGTGATCGGGGTGTATACCGCCGTCATCGACTTGCCAGACGGCGAAGCAGAAGTGGATTTCGATGATGATTCCGTGACGACGGATCAATTGGTGGCGGCCGTCGCACAAGCCGGCTACGGCGCGAAGGTCGCGGGCTAGTAGGCGCCGCGCATGACGTGCGCCGGCTCCACGAGCCGGTGCACTTCCGCAAGAAACCGCTTGGCGAGCTTGTCGAGCTCCGACTCTCCGACCTGATCAGTCGCTACGTCGACGTAGGTGTAGTGCCCACCCTCGGGGCGTACGCTGATGGTGATGCGCCCCAATGTCCCCTGATACGCCCGCCGCCGCGGTGATTCCTCAGCCGGAGCGAGCCGCCCGCCAAAGAAGCTCTTGGCGACATCGAGCACCGCGTCGGGACTCGCGCTAGTTCTGTGGAAGTACCGCATGCGTAGCCGCTCCTGACGTTTTGAACGACCGCAACGTGAGACTGTTGAGTACCACGGAGAGACTCGACCACGCCATCGCAGCGCTTGCGAGCACTGGTGAGAGCAACCACCCCGTGACGGGATAGAGTATACCAGCCGCGACCGGAATCAGCAGCACGTTGTAGCCGAACGCCCAGATCAGGTTCCAGCGAATCGTCCGCATCGTACGCCGCGCCAGCTCGATCGCCGTAAACACCGCGCGCAGGTCGCCGCGGATCAGCGTCACGTCGGACGCCTCCATCGCGACGTCGGCGCCCGTGCCGATCGCGATGCCGACGTTGGCCTGCGCGAGCGCGGGCGCGTCGTTGATGCCGTCGCCCACCATGACTACGTGCCCACCGCCCGCCTGGCGCTGCAGCTTCTTCACCAGGTCCGCCTTCTGGGACGGCAGCACCTCGGCGATGATCTCGTCGATGCCCACCTCCGCGGCTACCGCCTCCGCGCCTTTGCGCGAATCCCCCGAGACCATGACGACGGGGATGCCGCGGCGCTTCAGCAGCTCCACCGCCGTCTTGGATGTCGGCTTGATCGGATCCGAGATCGCGATGACTGCATAGACCGTGTTGTTCACGACACAGATCACCGGTGAGCGGCCCTGCGCCGCGAGCCGATCGGCGTCCGCACCGAGCGAGCCCAGCTCGAGGCTGCGCTCGCGCGCATGCCGCAGCGAGATCACCTCGATGATGCGGCGGTCCACGGTCCCCCGCACCCCGCGCCCTTCCATAGCCGCGAACTTCTCGACCGGTAGGAGCGACACCTGCTTGTCCTCGGCCGCCTTGAGGATCGCCACGGCGAGGGGATGTTCGGAACGTTGTTCGACCGACGCCGCCCACTTGAGGACGTCGGCGGGGCTGATCGGCGTGCCGTCCGGCTTCTTGGCCGTCACGATATGCGTGACGGTCGGCTTCCCTTCCGTGATGGTGCCGGTCTTGTCGAGCAGCACCGTCCGCGTGTTGGCGAGCCGCTCCAGCGCTTCACCGCTGCGGATCAGGATGCCGTATTCGGCCGCCTTCCCCGTGCCCACGAGAATCGCCGTGGGCGTCGCGAGGCCGAGGGCGCAGGGGCAGGCGATGATCAGCACCGACACGAACGCCACGGTCGCGAAGACCAGAGCTCGGGCCTCGGGACTCGGACCGAGATCGAACCAGGCGACGAACGCGACGACCGCCAGCGCGATCACGATCGGGACGAACACCCCCGCCACGCGATCGGCGAGCTTTTGGATGGGCGCCTTGGTCGCCTGCGCGTCTTCCACGAGCTGCACGATCTGGCCGAGCGCGGTTTCCTTGCCCACCCGCGTCGCCCGAAACGTGATGGTGCCGGTCGTGTTCAGCGTGCCGCCCATGACTTCGTCCCCGGGTTTCTTCCCGACGGGCATGGGCTCGCCCGTAAGCATCGCTTCGTTCACAGCCGATCCACCTTCGGTCACGACGCCATCCACCGGCACCTTTTCGCCCGGCTTGACGATGACCAGATCGCCGATCACGACGGCCTCGACGGGGACGTCGGTCTCCTGACGGTCGCGGATGACGTGCGCCGCCTTCGCCCGCAGCGCCGCGAGCCGGCGAATCGCTTCGGACGTGCGCCCCTTCGCTCGTGCCTCGAGCAGCCGGCCCAGCAGCACGAGCGCGATGATCGCGGCGACCGCCTCGTAATAAACGTCGGCAGGCAGCCCGGCCCGGAGAAACAGATTGGGCGCCGCGGTCGCCACCAGCGAATAGATGAACGCCGCTCCCGTCCCGACACCGATGAGCGTGTTCATGTCGGCGGTCCGATGCCGCAGCCCGCTCCACGTGCCCTTGTAAAACTGTTGGCCCGACCAAGCGACCACGGGGAGCGTGATGACGGCGAGTCCCCATTTGACCCAGTCGAGATTGAGGACCCATCCCTGCGCCGCCACCCAGTCCCGTAAGGCGATCGCGAGCGGCATGAGCAGATGACCGAGGAGGTCCACCTGCTTCATCGTGCCGTTGTCGCCCATCGGACGATCGGCCATCAGCAACATCGAGCCGATCATGGCGACCATCGCCACGACAGCCGCCGCCACGAATTTCCACGTGAGGGTCTTGATCTCGCGATGGCGTGCGATGCGTTCGCGCTCGAGCGGATCTTCCGCGGCGATCGGCGCGGCGACCACAAAGCCCGCGGCATCGACCGCCTTTTCGAGATCCTCTGCACTCACGACGCCGGGGATGTAATCCACGGTCGCGGTCTCGGTCGCCTGATTGGCAACGGCCCGGATGACACCGTTCACCCGCGACAGCGACCGCTCGAGCGGTGCCACACTCGGCGCGTAATGCAGGTCCACGATGCCGAAGCTGACAGTCGCCTTGCCGCAGTTGTACCCGGCCTCGCGCACCGTCTTGATGAGCTGGCCGACGTTCGTCTGCGCGGCGTCGTACTCGATGGCCGCCTTGTTCGTGGCAAAGTTGACACCGGCGGAGCTGACGCCGGTCGCGCCGGCCAGCGCCTCCTGAACCGTCGCCGCGCAGCTGGCGCAGGTCATCCCCTCGATCGGCAGGATGATCCGGGTCTTACTCATGGCGGGCATCGTGGAATTTGTGCGGCGATGAGGCGGCGCGGCGCTCGCCGGGCGGTTCCACGACGAGCAGCCCCTTCAGCATGTTCATGCCGCACCTAAACGGATACTCCCCCGGCTGCTCTGGAGTGAATTCGACCGTCGTCGTTTGAAATGCGGGCAGCTGCTGATCGATGCCGAACCGCTCGAATACGACGCGCTCGGAGCAATCGGCGGTTTCGTCGCGGTAGAACTGCAGGCGCACCGGTTTTCCCGCCTGGACGACGATCGTATCGGGTGTATAACCGCCCTTCACGGTGACGTGCACTTCCTGGACGCCGCCCGCGACCGCGGTCGCGGCGACGGCCGTGCCGCGCGAGAACAGGAAGTACCACAGCACCCAGACGATGACGACGGCGCCGAGCGCCGTGACGGCGATCTGGGTGGTCGTCACCGGTCCCTCGCTAGCGCACCTGCACCCGGACGGGAGCCCTCTTGGTGGCGCCCGCCGATTCGATCCGCATGGCGTAGAACGACCGCCAGACGAAGACCAGGGCGATGATGAGAAACGCCGCGGCGAGCACGAGACTCAACGTGGCGCCGCGTTCCGCCGTGAGCGAGACCGCGAGCTCGACGGCGAGCAGGCCGAAGAGCGTCGTGAACTTGATGATCGGATTCATCGCGACCGACGAGGTGTCTTTGAACGGGTCGCCCACGGTATCGCCGACCACCGTGGCATCGTGCAGCGGCGTACCTTTCTGCTTCAGCTCGGTCTCGACGATCTTCTTGGCGTTGTCCCATGCACCCCCCGCATTGGCCATGAAGATGGCCTGGTAGAGGCCGAACAGCGCGATCGAGATCAGATAGCCGATGAAGAAGTACGGCTCGAAGAACGCGAACGCGAGCGTCGCGAAGAAGACCGTCAGGAAGATGTTGAACATCCCTTTTTGCGCGTATTGCGTGCAGATCGCCACCACTTTCTTGCTGTCCGACACCGAAGCCCTGGTCGTCCCCTCGAGACGGATGTTCGCCTTGATGAACTCCACCGCGCGATACGCACCGGTGGTGACCGCCTGGGTCGAGGCCCCCGTAAACCAGTAGATCACGGCGCCGCCGGTGATCAGCCCCAGCAGGAACGGCGGATGCAGGATCGACAGGTTCGACAGCAGCTCGGGCTGCAACCCGCGGGTGAGCGCCACGATGATCGAGAAAATCATCGTCGTCGCCCCCACGACCGCTGTGCCGATGAGCACAGGTTTCGCGGTCGCCTTGAAGGTGTTCCCCGCCCCGTCGTTTTCCTCCAGGTTTTCCTTGGCGCGCGCGAAGTTCGGCTCGAACCCGAAATCCTTCTTGATCTCCGCTTTTACGTTCGGCACCTGTTCGATCAGCGACAACTCATAAACCGATTGGGCATTGTCCGTGACCGGGCCGTAGGAATCGACCGCGATCGTCACCGGGCCCATGCCCAGGAAGCCGAACGCGACCAGGCCGAACGCAAACACGGCCGGCGCCATCATCAGGCCCACCAGGCCCGCCGTGCTGATGCCATAGGCGATGGCCATCAGCACCATCATCGTCATCCCCAACCAGAACGCGCTGAAGTTCCCGGCGACGAAGCCGGAGAGAATGTTCAGGGACGCGCCGCCTTCTCGGGAGGAGGTCACGACCTCGCGAACATGGCGCGAGTGAACGGAGGTAAAGACCTTGACGAATTCTGGAATGATCGCACCGGCAAGTGTGCCGCACGTGATGACGAGCGACAGCTTCCACCACAGCGTGGGATCGCCGCCGATGCTCGGAATCAAGAGCCACGACGCCAGGAAGGTGAGCGCGACCGAGACGAGCGACGTGAGCCAGACGAGCGTGGTCAGCGGCGCTTCGTAATTCATGTGGTCGGCGGTCTGATACCGGGCTTTCGTGACCGCCGCGTTGAGGAAATACGAGAAACCGGACGCGACGACCATCATGACGCGCATCGCGAAGATCCAGACGAGCAGCTGCACCTGCACGATCGGCGTGTGAACGGCGAGCAGGATGAACGAGATCAGCGCGACGCCCGTCACGCCGTACGTCTCGAACCCGTCCGCACTCGGCCCCACCGAATCACCGGCGTTGTCCCCCGTGCAGTCGGCGATGACACCGGGATTGCGTGCGTCGTCCTCCTTGATCTTGAAGACGATTTTCATCAGGTCGGCGCCGATGTCGGCGATCTTGGTGAAGATGCCGCCCGCCACGCGCAGCGCCGCCGCGCCCAGCGATTCGCCGATCGCGAAGCCGATGAAGCACGGGCCGGCGTAGTCTCCCGGGATGAACAGCAGGATCAGGAGCATCAGCAGGAGCTCGACGCTGATCAGCAGCATCCCGATGCTCATGCCGGCCTTCAGCGGGATCGCATGGTTGGGATAAGGCTTGCCGGTGAGGCTGGCGAACGCGGTACGAGAGTTGGCGAACGTATTCACGCGAATCCCGAACCACGCCACGCCGTAGCTGCCGGCGATGCCGACCAGGCTGAACAGCAGGATGATGATCACCTTCATGGCGGGAAAGCCCCGCTGCATGGCGCCGGCCGCGTCCGTCGTCTGCGCGAGCGTGCCGAAGTACACCGCGACGATCGCGCCGATGAAGACCCACAGGATCAGCAGGAACCGACCCTGGGTGAGCAGATAGGTCTTGCACGTCTCGTAGATCAGCTCGGAGATCTCGCGCATGGCGCGATGCACCGGGAGGTTACGCAGCTGCGTGTACTGCGCCAGACCAAAGAGCAGCCCCAGCGCGCAGATGACCAGACCCCACAGCAACAATGCGCGGCCGCCGATCCCGCCGAGGAACGTGGCCTGGTTCAAGTTCGGCAGTACGAGCGCGGCTTCACCGCCTGCTGCATGCTGGGCGGGATTCTGCAGCAATCCGAGAATCATGCGGGATTATCTCCTAAAGTGGGCTTACTTCTCGGCGTACTCGTAATACTCGATGCCAAGGTGTGTGATCTGCTCCTCGCCCATCAGCCAGCGCAGCGTGTTCTTGAGCTTCGTCTGCTGAATGAAGAGGTCATGCTCGGCGTACAGGCCCTGGGCAAACTGCGGGCTCTTGAAGTAGAACGACAGCCATTCCTGAATGCCCGACAGTCCCGCGCGGCCGGCGAGATCGAAGAACAGCGCGAGATCGAGCACGATCGGCGCCGCGAGGATGGAATCGCGGCACAGGAAATCGACTTTGATCTGCATCGGATAGCCGAGCCATCCGAAGATGTCGATGTTGTCCCACCCTTCCTTATTATCACCGCGGGGTGGGTAGTAGTTGATCCGGACCTTGTGATAGACCTTGCCGTACAGCTCGGGATACAAGTCGGGCTGGAGGATGTGCTCGAGCAGGCCGAGCTTCGACTCCTCCTTGGTCTTGAACGACTCGGGGTCGTCCAGTACTTCGCCGTCCCGATTGCCGAGGATGTTGGTCGAGTACCATCCCGACAACCCGAGCATCCGCGCCTTGAACGCCGGCGCGAGCACGCTCTTCATCATCGTCTGTCCGGTCTTGAAGTCCTTGCCGCCGATCGGGACGTGGCGCTCTTCGGCCAGCTTCTCCATGACCGGAAGGTCCACGGTCAAGTTGGGCGCGCCGTTCGCGAACGGCACATTCTCCATCAACGCGGCATAGGCGTAGAGCATCGATGGCGCGATCGACTGGTCATTCTGCTCCATCGCCTTCTCGAACGCGGCCAACGACTGGTGCGCGGGGCCCGGCGTCAGGAACACTTCGGTCGATGCACACCACACGACGACGAGGCGGTCGAGCTTCGCACTCTGCTTGAAGTTCCGCATGTCCTCGCGCAGCTGCTCGGCGAGCTCCCGCTTGTTCTTGCCGCGCTTGACGTTCGTCCCCTGCAGCCGCTTGACGTAGTACTGGTCGAAGGCGGCCGGCATGGGCTTGATGCCCTGCAGGAAGTCCTTGATGGGCTCGAGATGCTCGTGCCGGTCGAGCACGCCGGCTTTCACCGCAGCGGTGAAGGCGTCGTCGGGAATCGGGTCCCACGCCGCAAAGACGAGGTCCTTCAAGTCCGCGAGCGGCACGAACTCTTTGATCTTCGGGGCCCGCTTCTCGGTGCGCTTGCCAAGCCGGATGGTCGCCATCTGGCTGAGCGAGCCGATGGGGAGCGCCCGACCCCGCCGCACGTTTTCGACACCGGCGATGAACGTCGTGGACACGGCGCCGAGGCCTACCAGCATCACGCCCAGTTTTCCCTTCGCGGGCGCGATCTCGCGTGCGCCTCCCGTGACGACCGCCGTCCCCGTTTGCTCCCGTGCCATCAATGTCCTTTGCGGCGTGCGGCCGCCATACCAGGCAACGTCTCTCGTTTAGGAATCGGCGACGGCGGCGGCGCGCCGCGCGCCACGCGCGCGACGTGCACCACCCGTTGGATCACCGTGATCGCGGAGACGAGCGCGAGCACCGCCACAATCCAGAACAGCACCACACCGGGCCGCCCCGGCCCCGCCCCCAGGAACAGCGCAGGCAGGCCGAGCAACAGAATCCGTTCGGCGCGCGGGGCAATGCCGACCTTGTTTTCGACGCCGAGCGCTTCAGCACGCGCCCGCGTGTACGATACCAGGAACGACGCGACCAAGGCGACCAGCCCGGCGGCAACGGCGCGCGGCTTCAGGATGCTCGGCAGCGGACCGCTCAAAAAATAGAAGATCAACCCGCTAAAAACCGCCCCCTCGCCGATGCGGTCGAGGGTCGAATCGTAGAACGCGCCGAACGTCGTGGACTTACCGCCCTGCCGCGCCACCTGCCCGTCCAACAGGTCGAGGATGCCGCTCAGCAGCAGCAGCAGGCCTGCCCACCGAACCGCGCCAACCCCAAACGCCACTCCGGAAACGATTACGAGCAGTGTGCCGACGGTGGTAATCGCATTGGGATGCACGCCGCCCTTGATCAGTAGACGCGCCAGCGGGCTGATCAGCTTGACGAAGCCGTCTTTCACGCGCTGGGGGATGACGTTCATGCCGGGGGGAAGCTAATCGTCAGAGC
>Ga0070697_100002692_pt1 | contig 13677 bp, 13 predicted proteins | sample KBSK1501metaG_FD_65475 | JGI IMG/M metagenome (GOLD analysis project Ga0070697, IMG submission 65475) | Corn, switchgrass and miscanthus rhizosphere microbial communities from Kellogg Biological Station, Michigan, USA - KBS K1-50-1 metaG | ecosystem: Host-associated > Plants > Roots >... | reverse complement strand
ACCCTGGCCGCAGCGCGGAAGCACAAGGCCCGTTATGAGTACTTTTTCGTGCATGCCGATGGAGAACAGCTGAGAGAAATCGCACGGTTGGTGGAAAGCGGCGCCATCACTCCGTTGGTGGATAAGGTCTTTAGGCTCGACGAGGTGCGTGATGCACTCGCCTACTCCGAGTCCGGGCGGGCGACGGGAAAGGTGGTCATCAAAGTTGTGTGAGCATTCCACGCACATCCGCCGTGCGACCGTGAAGCCGACGGCGCCCCTGCGCCGAGCCGCTCGAGCCGCTGACCGATCGCGAGAGTCAGGTCCTTCGCCTGATGGCGGTGGGTACAGCAACCGGAGCCCGAATATGCAGGGCGCCACGACAACTGTCATTCACTCGTAGGAGACCGAAATGAATCTCGCGAACTCAAGGATTGCCCAGCTCCTCGTCCCGGTCGAGGACTTTGAGAAGGGTGTGGCGTTCTACCGGGACGTCCTCGGCCTCCCCTTCCTGTTTGCGGCCCCGCCTCAGATGGCGTTCTTCAATTGCGGAGGTGTGCGGCTCCTTGTTGGCGTCATGCCGGCGGGGCAGAAGGCTCAAAGAGGATCGGCGATCTATTTCCAGGTGTCGGAAATCGGTGCCGTGTTTTCGTCGCTCAAAGACAAAGGCGTTCGTTTCATGGCCGAGCCCCACGTCGTGAACCGGACGCCGAAGTCGGAACTGTGGCTGGCAGAGTTCACCGATCCCGACGGGAACCAGCTGGCTCTCATGAGCGAGGTCGCGCTCGGGAGCGCCTAGGAGAATCCACATGAGAATCGGAATCATCGGCGCTGGAGGCATGGGAGGGATACTCGCGCGCCACCTTGCCAGGCTCGGCCATCGGGTCTCGATTGCGAACTCGAGAGGACGTGAGAGCCTGACCGCGTTGGCGGCCGAGATCGGCGCGACGCCCGTTTCCGTTGTCGACGCCGCCAAAGCCGCAGAGATCGTCATCCTTGCGATCCCGACGAAGGCCGTCGCCGATCTTCCGCGGGGACTGTTTGCGAACGCGCCGGGCAGCGTCGTCGTCATCGATATCGGCAACTACCATCCCGAGCTTCGCGATGGCCGCATCGATGCGATCGACCGGGGCATGCTCGACAGCCAGTGGGTCGCGCAGCAGATCGGGCGTCCCGTGATCAAGGCGTTCAACAACATCCTCGCCAAGAGCCTTCTCGAGAAGGGCGTTCCGAGGGGAACGACGGGGCGGATGGCTCTCTCGGTCTGCGGCGATTCGTCGGACGCCAAGGCAGTGGTGCTTCACCTCGTCGACGATCTTGGCTTCGACCCTGTCGACGGTGGTGATCTGGGCGACTCCTGGCGGCAGCAGACCGGAACCCCGGCTTACTGCCACGATCTTGAAGCCGCTGCTCTCCGGCGCGCGCTCGCCGAGGCTGACCGGAGCCGGATCGCCGAATACCGCGCCAAGCGGGAGGCTCGTATCAGGAGGTCGTTGTAACCAACCGCGAGAGTCACCTCGCGAGCTGGAAGAGCAGCGAAGAGACCCAGCCCTTCGTGCCCAGCTCGTCGGTGACCTCCCAGAGGACATCCTGTTTCTGGCCGGTCGGGTAGAGCATCGTGCCCGGGTCGAGCGTCTTGACCACCTGGCCGTTCGTGTCGGGAGTGGCGTACATCCGGCCGGGCTTGCTCATGACGACCGCCTGCTGCGCGCTCGCTTCCGAGGCGTTCTCGGGCAGGCCGCCGAGCTGGGTGACCAGGTCGGTGTAGGCCTGCAGGTAGGCCAGCGTGATCACCTGGCCGATCTCGGTGTCGGAGTATCCGCTGGCGCCGGCGGCGCCGAAGCCGCTCCAGGTCGCCCGGCTGCCGTGACCGCCCCAGCCGATGTCGGTCTTCTTGGCGTGCCCTTCGACGGTCGCCACTTCTTCGGAAGAGCGGACGTCCGTGGCGGTCAGGACGACGTCGGCGGTCTTCTTCTTCGTGTTGATGCCGGCGACGGCCGCGCCCACCGCATGGTGGCCCATCAATCCGGCGGCCAGGCCGCCGAAGCGATGCCCTCCCGCGTTGCTGTTGGAGGAGACCAGGTCGGGAACCAGAATGTAATCGGCCGCCTTGATCTGGCCCTGGCCGACGTTCGACCCGCCGCGCAGGTCGCCGCCGGCCGCCAGCGCGCGCTCGTTCTGGATCGCCTGCATCCCCTTGCCGCGATCGACCAGGGTGAAGCAGTTGGACTTGCGCACGAAGACCTTGATCAAGGACTCGGGCGAGCCGAGCCCCGCCTGCTGCCACCAGTTCGTGTCGGGCTCGACGACCGCGACGGTGCCGATCTTCTTCGAGCAGACCGGGATTTCGTCCATCTTCCTGTCGCGCTTGTCCTGGGCCGACTCGGCGAATGCCGGAATCGACGACGCCACGAAGATCAATCCAACAACCGATAGCAGGCTCAGACTCCTGGAAGTCATCGATTCCCCCTTGCCGGCCGAACGGCGCGGCGACGGGGCGGAAGATAGGTTCGAGGGGGGGAGGTCGTCCACCCGATTGCCAAGGCGGGCGGCGCTTTCCCTTGTCGGGATCTTGACGCCGCGGAGGCACCCCCTCTCCACGCCGCGCCGCCTCTTGTGCCGCGGACGGAGGGAGGGATAACATCCTTCAACGCGCTCTCCTGAGACGTCCCATGACCGACGTGAAGACAATCGTCTTCTTCCCCGAGGCGGCGTTCGGGCCGGCGCTCAACTGCGTCGGCATCGCGCAGGCCTGTCGCGACCTCGGCCATCGGCCGATCTTCGTCGCCGACCGATCGTTCGCCGGAGTGTTCTCGAAGTACGGCCTGGAGGAGCGGCTGGTCGACATGTCCGAACCGATGGACGCGGCGGCCGCCGGCGCCTTCTGGAAGAACTTCATCGCCTCGCATCTGCCCCACTTCCGGCTGTCACCGATCGCCCAGCTGTCGACCTACGTCGTGCCGGTGTGGGAGTCGGTCGTCGACAGCGCCCTCTACGTCGAAAGCGGTCTGTCTCAGGTCCTCGACGAGATCCGCCCCGATCTGGTCTGCGTGGACAACATCATCCTGTTCCCGGCGATCAAGCGGGCCGGCTGTCCCTGGGTGCGGATCATCTCCTGCAGCGAGAACGAGATCACCGACCCCGACATTCCGCCGCACCTGTCCGGCTGCGGCGAGAACGATCGCGCCTGCTGGGAGGCGTTCGAGGCCGAATTCAATCGATTGATAGCATCCGCGCACGCGCGCTACAACGCCTTCCTCGATAGGAGCGGCCTGCCGCCCTACCCGCTCGGCCAGTTCTTCGAGGCGTCGCCGCACCTGAACCTGCTGCTGTACCCGAGGCCGCTGGCGTTCAGGCGCCGCCGCCCGCTCGACCCGGAGCGGTTCCAGTACCTCGAAGGGTGCGTGCGCGACGAAGGCGCGTACGAAGTGCCGCGCTTCGCGGCGCACGACAAGGCGCCTCTTCTGTACCTGTCGTACGGCAGCCTGGGTTCGGCCGACGTCGATCTCCTGAAGCGGCAGATTGCCGTCATCGGACGGCTCCCCTACCGGGCCCTGGTCAACGTCGGCGACTACCTCGACGCCTACACCGACCTGCCGGGGAACGTCCAGGTGTCGTCGTTCTTCCCGCAGCCGGCGCTGCTGCGCCACGTCGACGCCGTCATCCATCACGGCGGCAACAACACCTTCAACGAAGCGCTCTATTTCGCCAAGCCGTCGATCGTCATGCCGTTCTGCTGGGACGGCCTCGACAACGCCACCCGCATCCAGGAGACCGGCTACGGCCTGCGGCTGCCGCGCTATGACTGGACCGACGCGCAGTTTGCCGCCGCCATCGAGCGTGTCCTGTCGGACGGGGCGATGCGCGCGCGACTGCGCGATCTCGGCGCCCACATGCAGTCGCAGGACGGCCGCCGCAAGGCGGCCCTCTTGCTCGACGGCCTGCTGCGACGGGGGAGGTGAAGATGGCAGAGATCAGCGTCCATGTCTTGCGCGGCGCGGCCGGGCAGACCGATCTGGTGGAATGGGGGCCGATCCCTCCGCTTGAGGGAGAGCAGGCCCAGACCTCGAAGACGCGCGGCATCCTTCTCTACAGAGGCGCCGAAAAGTACCCCGAGGCCGGTCTGTGGGAATGCACGCCGGGCAGCTGGGTGTGCCGGGTCGAGCGCGACGAGTTCTGTCACTTCCTCGCCGGCCGCTGCGTCTACACCCACGAGTCGGGCGATCGCACGGAGATCCGTGGCGGCGACGCCGCCTTCTTCCCGGCAGGATGGAACGGCACCTGTGACGTGATCGAAACGGTCCGGAAGGTTTACCTGATCCGCTGAGCAGTCCGGATTTATTCCGCGTTTCCTTGTCCGAGGCCCGGTGCTGCTGTATACACGATCGACTGGCTCGGGTGGCCGAGGCGGGAGGAGGACACCATCCCGGCATCCAAGAGCGACAGCCAAGAGGTGATCATGAACCTTTTCACGTCCTCCAACGGGTCGGGCGGGGATCGTTCGCGCCGACTCGTGCTGTTGTGCGCGGCGGCCCTCGCGACGCTGACGATCCCTGCGCTCGCCGGACCGACGATCCCGATTCGCAGGCCCTCCGGCAGCAGTTGGATCGCGCGGCAGGCGGTCGTCGCGGCGGCCGCGGAAGCTTCCCAGCGGCTTGCCCAATCCGGCGTCCAGTGCGAAGAGAGCGAGCCGCGGGCCGGCACGATCGCCTGCCAGGGCAAGAACGCAGGCGACGCGTGCACGGTGACCGGCGACGAGCACGGCTTCACCGGACAGTGCGCCCTGACTCCGCTGGGTCCGCTGGTGTGCCTGCCGCCTGTGCCGCCGCCTCCGCCCCAGGCCGCCGTGGCCGCCTGCGACGGCAAGCAGGCCGGCGATGTGTGTCAGATCACCGTCGAGGACCACACCCTCGATGGCACGTGCAAGGCGTTCGCCTCCGGCACGCTGGCCTGCGTGCCCAATCCTCCGCCGCCCCCGCCGGTCATCGAAGCCTGCAGCGGCAAGAGCGCGGGCGACTCGTGCTCGTTCATTCATGACGACGAGACCGTGAACGGCATCTGCGCCGCGCTGACGGATCATCCCGATCTGCTGGTCTGTGTCCCGCAGATGGAGATTCCGCCGGCGGTGGCCGCCTGTGACGGCAAGCTCGCCGCAGACGCGTGCTCGTTCACCGTGGAGGACAGGACGATCGACGGGCATTGCGTCGCGCTGCCGGAACGAAGCCTGCTGGTCTGCGTGCCGCCACCGCCTCAGGTCCTGATCGATGCCTGCGCCGGCAAGAGCGCGGGCGACTCCTGCACCGTGAACGTGGGTGACGACTCCTTCACCGGCGCGTGCCGGACTGCGCGCGACGGCACGACGCTCGCCTGTCTGCCTCCGATGGAGCCGTCGCCGCGCGTGGACGCCTGTTCGGGAAAAGCGGCGGGCACGCTGTGCACGGTGCAGCTCGACGACAGGTCGCTGAGCGGTGTCTGCCGGACGAACGACGAAGGCGAGCTGGCCTGCCTGCCACCTGCGCCGCCACAGGACGCGGTGAATGCGTGCTCCGGCAAGGCGGCCGGCGACATGTGCTCGCTCACCTGGAAGGACCACACGCTCAGCGGCACCTGTCGCGCCTTGCCCGACGGCTCCACGCTGGTCTGTGCGCCTGTCTGTCCCCCGCACTGGATGAGTCCGTTGATCTCGCGCACTCACTGAGGGCAAACCGGAGCGACGCCCGGGGTGTCTCCCGGCCCCGGGCGTCCCTAATCCTCTGTCGCTCAGAGATTGCGGCGAAGGCGGGCATCAATGCCCGTCCGCCGCGCATCCGGCGTCACTATCCTGACGGTGATTCGGCGGATGAGCACCGGGGCTTGCACTTGCGCGGGCCGGCCACCAACTTGCTTGGGGTGGACCGATGCCCCCACCGGGTCCACGGGAGGATTGCCATGGCCGCCGCATCCGCTCGTCGCACGCTCCTGTCGCTCTCGCTGGTCGCCGCGCTCTGCGCGGCGGCCCATGCCCAGGCGGTCGCGCCCGCTCCGTCCGGCGCGACCCCGGCGTGGACGCTCAAGATGAAGGGAGAGATCCGCTGGCAGCAGGTCACGCCGGCGGGTGCGCTCCTCGTCTCGACCGACGCCGCGCTCGCGGCCGTCGATATCGAGCGTGGCCAGGTCGCGTGGGAGAAGCCCGAACTGGGCGGGCTGCCGGCCGACAGCGTCCGCATGATCGAGGGCTCGCTCCTCATGGAAGCGGAGCGTCCGGGCCTGCTGCTCATATTCGACCCGGTGACCGGCGCGGTCGTCTTCGATTCCCGCCGCCTGAACGTGACCCAGGTCATCACCCGTCGTGTGCTGCCGCAGAGCGGCATCCTGCTCGTCCACGGCCGGCGCGCGGCGGGACCGCCGGTCGTGGCGCTGTACGATCTCTCGAGCGGCACGCAGCGCTGGGCGAGCGAGTCGCTCTTCCAGCAAAGCGAGCCCAAGCGAACCGGGTTGGCCGGGCTGATGCAGGGTGTCGTGCGCGCTGCCTCGGAATCGACCGCGCTCGAGGTCCTGCAGGCGGGGCCGGACATGATCGTCGTGCACACGCTGACGGGACTGCGGGCGCTCGACGCGCGAACCGGTACTGTGCGCTGGTCCGCGGTCCTGCCCACCGCCCGCGCCGGCAACCCCGCGCGACACGTGCGGCTCTACCCGTCGCTCAAGAAGCACGATCGCCTGTACGTGAGCTTCGACGACCGGCTCATGGCCTACGCCCTGGCCGACGGTCGGGCGCTCTGGGCCAGCCCCGCGCAGGTGCAGGGCTGGGTGCACGACATCGTGCAGCACCCGGATGGGATCGTCATCCTCCCGGAATCACCGCCTGCGGGCGAGGCGACGGGCAACGTGCGGATCGTGAACGGCGTGGTGCAGACGGGTCTGAACGTCGCGCGCTATGACGATGGAACGACGATCGCCGCCAAGCCGCTGCGCATGCGTGGCACCGTGATGCAGGCGATGATCGCCGGTGGCTCGGTCGTGCTCGCGGTGGACGCCGAATCGCGCACCTTCGTGAACGTGCTGGACGTGGCGACGGCCACCGTGCGTCTGAAAAAGGACGTGAAGATCAAGGGCCGGCTCGATTACGCCGAGCTCACGCCCGCGGGCCTGCTCTACGTGTCGCGGCCCGACGCCGCGACCAATGCCGAGGTGAACGTCATCGATCTCGCGACCGGCGAGCCGCGCTTCGAGGACGCCATCGAGAGCGGCCGGCCGTTGAATTCGGGCGACTACAACGCGGCGCGGTACTCCTTGCATCATGTCGTGGAGGGGCGGACGCTCTACGTGTTCGCCAACCGCGACCACCGGCTGTACGCGGTCGATCGCGACGCCGGCACCTTCAAGACGCTCGGCGGCGAGATCGAGATGCAGGGGGGTGAGGATCCGACCGACATGGAGATCCGGCCCGCGGGGCTCATCCTCATCGCGCCGCAGAACCTCGTGGTCGTGGGGCGCGACGGGCAGGTGAAGCATCAAGCTTATTACCCGGCGCCGCGGCTTCCGGGGCTGCTGCGCGCACTCTACGGGATCGACGCCGTGCGCGCCGGATTGTACGGCGCCGCCGCCTCGGCGTACGGCGACGCCTTCGCCCAGGCATCGCGGACCGCCACCGATTCCAACGCGCAACGCGCCTCCGGGGAGCTGGCGACGGCCTTCACGCAGGGTGGAGCACAGCTCTCCGGCTATTCGCGCCAGGCGGCGGCGCTCGCCTCGAAACGCTTCCGGGCATCGCTCACCGTCCCCGGATCGGTCTTCATGTTGACCCGCGCGCCCGAGGGGAACGGCAACGTTCTGCTCCAGATCGCCAAGGACAGCGCGCAGCCGCGGGCGCGCGTGGATCTGGGCAAGGAGCGCGAGCCGGTGTACGCCGTGGACGACGTCGCCGGCATGCTGTTCCTGCAGACTTCGCCGGGGACGCTGGTCGGCTACCGGCTGTGATCGAGGGGTGGCATGTGGGCAGCGCTCCCTCGCTGGGAGGCGCTGGCAACTGTGGTGGGGGCGGCAAGCCCACCCCCACCAGATGCCAGTGCGTTCTAGGCTGCCTGCCGAGCGGCGATCTTGTGGAAGGTCGAGTTGGTGACCTCATCGGTGTGAACCTGGGGAATTCCCACGATCACCTTCGCCAGGGTCTTCAGCACTTCCGGGTAGATTGAGCGGTTGTAGGTCTCCGCATTCGCTTTCTCCTCCCAGAGACTGATCGCGACTGCTTCTTTGCCGTCCGTGGGGACGAAGGCGATCTCGTCCTTGAACCCGTGCTGCTTTCGAAGCGTGGGGATGACGTCCTTCTCCAGCAGCTGGGTGAACTCGGTAACGCTGTTCGGCTTCAGCTCCATACGCACAGTGCGAGCAAACATGAGAACCTCCTCGGTTGTGGTGGCTAAGAATGGTGAATCAGATTACCTGACTTAGCTCAGATGACCTGTAGAGGGAGTAAGAGGTACTCGTCTCATCAGCCACGATAGGTCAGTTCACTTTATTTGTCAAGTGCGTTGCGGGAACTTTAAGGATTTCGATATCCAGTTAATCGATTTCAGTTAAGCGCCCAGGAAGAAGAGCCAAATGGAGATTCGATGACGCGGCCGATTTGTGTCGGAGTTGCGAGGCTCCAGCGTTCGGAGGGGCTCGACGGGATTTTTTCCGAGACCGACACGGAGGTCTTGAGGAAGTATCCAAAATGCGTTGTGCACTTGCGGAGACAACGCGAAGAAAAGCGGCTCGGGCTGGCATTCGGAGGGCGACTCAGGGTGTATCGGCGGGGACAGACCCTAAAACCAAGCAACGGAAGGGAGACTTCGGCCGCCTGATCGACGAGCCTCATCGCCATCGGGATGTCCGGAGATCCTCGGCTAAGTACAAAACCCAGAGCACATCACGCCGCACTTGGCGTACGGACAGCGCTCGGCCGTAAAAATGCCGCGGACTTTGCAGGGGAAGCCGGGGCCGCAGTCGCCGACGGCCGAGACCGTCAGGCTCGCGGCTCCGCTGAATCCGACTGCGTCGAGTGTGCCGGCATCCACTTCATCGATCTGCCAGGAGCAGGTAGAGCTTGAGAAGATCATCCTGTTGCTTTGGATCATGACCTGGGTGCCGTCCATCGAACCGGTGCCCGAGAGCTCACCAAACAGCCCGACAGCACAGCACACCCCACCTATAACAATGGATGTCCCCTGCACCCCGATTGAGAAGAAGCCCTGAATCGGTCGCAAGTTGGATCCCTGGTTGCAGGTATCGACAGTCGTCGTGGACGTCATATGCCAATCTCCTGCCAAGAAATTGGCCGGCGGCGGGAGAACCCTGATGCGCTCAGATCCGTTTCCCTGACAGGCCGTGGTGACCACGAACGACAGCAGGATTACAGTTGCGGTTCGGATCGTGGAGAAAGAGAAGGCACTGCGGGAAGCCGTCATTCGTGCTCGTTCTAGCATGACACGAGCTCTCCGGGGGGCGTTCGTATCATTATTATGTCGTGGCTCCGGTGCGCATGCCTTGAGAATCTGAGCTGCGGTGCGGTATCCGCGCAGCACCTGAGGGCTGTCCCTCCCAAAATGCCTTCAGCCTCCAAAGGCTCGCAGCGTCCGCTCTCCGCACTTCGGATGTTAGCGGAGACCCGTCGCCGCCCGCAGGACGGCGACGGCTCCAATGGCACACACCAGAACCAGCGCGACAAGAACTACGTACAGACCCATCAATCGGAAACGCTGCACGATCGCTCTCCTCGGTCAACTTGAGCGTCAGAGTGAAAAATAGTCCGCATGGATGCGGCGCGGACTCACGCCCATGCGCCTTAGCCCACGCATCAGTGCAGTCATCATTGGCGGCGGGCAACACAGGTAGAATGCTTTGCCCTCGACGCCCCCGCAGAGCCGCACGAGGCGGCCGGCGCCAAGCCGGCCAGTCTCTCCGACCCAGGATGGGGGCGCGTCGGCGAGGACACGGACGACCTCCAGCAGCGGGTTCCCGCCAACCTGCATCGCTTTCAGTTCATCGGTGAACAGCAGGTCTGCGGCGCTTCGGCTGGCGTATGCGAGCAGCACCCGTCGAGACTCGCGGAGGTCGCGCATGTAGCGCAGCATGCTCATCAGAGGGGTGATCCCTACCCCACCAGCGACAAACACCAGATCTCCTTCATCGGGATGAAAGGTGTACGAGAACCGGCCGAACGGCCCATGAACCGTCGCGCGGTCTCCGGGACGAACGCGGCCGATTCCGGCGGTGAACTTCCCGCTCTCCTTGATAGTGAGGCTTATGCGGCCCGACCGAGCCGGACTCGACGCGATCGTGAAGGGGTGCTCCTCAGAGGGAACCTCGGCGCCGTGCAGGCGCAGAAACTGGAATTGCCCGGGGGCGTAATGGAACGAGCGGTCCATGGGTGTATCCAAGGTCAGCGTCCAGACGTGTGGTGCTTCCGACTTCACGCCGATCACGCGAAACGGGTTGCGGAGCAGCAGCCTGGGACGAGCCACACGGCTGTAGAGCCAGAACCCCAAGGCGACCGCCATCACCGCACACCAGACGAAGAGCCCGCCGCCGTGCATGTCATCTCCTGCCGCCAGGCTATGGGTGAAACCCAGCGTCAGGATTGCAAGAGCGATCGGGTTATGCAAGCGCCGCCACTGGTCGTAGGAAAGCCGGATGACGCGGCGCGACAGGCTCGCGATCACTTGCAGAAGCAACAGCGCGAGCGTCAGGCGGCCGACCCAAATGTACCAGGGCACGTGCAACCCGGCGAGCAGCGACCATCCCTCCTCCCGCGCGACCAGAACGGGATGCACACAGAGCAGCGCCGTGGCCACGAGCGCCATCGCCCTGTGGAACACCAGGAGCAGGTCGAGGCCGAAGGGCGCCTCCACCCAGGACAGACGGGCGGTGATCATGAACTGAAGCGCAAGAATCGTAAGGCCTACGACGGCGCAATCGACGCCTACCTCCGCCATGCGCAGGTGATCGGCGACTCGATTCAGGGCGGCAAAGATCACCAGCGGCGCCGCAGCCGACAACGGGTACAGCGTCACAAGAAGCACCCCCCACGCCTTGCCCGCGAACCACGGCGGGGAGGAATCCACGTCCGGGGCGATATCCGCCGCATACCCGCCGGCGAGATGAGCGAGGCCGACGTCGCCGTCGCCCCCACCCACCCCGATCGGGTTCTCATCCAGCTTCAATCTCATAAATACCTCGTGCTCATGTCGCCTACAGTGCTTCGACCTTCCCGCTCGACTTCTCCCAGTTGACGAACAGGAAGCCCCCCGGCGCGTCGAAGGCCGGCGTGTTGGGCGCCGGAGTGACCTGCAACTGGAGTTCCTCGATGGGCTGGTCGGAGCAGTCCCAGCAATCCAGCGCCCAATCGCTCGTGCGCCGCGTGCGCGAGAGCAGCATGACGTGGACCATGGCGCTGTCCGTGACCAGCTGGTCGTTCTTGTACAGATTCGCGAACGCCCAGAGCGCGAGCGAGCTCTGGATGGTGGGCACGAGCGGCGTGTGGACGCCCGACGCACCGTGGTAGAAGAGTCCCATGATCACGCCGCCGAAACGCGGATTGAACGGAATGTCCTTGGTCTGCACGCGGTCCATGACCACCTTCCAGCGCGCGCCGTCCTGCGTGGTGAACTCGGCTACGCCGGACACCGAGTCGCCGGAAGCGCCGCGGTCGATCGCCACGAGCGAGATGTTCCCGGCGATCTTCGCGACGTTGTTCGAGTAGGGTCCCATATGGGCCTTCTTGGTGAGGTCCGCCTGCTGGTCGGGCGGACGGTTTTTGATTACGGCCATGGCGCTGTCGGCGAACGGGAAGGGCCCGGGCAGAATCTGGATCACCGGACCACCGCCCACGACCCTCATCACCTTGGCTCCCTTGTCACCGTGGGCTTTCTGCCCAGGTCCTTCGCTGTGCATCTCGCCGTGGTCGTGTTCTCCGTACTCCTCCTTTTGCTCGTCGCCGTCGTCATAAGCATCTCCTTCCTCATGCTTCTCGGCGGATGGCCGCGCTGCATCGGCGACGGAGAAGTGGTTCGTCATCCCCAGCATCTTGTGCGAGCCCTTGCCGACGGGGCAGTAGGCCTCGTACGTGCCGGCGCGCAGGTCCAGCGTCAATGTCTCGCTGGCGCCGGGCAGGATCGGTGATGTCTTCTTCTCGACGCCGCCTCCCTCGATTTCGAGCGCGTGTGGCACCTTGCCGGCGTTGGTCACTTCGAACACGACTGATCCGGGAGGAACTACCGTTGGAGTCAGCGAGACCGCCCATTCGGACAGGCTCACTTGAACGGTGTTGGGCTTGGGCTTCTCGGCCGCGTTGGCGCGGGTTGAGATGAGGCATTGCAGGGCGAGGCCGAGACAAAGCAGGTAAAGTGTGCGAGTGGGGCCGATGTGCAATTTCGAGACGGTGTTCATGTGTTACCTCCAGGTTTGGGTTTGTGTTTCGCTCCACTAACCCTGACGCGGGGGAAGACGAGTTATTCCTGAGCCCGAAAAGCCACGCGAGCTGGGAATAAATCGCGCGGTCGGCGAGTCTCTCCTCTGGCCGTCATTGAAAACTCTCCGTGTGCTACTCTGGCCGTGGGAATAAACGAGCCCTCCAGATAGTCACCCCATAGCAGGGGCCGAAGGCGGGAATGGGACCTCGAGCCGAGCAAGAGCGCGACGTCGCGCGCTTCGAAGCGTCGGTCCTGCCTCACATGGACCCCGCCTACAACCTGGCCCGCTGGCTGACGCGCAACGGGCACGACGCGGAGGATCTCGTGCAGGAGTCGATCCTGCGGGCCTTCCAGGCGTTTCAGGGATTCCGTGGCACCGACGGACGCGCCTGGCTTCTCGCGATTGTGCGCAACGTCTGCTACACCTGGTTGCGCAGGAACCAGCAGCAGGAGCTCACGACGGAGTTCGACGAGGAGGTCCACACGCTGGAGGGCGACGTCCTGAACCCGGAAAAGCTGGTCTTGAGGGAAGGGGACAACGCGCGCGTGCGGCAGGCGCTCGAGGAGCTGCCCGCGGAGTTCCGCGAGGTGTTGGTGCTCCGGGAGATCGAGGGGCTGTCATACAAGGAGATCAGCACGGTTGTAGACATCCCCGTCGGAACGGTCATGTCTCGCCTGGCCCGCGCACGTGGCCGCCTGCAACGGGGGCTCACCACCCGCCCGGGCGAGGAGCGCTGAGATGAACTGTCAGGAGACGCGGGTTCTGCTGCACGCGTTCCTCGACGACGAATTGGATCCTGTGCGCAGCCTGGATGTTCAGAGTCACCTGGATGCGTGTCCCGACTGCGCCCGGGAACACGCGGCTCACAGGTCGTTGCGCGCCGCGCTCCGGGACGAAGCGTTGTACTTCAAATCACCGGAAGGCTTTGAGAGCCGCGTTCGCGCCTCTCTGGGCTCTCGGGTCGCGATCGAGCGCAGGGCGGGTTGGCTGGACGCAGTGGGGGCCTTGGTCCGGATGCGCCGGGCCTGGCTGCCTGCAGGGGCGGCAGCCGCCCTCCTGGCCGTCACCGTCATCACGATCGGGAGGTTCGGAGCTCCCCCGCCGGGACCGTCGGCGGACGACCTTCTTGGCCGGGAAGTGGTCGCGAGCCATGTGCGCTCTCTGATGGCAAGCCATCTGACCGACGTGCCGTCATCCGATCAGCACACGGTCAAGCCGTGGTTCAACGGCCGGCTTGACTTCTCACCGCCCGTGAAGGATCTGGCG